>Ga0209745_1001922_pt1 | contig 12128 bp, 10 predicted proteins | sample BarGraNGADG00312_FD_184495 | JGI IMG/M metagenome (GOLD analysis project Ga0209745, IMG submission 184495) | Arctic peat soil microbial communities from Barrow, Alaska - Barrow Graham LP Ref core NGADG0004-312 (SPAdes) (version 2) | ecosystem: Environmental > Terrestrial > Soil > Wetlands > Peat... | reverse complement strand
GTTGCTGTCCGGCAGCCATCGGGTCCTGACGCCGATGCTGGTCAACACCTCGACGATGCGGTTGACCTCCTCGATGCGGGCGAGGTTGCGCAGGGTGCTGCGCCCGTGGTTGAGCAGCGAGGCGCACAGCAGGGCGACCGCGGCGTTCTTGCTGGTCTTGACATCGATCGCCCCGGACAGCTTGGTCCCACCCACGATGCGCAGGTGCTGAGGACCGGAGTGCCCCAGCGAGACGAACTCGGAGTCCAGGGTCCCGCCGATGCGGGCGAGCATCTCAAGGCTGAGATTCTGCTTTCCCTGCTCGATGCGTGCTATCGCGCTCTGGCTGGTTCCCAGGGACTCGGCAAGATCGTTCTGGGTCAGCCCCTGGTGACGTCGGGCCTCCCGAATCAACGTCCCGATCCTCGCCAGGTAGTTGTCCCTCATGCCTGCGACTATAGATCACATGTGAGATACGTCTGGCCACGGGACGGCTCGAGTGTGTCGGCTCAGGCGGGGACGCTGGCCACACCGACAGGCAAGAAGCGCTTTCCGTTGGCCCTCTCGGAGATGCCGGTGCGATCCAGCAGCGGGGTGAGCCCGCCGTTCCAGAAGGCGAACCCGGCGCCGGTGATCATGGCGAGGTCGATGTCCATCGGAGCCGCGACGACGCCCTCGTCAAGCATCAGCTGAGCCTCCTGCGCCAGGGCTGAGAGCACCTGTTCGCGGACCTGGGCCGAGTCGAGGACCACCGGGTTTGCCGGCGCCTCCAGCAACGGTGCGACCTCGGGGTCCAGGACCGGCCTGCCCTGGGGGTACACATAGAACCCTGGCTTCCCGGCGGCAACGAGACGGCGCAGGCTCTCTGAGACGTGGAACCGCTGCGGGAACGCGTCGTGCAGGGTCTCGCTGTTGTGCAGTGCGATCGGGGGACCAACCAGACCCAACAGGACGAACGGGGGCATCGGTGTGACTCCGGCGAAGGCGCGGTCTGCGACATCCAGGGGGGTGCCCTCGTCGACGATCCGACCGACCTCGCCCATGAACCGTCCCAGCAGGCGGTTGGCTATGAAGGAGGGCGAGTCCTTGGCCAGGATCGCCGTCTTCTTCAGCTTCTTGCCGGTGGCAAAGGCCGTGGCGAGGGTGGCGTCGTCGGTCGCCTCGCCCCGGATGATCTCGAGCAATGGCATGACCGCAACTGGGTTGAAGAAGTGGAATCCCACGAGCCGCTCGGGGTTCTTCAGGTCCGCGGCCATCTCGGTGATCGAGAGTGAGGACGTGTTGGTCGCCAACACACAGGCGACATCCACAACTGCTTCGATCTGCGCAAACACCGCCTTCTTGACCGTGATCTCCTCGAAGACCGCCTCGATGACGAAGTCGGCATCGGCAAAGTCGTCCTTGTTCGTGGAACCGCTGACGAGGGCCTTGAGCCGGTTGGCCCGGTCCGGTCCGATCCGCCCCCGGCCGAGCAGCTTGTCGATCTGGGCGTGGACGTAGCCCACACCCTTGTCCACGCGATCCTGATCGAGGTCGGTCATGACGATCGGGACCTCGAGGAGCTGGGCAAAGAGCAGGGCCAGCTGGGTGGCCATGAGTCCGGCGCCGACGATGCCGACCTTGGTGACGGGGCGTGCCAGCGAGGAGTCGGGAGCACCGGCGGGACGCTTTGCCCGCTTCTGGACCAGGTCGAAGGAGTACAGGCCGCTGCGCAGCTCGTCGCCCATCAACAGGTCCGCGAGGGCGTTGTCCTCGGCCTCGTAAGCCTCTTCGCGCGAGGCGGTTCGGGCCGCCGACACGAGCTCGAGAGCCCGCAGCGGTGCGGGCGCAGCGCCACCGGTCTTGGCCTTGACGAGGCCCTTGGCCGCGGCGATGGCGCCCTCCCAGCCGGCCTCATCGCGGTCGATCTCGAGGCGGTGGACGACGGTCCTGCCGGCGATGACTTCGGCCGCCCAGGCCAGGGAGTCCTCCAGGAAGGTGACCGGCTCGAACAACACGTCGGCGATCCCTAGCTCGAAGGCCGCAGGACCCTTGAGCATTCGGTTGGTGTTCAGCGGGTTCTCGATGATGACCTTCAGGGCCGGCCCGGCGCCGATGAGGTTCGGCAGCAGGTAGCAACCGCCCCAGCCGGGCACCAGACCCAGGAAGCACTCGGGCAGGGCCACTGCAGGCACACCTGCAGAGATGCTCCTGTATGACGCGCTGAGCGCGATCTCGACGCCACCACCCAAGGCGGCACCGTTGATGAACGCAAAGGTCGGCACCGGGAGCGTCCGGAGCTGCTCGAAGGTGCTGTGCCCGAGCCGGCCGATGGCCAGCGCCTGCTCGCGCGTGGTCACCTTGGGGACGCCGCTGAGGTCGGCGCCCACCGCGAAGATGAACGGCTTGCCGGTCAGACCGACGCCGACGATCTCACCGGCCTCGGCGCGTGCACGCGCTGTGTTGAGCACCCCGGACAGACCGGCCAGGGTGGCCGGGCCGAAGGTGTTGGGCTTGGTGTGGTCGAAGCCGTTGTCCAGCGTGATCAGCACGAGGGTGCCAGCACCTCCGGGCAGGTCGATGTCGCGCGGCAGCGCCCGGGCGATGACCTCGTCGGGGAAGAGGGTGGTGAAGTCGGTGCTCATCAGGCCACGGCCCCCTTCGAGGTGTCGAGTTCCTTGCCGTAGTCGCTGTGGTGCGGGTTCTCCCAGATCACTGCCCCGCCCATGCCGATGCCGATGCACATGGCGGTAAGTCCGTAACGCACCCCGGGGTGCTCCTCGAACTGGCGGGCGAGCTGGGTCATCAGGCGGATGCCGGAGCTGGCCAGCGGATGGCCCGTGGCGATCGCACCACCGTAGGTGTTCACCCGAGGGTCGTTGTCGGCGATGCCGAAGTGGTCCAGGAAGGCGAGCACCTGCACGGCGAACGCCTCGTTCAGCTCGAAGAGGCCGATGTCCTGGATGCTCAGACCGGCCTGCTTGAGGGCTTTCTCGGTCGCGGGCACGGGGCCGATGCCCATGACCTCGGGCTCGACACCGACGAAGGAGTAGGCCGCCAGGCGCATCCGCACGGGCAGCCCGAGCTCTTCGGCAGCATCTGCCGAGGCCAGGATGCACGCGGTCGCGCCGTCGTTCAGGCCTGCGCTGTTGCCGGCCGTGACCTTGCCATGGGAGCGGAAGGGCGTCTTGAGCCCGGCCAGGTTCTCCATCGTCGTCCCCGGGCGCGGGGGCTCGTCGATGGTGGCCAGACCGTAGCCAAGCGCGGAGTGACGGGTGGCCACGGTGACCAGGTCGGGCGCGATCTTGCCGTCGGCGCGGGCCTGCTCGAACTTGTTCTGGCTGGCGACGGCGTAGGCGTCGCAGCGTTCCTTGGTCAGAGCTGGGAACCGGTCGTGCAGGTTCTCGGCGGTGGAGCCCATCACGAGGGCCGACGGGTCGACGATCCGCTCGGAGATGATTCGCGGGTTGGGGTCAACGCCCTCACCCATCGGGTGGCGGCCCATGTGCTCGACGCCTCCGGCGATGGCGATCTCGGCCGAGCCGAACGCGATGGCCGAGGCGACGCTGGTCACCGCGGTCATGCCACCGGCGCACATGCGGTCGATGGAGTAGCCCGGAGTGGTGTTGGGCAGACCGGAAAGCAGCGCCGCGACACGACCCAGGGTCAGACCCTGGTCGCCGATCTGGGTGGTCGCGGCGATGGCGACCTCCTCGACGCGCTCCGGAGGCAGCTCGGGGTGACGTCGCAGCAGCTCGCGGATGCAGTTGATGACGAGGTCGTCGGCGCGCGTCTGGGCGTAGATGCCCTTGTCGCCGGCCTTGCCGAACGGGGTGCGCACGCCGTCGACGAACACGACCTCACGCAGAGTGCGGGACACGGGGGCCTCCATGGATGAGCGCGGTCCGTGGGCGGACGAGGGCTCGGATTGCGATGGAAGAGCTATGGACGACAACGATGCACGAGAGCGATGCTACCCGCCGGTAACCTCGGCGGTCGTCGGGGCTGTCGTCCCGGCGGGCCGGTTGATGACTTCCTCAAGGATGGGGCCGGCGATCTCGACCTGCCACTGACGGGCCCCGAGCGCGAGGAGGGCGCCTGCGACCGACTCCAGCGTCGAGTCGGGCGGGGGAGCCCACAGCACCCGGCGGATGGAGTCCGGAGACAGGACGTTCTCGACGGGGATGCTTCGGGCTCGGGCGAAGTCGCCCAGGACTGAGCGGGCGTGAGTCAGCCGGGCGGCGGCAACCGGATCACGGTCGGCCCAGGCCCGGGCCGGTGGCGGACCGTCCGAGCGCGGGGTGAGAACGGGCAGGTCCGCCTCAGACACCTGGCGTGCCCGATCCAGTGCGCTGAGCCACTGTCGCTGGTATCGGCGCACGGACCGCGAGCCGGGGCCGTCCGGGCTGATGTCGGCACCCGTCTTGGGCGCTCTGATGGCCAGGTCGATCAGAGCGGCGTCGGGCAGGACCCGGCCGGGGGCGATGTCGCGCTCGATGGCTATGGCGTCCCGGGTCGCCCAGAGCTCACGGACCATGGCGGCGCCACGGCGGTTGCGGACCTTGTGCATCCCCGAGGTGCGGCGCCATGGCTCGACCCGGATGGGCGGTCCGGTGAATCGGGTGAGGGAGTCGAACTCCTGCTCGGCCCACGGCATCTTGTCCTGTGCCGCCAGGTCGGCGGCCATGAGATCTCGGACCTGGCCGAGCACCTCGACGTCGAGAGCGGCGTAACGCAACCAGGGCTCCGGTAGTGGTCTGGTGGACCAGTCCACCGCCGAGTGCTCCTTGGCCAGGCGCAGGCCGAGGTAGTGCTCGACGACTGCTGCCAGCCCGACGCGCGGGAGTCCTATCAGCCGTCCAGCGAGCTCGGTGTCGAACAGGCGGGTCGGATGCAGACCGACCTCCGCCAGGCAGGGCAGGTCCTGGTTTGCGGCATGCAGGATCCACTCGACGTCGGCGATGACGTCGGCAATCGGCGAGAGATCGGGGCAGGCGATGGGGTCGACCAGCCAGGTGCCTGACCCCTCGCGGCGAATCTGGATGAGATAGGCCCGCTGCCCGTATCGGTAGCCGGAGGCGCGCTCTGCGTCGATGGCTACGGGCCCGGTCCCGGCAGCGATGGCGTTGGCCGCGCGAAGGAGCTCGCGCTCGTCCACGACCACGTCCGGAACGCCCCCGGCAGGCATGTCCAGGAGCACCAGGACCGGGGCATCGGCCAGCGCCGGGTCGGGCACGGCGGTCTGCCCCGGCGCATCTGACGGCGGTAGGAGTTCGCTGGATCCGGTGCTCACGGGCTCGACCTCGGGATCGCGGTGGCGACCCTGGCAGCCGGGATCACCTGCCCGCCGTCAAGCGGCGTTGCCCTGGTAGAGCCACCACGCCCTCGGGCAGCGGTGGCAGGCCAGCGATCGTGCACAGCAGATCGGCCCAGGCATGTAGATGGATACCGAGGTCGGGTCCCGTGGGTGTCCAGGAGGCCCGGATCTCCATCTCGACCGTGGCGGCGCGGTCTTCCAGGCCGGCGAAGCTCTCGGACACGACCCTGGTGACGGTGCCACCCTCGGCTACGTAGCGCGCGTCATGGTGAGCAAGCGCGTCCATCAACCATGACCAGCCGACTGCGCCGAGCATCGGGTCGTTGGCCAGCTCCGGCTCGAGCTCGGCGCGGGCGAAGGTGACTGCGCGCCATACCCCGTCCCACGGTTCAGGCGCGGACGGGTCGTGCAGGAGGACGAAACGGCCGGAGGCGAGCTCGTCGCCCTCTTCGGAGACACCGGCTGTGACGACCTCCGCGGTCAGGGCCACTGCATACGGGGCGATCCGGCTGGGGGCCGGCACCTCCGTGAGGCGGACCTCTGGACGTAAACGAGCCGCGCGCAGGTCTTGTACGGCCTGCGCGAATTCGGCGGAGCTCTCGCCAGGGACGCTACGACTGACCACGACGTGAGCCTATGTCGACCGGTCACCTCATGGGCTCACGGCACGCCGGGATACGGTTCGGCGATGTTGGCTCTGCTCGCCCTGGCCTCCAGCGCGGTCTGGGGTACCTCGGACTTCTTCGCGGGGCTCAAGGCGCGGACGATCGCGCCGCCCGCCGTCGTGGCCATCACCCAGGGCGCTGCGTTGGTCGCCTTGAGCGCGATCCTGCTCGTGCGGCATACCGGCTTGTCATCGTCCTTCACCGGAAGCGGCCCGCTGTGGGCGATCGCCGCCGGGGTTGCCGGGGCGGCCGGGCTGGTCTGCTTCTACACGGCACTCGCGTCAGGGACGATGGGCGTTGTCGCGCCGATCTCATCCTTGGGAGCCCTCGTCCCCGTGTTCCTCGGCCTGCTCACCGGGGAGAAGCCGAGCGCGACCGCGTGGGTGGGGATGGCCGTCGCCGTGACCGGTGCGGCCCTGGCCTCCGGACCGGAGCTGGCCGGCGCTGTGCCGGCGCGACCGGTGATCCTGGCCGCTGTCGCCGCGGTGTTCTTCGGGACGGCGCTCTACTGCATTGACCGAGGTGCTCGCTACGCATTGTTGGAGACGCTGTGGGGAATGCGGTTGACCAGCGTGGCCCTGTTCCTCGTCGCAGGACTAGCAGCCCGCTCGCTGGGGGGCACCCGTGCGCGCGACCTGCCGGCACTGGCAGTCATCGGTCTGGCCGACGTCACCGCCAACGCGCTCTTCGCGTTCTCCTCGTCGCGGGGCATGGTCAGTGTGGCCAGCGTGCTCGGCTCTCTGTACCCGGTGGCGACGGTCTTCTGGGCGAGGCTGCTCCTGGGTGAGCGACTGCGTCGTGTCCAGGCCGTCGGCGTCGCTCTGACTTTGGTCGGAGTGGTCGCCATCGCGATCTGAGCCTTGGGCTGCTCGTGGGCTGCTGGTGGTCTGCGCGTGGGAGGATCTGCGGGTGACCACCCCCCCGAAGAGCCCCCGCGAGAGCCCCCTGGTCCGTGCCGCACGATGCCAGAGCGTGCCCTACACGCCGGTCTGGTTCATGCGCCAGGCGGGCCGGTCGCTGCCCGAGTACCGCAAGGTGCGCGAGGGCGTGGGCATGCTCGACTCGTGCCGTATGCCGGAGCTGGTCGCCGAGATCACGCTGCAGCCGGTGCGCCGGCACGGAGTCGACGCGGCGATCCTGTTCAGCGACATCGTGCTGCCGTTGGCCGCGGTCGGCGTCGATCTGGACATCGTCCCGGGGGTGGGACCCGTGGTCGCCCAACCGTTTCGGGCCCACGCTGACCTCGACCGTATTCCGGAGCTGACGCCGGAGCACGTCTCCTACATCACCCAGGCCATAGGGCTGGTCCTGTCGGAGCTGGGCGCGACGCCGTTGATCGGTTTCGCGGGTGCTCCGTTCACCCTCGCGTCGTACCTCATTGAGGGTGGGCCGTCCAAGAACCACGAACACACCAAGGCCCTGATGCACGGCGACCCGGAGCTGTGGAATGCGCTGTGCGCCCGACTGGCACAGATCTCCGGAGCATTCCTCAGGGTGCAGGCGCGGGCCGGGGCATCGGCCGTGCAGCTGTTCGACTCGTGGGTGGGCGCGCTGTCGCGCAAGGACTACGAGGACTTCGTCCAACCGCACTCGCGGGTGGCCTTGTCGGCCGTGGACGACCTGGACGTCCCCAAGATTCATTTCGGCGTCGGAACCGGCGAGCTGCTGGCGTCGATGGGCGCCGCCGGCGCCGACGTCGTGGGCGTCGACTACCGCACCTCCCTGACGGATGCCCAGGCGCGTCTCGGAGACGGGTATGCCGTGCAGGGCAACCTGGACCCGGCGTTGCTGTTCGCGCCCTGGCCGGCCCTGGCGTCGGCTGTGCGGTCGATCGTCGCCGAGGGCGCACAGTCGCCGGGACACATCTTCAACCTCGGCCACGGAGTCCTGCCCGACACCGACCCCGACGTGCTGACCCGTGTCGTCGAGCTGGTGCACGAGGTCTCTGCTGGCTAGGCGGTGGGTCCGGCCGGTGCAGGCACGATCATCGGCCGGTTCGCCCGGCGGCGTCGCCACGACCACCACAGCGGAGCACCAAGCAGGCCAAAGAACACGGCGAATGGCAGCACCGCTCCGACGCCTTTGAACAGCCCACTTGCGGAGGCCGTGAAGGCGTCCCAGCCGGAGCGCAGACCGCCGAGGAAGCCGTTGTCCGTGACGGGCTCGTTCCCGGGAGTGCTCAGCGAAACCGCCAGCGTGGAGCGCTCGACACTGGTCTTGAGTGCGGCCAGCTGTGACTCCAAGGACTCCAGGTCTGCCTGTCGCCGACTCATCTCGCTCTCCAGGGCCACGACCTGACCGATGTCCTTGGCCTGAGCCATCAGGGCGCGCACGCGTTCGACGCTGGCGCGCATGGTCTTCAGCCGGCTCTCCGTGTCGACGTACTGCGAGGTGACGTCCTGCGAGGACGTGTTGCGCTGCAGCACCGTGCCGTCGATCTTGGAGATCTGGTCCAGTGCGCTGTCGAGCTTGTCCGATGGCACCGACAGGGTCAGGGTGCCGAAACCACCCAAGTGACCGACGTCAGTGGAGGGCGTACCGCTGTTCGACAGGGGCGTCGGGTTACCGGGGCCTCCCGCGCCGATCTGCTCGCTGAGCACTTGTGCCTGCAGCCCGGTGGCAATGCTGCGCACTTGAGCCGCGGCGGCGCTGATGTCCTTGACCCGCAGGTCGAGGCTCGCGGTCTTGGTCAGCCTGGGCCCGACGCTGACCACCGCGGACCCGGGCTTGGAGACCTCGGCCGGAGCGCCGGCGACGGACTTCGCTCCCGGTGCCACGTTGAGCTGGGCGCTGTCCCTTGCAGATGCCACTCCGCCCACGGACCCTTGGCTGCTGGTGCTGGTTGAGCCGCCGCTGCTGCAGCCGGCGAGCAACAGGGCGGAGAGTGCGACGACGGCAGTCAGACTTCGGGGGGGCGCAGGTCGCCGAGCGGACCAGGCGGGCCGAACGTGCCACGGGGACTCGCGGTGGGTGGGCGCAATCTGCATGGCAGACCTCCGGAAGGACGATCGCTTGACGTGCGGTACGTCCCTTGGAGGCCTCGACGGTCGCGTTCGTTCCATGCCCCGAGGTGTCGATTCGGTCACGAGACACAGAGGCTGGCCGCTGAGGAGGTCCCGACCCACCTGCTGGGCCTACCGTCCATGACGTCAGAATGGGGGCATGACCCCGAAGCCCACCGCCGGCCAGATCCGGGAGATCAACGACAGCACCCGCTACGCGATGTGGTCGGTCTTCAAGGTCACGAGCCCCCTGCCGCAGGATCGCGACAAGGTCGCCGCCGAGGTCGAGACGCTGTTTGCCGATGTCGCCGAGCAGGGTGTTGTGGTGCGCGGGGTCTACGACGTCGCCGGCCTGCGAGCCGATGCGGACTTCATGATCTGGTGGCATGCCGAGGACATCCGGGCCGTGCAGTCCGCCTATCACCGGCTCCGCCGTACCGAGCTCGGTGCCCACCTCGAGTCGGTGTGGTCGGTTGCCGCGTTGCACCGACCGGCGGAGTTCAACAAGGGACACATCCCGGCCTTCATGGGCGACGAGCGCCCGTTGGACTTCATCTGCGTCTACCCGTTCGTGCGTTCCTTCGACTGGTACCTCCTGGAGGACAAGGATCGACGTGCCCTGCTGTCGGAGCACGGGCAGATGGCGCGCGACTACCCCGACGTGCGCGCTAACACCATCGCGTCCTTTGCGCTGGGCGACTACGAGTGGATCCTGGCGTTCGAGGCCGATGACCTGACCCGCATCGTCGACCTCATGCGCCACCTGCGCGGCTCCGAGACCCGTCGCCACGTCCGCGAGGAAGTGCCCTTCTACACCGGCCCCCGGGTCGAGGTTGCCGCGCTGGTCGACTCCCTGCCCTGATCGCCCCGACCTGAGCTCGGTCAGGCGCCCGTGGCACCGTCGAGGCACTCGCGGAGCAGGTCGGCGTGGCCGTTGTGCCGGGCGTACTCCTCGATCATGTGGACGTAGACCCACCGCAACGAGATCGCGCTGTTGTTCCTGCCGACGAACGTGTCGTCAAGGGACATCGCGCGGACGGCCTCGTCGGCCGCCAGGCACTCCGCCTTGAACGTCGCGAGGTCCTGCTCGACATCGGCGGCCGCGACGTTGTCGAAGTCACCGTCCTCGTCCTCATCGGGACAGTACAGATCAGGCAGCGTGAGCGCGGCGGCTCTGGTTCGAAACCAAGCTCGCTCCACCTCTGCCATGTGCCGCAGCAGGCCGAGCAGGGTCAGGTTTGAGGGAGCGACCGAGGCGCTCTTGAGCTGAGCGTCGGTCAGCCCCGCGCACTTCCACAACAAGGTCCCGCGATGGAAGTCCAGCCACGCTTGGTACATCGGGCGCTCGTCGGCGACCCGAGCCGGGTCATGGCGGAACTGGTCTACATCTGGAGTCGTCATGGCCTCATCCTCCTGAACGCTGGCACTCTCCCGCCACTGGTTATTGCGGTGCCTTCTCGAGTCGCAGGCTGATGCTGTTGATGCAGTATCGCTGGTCCGTGGGGACGTCGTAGCCCTCGCCCTCGAAGACGTGACCGAGGTGGGATCCGCAGTTGGCGCAACGGACTTCGACCCGCTTCGTGCCCATGCTGTGATCCTCGATGTACTCGACGCGGTCCTCGGCGAGAGGTGCGTAGAAGGACGGCCAGCCGCAGTGGCTGTCGAACTTGGTGTCGCTGCGGAAGAGCTCGGAACTGCACGCGCGGCAGGAGTACACCCCCTGGGTCAAGGTGTCGGTGTACTCGCCGACGCCGGGCCGCTCCGTTCCGGCCTGGCGGAGCACCTGGTACTCAGCGGCGCTGAGCTCCTCACGCCATTGCTCGTCGGTCTTGCTCATCGGATAGGTGCGGCCGTCGTTCATGGGGGTCCTCCTACGCGGGGCTGAAAACCACTTCACGATCAACACAACAGCACCGCCCCGGTGGACGTTCCCACCGGGGCGGCATACCGGGTCGGGCAGGTCAGCCCCTGCCACCACGGATGTTGAGCCGCGCGACCTGGGGGTCGTGGTCGGAGTCCTGGTCATAGAACTCGGAGTTGGTGTGCACGATGTCGTAGTCGAACACCGAGCACTTCGCGCCGTGAGGAGCGACCGCGAGCGCCTTGCTGAGGAGGATCTGGTCGAGCACCTGGCTGTTGCCCTCGAAGACGTAGGAGTAGCGCTCCTTCACCGGCAACGTGCGCGGCAGGTCAACCAGAGCGTTGGCGCCGGAGCCGACCATGAGGTCGATCGTCTGGCTGAACTCGAAGTCGTTGATGTCACCCAGGACCACGACGTTTGCACGAGCGTCGGCCGTGAGCAGCTGGTCGAGGAAAAGCCGGACCTGCTGTGCCTGCAGGTGACGCTGGATCTCCGAGGAGCGCACCGGCTGCTGCCACTTACCGAACAGCGGGTCGTCACCGCCCTTGGAGGCGAAGTGGTTGGCGATCGCGAAGACCGTTGTGCCACGGAAGGTGAACTCGCCGACGAGAGGCTTGCGTGAGTCGTTCCATGCCGCGTTGGTGGGCGTGATCCGTCCCGGGTTGAGAGCCAGGTGCGGTTTGCCGTGGATCATCGTCAGGCTCTCGGCGGTGGTCGCGTCGCCTGCCGGAGCGGCCACGAACCCGACCCCGCGGTCGGCACGGTAGAAGAAGACCTGGCGGATGTTGCCGCCGGGCGCTCCGCCGTCGGTCAGGTCCTGGGGGTTGACCCAGCGCGCACTGTAGGCAGGGCCACCCGCGGCCGTGATGGCGGCGATCAGCTTGTCGCTGGTCTGGGTCGAGTCGACGGTGAGATCCTGCACCGCTCCGCTGTTGTCCTGGAACTCCTCCAGCGCCAGGATGTCCGGGCGCTGCAGGTTGTGGACGACCTGACCGGCGAGACGGTCGAACTTGACCTGCGGGTCGCCGGGCGCGAGGTTCTCGACGTTGAAGGTCGATATGGCCAGCTGGTCGTGGGACTGGCGCTTGGTGACCTCGCGCTTTAGTCCGCCGAGCTTCAGCGTCGGCGCCGCGGTCACCTCCAGCTTGGGGTTGTTGAACGAGTAGTCGATGACCCCGACGGTGTCTCCGGGGATCGAGTCGCCAACGCTGGCCAACGGCATCGTGCCCGCGGGCAGAAGTGCATCGTCGAGCTGAACCCGCATCGCGTTGGGGTGGTCGTAGCCGGAGTAGAGGACCCCGCCACGCTTGGTGGTGATGGCGTTG
>Ga0209745_1001921_pt1 | contig 12128 bp, 11 predicted proteins | sample BarGraNGADG00312_FD_184495 | JGI IMG/M metagenome (GOLD analysis project Ga0209745, IMG submission 184495) | Arctic peat soil microbial communities from Barrow, Alaska - Barrow Graham LP Ref core NGADG0004-312 (SPAdes) (version 2) | ecosystem: Environmental > Terrestrial > Soil > Wetlands > Peat... | reverse complement strand
GGCGTCGGACTGGTACGCGCAGCGGTTGGATGCCAAGCAGGCCGCAGCCAGCGCCCGAGCCAACGCAGGACTCGCTGCGATCGAGAAGTTCGTCTCCACTCCTGGGAACGAGGAGCCCACGGCCCGGCTGGATATGCCCGCGCGGGTAGAGGCAGCGCGGGTGGAGGCAGCGCGGGTGGCCAGCCCGGAGTATCGCGAGCAGCTGGTCGGCACCGCGGGCAGCACACCCCTGTAGATCGTGGCCGCCCAGCTGACGGGGGCGAGTCGGTCACGCCGACCGGTCTACTCGAGTGGGTTCGCAGGCTCGTCGACCACGGCAACGCCACACGGATGGGAGAGCGAGCGTACCGGGACGCCATACGTGAGGAGCGCCATGTTGGCCTTCGCTAGGTGCTTCCTCGAGCCGAAGCACGTCTGTCACGGCACTTCTGAGTGGCCACGATCACGTGCATAATGCCGCGATCCGCGCGAATTACTGTCGCGCATCAGCTGGCGCACAACTGTCGCGCATCACCCGTCGGAGGACACCACGGCAATCCGGTGCCTTGACTCATCTGATCCTTGACGGATCTGTGTCACCTGATGCTTGACACTCGGCCTAGGAAACTGTTGCAGCGTTCCGCGGCCGAGTACGAGCTAAGCAACGGTGCTCGCTCTTCCCGTAGACCGATCGTGCCGAGGTCAGGCGCAGCCGGGGGCTGAGGAACTGGAAGAGGCAGATGCTGTGCGCGGGGCCGCCATTTTGGCCTGGTTCAGGGCAGCGTGGGCGAGGCTGATCCAACGGGTAGGCGCGCGGTCGCCGCGGGTTCGGGGCTCGCTGTGCCCTCGGCGGTCGTGGCTCACGGTGCGAATTCGGTCGGGCTGGTGCTGCTCGGCAAGCAGTGAATTCATGTTCGAGTTCATGGCTTTCTCCTCATGCTCGGTGTTCTGGGACGCGGTGCGTCGGGAACACGTCTGGGGTGTTGGTGAGCACGATGCGCAGGTCGAGTCACGGCTCGACGTGAGCAGCGTGATCGTGGTGGTTAGTCGATGAGCGCCGGCTCGGTGCCAACCGTGTCTTGCGGGGTACGCACTAGTACGGCTACCAGCAACCAGCTGGCCGCCAGCAGGGTGGCAGCGACTAAGAAGCCTCGGTCGGCGCCGGCCACGAAGGCGTGGTGTGCCTGTTCCAACGCCGTGCCGGCCCTGTGTTGGGCTGCGTCGTTCGTGCTCACGGTTGCGAAGACGGTGACAAGGACAGCGAGCCCGAGAGCGCCCCCGACCTGTTGCATGACGTTGACGAGTCCGGATGCGGCACCGGCGTCCTGGCGGTCGACGCCGGCCAGCGAGAGCGTGGTCAGCGGGACGAACGCGAGCCCGTTGCCCAAGCCGAACAGCACCAGCGGTCCGAGTAGCGACTGGTAGCTGCTGGTCTGTGAAAGCTGCGAGAGCCAGAGCAGGCCGGTCATGGAGAACGTGAGACCCACCAGGATCACGGCCCGCCCGTTGAGCAGGTGGGCGGTGCGGGCGCTGAGCTGAGAGCCGCTGAACACGAACACCGTCATCGGCACGAACGCGAATCCGGTCTTCAACGAGCTGTAGCCGAGCACGTCTTGCAGGAACAGGGTGAGAAAGAAGAACATCCCCATCATGCCGGCGACCATGAAGAGCCGGATCAGGTACGAGCTGGCCCGGTTGCGGTCGGCGAACAGCCGCAGGGGTGTGATCGGCGACGAAGCGTGCAGCTCGATGCCCACGAACGACCCGAGCAGCACCAGACCCAGTACGAAAGAGGCCAGCGTGGTCGTGTCACCCCATCCGTGGGACGCGGCGTGGATCAAACCGAAGACGAGTGTTCCCATACCGACGCTCGAGGTGAGAGCGCCGGCGAGGTCGAAACGGCCGATGTGCCGGGTGGTCTCGGGGAGTACGGCGCGAGCAACCACCAGCACGGCCAGGCCGATCGGTACGTTCACGAACAGGACCCAGCGCCAGGAGGCCCACTGGGTGAGCATTCCGCCTGCCATCAGGCCGACTGCGGCGCCGCCGACCGAGACCATGGTGTAGAGCCCGATGGCCCGGGTACGCGCGCGCCCCTCGGGAAACATCGTCATGAGCAGGGCCAGCGCGGACGGCGAGGCCAGGGCTGCGCCGACGCCCTGCAGTGCGCGCATGGTCAACAGCATCGGTGCGCCGGTGGCAAAGCCTCCGGCGAGCGAGGCTGCCGCGAACAGGCTGATGCCTGCAAGGAACGTGGCCCGGCGTCCGAGGATGTCGCCCGCCCGTGCGCCCAGCAGCAGCAGTCCGCCGAAGGCCAGGGTGTAGGCGTTGATCACCCAGGACAGGTTGGCGGAGGAGAAGTGCAGCGCGCCCTGGATGTCGGGCAGCGCGATGTTCACGATGGTCGCGTCAAGGACCACCATGAGCTGGCAGGTCAAGATCACGGCAAGGACGAGGCCGGGGTGCCCGTGCGGCAGCAGCCGGCGGCGCAGTCGGGCCTCTGCCGGGCCGAGGAGGTTGACCGGCAGTTGCGCGCCGGTTCTGGTGGTCTCGGAGGCTGTCTGGATTGACACTGGGATCTCCTTGTGGGGAGCGGAGTGGTACCTTTTAGGTGAAGCGGATGTTGCCTCCGGTACTATCCGGAGGGTTCCTCCGGTAACCATACGGAGGAAACCTCCGATTGGCAAGTGGTTTGTGAAAAGGGGAACGGGTTGAGTACCGAGGTCACCGCGGTGGCAGAGGCCAGACCGCTGCGCGCAGATGCGCGTCGCAACCGGGACGCCCTGCTGGTCGCCGCGGCCGCCCAGTTCGCCGAGCGGGGCGTCGAGGCGCCGCTGGAAGACATCGCGCGGCGCGCCGGCGTCGGGATCGGCACGCTCTACCGCCACTTCCCGACTCGCGACGCGCTGATCGCCGACGTGTACCGCCGCGAGGTCGATCTGTTGTGCGGTGGTGTCGACGAGCTATTGGCTTCCCTGCCGGCGGACGAGGCGCTGGCCGAGTGGATGCGACGATTCGTGGGCTACGTGGCGACCAAGCGAGGTCTAGCCGTTGCCCTGAAGTCCATGGTCAACGACAACTCCGACCTCTTTGCCCAGAGTCGCGCCAACATCAACGAGTCGATGGCGCGACTGGTGCGCGCGGCGGTCGAGGCGGGGCTGGTGCGTGCCGACGCCGACCCCGAAGACGTGCTGCAGGCCATGAGCGGGTTCTGCATGTTCAACGAGCAGGCAGGTTGGCAGGAGCAGGCGCACCGGCTGGTGAACCTCTTGGTGGACGGTCTTCGATTCGGTGTCGCCAACTCCGCGAACCACTAAGCCCTCCCACGGCTCTTTGGGATCAAACGAGACGCACGCCGATGCAGCCTTGAGGGTCCCAGCCAGGAGCGGCCGACCATAGCTGAACCGGTCGGCATTTAGCGCGAGTTCGCCCCTCGACCTGCACCTCAGCGACCTGAACTCGATCACCGCGTCGATGCCTTCACCCAAGTCCTGACTGTGCCGTTCACGGATCCGGCTACTGCAACAGAATTCACCCCACCTCGATCACAGAGCAGCTGTGCCGGTCCCACGGTCAGCCGAGAGTCGGGGCCCCAACCTGAGCCCGCACGACCGCGACCTCTACGACGGCGACCTCGCGCATGCACGGGCGCGGGAGCGGGCGCGCCGATTGCGAAGAACCCGGCTGGCCCAGGACACGCGGCTGGGCGATGAGGTGCAGGCGAAGCTGGAGCTGAGGCGTCGCGAAAATCGTTCATTCTCAATGGTTTTGGACAAATCGGTACGACTCGGCATCAGGCGACAGGTGAGAATCATGGCGCTGAAGCCGACCTGAGCAGCCAGCGTATGGTCACCACAGACGGTCGACATCGCTGTGCGGCTTCGTGGGTGACGGGACAGTCATTGTCCTGCCTCCACGGGAAAGAACAGACATGTTGTTGTCGCGTGCGCGTAGAGCTTTCCCTGTGGATCGGTGATCCGCGCTTCGGCCGTGGCTACCGAGACATCGCCTGGTCGGACTGGCAGGTGAGACTACAGATCACCGATGGGGGAGCCAGTCAAGGTCAACGGTCGTGGCGGTTGGCCGTGCCGGCCGTCCATGACGCGGCAGTGGGCATCAAGGCGGTGGCGGTGGCGACGCCGAGTATCAGAGCCAGGGCGATGAGCGCGAAACGCAAGGTACGCCTTGGGGCGGCAGGGCCGCGTGTGCCCTCGCGGAGTTCACGCCACGAGGTCACGACTGCGTCCTTGAGGTGTCCGAGGACGTGGATGGTCATCAAAGCGACCCAGATGATGAAGCTGGCTTTGTGCGCCGTCAAGAGCAGGCCTGTGTTACCGGGCTTGACGGTGAGCAGTGCGACTCCGCTGCCAAGCAGAGTCAAGCTGGACACGATGACCAGCGGGCCGAGAAGGCGTAGTAGCGGACTTGGTGGCCCTTTGGCCAGGTAGGACAGCGCACCCGTGTAGTAGCGCGCGAAGCGGTACGTCGTGCTGCCGGTCTTGAGCAGCACGGGACCGATGAGCAGTATGCCGAGGAAGATGTGCAGAACGATCATCTGTCGCACGCTCAGGATCGTGAATCCCTCGATGGCAAGCAGCGCGAGCAACAACATGCCGTTCGTGGCTGTGAGCCGAGCGTTGCCCTCGACACCCGCGCCCGGCCGTGCCGAGGCGTTATGGGGACTGCTGGTGCTCATCTGGCTGTTCACTCCGATCATGGGTGGTCACCGCAAGTGTTCAGTCGACGAGGATCTCGCCGCTTGATGACATGGACGTCATTGACGGTAGTCGGAAGGGTGGCGGTCCTTGAAGGTCCTGCCCGGTTCGCGCGTCGTAGACGCCGGGCACGCTGGCCGTCAGTCGGCGTCCACGCTCACCGGTAAGGACGCCTCCGAGGAACGCTCCGCACCGGCGATCAAGGGGACCCTGGCACTGCAGCGCGTGCTGAGCGCACCGAACCCGTACGGCGCTCTGGGCCCAGGCGGCCGCTGGGTAGAGTCGGTGGGCAACATGGTTGAGGAGGATGCATGGACAGCCGTCGCTCGCTGGCAGGTTGGGGCAGGACGAACCCGAGCGTCGCATCGGTCCGCCCGGCCGGCGACGATGCCGAGCTTGCCCGTCTGGTCACCGAGGCCGGGCCGCGGGGGGTTCTGGCTCGCGGCCTGGGCCGCAGCTACGGCGACGCCGCCCAGAACGGTGGCGGGGTCGTGGTCGACATGACCGCCCGTAACGGTGTCCTGTCCGTGGACACCGGCACGGCGCTGGTCGAGGTCGAAGCCGGTGCCAGCCTGGACAAGCTGATGCGCCTCCTGTTGCCCATGGGGCTGTTTGTTCCGGTAAGCCCGGGAACCCGGCACGTGACGGTCGGCGGGGCGATCGCGGCCGACATACATGGGAAGAACCATCACGTGGACGGCAGCTTCGGGTGCCACGTCCTCTCCATGGACCTGCTTTGTGCCGACGGCAGCATCCGCCGGCTCACGCCGGAGTCCGAGCTGTTCTGGGCCACCGCTGGAGGCATGGGACTGACCGGCCTGGTCCTGCGCGCAACCCTGAGGATGAAGAGGGTCGAGTCGGCCTACTGCCTGGTGGACACCGATCGGTGCCCGGACCTCGACGAGCTGCTGTCGCGCATGGCCGAGGGCGACCACCGGTACACGTACTCGGTGGCCTGGATCGACTGCCTTGCCCGCGGCTCCAGCCTGGGGCGCTCAGTCCTGACCCGGGGCTGGTCGGCGACCCGGCAGCAGCTACCCAGCAGGCTGCTCGACCATGCCCTGGACTTTCGGCCCAAGCAGTTGGCGGTCGTGCCGCCGGTCTTTCCCAGCGGCCTGCTCAACCGCGCGACCGTCGCCGCCTTCAACGAAGCGTGGTATCGCAAGGCCCCCCGAGAGCGCCGCGGCGAGATCCAGAGCATCGCGGCGTTCTTCCACCCCTTGGACGCCGTGGCGGCATGGAACCGCATCTACGGCCCCAAAGGTTTCCTCCAGTACCAGTTCGTCGTGCCCTTCGGCGCCGAGGACGCTCTCCGCCGGTGCATCCAGATGCTCAGCGATGCCGGTCAGGCCTCGTTCCTGGCGGTACTCAAGCGGTTCGGGCAGCCCAGCCCCGGCCACCTGTCCTTTCCCACACCCGGCTGGACTCTTGCCCTGGACGTGCCGATCGGCGCGGCCATCTTGGGTGGACTCCTTGACCGCCTGGATGAGGAGGTCCTTGCGGCTGGGGGCCGGCAGTACCTCGCCAAGGACTCCCGGTTGCCGTCCACCGCGATCGCGCGAATGTATCCTCGCCTGGATGAGTGGCGCGAGGTCAGGCGGGCGGCGGACCCCCGCGGGGTCTTCGCCTCTGATCTGGGCAGGAGGCTGGGACTGTGAAAGACGCCATCGGTAACGTGCAACGGATCCTGGTTCTGGGCGGAACCTCCGAGATCGCCCTGGCAACGGTGGTGAAGCTGACCCAGGAACGCGCCGGCGTCCAGGTCACGCTGGCCGCCCGTCCCGGCGAACGTCGCATTGCGGCAGCCGCCGCGCTGGACGCCCGCGGCATGCAGGCCACCGAGGTGGACTTCGAGGCCACCGACCAAGCTTCCTGTGAGCGCGCCATCGCGTCCGCATTCGAAGCCGGAGGGGACGTCGACGTCGTCATGGTGGCGTTCGGGCTGCTCGGCGACCAGGAGCGTGCGTGGCAGGACGTCGACGCCGCACTGGAGCTGGTCCAGGTCAACTACGCAGCAGCGGTCGGCTGCGGCGTGCTTGTCGCGGCGCGGCTGCGCGCGCAGGGGCACGGTGCGATCATCGCCATGTCGTCGGTGGCCGGCGAGCGTCCCAGGAGATCCAACTTCGTCTACGGCTCCACCAAGGCCGGGTTGGACGCCTTCTACACCGGGCTGGGCGACGCGCTCGCGACCGACGGCGTTCAGGTCCTGCTGGTTCGGCCCGGTTTCGTCCGGACCAGGATGACCGATGGGCTCGCCGCGGCGCCACTGTCCCAGACCCCCCAGCAGGTCGCCGACGTCATTGTGGCAGGCCTGCAGGCTGGGCGGCGTACGGTGTGGGCGCCACCGGCGATGCGGTGGGTCATGTCCGTTCTGCGGCACCTGCCCCGTGCGGTGTTCACCCGCCTGCCGGTCTGAATACCCCACACCACTGCGGCAGGGGCTACAGGTACACCGAGCCCATCAGACAGGCCGCCCAGATGCCACCCAGCGCCATGAGCATGCGGTCGTGAAGGACGATCTCCTCCGGCTCACCCGCGGCACCGCTGTCCACGTCCACGGAGTATCGCAGCAGGGCCATGACGAACGGGACGATGGACACGACGCTCCACTCGTTCGACGTGGTTTGGCCCATCGTGAAGGCCCACAGCGCGTAGGTCGTGACCAGCACCCCCGCCGACATGGTCCACACGAACCGCAGGTAGGTGGGGGTGTAGCGCTTCAGCACCGGACGGATGGCCACTTCGGTGTCCTGGACCAGACGTATTTCGGCGTACCTCTTGCCGGCGGCCATGAACAGCGACCCGAAGCCGGCTGCGATGAGGAACCACTGCGAGAGTGCAACGTGGGTTGCGACGCCTCCGGCGATGGCCCGCAGCAGAAACCCGGAAGCCACGCTGGTGAGCTCGATGACGGGTTCGTGCTTCATGCCCAGGCAGTACCAGAGCTGGACGACCTCGTAGATCGCGACGACCACCAACAGCTGCCACGTCAGCAGTGCTGAGATCACCAGTGCGCCCGGCAGGAGCACGAGTGCTGCAGTCCAGGCTGCGCGCAACGACAGCTCCCCGGATGCCACCGGGCGCCGCCGTTTCGTGGCATGCGCCCGGTCAGCCTCGACATCGAGGGCATCGTTGACCAGGTAGATCCCCGACGCGGCCAGGCAGAAGGCAATGACCGCGACAAGCATCTGCAGGACAGCCCGTGGCTGGGTGACGACGCCCGCGGCGATCGGTGCGGTCAGGACCAGGACGTTCTTGACCCACTGGCGGGGGCGGCACGCCCGCAGGAGAACCCGCACGTGGGTCACGACGGTGTCACCGCGCGGGCCCGGGCGACCCAGCGCCCCATAACGGCGCCAATCAGGCTGCCCACCAGGACATCGCTGGGATAGTGCACGCCCAGGACGACCCGGCTGGTCATCATCACCGGAATCGAGAACAGTGGCCAACGCCGCCGCAGGAGCCTGGAGTAGGCCACGGCGGCCGCCGTCGTCGAGGCGGCGTGCGAGGAGGGGAAGCTCCAGTGGCTGGGCGTGGCGACATACACCTGTATGCGCGGGTCGGTAGGACGGTGGCGACGCACCACCCGCTTGAGAACGATGCTGACGGCGTGGGCGCCCACAACCGTTGCGGTGGCTCGCAGCCAGGGGCGCCGTTGCTCAGGGTCGAGCAGCGCACCCAGCAGTCCCAACACGGTCCAGGACAGGGCATGCTCACCGACGTGGCTCAGGATCACCGCACCCTGACGGATCCCGCGAGATGCCGTCAGCGACTGCGTCCTGATCAGGGCTGCGACCTCATGCTCTCGCGCGCTCGTGGCGCACACGGACCTGCTGGGCTCATCAACGAGCATGGACCGCAACAAAGTCCCTCGACGACGGCTGGAGGTAGCGGTAGGGGTTGGGGTGCGCGTTCCTGTTGAGCATGTGCGGCACCGCTACGCCGGCGCTGGGGTGGGTGTAGGTGATGAAGTTGGTCCAGGCCTTGTTGATGTCCAGCTCCATGGCATTGACGGCTCCGGCGTCCCGCACGATGTTGGCCAGGGTGTGCACCGACATCGAAGCGCCGACCACGAATACCAGCGAGCCGTCCTTGCGGATCCCCAGGGCTGAGCGCCAGACGAAGGTGGGGTTGCCGACGGTCTTGCCCCAGGTCCGCGTTGTGGTGCTGTCCACGTCTGGTGAGATCTTGCCGTTCTCCACCAGCAGGCCGAGGTTCTGGCGGACTGCAGCCACGTCAGGGCCAGGGGTCGGCGAGTTCCACTTGAGCACGTCGAGGTGGCCATCCTTGTAGAGCACCATCGACGCTGCACCCTGGCGAAGGGGCGCGGCGGTCTGGCCGTCCTGCCAGTAACCGCCGTTGGCGTCGACCATGGTGAAGCCCGAGTTGAATGTGGCGAGCAGGTTGTCCCGCTGGGAGGACGGCACGTCGAAGGGCTGGGACCAGCCCGAACCGCCGGGCACGGTGAACCCGGGATGCAGGACCATCTTGACCAGCTTCTGGTTGAGCCAGGCCACGCCGACCAGATAGCTGGTGTGCGTCGCGTCCGGACGCAGGAACGCCGCCTGGACGGCCGGTTGCCCGTGGAGGCTGACCAGGGTCTGCCAGACGCCCTCATCTGGCAGGGCCGGTTGGGCCTGGGGTGGGATCGGAGCGAGGTCGACGTAGCTCGGCGTTGGCCCCGCCGATCCGGCGCGCGGGATGGGTGCCGGCCGCGCGGGGGAGACTTTCGGGATCCCACCGGCGAGGGTCCCGCCGACCTTGGGCGGGTTGAGCTGGTACTGGATCTGCTCCAGATCGTCAACCACCCAACCAAGCCCGTTGAACCGGGCCCACTCGGCCAGCCGCGCAGCCGTGTCGTCGGTACCCGGGGCCATGAGGGCACCACCGATCGACCACGTCAGCCACAGCAGGAAGATCACCATCACCGCACCCACCCGGCGCACCCAGAAACGGCGCCGACTCGGTCGAGACGCACCATGCCGCGGGGGTCGGCGATGCTCCGGAGGGGTTTCGATCTGATAGTCGCTTCGAGTCGCCGGCTCCACGCATCTCCTCTACGTTCCTCTTCCACCTCGCCAGTTCGGAGTAGGCGTCCGCAACAACAGTGCCTCAGGAGCCTGATAAGTCCCTGAGGGCACGGCCAGGGCGCTGACCGGTCCTGAGGGCGACCCCCAAGCGGCGCTGCCCTAAGAGATGTGGAGAGAGGTGACTGTGCGGTCATACAGCGAGCCGGTACAGCCGACCACGATGACGGCCTTGCCCGTGTAGACCAGCCGCAGCCGCATCATCTTCGCGACCCCACGCCCGCCTTCGATCGTGGCGACGGCACCCTGGTAGCGACCGAAGGGAACCAAACGGTAGTCGCTGACAGTGCCCCCGGTGGCCTTCGCGCTCCCGTCCACGGACCCACGCATGCCCGCCTCGCCGTCATAATCCACGTCCGGACTGATACTCAGCTCGGTGACCATCACGTCACCATCCCTCGAATGAGCCGTCACGACCCTCCCGACGGCCCAGGCAGCAGGCCGCACCTCCGGCTCCCGCTTCGCTTCGGCGGGAAGGGTGACCGAGAATGAATGGTCAGCGGCAGTGAAGGGCGTTGGTGAGTAGGAGTTGTCCATCTTCTGGCTAGACCAGAACGACACCCCGCCCGCGACCAAGAACACGATGACCAGCGACAGCGCCGCAAGACGTCGCCTGACCTTGCCGCCGACCGCCATGCCGTCGGCGCCGACCTGGCTCCCCGACACCGCCCCACGCTGGCGACGTCGGCCAGTGGTCCTGGCTAGATGCATCAAGGACGGATCCTGGGTGACCCGCCGGTGGTCTCGCAGCCACGCATTTGGCCGGTCAACTCGCTCCAACCCAGCGGCGGCCAGTGTCTCCACCGCGTCGTGTGGGTCCCGAGCTCTCAACTCGAGACCGTCGATGTGGATGCCGGCCGCGCTCCGGGAATCGGGCTGGGACAGTCCAATGGTCTGGGCGCCGAAGAACCGCAATGACGGGATGCGTTGGGGTGTCTTGAACAACAGCATCAGGTTTGGCTTGAAGGCGGGGTGAGTCGTGGCGGCATACGGAATGTTGACGGGTGCCTCGAAAACCCAGTCGTCGCCGGAATCGTCACGGTTTGTGGACTGGTCGGCCACGACGACGACGTCCGCAGCGTTCAGGTTCCAGACCTCGCCGAAGATGCTCGGGATCCGGAGCCGGACCGATGAGCCGTCCAGCTCCATGTAGGGCTGACGCGTGACGAAGCGAACTTGGCGCAGCTGGACCCGTATGGACATGACAATTCCCCCACTAGCAAGCGGCGGCGTCATCATGACAGTCCCGGCGCCGACTTTGTCGCGAAACTGGTTTATCCGGCGAAACGGATAGGACAGTAGTGGGTTCCACGTGCCTTCCGTGTCCAACAGGTCAGGGTCAAGACAGGTCCCTCACCGCCACGTTGGATCCGGCCAGCGGAGCGTGGATCGCGGGTTCGTCGGCTCTGAGCGGACGGCTCGCCGTCACTGCCTACGCACTGTGCACCGCCGGTGCGGCTGTCGTTTGCGGCCCGCGTGGGGTAGTCATTACTCATGACTCGTCACCGCGAAGTTGAGCGCAAGTTCAATGCCGACCCCAGCGCGCTCCTGCCGGACCTATCCGTGGCCGCTGCCGCGGTGAGCGAGGCGGTGGAGTCGCAGCTGGATGCCACATACTTCGACACGGCCGACACGCGCCTGGCGCGGCACCGCATCACACTGCGTCGCCGGACCGGAGGCGACGACGCCGGCTGGCACCTCAAGCTGCCGGCCGGACTGGACGAGCGCACCGAGATCCGTCTACCACTGGGTCGCGCGACTCGCACCGTGCCACCGGCGCTGGTCGGGGAGATCCGCGCCATCGTCCGCAACCGCCCGCTGATCCCCATCGCGATACTGCACACGACACGCCTCGAACGACGCCTCCTGGACGACGCCGGCAACGCGTTGGCGACCATCGCGGACGACACGGTCCACGGTCAGCGGCTGCGTGACGGAGCCGACGAGGTGTCGACATGGCGCGAGGTCGAGGTCGAGCTCCTGGACGGTGACAGGTCCCTGCTCGACACGGTCAGCAGCCAACTGTGTGCCGCGGGACTGACCCCGTCGGAGTCGAGCTCGAAGCTGGCACGCGTCCTTGGGGACAGTGCCCCGCTGCCACCGGAGGCCGTCCCCGACAAGTTGAGCAGCGCCGGTAAGGCCACGGCAGGCGCGGTGGTGCTCGCGCACCTGCGCGCGCAGGTCGACGAGCTGGTCGCGCGCGATCGCGGCGCCCGGTCCGACGAACCCGACGCGGTGCACCAGATGCGGGTGGCGACCAGCCGGGTGCGCAGCGCGCTGGCGACCTACCGAACACTGCTGGACCGGGAACGGACGGTCCCGGTATGCGAGGAGCTGAAGTGGCTCG
>Ga0209745_1001920_pt1 | contig 12130 bp, 5 predicted proteins | sample BarGraNGADG00312_FD_184495 | JGI IMG/M metagenome (GOLD analysis project Ga0209745, IMG submission 184495) | Arctic peat soil microbial communities from Barrow, Alaska - Barrow Graham LP Ref core NGADG0004-312 (SPAdes) (version 2) | ecosystem: Environmental > Terrestrial > Soil > Wetlands > Peat ... | reverse complement strand
CGCCAAAGCGGTGATGACGTGCGGGGCGCTGCTCGTCAGGGCCTCGGCTTCTGCGAGGTACGCGGCCATGAACGAGGGCGACGGCGGCGTCGATCTTCAGCTCGTTCTGCACCTTGGCAATGCGCCAGCCGTAGGGCGTCTCTTTGACGCCGGCGTTGAGCACCTGATCGGTGAGGTCTTCGTTGCCGCCGTGACGGGCGCGGCCTTCCTTGAGGACGTCCAGCCACATCATCGACGCGGCGCTCATCTTGACGTTGTTCTGCTTGAACTCCTCGATCGGCAGGCCGTACTCGTTCTGCAGGCGCAACATGGAGCGCGTGAAGTAGTTGGTGTCACAGGCGATGCGGGTGAGGTTGAAGTCCTCGCAGAGCTCGACGATCTTCGCCTCGACCGGCAAGTGGTCCATGTAGCCGAGCGCCTCGTCCTTGCGGTAGACCCAAGCGAGCGTGTTGTGGTAGCCGGCGGCGTCGACCTGGTCGAAGACGAGCGCCGTCGAGTCGCGCGTCCACGCGGCATCGAGCCCGATGACCGCCGGCAAGTCCGGGGCGATGACCGGCTGCGCGCCGCAGGACTGCCACAGCGCGCCGGAGTACGCGCGGTTGGTGCTGGTCGACGGGAAACGGTTGCAGTGGTGCAGGTCAGGCCGGCTTTCGGCTGCGTCACCGAGTTCGTGCAGCACGGTCCTTCACAGGTCGAGTCCATGGAGCAAACGCGTCGCTTCGCTCCGAGGTGTTCGGCTTGAGCGGAACGGGTGTTCGGCTTGAGTGGAATGCGCACACGGGCTCGCTGAGTCGCCGCATACTCGTCCCAGCGGTCTAGGCAAAGCGCTTCAACTACGCCGACTTCGATCGAGCCCAGTTGCAGTAGCGGTGCGTCAGACGGGCGTTCTCGGGAATGGTCTTGCCCCCCATCCAATACTGCTCGACGTGATCCACCGCAGCATCGTCCACGCCCTGAATTGCGTTTCCACAGATCCCACACGTGGAGTCCGCCTCGAACAACTCCTTCTTGAGCTGGAGGGTGAAGCAGCGGGGCTGCTGGGGATGCTGCGTCAGGATCGGCTCCACACGGGCGCGCATCAAGTCGAAGCGCTTCCGAACCCGGTCCTGCGAGCTCGTGCCCAGCGTGATGGTCTCGATGAACTCGTCGTTGTTGGCCATGAGGTCGACGACGGCTTCCCGCAACGAGTCAAGGCAGGCGTACACCCGAGGCTTGTCGGCGCCTGCGAACACCCCCATCACCACGTCGTAGAGCGAGGCGTTGAACTTCTTGGGCTCCCAGTAGCCGTCACGGTTCTCGTCTGTACCCCTGTAGAAGCGCTTGAACGCGTGGTCGCCAAAGAGGGACTTGGAGACAGCAAGAGCCGTCTTGAATGCGCGCCGCAGGTCATCGGCATCGTCCTTGGTGATGTGTTGGCGCGCCTGCATGTCCTGGTTGAGGAAGCGCCGCATGGGTGGTTGATACTTGAGGTAGCTCGCGTGATGAAAGGCGGCGAAGCGGAGGACGAACTCGACCTCCCGCATACGCCTGTCGGGCTTCTTGAGCCCCATCAGCTCCCGGAAGTCCGGCAGGTCCGCCAGTTCCTTCAGGAGCGCGATGTACTCGCCCCGATAGACGCAGTTACGGAGCTCCATGTCGTTCAGTGGAACAGAACCGGTGTTGAGTCGCTCGAAGATCTCGAACTTCAGGTCGGCGTGGCTATCCTTCAGGATCGTGACGACGCGAATGGGGTACTCTCGGAAGGTGTCCTGATGGACGTCCTCCAGCTGCGGGAACGTTTCGCCGTTCAGTTCGGTCAGAACGTTGAGACCCGTCAGCTTGAAGGTCTCCCCCGCCGGGTGCTTGGCGTCGATGAATGAGAACAGTGCTGTCAGACGCTGCTGACCATCTATCACTGCGGCCTTGCCGTCCGCCTCCTCCGCGAGGTAGATGATCGGGAGAGGAACAGACAGCAGGACCGATTCCACGAGGCGACTCGCCTTTGCGTGGTCCCATACGTACTGACGCTGGAAGTCAGGCTGCAGGACCAGCTTTCCGCGCTTCCAGCGCTTGTAGAGACCATCGATGTCAGGGTCGGACGGCTGTGTATGGATCGTCCGATTGGTGTCGGCAAGGTGAAGATCCTGTCCGTCTTCTTCGAGTTCCTCGATCTCCAGTTCTTCGAGCGGCTCCACGTCAGGGGCGATCAGATCCGTCATTGGCCCTCTCCTCTCGAGAGAACGGCGCGAGTCTTCCAGCGCAATGCGCCGCGACAGGTTCATTTCCGGGGTAAAGGGCGGCGCCACGCCGCGTACACGGCTTCGCGCTCTGCCGCCCAGAATTCGTCCTCCGATTGACTGTCCGCGAGGCGCCCGAGCTCCCTTGCGAGAGTGAAGAAGCCCGGGCCAGGGCGACCACTCACGCCTACTGCCACCGCGCTGAGCATTGGGCGCCCGGCCGCCGCCTCTTCCTGAACGATGTCGCCCAGCACCTGGCCCGTCTCACGACCCATGTGGCTGCCGCTCTGTGGAAGCCCCATGATGACGGCCAAGTCCTGGTACGTCGTGAGCCCTCTGTACTGGGCAGCGCGGACGAGCTCGGCAAGTACGTGCACGTAGGTCGTCGTACCTCGATAGCTGGCCATGGTCGGCTACTCCTCCTCGAACCCGAAGTCCGAGAACTTCAGTGTCCGCGCGTTCTCGGTCACGTCCATCACGGTCTTGCTGGGCACTCCATCGGCCACGTCGGCGTCAATCTCCAGTTTCACGCGCACATTGGCGCCAGTGAGCTTAGTCAGGTGCTCGACGACATGCTCGACGACTTCGGGCACCTGCTTGTTGAGACGAGTCGGGTCGAGTTCGACGACGCCGTAGAAGCGGCAAGGGAGCTTGGCCGCGGGAGGGGTCGTGCCACCCGGTTCGGCGCCGACGCCGCCCGCTCCGGTCTCGGCGCCCAATCCGTCCCCACCGAGCGGCGGCTGGTCACCTGGCGGAGTGAAGATCCTGCCGCCCTGGTCGGTGAACTCACGCTTGGCGGCTTCGTCCGCCTCCAGCTGCGCCAGCGCCGCATCCGGCCGCACGAGGACGCTCTCGTCGTTGAGCATGATGCTGGTGTCGGCGTGGCCGGCGAAGAGGTCCAGAAAGCGGCCGGCGTCGTCAACGGCTTGCGCATAGGCGAACGTCTCGGCTTGCCAGCTCAGCGAGCTGACGCCTTGCCGCACGGCCTCGAGGAACACCTGGTTGTCCTTGAGCCGCGGAAGGTAGAGGTACTGACCGAAGTACTCCCAGATGCGTTTCAGGTTGACGAACCCCTGGCCCTCGGGCCACAACGGCACGCGGTCGAGCTCCATGCGCAGCAGCACGCCGGCGTACTGAGCCGCCAAGGTGCCGTCGTTGACCATCTTGCGGCTGGCGCGCTCGGCGAGCGTGCCCTGGCCGCCGACCTTGGTCTCTTGCCAGACGACCTCGGGTGCGTCCTTGTCCTGGCTCGGCACGAGCAGCCACTGGTAGGTCTCGGGGATGCGCTGGTTGGCGGCCTCGGAGGCGGCCTTGCGCTGCCCCTCGGCTTGCCGCGCGGCGTGCGGCGTCAGCCCCAGCATCTCCGTGTCGTTCTCGATGGAGGTCCAGGCGAGGTACTGGCGCAGCGCCTGCTCGAGCTCGCCGAGCCGCGTCGTGTCGGGCGCGAGGAAGACGACCATGTTGCGGAAGCGGCGGGGTCCGCTGCCGTGACGCTCGAGAATCTTGGCCGCTTCCTTCCGTGCCGCCGTGCCCTCGGTCTTGCTCGTGTGCGGATGCTCGGGCCCGAGGATGACGAGCCGCGCGCGGTCCTCGTCGGCGACGTCGCCATCGCTCCCCGGCGCGACGTGAACGCCGGCGAAGTCGCCGCGCGCCTTCTGCTCGCGCAGGCGGCTGAGCAGTTCCATCTGCCACTGGTCCTCGGTCACCTGGGCGATGCGGTCGCGGGCCGTCTGCAGCACGCTCGCCTGGGTGTCGAACCAGTAGCGCCCCGTCTCGGTGTAGAGGTGAGCGGAGTGCTCGCTCATGCGGCGCAGGGCGTCGCCGATCAGCGCCGGGCTCTCGCCGGGCAGCACGCTGCCGAGCTTGATGCGGCGGTCGTCGATGCCCTTGTTGGGGCTCTTGAGCGTGGCGGCGGAGCCAAGGAACACGGTGCGCGTGGCGCGCCGGCAGGCGCGGATCTTGCCGAAGGCGGGGTTCTCCTGGTCGAGGCGCAGCGGCAGCGAGCTGGCGCCGTCGATCTCGGTGTCGATGATCGGCTTCCAAGCCTCCTCGAGGTAGCGCGTCAGCTCGAACGAAACAGCCGGCGAGTTCAGCGGCACCGAAGCAGGCATGATGAGCGGGCTCTGGTCGCCGCTCTCCCAGAGCTCGTGGATAACGTTGGCCATGAGGCGCAGGACGCCCCGCGTGCGCTGGAATCGCGCCAGCGTGGACCAGTCGTTGTAGAGGCGGTCGAAGAGCTCGGGGTGAATCGGGTAGGCGTTCACCATGCGACGCTCGTAGGCGCCCTCGCCGCACTCGGGCGGGAACTCCGACTTGTGCTGCGCGTAGAAGGCGCGGAAGACCTTGGCGATGGCCTCGCGCTCGCGCGCCGCCTGCGGCTCGAGCGGCTCGAAGAGGCGGCGACGGACGATCTCAAAGCCCTCCTCAGCGGTGGCCGGCTGCCAGGGCGAGTCCTTGCGGCCGAGCACGTCGCGTAGGCGCTCGAGCGCAGCCTTGCCGCCCTCGCCGCCGACCTCGATGTCGTTGAGGGCGGACTCGCCGGCGCTCGCGCCCTGGCGCACACTGTCACTGGCCGGGATGGAGATGACGACGAGCGTGCCCGGCACCACGGTCGCGGCTTCGGTAAGCGCTTGAGCGAAGGTGAAGTGCGTGTCGAAGGTGCCGGCGGGCAGGTTCTCGGCGCCGTAGAGCTGGCGCGCGTAGGCGACCCACTCGTCGACGAGGACGAGGCAAGGCCCGAACTTCTTGAAGAGCTTCTCCAGAGCCGTGCCGGGGTTCGTCGCCCGTTGATCGTCATCGGCCAAGAGCGCATACCCCTCCGCCCCACCGAGCTGCCAGGCGAGCTCGCCCCAGAGCGTGTGGACCTTGGTGCCATCGTCCTTCACGTCAATGGCGCCCGGCCGGATCTTGGTGCCTACGAGCACGGCGCGATTCGCCTGCGGCAGCGCACCGACCCCCGCCTCCTTGAGCAGCTCGTCGACGCCGAGCAGCTCCTTCGCCGGCGTGCCGCCGGCGATGTGGTAGAGCGCGAGCAGCGAGTGTGTCTTGCCGCCGCCGAAGTTGGTCTGCAGGTCGATGACCGGGTCGCCGCCGCTGCCGTCCAGGCGCTCGATGGCTTGTGTGAGCAGCTTACGCAGTCCGGCAGTGATGAAGGTGCGGCGGAAGAACTCGGCCGGGTCCTGGTACTCGCTGGCCGCTCCGCCTTGGTACACCTGGTGCAGGTCGGCGGCGAACTCGGCCTGCTGGTAGCGGCCGCCGGCAACGTCGCGGTGCGGGCGTACTACGTCCCGCCACGGCTTGAGGCCCTCCGGCGTCGCGGTCTCGAAGAGCGTCGCCGTGACCTGCTTCGACTTGCGGCGACTGTACTCGTCGTAGCGGATGCGCAGCAGCTCCTGCTTCTGCTCGTCGAGTTCGTCGGCCTCCTCCGCGGAGACGGCGGTGAGCAGGCGCTGCACGCTGTCGAGCACGCGGTAGGCGTCGTCGGTCGAGAAGGCCTCCTGATGCGCCCAGCGGTTGCGCGCCGTGCGCAGCTCGCTGACGAGCGTGCGCTCGTCCTGCCCCAGCACCTTGCGGAACACCGAGTTCCACATGGTCCACATCGTCTTGAGGAGGAACTGGACGTCGTCGAGGGACGTCGTCTTGGCACTCCCGGGATGGGCGTTCGGGTCGGCCTCGAGCACGGCGACGACCCAGTCGTCACCGTAGGCGGTCTTGAGCTCGCGCTCCACGAACGGCGCGAGCCCCTTGCTGAGGAGCTGCAGGGCGTCACCGACGCGCTGGCTGTTGCTCATCGTCATTCGATGCCCCCCTAGACTTCGAATCTGGTCTGCGATGGACCGCCGATGGGCGGCGCGGCCGCGGCGAGTCGCTGAATCTCAGGCCAAGCGACCACGAGAGCGTTGTAGGCGAGTGCCTCCTGCGCCCACTTCTTGCGCTCGCAGACGAGATAGAGGCGATAGGCGAGGTCGCGCGCCACTTCCGCGAGGGAGCCGAGCTGGCGTGCCAGGGCGGCCGTCGCGGCCTCTCCTCCGCCGTCGAGCCGTCGAAGCAAGTGCTGCGTCAGCTCCCAGACAGTCAGACGCTCGTCCGCGGCGGGGTCCCAGTCCACGCTCAACTCGTCCCGGCGGAGCAGACGCACCTTTCCGCTCTTTGACTGAACGATGCCAGCCTCAGCCAATCCTGCTACCGACGTGTTCTTGGCTCTAGCGAGAACGTCGGCCACGCCGTAGTCACCCTGGTCTGTGCCGAACTGCTCGAACCAAGCGATTGCCCACCGAGTGTCAGGTTCGAATTCGCCCTCTTGCTCGGCAAGAATCTCATCAAGAGACTCATTGATCAGGGCCAGTGCAGTGCGCACCGTCATCCTGGATCCGTCCGCTTCCAGCACCTTTGAGTGGCGTGAGAAGACCGCCATTCCGGGGCCAATGGACGCTTGCGCCAAGTCCACTGGCGCGATGCTGCCTCGCTGGAGGGTCTTGAGTGCGCGGGGCAGCTCAGCGCGCAGGGACGCGAGGAACTCCTTGCGAGTAGTGGGCGAAGCGGCATGTGACCTCGGACGGCATACAAGGACCACGGACGAGGCGAGAGCATTCGTGCCGTGGGCGATGTTGCGGGCGGCCCGCTCGCTCCGCATTGGCCAAGTGCCGGTGATCGTGAGGCCGGCATCCATCAAGCCAGTCAGCATCGTTTCCCACCCCGTTGACGCAACGCTGTGGGCCGCATCCCCGCTCTTGTTCTCCGCCTGCTTGAACGCGTAGTAGACCGTGATCGGGAAGTTCGCAGCGGCACATGCTTTCATCTGCTCGAACGCGGCCCCCAAGCCTTCTTCGAAGAATGCTTGCGCCTTCTTCTTGCTTCCGTCGAAGCGCTGCGGCGACGCAACCAGCTCTTGGACCTTGGGGGTCACAAGCGTGCTGAACAGCTGCGGGTAGACTGCCGACAGCGAACGTCGAAGCCAGACGTAGAAGAAATCAGATAGATTCGCGTAACTGATGTTGTCGTAGTAGGGCGGGTCCGTCGAGACGAGGGCGCCCCTCGAACAGGTCGTCGCAACGACGGCATCAAGTTGGGAGACCTCTCCCTGCGTTCCTGTCACCAGGCCGGCAATACCGTCAGCAACCCACTCGACGTGGTTGGCAAAATTGCCCACGGAGTCCGATAGGGGATTGATTTCCACATAGTCCCAAACCATAGGTATGGCCTGGCGGGCAAAAGTGTCACGAACCCCCTGGATAGAATGAATCCAGCTGCAGGTGGTTGAGGACCAGTCGGAGAGCTTGTCGATCGCAAATGACAAATACGTCACAACCGCGTCAGCGTAGCCAGACGCGGTTGCCTCAGTGGCTGGCCTCAATGGCAGGTGCGGCCAAGCTGCCGCCGCGTCGCTCGCTACCCTCTCTCTGGTCTCCGCCATGAGGTCGCTGAAAGTGGTCAAGGCGACGAGCTGGCGGGGCGTGAAGAGTTTGTCGATCGTGTCCAGCCCGTAGTTCACGCACCAAATGTTCCGCGGGTCATTGGCAAGCGACTGTCGCGGAGCGTTCTTGGCGGGAGGTACGTCCTCTGCTGCTCGCACCTGGTCATCGGTGGGACTAACGTAGACGCGGCCACGTTCGCCTTCGCCCACGACGGCCATGAGTTTCGCCCCCATGCGGCCGGCCAGGGCTTCATCCCTGACGTGCTGATCCTCGGCGATATTGCCGCATACGAGACAGCGGAACTTGGCGCCTCGGCCTACCTTCGGTGCCTCAGGCATCGATCCCGTGCCAGATCGCACCTCGAAGCGCACCGTCTTGGCAGCAGCATCCACTTTCGGCTCAATCCAAGCCCGCTTGCCCTCCTTCGTCGAGAGCGCAAACGTTCGGACCAGTGGCATCTCCGCGCCACAGGCAGGGTTGGGACAGTGCACGGTACGCGCCCACAGCCAGGCAATCACAGTCGCTTGGCCGCCGCCGCGCTCCCTCGGCACCGTCACTTTGGGGTACATGTGGCCGATTCGGCGCATAGCCTCTTCACGCACCCAGCGCCCGTAAACACGCACGTCTTCGGCCAGCCCCTCAGCGCCATGCCACCCAGCGGCGTCGAGCTTTGCCGTCGCCTCCGGATTCACGGGCGGCAGGCCGGCGAACTTCGGTGGAATCTCGACTAATGCTTTGGTGACAAGCACGGCCACTGGGTTCAGATCGCTCGCGTGTGCTTCAAGGCCGAGACGTTGAGCCTCCAGCGGGATGGAGCCGCCACCGCAGAAGGGGTCCAAGACAGGTGGCGGATTGCCGTCAGTAGAGCGCATAATCTCGGCGCGGGCGGCATTGAGCACGGTCTCGTCGGTCGAGTTCTCCCACTTGACCAAGTCCTCAATTATGCGGAAGAGGCGTTGGCGCTCAGTCTCCTGCTCCACGGCGGTGGGAAACGCCTCGGGGTGCGCTGAGGGATCGTCCACCAGAGATGCGAAGAGCACCGCGCGGCAGGCGGCCAGCGGCCTCCGCGCCCACCACAAGTGGAGCGTCGCCGGATGACCTCTTCGAGGTACTGACTTCTCGTGCGCCGACTCCCGGTTGATGGCCTCCAGCGGGAGAGCAACCTCGATGAGCTTCTGCGTGTACTCGGTCACTCCGCCTGCCCCCCGCTACCGTCGATGCCTCGTGTGCCCCGATAGGCCGTGTGCGTGCAGTCAATGGCGATCTTGGGGATGTCAGCATCGCTCAGTTCGCCGAAGTACGCGAGCGCGGCCAATCCCTTGCCTCGCTTGTCAGTCTGACTCCTTGAGATGCCACAGGCCTCTTCAATGTCAGGCCTGAAGACGTGGATCCTCCTTTCGTCCCCACACGACTCCGCAATCGTCTGATTCAGAGCGTAGGTCCTCTTCTTGGACTCCAATTCGTCGCCCTTGCAGCCCGGCGGCACGGGATCCTCGTCGTGCACCACGCAGAAGTCCAAGTCGAATGCCTTACAAACCTCCATGTACAACGGGAGATTGTGCTTTCCCGCGCAGTCGATGACTGAAATCGCTGGGTCAGGGACGTTGAGGCGCTCTGCGAGGTATGGCAACACGGTCTTCTCGGTTTCGCCTTCAACGAGAACGACTCGCCGAGCAAAGAACATCTCAGCCCTGTTTGGATCAACCCAAGCGGCCATGTGGAAGCGCGATTTCTCGCTTCTTCGATCGCCGCCCTCGAACAGATCCTCGGTGCACTGCCGCACTCGCGAACCCTCTGCGACTTCTTCGCGCGAGATGATACAGATCTCCTTGTAGTGGTTGAGGTTCACAAAATGCGTGCTGTGCGTCACGAGAAGGACCTGATGACCTGCATCTTCCGCAAGCTCGCGCAGCGCCGTGTCGAACTGCCGCTGCGCATGCGGATGAAGAAACAGCTCGGGCTCTTCGACCGCGAACACGAGCGACTCCGATGCCTTCCTCGGGGCCGGTCCGCCTCCGCATGCGGCCATATGAAGGATGCGTGCCCAGACTCGAATCAAGGCGAAGAGGGTCGCCCGCTGCAGACCGTGTCCCTTGTCTTCGGCCGCTGTTTCCACGCCATCGTCAAGCAGCAGTTCGGTGCCAAGCTCGAAGAGACGGTCCACACTCGGAGGTTGCACCTCAATGAATACCCTGCAGCCCCAGTCCTGCAGCTCCTTCGAGACTTGCGCCTCCAGTTGCCCGATCCCTGTGCTCGCCCGTGATGGGTCGTCGCGTGGGGGGCAGAGTGATGTGACCGCCCCATCCAACTGCCTCTGTGCCTCGGCAAGCTTGGGGTCGTTCTCGGCCATCTCCTTGACCGCTCGCTGCACAAGCCGACCCAAGGAGGTGCCGGCCTTGATTTTGGTCTCGTCGCTGAGGTCTCGCACGGCGGGAATCAGATAGAACTCCGGGAGTACGCCCGCCGCGATGTTCTTCGCCCCGAGAAAGTTGCCGGTCTCCAGGCGCTCTTCAAAGGTGATCTCGTCGCCATGAGTCGCGATGTGCTCGTCCTGGGCTGCTTCGACCTCGGCCTTTGTGACTCGGCCGCTCTTATCAAGCAGTGGCTGAAGATCGGGAATCGATGGGACAAGCTCCCTGAGCTTGTCCTTCGTGCAGAGCTCGTCAATGGAGGACGACTTGAGCCACCACTCGTCCGGGTCCTGTAGGTAGCCGTGGTAGGCGGCATCTATGGCATCGCCATTCCTTTTTGACTCTTTGCGCACAGTGAAGGATCCGTCGCGCCTCACGTACTTCTTGAACGTCGTTCGCTCCTGATCCGTCAGGTCGTCAAACGTGATCTCGACCCACAGGTCGCACGGGCAGTCATCGTCACAGCGGAAGAAGTCCGATGAGTCGGGCTTCGACGAAGTCAAGGCAAACTCAATCGCAGCCAGTACATTGGACTTGCCGTGGTTGTTCGGGCCGACCAACACCAGATGCGGGCTGCAGTCGATCGTCATCTCGCGAATGCTGCGGTAGTTGGAGATCCGCACTCTCGTCATTCGCATTGGCTCAGGCCTCTTCCGGTGTGGTTGCCTTGGCTGTCAGCTTCTTCCAGTCGTAGTTCACGCTAGTAGTGTCGAAGTAGGCTTCGGGCTCGCCTTGGAATGGATCCACCAGATAGTGAACGCCGGCGGCCTTTCCGTTCTCGACCGGCACGAGCGCCAGAATGAATCCCTCGCCCTTGTTGAGCCCAGTGAGGATCTCCGTCCGCGTCACGGTGACAGTTGGCGCACCGACCACCCGTCCTTTGACCTCGATGAACAACAGATCGCCCGTGACCGGATCTTTCGAGAGGATGTCAAAGCCCGGGTTGAAGTGGTCCTGCTCCTCGGGCTCCCGGCCCAGCTCGCGCTCGATGGCCATCACGGCGTTGACGGCGATACGCTCCGTGATGCTGGTATCAATGGCGGTCGGGCCCGGCTTCGTCGGCCGGAGACTCGCCAGGTATCCGGCCGGCACAACGAGCGCGCCGCCGACGATCACCGGCTGCTGCGCCGAGATCTGCCGCTCCTGCTCGATCTCCTCGAGGCGCCTCTTGAGCCGCTCTGCGAGCTCCTCGGCGCGCTGCCGCGCGATGCCCGAGTTGAGGTGGCCTTTGGCGCCCTTGCCGGCCAGCTCCTTGTCCTTCAGCTGATCGGCGCGGTGGTCCCAGTAGTTGATCTCCTTGGTGAGGCGGTCGCGCACCGCCGCCTCGACCATCTTGAGACGGCCAAGCGTGCGAGCGCGCACCTCCTCGAGGTGCGCGGGCACCGCACGCTCGATGGCATAGTCCATGCCCTTGGCCTCGAGGCCGCTGCTCAGCCATGCTTCACCCAGCAGCGGCTGGATCATCTCCAGCTCGTCCGGCGCGATGGGCCGGTAGTCCAGGTAGGGGGCGTAGCCCGCCAGCTGGACCTCCCCGGCACGCTCGGCCTCGACGAACTCGAAGCGTTTCGAGACGACGCGCCGCTGGCCCTCGCGCGTCGTGCGCCCGTCCTGGATCGCGTGCTCCAGGTACACGAGCGCACGGGGCTCGGTGCGCGGATCCGCGTCGGCGACCAGGATCGCCCCGTCGCGCAACAGAGTGCGGTGCCGCTGAAGCAGCACGTCGATGGTCGCGTCGAGCAGCGGATGCCCCGGGCAGACGAACGCGGCCGCAGGTTTGCCCGGCACTGTGATCGACTCCTTGTCGAAGGTGATGCGCTCGTAGCGGCGCAATACCGGCAGGGCACTCAGCTGCGACGCGGCCTGGCGCACGTCGGCTGGCACGTTCTTGACCTCGTACCGCCCCGGCTCGCGCTTGGCCATCTGCCCGCCGAGCCGCTGGAAGGCTTCTTCGAAGAAGGTGCGGATGAAATGCGGCTGCAGCTTGCGCGCTTCGGCCTTCTCCATCTCGTCGCGGATGCGCTCCACGTCGGCGCTGCCCATCACGTCTCGCGCCAGGGCGCGCTCGGCGAGCACCTTGTTCATGTTGCTG
>Ga0209745_1001919_pt1 | contig 12131 bp, 9 predicted proteins | sample BarGraNGADG00312_FD_184495 | JGI IMG/M metagenome (GOLD analysis project Ga0209745, IMG submission 184495) | Arctic peat soil microbial communities from Barrow, Alaska - Barrow Graham LP Ref core NGADG0004-312 (SPAdes) (version 2) | ecosystem: Environmental > Terrestrial > Soil > Wetlands > Peat ... | reverse complement strand
TCAGACCCTTTCATTGCATTTTCGGCTGTTGGTCGGTTGAACGATGCAAACGCAACAAAAGGGTCAGACCCCAAAGGAACGAGGATTGAGGTCAGACCCCAAAGAAGAAAGGACGTTAGCTTGAAAGCGGATGCTGACGAGCAAACTACAAAAACCGAGCGGAAGCTCGACTACCGCGAGACGGGAGATATAGTTCAAGGTTTCTTCGCCTGGAAACCGAACCCCGTGAGCGCCGTATTGGTGCGGTTGCTGTCGCGCGGAATGCGGCCCCTCGAGCAGGGTTCGTATGCCGGAAGGACGCTCTCCGGCGAGCCCCACCGGGCGAGCTGGGTAATTGCCTCACCGCTGACGGTCTTCGTGCTGCCTGAAGCGGGACGCCGTCACAAGCTCTTCTTGGCTGCGAGGCTGAGGAGCACCGGCTCTATTAACATCATTCAGGATCCGCCGGTGAGTGAGAAAACGAGGAGCACCGGGAAGGCAAAACGGGCAAGAAGACGGCGGAAGCTAAGGCAGGCCGGGCCCGGGGGCAACCGAAGGGCGAACAAATTAACGGAGATGTTCGCGAAGGCCGGGCTTTCCATGAGGGACAACGCCCTTAGAGAAGGGGAGGGTCGCGACTTCGACCTCGAGGGTCTAATCGCCATTCAACGGGAGAGTGACGTTTCCCTCACCGTGGTGCCTGTTGTCCGAGCTTTTCACCAGCTCACTCCCGAAGCCCCATCCACTACTCTGGCGACCAGGGTCTACAAGTTCTCTCCCTGGCACTTGTTGGTGAAGACGACCAACTGGGCGCGCACCTTCCGTACCGCCAGGGTCAAGAACTGCAGACCGCTGGTGCTCTCCGGTTGGCTTGCCGAAAACCCGACGCCGGACCTGTGCTCCGGGGCTGCGGCCCTGCGCCTGGAGCTGATGAGCAATATCGAGTCCGAGCGACGAGCCTGCATCGGCCCTCCGCACGCCCCCAAGTGGGAAGTAAAAAGGCGCGTACTTGCCGATCCGGCGCTGGCGGCGTACATGCAGGACTATGCGCTACGAGAGGGAGCCACCCGCGAAGCGGTATTGGCCGAAGCCCGGGAGTACTTCGAGGAGATAGCCTCGGACTACAGGGTGGGCGTAGTCAGGTATTTCTGCCGCGCGGTCGACTACGCTTTCGACCGCTTTCTGAAGGGGATAGAGATAGACCGTGAGGGAATCAGGTTCCTCTCCGAATGTGACAGCCGCTCGCGTATAGTGCTGGTCTGCTCGCACAAGAGCTACGTTGACCCACTGCTCATTGGATACGTGATGTTCCGCTGCGGAATGGTTCCGCCCCAGCAGGCCGCCGGTATCAATCTGAATGTATGGCCGGTTGGTTGGTTGCTCAGGCATTCGGGGGCTTTTTACCTACGAAGGACGTTTACCGGTGAGACTCTGTATCGTGAGGTGTTTTACGCTTATGTCAAATACCTGCTGGCGGAGAACTATACCAGCGTACTCTACATCGAGGGGACCAGGAGCCGGGACGGAAAGCTCAACAGACCGAAGACCGGTTATCTGGGCATACTGGCCGACGCGCTGAAGGCCGGAGTTTGTCCGGATATCACCCTGGTTCCAGTTTACCTGGGTTACGACAAGGTGCCCGAGGAGTCGGCCCACGTTAAGGAGATGGCCGGCGGCAGGAAGGTCTCCGAGAGCGTCAAAGGGTTCGCGCGAATTTATAAATCCATCAATACAAAGCTGGGACGGGCGTACGTCAAGTTTGGCACGCCGATGAGCTTCAAGAGCTTGCTCGACGAGCACGGCCTGGAGGGAGCGGCGGAGATAGCTTGCGACGGTATAAACCGAATTACCCCGATCACCGCCCGGTCGCTTGCCGCCTGCGCACTGCTGGCCTCGGGGACTACCTGGGTTTCGCGTAAGGAGTTCGATAAGGCGGTGGATGAGCTGCTGAGGTTCTGCGAGCGCAGGAGGTTACCGCTCGCGGTAGACGCCGACACCGATGGGATCAACGCCGCCGTCGACTGGTTAACAGCGGAAGGGCACGTCGTGCCTGAGCCTCGTGACGGCGAGGAGGGCTTCCTGGTGCAGGGGAGCGCCAGGCGGTTCCTGGAATACAACAAGAACATCCAGCTTGGCCACTTTGCGGAGGCATCTCTGGCAGCCATCGCGTGGCGCCATGATTCCGGGGAACCTGATGATGCAAACGCTAAGTCGGAGGAGACGGTTGATTTTCTCAAGCGCCTGTTTTCGAGTGAGTTTTTGTTCAGCCCAACTCGCGCCGAAGAGGCCTGGAAACTCGATTATCAGGTGTACGCGGGCATTCTATGTTCGCTCCTGGATTCGTACCTTGAAGGTTACCTGGTCGTCTGCCGAGCCATAAGCACGCTCTCGGCCGAGAAACCAGTCAGTGTTGATGAAGTGGTCGAGCTCTGCTTCGACGAAGGCGACCGGATGGTCAAGCAAGGCAGCATCAACCGCGTGGAATCACTATCGAAGGTGGCATTCAAGAACGCCGTTAAAAGCTACAAGAATATGGGGCTCATCGCCGAGCGGACCGAGCGGGACCGGGAGGGCAAGGAAACGACTTTGCTTGTCCCCGGCGAGAGATTCGGCGACCGGGAAGCGATTGAGGATCGCATACGCTCTCTACTGTCGTAACGCGCATCGATCCAGATTGGGGTCAGGTCTTAAATTTTGCATTTTCCTTAACGCACTTTAGGGCAGACGCGAAAAAACGCAAAATTTAAGACCTGACCCCATTTATAAATCTTGCATTTTCCTTACCGCACTAACGGGCAGACGCCAAAAAAACGCAAGATTTAAGACCTGACCCCATTTCGAAGGAAAGGTGACGGATTGAAGATCGACCTCCACGTGCACACGAGTGTCTCTTCGCCTTGCAGTTTTATGCCCCCGGAGCGCGCCATCGAGCGGGCAATTGAGATCGGACTGGACGCGATATGCGTAACCGAGCACGAAGAGATTGCCGGCGCCGAGGTGGCAGGCGAGCTCGGCAGGAAGTACGGGTTCCCCGTTTTCAAGGGCATAGAGATATACACCGAGTTCGGGGACATGCTGGTGTACGGGCTTTACCGCGACGCACCAGGCTGGAGGACGCCTTTTTCGGAGTTGCTTGAGATGTGCGGCCAAGCGGGAGCTGTTATTATCCCGGCGCACTCCTGCCGCGTAAGCAATGAGCTCGAGCGCGTTCACGGACCGGAACGGGCCGATTGGTTGCTAAGGAATGTCAACGCAATAGAGACGCACAACGGCGGCTGCACCCCCGGCGGGAATCAGGCCGCCCTTGATCTCTCCCGGCGATACAATCTGCCTGGCATCGGTGGCAGCGATTCTCACTACGAGTTCCAGACAGGGCGCTGCTTTACGGAGTTCGAGGATAACGTTCGCACTGATGAGGATCTCGTGTCCGCCCTCAGGGCCGGGCATTACCACGGCGCTTATGGGTCCACCGCGGCTGCCGAATTGGGGTCAGACCCTTGACCCCCCTGCCCCCCCTGCCTGTCAGAGGAAGGAGAAGAGGGAGGCCAGCTCGGTGGCCTCCAGGCTCGCCCCCAGGATGTCGCCGGTCAGACCGCCGATCTTCCAGAGTGCGTATAATGCGAACAACACCGAGACGGCCAACCCCGCGCACGCGTACAGCGCATGCCACCTGAAGAGGATCGCGACCGGCACGGGCCCGGTGACCGTCGCGATCACAAACACTTTGATCCCCGAGCTGGAGACGATCGTGCTTCCCAATCCCGCATCCTTCGCCGGCCGGAAGAGGCAACAGAGCAGGGACAACGTATAGCGCCCCATTACGGCGCCGCAGAGCAATGCATTCCGCGCGGCGTCGAACTGCAGGCTCGAGAGCACCGCGAACTTACCCAGCAGGAGGAGCACGATCGCCATGATTCCAAATGCGCCGGTGTGCGAGTCGTCCATTATGCGCAGGATTCTCTCCCTGCTTCCCCCGGCTATGAACGCGTCGGCGGAGTCCGCCAGGGCGTCGATATGAAGGCCCCGCGAGAGCAGTTCCCATACCGCCACGGCGATGAGCGCCGTCACCAGATCAGGCAAACCGCGGCTGGCCGTCCAGACCAGGTAAAGGACCCCACCGATGAACCAGCCGGCAAGCGGGTAGTAGGCGGACGAGCCCTCAAGTTCCTTCTTCCCGGGTATCGGAAGTATGGTGAGAAAGCTAAGCGAGCCGCTTATTCTGCGAAGCTCCCTGACCGCCTTCACATCGGCACCGCCAACCGCTCGATGAACCCCATGTCCAGCTCGCCCTCCAGTATGTCCGCAACTCCGTCCAGGCATCTATCGGCCGGGCTTTCGCCGCTGCGCGCGGAGATTCCAAGAAAACGACAGATCGCCTCGAGCACCGGTGGATTGTCGAAAAGACCGTGCAGGTGCGTGCCAAAGACAACGCCGTCGTCGGAGACCGCGCCGTCCCACTCACCGTTATCGAGCTCCAGGAGGGGCCGGGCGTCCGACTCCACCCTCCCGGTGTGTATTTCGTAACCTTCGACGGTCGCTCCACCACAGCCGGGCAGCAGCACCGCCGTCGCGGCGAGCCTGCCGGCAGATCGCCTGGTCAGTTTTGGCGATTGGTAGGTCGTGCTGACCTCCAGCAGGCCCAATCCGTCGCGCGTCCCCCCGGACTCGACACCATCGGGGTCGCTCAGCCGCTTGCCGAGCATCTGGTAGCCACCGCATAACCCCGCCACAGCGGTCCCGGCGCGGCGCGCCTCCACTATAGCTCTGTTCAAACCGGTCTCCTCGAGCCAGTCGAGGTCGGCAAACGTATTTCGGGAGCCGGGAAGGATTACCACGGTTGCCCCCCGGATGTCCGAAGGCTTGCGCGCCCAACGGTACCCCAACGCCTCCAGTGGGCGGACGTCGGTGAAGTTGGACATATAGGGAAGAGCGATCACTGCCACCGGCGCGCCCGCCTCTCCGGGATAAGATGGCGTGTCCTCCTCGTCGAGCGCGGAGCAATCGAGGTACGGGATCACCCCCACCACCGGCTTGCCGGTCTTGCGCTCGATGTACCTCAAGCCCGGTTCCAGCAGCGAGCGGTCACCCCTGAACTTGTTGACCACAATACCGTTGACCATCTGTCGCTCGTCGGGCCTGAGCAAAGCCAGCGTTCCCACAACGGATGCGATGGCGCCGCCTCGATCGATGTCCGTTGTCAGCAGAACCGGAGCCTGCGCCCTCCTGGCTATTTTCATGTTGCAGATGTCGTACCTGCGAAGGTTTACCTCGGCCGGACTTCCAGCGCCCTCTATCACTATCAAGTCGTGTTCGCTCTTCAGCTTTTCCAGCGCACCGAGCGCCACTTCAAGAGCTTCCCGGGAAACGTCCTTTGCGTATTCGGCCGCCAGGCAATCGCGCTGGTGCTTTCCCAGAAAGATCACCTCGCATTTATGCCCGTCCCTGGGTTTCAGCAGGACGGGATTCATAAGCACCGACGGCTCGATACCGGCCGCCCGGGCCTGCAGTTCCTGCGCCCTGGCCATCTCCCCGCCGTCGGGAGTCACCGAGGAGTTGAGGCTCATGTTCTGTGACTTGAACGGCGCCACGTGAAGGCCCCGGCGGGCGAACAGGCGGCACAGGCCCGCTACCAGGACGGTCTTGCCGACATGCGATCCGGTCCCCTGGATCATCAGGCAGTTCGCGCTCATTTTACCTTCACCGGGATGCCCGACACCATGAGCTCGACCTGGTCCGCCAGCGCCGCCACAGCGCTGTTTGTCGCGCCCAGAGCCTCGATGAACAGGCGGCCGAGCTCGTTGTCGGGGACCAGCCCCGAGCCCACCTCGTTGCTAACCAATATCGACGTCTCGAACTCATCAGCGGCCGCGCGCGCCGCTTCCAGCGTCTCTTTGATGATATCTTTTCCGGAGGCTTCCTCCATGATCCTCCTGGCCACGTATAGACCAAGGCAGTCCAGCAGCAGGACGTCTTCACCATCGGGCTGGAGCGCTTCCGCGAGCTTGCCCGATAGAGCCTCTACCGTTTTCCACTCCCCGGGCCTCTCTGCCCTGTGGTGCTCGATACGCTCCGCCATCTCGCTGTCGCTGGAGAGCGCCGAGGCAACGAACAAGACGCGGGCGCCCGACTGTTTTGCCAGCTCAAGCGCTCGCCGGCTCTTGCCGCTCCTCACTCCGCCGGTAATAAGGACGAGCTTTCCCATATCTCCTCCAGTCCCTCGACCACCTCGTCATCTGAAGCCACGTATCGCAGCCCGGGCGCCCCGCTAAGCTCGGCCGCCGCGCCCTGCGTGAAGTCTCTTTCTTCGACGCCGGAGAGCGCCAACACCTGCTTTCCGGACTCAGCCGCCTGGCGCACCGCCACCACGTTCTTAAAGTTGCCCGCGCCTACCGGCATGGCGGTGAGAACGATAACGTCGGCCGCTCTGGCCAGCGCCATGTTCTCGCGGTGCGCGGAATCGGTTATGGTGGTGAACGGCGCTTCCGCCGCAAGTGGCAGACCGAGCTCTCTACCGGTGACCTCGTCGGTATCCATCGCGTTCACCACTCCCGCGGAGACGCGATAGCCCAGGTCCAGAAGCCGGCGCATGAGGCTCGCCCCGGTCCCTCCACCGCATATCAAGTGTACCCTGAGCTTGCGGGCGGGCCGCCTCCTCGGTGAGAAGGTGAGGAACGTCCTTCCCGCGTGCTTGTGCATGTACGCCTGGACCCCGTACACCGACGCTATCATCTCCGGGGAAAGCACCTCCTCCGGCGCTCCCTCGACGAAGAGCCCGCCTTCTGAAAGCATCGCCATCCTCTTGAAATAGAGCAGGGCCAGGTTCAGGTCGTGGAGCACGCAGACTACGGTGAGGCCTTCCGAGTTGAGCTCGACCAGCATGTCGAAAAGCGCCAGTTGGTGAGAGACATCCAGGTGACTTGCCGGCTCGTCCAGCAGCAGTACCTCCGGCTGTTGGGCCAGCGCCTGCGCCAGAACGAACATCTGCTTCTCCCCGCCGGATAGTTCGTTGAACGGCCGTCCCGCCAGCGCTTCGACACCCATTCGCTCCAGGAGTTCATTGACAACGGCCCTGCCCGGTTCTCCCTTGCGGCAGTAGCGCCCCATCTCCACGACCTGGCGCGCGGTAAAGTCGAAGTCGAGCGTGTAGGATTGGGGTACTATCGCCAGCTTCCGGGCGAGCTCGCGCCTTCCGTACTGATCCGCCGGCCTGCCGGATATCAACGAGGACCCCTGGTCCGGAGCGAGCAGGCCGTCAATGAGTTTCAAAAGAGTGCTCTTGCCGCTCCCATTGGGGCCAACGATACCGAGGAAATCACCCTCACCGACAGAAAGCGACAGTCCGTTGATCGCGGGCGTGTCGTCATATGAGAAGGTGATGCGGTCCAGCTCGATGAGCGGCATCAGCCTGGCCTCCTTCTCAGCATGTAAATGAAGAACGGCGCGCCGAAAAACACCGTGACCACGCCCACCGGTATCTCGGACGGGGCAAAGGCGGTGCGGGCGATCAGGTCCGAGAGGACCATAACCGTCGAGCCCAGCAGAAGTGACAGCGTGAGCATCCGCCTGTGGCCGGGCCCCAGCGTAAGTCGCGCCAGGTGCGGAACCACCAGGCCGACGAACCCGATGATACCCGACACGGAAACTGAAACGGCGGTGAGCAGCGCCGCGACGACGAACAGAATCCTCTTGACCCTCTCCACCTCGACGCCCAGCTCCAGCGCCCGCCCCTCACCCTGCAGGAGGATGTCTAGCTCGTTCGAGAAGAAGAACGGGACTACCAGAAGAGGAAGTATTACCAGGGCGACCTCGACCTCGTTCCATCCTCGCCCGGAGAAACTGCCCAGCAGCCAGTAGATGACGCGGTGTACATCACCGCCGCTCCTTATCATCAACACCGCTTGAACGGAGAAGAACAGGTAAGAGAGAGTCACCCCGGCAAGCAGCAGCCTGTAGATGTTCATCTGCCCGCGTCTTGTGGCGATGCCGTAAACCGTGAACAGCGTCACCAGCCCTCCCACTACGGCGAAGACGGTAAGCCAGGGGATGTCCGGCAACTTTACGAATATGGCTATAGTCGCCCCCAGAGCAGCACCTGAGGAGACGCCGGTGACGTACGGGTCGGCAAGGGGATTAAGCAGCAGGCCCTGCAGGCATGCTCCCGCAAGCGCCAGCGCTGCGCCGACCAGCAGCGCCAGGATTACCCTGGGCAACCTGATGGTCCAGAACACCACCGATAGCGGGTCTCCCGCGGTGCGTCCGGAGAACAGGTAATCCACGACTTTGCCGGGCGACATGCGCGCCGGGCCTATGGCCAGCGCCGCGAAAGTGGCGACCAGCAGCATCAGGATCGCGGCCGCGAACACCCAAGAGCTACGTTTCTGAAGACCCATCGTTTTCCCTTGATACGCCGGCTTCCTCAAAAGTTGCCATCTCCGCAAGCAACTTCACCGAGCACTCTAGGACCATCATCGCCAGCGCCGCGCCGGTCCCTTCACCGAGCCTCATGCTCAGGTCCAGGAACGGCTCGAGCCCAAGCTCTTCGAGCGCCGGTCGGTGGCCGGGCTCCACCGAGAGGTGCGAGGCAAACATTGCGCCCCTGGCGCCGGGGCAGGCGCGCTCGGCAATCAAAGCGGCGGCGGTCGATATCAGACCGTCCACGATTACGGGTACGCCTTCGTCCGCGCAGGCGAGCATAACGCCCGCCATGGCGCCGATCTCCAGGCCGCCGACCTTCGCCAGCACGTCCATCGCCTCGCCGGGGTCAGGCCGGTTGGTCTCCAGGGCTTTGCGCACCACGGAGACCTTTCGGGCCAGGCCTTCATCATCCAGCCCCGTTCCTCTTCCCACAAGCTGTTCGACGGGCTGGCCCGTAAGCGCCGCGATAATAGCGGATGCGGACGTCGTATTGCCTATGCCCATATCGCCCGCCGCCAGCAGACCGGCCCCACTTCTTATCTCCGAGCGCGCGGTCTCGAATCCCGCCAGTACGCAGGCCTCCGCTTCCTTCTCCGTCATGGCCGGTCCGCGCGCCATGTTCGCCGTGCCCGCTCGAATCCGCTTGTCCAGAACAGATGGATGCTCGACGGCCGACCTTGTGCCGGCGTTCAGCAATACCACCCGCGCACCGGCTTCTCCCGCGAGCACGTTGATGGCCGCGCCGCCGCCCGCGAAGTTCAACAGCATCTGGGCGGTCACGTCCGAGGGATAGGGGCTGACCCCCTCCTCGGTCACGCCGTGATCGGCGGCGCAGACTACGATGACCTTATCGCCGAGCCTCGGTGGGCACCGGCCGGTTATCTCGCACAGGCGAACGGACATCTCCTCCAGGCGCCCCAGGCTCCCGGGCGGCTTGGTCAGGTTGTCCTGGCGCTCGCGCGCCGCTATGCCTGCACTCCGGTCCGGCCCGCGCGCGCTGATCTCTATGCCGGCGAGCTTCACTGACCGCCACCACCGTAGTTGCCGAACACCTCTGGGTGGGTGATCTTGGCCAGCGCCTCCAGGCCGTCCAACGCCCTCGGACCCGACCTTACGAACAGGTTGTCTTCGACCACATAGACGCGACCGTCCTTTACCGCGGTCAGCCGGTCGTAGCCGGGCCTCTTTGAGATGTCGCTCGGGTTTTGCTGGGCGCCCTTTACGGCCACGTAGGCGTAGGGAGCCTCATTGAACAGCTGTTCCTCGGAGTACTGGGGAAACTGGCTGCCGGCCGCGGCGCCGATGTTGGTTCCACTTGCGGTGTTTATCATGGAATCGATCAGCGTCCCGCCGCCGGCTGCGGTGAGCGGCTGGTTGTAGACCTCGAAGAAGACCTTCCTGGCCTCCAGTCCTTTGGCTCTGTCCCGCACCGCCGCGACGCGCTTCTTGAGTCCATCGATCTTGCCGGCGGCCTGGTCCTCGATGCCCAATATCCGGGCGGCGCGGCTGATGTCCTTAATTATGCCATCGACAGTAGTAGGATCGAATACGACAACCTTGATGCCGAGGCCCCTCAGGCTCTTCACTACGGTATCCTGGAGTCCACTGGTGGCCATGACCACCTGTGGATCAACAGACGATATCTTCTCCACGTTCGGCGTCGCGAAGTCGCCTATCTTCGTTTTCTTCTTGGCTGCCGGTGGGTAGTCACAATAGGTGGTGACTCCGACCAGCTTCTTTTCGGCGCCGAGCCAGTAGACGATCTCGGTGTTGGATGGAGCCAGTGACACCACCCGCTCGGCGGGTTTATCCAGTGTGAAGGTCCGGCCCGAATCGTCCTTGAAAGATATCGCGCCGGCCGATGAACCGTTGTTGCCGCAGCCTGCGGCCGGAAGAAGCAGCAAGGAAGCCGCCAGAACAGCGGCTACCAGTATCGATATTTTCTTTCCAAACACTTCAAACCTCCATTACTCGTTTTCTGTCCTACATCTCATGCACGGCACGGATCCTCTATAACCCTCCTTTCCGGCCGAGCGTGAAAAAACCGCCCCTCGTCTTAAAGGGCGGTCGATGTCACTGTCGGCCCATTACTTTCCCGTTCGCGAGGACGTCATGGGAATCCGCTCAGGCAGGTCTCCTGGCTTGGTTCAACGCTTCCCGCCCTTCCCGGCTTTCGCCAGTGGTTTATGCGGGTCGCTCCCCATCACAGTGGCGCGTCCGCGCCGGATTCTCACCGGCTTCCCTATAAAGGCCGAATGCCACCTGTGCGGCGTATTATTCAGTTTGTCTCAAAGGATTCTATGGTGTGTGAATCTCCTCGTCAAATGGCGTCACCGCTTGTCAGCCCGCGTTGCGAACGTATTTTCGGTTGAGAAAGAAGCCCTGGGTGATAAGAGCGATTCCCCACGCCAGAAACGAAAGCGGCGCCCACTTTAGATCGAGGTCGATGAGACGCCTGTATTTCCCGCCGTTGTCGAGATCGCGCTTCGCGGAGGGTAGGTCGGTTGAATATTCAACCTCGGCGATCTTCACGTAGTCAGGGGACTTCCCGGGTGCGTTCTTGACGTAATACGCGTATTTATGGCTGGGGGAATATACTACCGCGCCGCCAAGCTGTAGCCAGGATGACCAGAACGCATCCTATGGCTGCTAGCGCACGCCCGATCCAGTGACTTTTCAAAGTAGTCTCGGCTCTCTTTGTCATTGGGATACCGATAACAGTCTCAATATCATTCGTTTCCCGTAATGATGTATCGGCACAAGGAACCGGACCTTGTATTCATCCCGTGTATGACTCGGTGCGCTCTTGTCTGTATACTTTCCCCTCAAGAGGGAGGAAGAAGATGACAGGGAAGATGGAACAGATCAAGCCGGCTCTCATCAGGCCGGCAACAGCGGAGGACGCGGACAGTATCGCTTACCTCGCCTTCCTGGCGGGCAGGAGCCAGGTAGAAGTCTCGATATTCGATTTGATGTTTCCCGGCCCTTACGGCCCAACCCGGGAACGCCTTAGTGAAATGGCCCGGCTCCTTAATACGGAGACCAGATCCTGGTTCCATCACTCTTATCATACGGTGGCTGAGGTGGAGGGCGTTGTCGCGGCATCGCTGAGCGCTTTCACCAAGAAAGAAGGTCGCGTCGGGAAGTTGCTCGGCGCTTTCAAAGAGATAGGCTGGACAGATGACGACCTGTCGGTGATGGGGCAGCGCATGCAGCCGTACTTGAGGGTGGAGCTCCCGGTGCCGGAAGATGCATGGATCATCGAGAGCGTGGGGTGCGACGAGCGCTATCGCCGCCGGGGCCTGATAAGCGCGCTTCTGGACAGCGCCGTTGACGCGGGTCTCCAAAGTGGCTGTCAATTCATCACGCTAAATGTCTTTATCGGAAACGTTCCAGCCATCGGCGCCTATCAGAAGGCCGGCCTCAAGATAATCGGGGAGAAAAGGGATCCCGAGTTCGCCCGGGTTTTCGACTGTCCCGGCATGTACCAGATGGCGCTGCAACCGCCCGACGAATGAAAGGATGATTTGATCCCAACCACACGATCCGGACTGATAAGCATACTCCTGGTTGCCGTTCTCTTTTGTATCTGCGCGCCGTGCTGGTCGAATAGCGCTCGCGCATCGGGTGGCAGCGATTCCCTCGGGGCAAACGCGCTCGCGACCGACTGGTACTTCGCCGAGGGCACCACCCGGGAGAACTTCGCCACATACATTACGTTGATGAACCCGGCTCAA
>Ga0209745_1001918_pt1 | contig 12133 bp, 10 predicted proteins | sample BarGraNGADG00312_FD_184495 | JGI IMG/M metagenome (GOLD analysis project Ga0209745, IMG submission 184495) | Arctic peat soil microbial communities from Barrow, Alaska - Barrow Graham LP Ref core NGADG0004-312 (SPAdes) (version 2) | ecosystem: Environmental > Terrestrial > Soil > Wetlands > Peat... | reverse complement strand
ACCGGGTGGATGTGCCTGATCGGGCTGTCGGTCTTCTCGATGGCGCGCAGAGCCACGATCAGGGTGTCCACGAATTCCTTGAAGTCGTCCTTGAAGAAGGACAGGTGCATGAAGTCGTGCTGCACCACGTAGGTGTCGGCCTCGTCGTAGCGCCAGACAGCGGTGGTGACTCCCTGCTTCGAGGTGAAGGATGAGAGGTCGGTGATTGCCATGGTTCCCCCTTTCGAGGCCCCGCGCCCCGGGCGCCGGGCCAAGCCGGTTATTTGAGAAGAGCCTGGAACTCGAGCGACGGGCCGACGGCGAAGGCCTTGATCTTGATGCGGCTCTTGATGTTGCCGGCATCGTCGGTCCATTGGTCGTAGCGCAGCTGCCCGGCGACGATGGCGCGGTCACCCCTTCGAAGCGTGGCCTCGACGTTGGCCGCCTGCGATCCCCAGCACTCGACGTCTATGAACTCGGTGCGCTCCTTGATGTCTTCGTCGCTGTCCTGGCCGGGCTTGCGCCAGCGGTTGACGGCCATGCGGAAGTTGGCGACCTTCACGCCGTCGGCCTCTCCCGTCCTGGGATCGGCTGTTAGGTTACCGACGACGACTACGTTGTTCACGGTCATGCCCGCTCCTTTTCCGCCCGGCGCAGCCGGTTCTTATGGTTGTTTTGTTGACTGTTGGCGTCTAGTATTGGTATCATAATAGAGTCCTTGGCAATGGCGCGATGATGACAAATATCTTGTCTATATTCGCACAAGGTTCTGGAGGTGTCAACACCTTGAGCTCGGATTCTGAAAAAAAGATAAACATCTCAGACGAAGAGGTCAGAAAGTACGATGACTCGCTGGCCGGGCGGATGAAGAACCTGCGCGACGAGCGGGGCCTCAAGCGCGACTGGGTCGCCCGACAGTTGGGCGTGCACTACAACACGCTCAAGAACTGGGAGCTGGGGAAGGCCCACCCCGGGACACGCGAGCTGCTGGCCCTGGCGCGCATCTATCACATCGAGCCCGAGGAGTTCTTCAAGGATCTCTGATCCGCCTCGCTGCACCGCTGCATCGGGCGCCGGGCTTATGTGACGCGGTAACCCCGGTCCCAGTCAGACGATCACGCCTGTCCCTGCGACAAATCAAGGTGCCGGTGCTCCTCATCGTGTTAACATTTATTGTGCTTGATGTAGATCGACGTGGAGACAGTGATGCCGAACGGCAATGGAGACAAGTTCTATAACCTTTACGAGTCGATCCTGGAAGGGATCGTCAGCGTCAGCATGGACGGGCGCATCACGGACGCCAACAAGGCCTACCTGGACATGCTAGGCTACGACCTGGGCGAGCTCAAGACTCTCACATACCAGCAGATAACCCCCGTCAGATGGCACGCCATGGAGCAACAGATCGTCGACACTCAGCTGGCGACCCGCGGCTACACGGACGAGTACGAGAAAGAGTACGTCCGCAAGGACGGCTCGGTCTTTCCAGTTTCCTTGCGCACGTGGCTGGTCCGCGACGAGGCCGGGAAGCCAAGCTACATGTGGGCCATCGTGCGAGACATAAGCGAGCGTAAGGCTTACGAGCTCCAGCTCGAGGAGGCCCGGGACAACTGGGAGAAATCCTTCCAGGCTATCGGCGACGCGATGCTGCTGGTGGACGAGAAGCTCAACATCATCCAGCACAACGATGCATTCGCACGGCTGGTCGGGCACGAGTCCGAGGACCTGAGGGGACAGCAGTGCTACAGGCTCGTGCACGACCTCGACAGCGCGCCCGACTTCTGCGTGACCTGCGCGGCCAGGGAGGAAGGGAAGAGAGTCAGCGCCGAGCTCTACGAGCCTTTCCTGGAAAAGCACCTGGCCGCCTCCGCCGATCCAAGGTTCGATGAGACAGGCAAATTCGAGTTCGCGCTCCACGTCATAAGGGACATCAGCGAGCGCAAGAATTCGGAGGACGCGCTGCGCCAGAGCGAGGAGCGGTTCCGGGGGATTCTCGAGAACGCGCCGTTCGGCTACTACCGGGTTGGAAGAGACGGGCTCTGGCAATACGTGAACCCTGTCTGGGAGCGCATGCACGGCTTCACGTCCGAAGAGGTCATCGGCAAGCCGTTCGAGATCACGCAGCCCGACGGTGCGGTCGACCAGGCACGAGAGCTGGTGGCGAGGACGCTCAGCGGTGAGACGATATCGGGCGAGTTCGGGCGCCTCACAAAAGAGGGCGAGACCGAGTACCACCGTTACAGCATACAGCCTGTCAGGTCCGGCGACGAGATCATCGCCATAGAAGGCTTCATCGATGATATCACCGAGCAGAGGCGCGTCGAAGAGGCGCTGCGCGAGAGCGAGGAGCGCTACCGGCAGATAGTCGACCACGCGGTGGAGGGGATCTTCCAGACCACTCCCGATGGCAGGCTCCTGAGCGCGAACCCGGCGTTCGTTAGCATGTACGGCTACGAGTCGCCGCGGCAGATGGTTGAAGAAGTGACCGACATCACCACCCAGTTGTACGACGACCCCGCCCACCGCGAGGAGATAACGCAACAGCTCGCTCGAGACGGGTCGGTGACGGGAAAGGAAGTCCGTTTCAGGCGCCGCGACGGCAGTACGCTCTGGGTCTCCATCAACGCCCACTTGGTGAAGGACGATGAGGGTAACGTCCTCTACTTCGAGGGGACGACCGAGGACATCACGCAGCGCCGGGAGGCCGAGGAACATCTGCGCATCGCGAAGTTCGAGGTCGAGAAGGCCGGCGACATGATCCTCAGGAACGACCGTGACGGCCTGATCATCGACGCCAACGAGTCCGCCTGCCGCACCTACGGGTACACTCTGGACGAGATGGTCGGGCTGCATGTCTGGGACATCGACCGGGACATTACCGAACAGGGCTGGCGCGAGATTTGGCAGGAGCGTAAGGCTCAGGGAGGCGCTCACTTCCAGACCGTTTGCCGCCGTAAGGACGGCACGGAATTCCAGGCGGAGATGACACTGAGCTACCTCGAGTTCGAGGGGAACGAGTATTTCGTCGTCATGGGCAGGGACATCTCCGTGGAGAAGAGAGCCGACGAAGAGCGCGAGGAAGCCGAACGCAAGTATGAGGAATTGGCGGAATCGCTACCCCAGGTGGTATTCGAGCTCGACAACATGGGACGCGTAGTCTACGTCAACCGCGCGGGGTTGGAGATGTTCGGGTTCGAGGAGCATGACATCGGAGCCATGCACACGCTGGACATCATCGAGGAAGTTGACCAGGACAGGGTCTCGGGGGCGATCGACAAGATGATGGACGGGCGCTCGACCGGCGCGATCCGCGAGTACCTGGCCAAGCGCAAGGACGGGTCCACTTTCCCGGCGATGGCCTTCTCGACGCTGGTGGAAGACAACGATGGGAATCCCGCCGGGATCCGCGGCATCCTGACCGACATATCAGAGCGCAAGAAGTACGAGGAAGCGCTGGAGGCGAGCGAGAAGAAGTACCGCGAGCTGGCGAACAGCCTCCCCGAAATCGTCTTCGAGATAGAAAAGAGCGGCGTGTTTACCTACGTCAACGAGAGCGGCGCCAACCGCTTCGGCTACACGCCGGACGAGCTCGTGGGCAAGATGACCCCGATGGACGTGATGGCGCCCGAGGACAAGTCGCGGGGCATCCAGGCCATGCAGACCCTCATGAAAGAGGGAAAGGTCGATCCGGCCGAGTACAGGGTGCTCAGCAAGGACGGCGAGAGCTTCGACGCCATGATCTACTCCAAGCTCGCCATGCGCGACGGCGAGCCGTTCGGCATGAGCGGCATCGTCATGGACATCTCCGAGCGCAAGCGTTACGAGGAGGAACTGCAGCAGGCGAACGTCGAGCTGGATGGCTTCGCGCACACCGTCTCCCACGACCTCAAGGGGCCGCTGAGTGTGATCGGGTTTGCCGGCGAGCTGCTCAGCCAGAACATCGATGAGCCCATGACCAGCGAGATCAAAGAGATCGTTCACGACGCCACCGAGATGCTGAACAAGAACGTGGGGAAGGCGACCGACCTCATCGAGGACCTGCTCTCGCTGGCGGAGGCGGGTCATAAGCCGGTGCGGGTCACTAAGGTCAACGTGCGCGACGTGGTCGAGAACGTGCTCGACGAGAATGCCGTGGCGCTTCGCAAGATGGGCATCAAAGTTAAGGTCGGCGAGGACCTGGAGTCGGTCAGGGCCAACCAGACCCACGTGTACCAGATATTCGCCAACCTGGTTCGCAACGCGATCTACCACAGCGGCGCGGACTATCCCGAGATCGAGATAAAGCGGCTGCCGACCATCGAGAGCAAGGCCCACCGCTTCCTGGTGAAGGATAACGGCGTGGGAATACCATCGGACAAGATCCACAAGATCTTCATCCCGTTCTTCAGGGGACCGGACGGCGGGACGGGTATAGGGCTCTCAACCGTGCAGAAGGCCGTGCGGCTGTACGGCGGCTGGATCAGGGCTTACAACGACGACGGCGCCTGCTTCGAGTTCGTGATCAAGGACTGGCCCAACGGCGATTGAAAAAACGCAAGTTTTGGGGTCAGACCCCTTAACTTGCGTCAGGCGGGGTGTAGCCTGGTGCGCTTGATTATCTCTGCTTTCGCGTTGTCCGGCAGGTCGTCGAAGTAGGCGCAGTAACCGGCGACGCGCACCACCAGGTCGGGGTACTTGCCCGGGTTGGTGCGCGCGTCCTCGAGCATCTCTGGGTCGAGCACGTTGAGCTGCACCTCCAGGCCGCCTCTCTCGAAGAACCCCTTCACCAGGCCCTTTAGGATGCCCAGTCCCTTGTCGCCGGCGACGTCGGCCGGGTCGAAGCGCATGTTGAGGGCGTTGCCGTTGGCCATGAGAGACGAATCTACCGCCGCTACCGAGTTGAGCATCGCGGTCGGTCCGGCCTTGTCAGCCCCGCACGCCGGCCCGATGCCCGAGGCGAAGGCCTCGCCCGCCCTGCGTCCGGAGGGCATGGCGGCGGTCAGCTCGCCGAAGGCCACGTGGCAGGTGACCGAGTAGAACCCCGGCACGTACGCCCCGCCGCGCCTGCTGGTGTGCCGCCCCAGGGAGTCGTGGAACATGTGTACGACGAGGTCCGCGTAGCGGTCGGGGAGGCCCTCGTCGTTGCCGAACTTGGGGGCCTTTGAGAGCTCGGCCCGCATGGCATCTTGACCGGCGAAGTCCGCGCGCAGCGCCTCGACCACCTGGCCCATGGTGTACTTCTGCTTCTGGAACACGACCGTGTCCAGCGCGGCGAGGGAGTCGGCCACGTCGGCCACTCCTACGCCCTGGATCCCGCTGGAGTTGTAGGTGGCGCCGCCCTCGGTCAGGTCCTTGCCGGACTCGAGGCAGCCCTGGACCAGCATCGAGGAGAGCGGCGTGGGATGGTAGTCGATGTTGGCCTTCTCCACCATGTGGAATTCGTCGATCATGCGGTCGACCATGGCGTCGAGCTGGGTGCGGAACGCGTCGATGACATCGTCCATCGACTCGAAGCCGGCGGCGTCGCCCGTACGCGTGACCGGGGTCATATCCAACTGACGCGAAGTGGCGTTCTCCACCGCCTGGGTCAGCCCGCGCACCACCGGCGCCTGACCCCAGTGGTGCATGCGGCGGCCGTTGTTGAGGGCGAGCTCCAGGCAGATCGGCAGGTTGAACAGGCCCGCGTCGGTGGAGAGGAAGCTCTTTCCGGGGATGGAGGGCTCAACGCACCCCACGATGCCGTAGCCGCGCGCCACCTCAACGGGATAGCCGTGGGCGACCAGCGCCGGCACGACCGCCTCGTCGTTGAAGAGCGCCGGGACCCCGTAGCCCTGCCGGGCCACCTCCAGCGCCCGCTCCAGGAACTCGTCGGGCGAGTCGCGGTGCACGCGAGCCTGGTAGTTGGGGTCGCGCATGTGGTGGCGCTCCATCACGTCGAAGAGAAGGTAGGTGAGATCGTTGGCCGCGTCCTTGCCCGCGCCGTCGGTGCCGCCCACGATCGCCGCCTGCACCACCAGGTGCCCGCCGTGGTACTGCGCTATGCGCTGCGAGAGGAGCATCACGTGCTCGGTAGCCTTGGCGCTGAACGCCAGCAGCAGCTCCAGCGCCTCGTCGCGGGTGATGCGTCCGGCCTCGATGTCGGCCTTGTAATAGGGGTAGAGGTACTGGTCGATGCGCCCGAACGAGACCGCGCTGTTGATGCTCTCGAGCATCACGCCCATGTGGGTGAGCCAGAGAGACTGGATGGCCTCGCGGAACGTGGTGGCCGGGTTTGCTGGAACGCGGCGGCAGGTGCGGGCGATCTCCTCGAGCTGGGCGCGCCGCCCGGGGCCTTTCTCGGAGGCGGCCGCGCGGTCGGCCTCGTCGGCCATCCGTCCCGCCCAGGTGTCCAGCGCCTGGCAGACGATGCGCGCCGCCTTGTGCAGGTCGCCGCGCTTGCCCTTGATGGAGGCGACGTAACCGCGCGTCCCCATCTGGAGCATCTTCTCGTAGTCGGGCAGGAAGTGGCCGATGCCGCCGGCCTCGTTGATGAGGTAGAAGGTCGGGTTCAACTGGTGCTTCATGTAGCGCGCCATCGCCATCGGGTTGGGGAACATCCGCGACGGCATGCTGTGCCTCGCCCAGTAGGGGAGGACCCGGGTCACCAGGCGCAGGCGGTCGGCCAGTGATATCTGGAAGGGGTTGGTCTTGCGGCGGTCGATCCAGAGGAGCTCCTGGCTCATGAACGTGCTGGCCAGCTCCGGCTGCATGATGCAGCACTTGCGGCTGGTGCCGGCGTTGCCCACGATGAGCTCGCCGGGGAAGATGATGGTCCGCTTGCGCTCGAGCAGGTAGGCCAGCGCCCTGGCCTGCCGCACCACCACCGGCTCCGATGGGTCGTCGTGTTCTTTTGCGAACTCGGTGATCAGGTAGGCCCGCTCGGGGCAGAGCCGCACCGGCTCGGCCGCCATGTCGCGCCTGATGGTCTCGATGCGCTCGGTGAGGTCCATAACCGCTCCTTTTTCAGCCCGTATCCCAATTATAGACGCATTTCGTAGCGCCGGCGGGTCTCCGGGCTTCAAGCAAGCCGGGCGATAATTCCAGCAGGAAACAGAACGGCTGAACCGAAATAAGCACCTGCAAACAGCGGAACGACTACTTGGGAGGGGCGAGGGCTTGTGGATTCTGCACAAGGAAACCGCGCGAACGCAGCACCCGCGCGCCCCGATGAGCGCAGGAGGCACCAGGGGGACAGGGGGGCGATGGGCATGGACCGCAGACCAGAGATGGACCGCCGGGAGGTCGCGCTTGAGCTGGTGAAACTCGGGGCGACGACCGGCTTCATACCCAAGTCGGACGAGCCCGAGTTCACGACCCTGCTGAAGTCGTACACTCAGGCTTTCGAGGCCGTCATCGAGAGCGAGCGTACGCCCATGCTGAGGAAGCAGCAGTCCTAACTCCTCGATTAATTAAGCCGCGTCCTTCGGGGCGCGGCTTCGCATTGAACGAAAAAAAACGCACCATGGGGTCAGGCGCCGTGGTGCGTTTTTCGCGTTAATGTCAGAGTGCGGGACAGAAACGCACCGCGGCGCCTGACCCCATGGTGCGTTATTGCGCTGTGATAGCATTTACTCGCGAAAACACTGGAGAGGGGAGTGGGCATGTTCGAGAAAGTCCGCATGGTGACCGCCAGGGGGATAACCATGGCCAACCACCCCGAGCTGATGGCGCGCACGTTCGGCTCGCGCTCCCACTTCATGTTCGAGCAGCCGCTTCCCTACAGCGTTTATCCCCCCGGCACCGACCGGATCGACTTCAACGACTGGGCCGTCCTGGTCAACCGCTTCGCCAGCGTCATGCGCAACCTCGGCATCAAGCGGGGCGAGCGCGTCGCCATCGTCCCTGGCAACGGCATCGAGGTCCCGGCGCTGATAATGGCCGCCTGCAAGGTGGGAGCCGTCGCGGTCCCCTGAACTACATGCTGCGGGGCAACGAGATCAAGCATATCGTCGAGGACAGCGGCGCCCGTGTGCTGATCACCGACCCCGAGGTCTTTGGCACCAGCATCAAGGACACGTCCAACTTCCCCACCATCGAGAAGTGGGTGATGATCGGCCTGGCGGGCGAGGCCCCGCCGCCGTTCGAGTCGATGGACCTGCTGCTCGCGGACGCCGCCGACTACTGCGTGCCCGCGCCGATCGACATCGACGACGTCGTGGGCATCTTCTACACCTCGGGAACCACCGGCTTCCCCAAGGGTTCGATGGTGACCAGCCGGGGCCTGCTCGAGTCGCAGCGCCGCGCTGCCCTACTGCTGCCGATCGGGCCCAAGGACTTCGGCATCCTGGCCCTTCCGCTCGCGCACATCTTCGGCTTCGCCATCGCGGTGATGGGCTCGTGCGCCGGCGCCAGCGGCTACATCATGAGGCACTTCAACCCGCACAAGGTGCTCGAGCTCATCGAGGAGTACCACGCGACGCAGTTCGTGGGCGTCCCGGCGATGTACGCGTTCCTGCTCGCCTGCAACCCCGAGAAGTACGACCTCTCCTCGCTGCGGATGCTGGGCTCGAGCGCGGACGCGATGCCCCCCGAGCACATCGACAAGCTCAGGGAGCTCGCGGCAAAGCCAGGGATCATCCGCAAGCGCAAGCCGCTGTTCGCGGAGGCTTACGGCATGGTGGAGCTCACAGGCCTGGCCGCCCTCAAGCCGGCGCTGCGCGGCCTGGAGTGGCCCGCGGGCTGCGTGGGCTTCGCGGTACCACCGACCCGCGTGCGCATCTCCGACGACCGGGGCAGGAGCGTCAAGCGGGGAGAGCCGGGCGAGCTGCTGGTGAAGGGGCCGGGGGTCACCAAGGGCTACTGGGACAACCCCGAGGCCACCGACCTGGCGATGATCGACGGCTGGCTGCGCACCGGGGACATGGCGAAGAAAGATCGCTGGGGCCGGATCTTCTTCGTGGACCGGGTCAAGGACGTCATCAAGTGCGGCGGCTACTCGGTCTTCTCGGTGGAGGTGGAGGAGGAGATACTGGGGCACCCGGCGGTCCAGGAGGTCGCGGTTATCGGCATCCCGCACAGGACGATGGGGCAAGTCCCGGCCGCGGTGGTCTGTCTGCGCGAAGGGGCAGAAGCGACCGAGGAGGAGTTGGTCGCCTGGTGTAAGGAGAACATCGCCACTTACAAGGCGCCGAGGATCGTGAAGATAATCCCCATGAGCGAGATGCCCTACGGCGTGACGCTGAAGATCATGAAGAAGGACCTGCGCGACCGCTTCGGCGACACCCAGCTCACGTAAAACGCGAGAATAGGGTCAGACGACTTTGTTGTCGTTTTCACAACTCTGAGTGGAACGGACGCAAGAAACGCAACAAAGTGGTCTGACCCTATTGTTGCGTTTTCGCAACAATTCTACGCAAAGGAATCCATCCACAATTAATCAAGGGGTCCAAAAACAGCGGGTGACTACTGCAGTTCTAACGCTACCGGGGCGCGGGCTTCCTAGCTTTCCTAGCTCGTGGCGAAGCCCCTCCGTCGCAGCTCGGACTCGAGCAGCATCGTGTTCTCACGCGGGATGGATTTGCACTCGAAGAGGCCGAACGAGTAATCGTGCTTGATCCTCTCGCAGGCGGTCTTCACTTCCCTGTCACTGAGGTTCTTCAACTCTTCCTGGGTCATCCTCTTCATTATGAGGATCTCCCCCTTTCGCTCGAGGTACTGCTTCCTACTAAACCTTACGTTAGAAATTTCAATAAACGGACATTTGATTCCTTTGCTGTCCATCCCCAGTGACACATTGGACGTCATAATAGGGATAAAGGATGCAAACGGAGTATCTCTGAAGCATGGACACAAACCAGGCGGGCCAGGCGCCCGCTATCCAGCCGGGCGAGACCTGCGCGGTCGCTCGGGACATAGTGATCGAGGGAGTTATCGCCTACGCGAGGGGCGAGCGGGTCGTGGTGGAGCGAATAGTCCCGGACGCGCTGCGCCCTCAATACAAGTACGTGATTTTCTCGCGGGCGCTCGCAAAGCGCTTCGCGTTGAGCGACGCCGACGTCGTCTCGCTCGAGGCCTTTCCGGCGCAGCCAGTGCCAGCGCAGACGCCACCGCAGACCGCCGCGCCCCTGACCCAGAACTGGAAGGCTTGGACGCTGGCCGCCGGGCTCGCGGCGCTCGCCGTCATTACAATCGTCTCGGGGATCGTGCTGTTCCAGGGCGGGGGAGGGAGCAAGGCGAACGGTGCGGTGGTGTGCCTCGATCCGGGACACGGTGGCAACGACACCGGCGCGCTCGAGAACGGCGTAGCGGAGAAGGACATCAACCTCGACATCGCGCTGCGCACCAGGGACCTGCTGGAGGCGGCCGGATACCGGGTGGTCATGACGCGCGACTCCGACCGGACCGTCTCGCTCGCACAGCGCTGCGCGATCGCCAACGGGTCGCACGCCGCGGTCCTGGTGAGCATCCACAACAACGCGCGGCCGCCCGACGTCCAGGGGACCACCACCTATTACTACCGCGGCTCGGACGAGGGGGCTGAGCTGGCCGCTGACGTCCAGCGCGGGGTGGTGGCAAAGATCTCGCGCCCCGACCGGGGCACCAGGGAGTCGCGCCTCTACATGGTCCGAAACGCGGCGATGCCGGCGGCGCTGCTCGAGGGGGTCTTCCTCACCAGCAAGGAGGAGGCCTGGCTCATCACGGACACGTCCTTCCGCCGAAAGATCGCCGAAGGCACGGCGGCAGGTATAGAGGATTACATTCGCACCGCCGGGGTGGCATCTCCGCAATAACGCAAGTTTTGGGGTCAGACCCCTTAACTTGCATAAATCGTCCGAGCTGGCCTTAGCGCCGGCATTTCTCCGGCATTTCCCCGAATGAATCATCCAAAACGCAAGTTAAGGGGTCTGACCCCACCGACCAGCCTCTTCTACTTCCCGGATGGGCAGAGCTCCGGCGGAAGGGAGACGTTCACGCTGGTACAGAACCCGAACCCCAGCGAGGTAACGGTAAAGGTCACGTACATGACCCCGGACGGCAAGGGCAACGTTTCCTTCGACCAGAAGATCTCGGCGATGTCACGCGTGACGCTGAAACTCAAGGACAAGGTGCCGGGGGGCCGGGTGGCTACCTACATAGAGGTCAAGACCGCGGGCGCCGGCGTGATGGCTGAGCGGGCCATGTACTGGGGCGGCCGCAGCGCCGGGACCTCGACGATAGGCGGCGCCTCAGACTGAAACGAATATTCCGGGAAAGATACTCCCTCTGGGTGAATTCTGGCGTCCAGGAGTACTATTTCTCGGTCATATCGTTGCTACATGTTCCTCTTTCTCGTTTATTGAGGTTTAGAAGCAACACAAGACAGGGACGGCAGCGGTATGAGCACGGTGTTGATCGTAGATGACGACAAGTTGGTTTCGAAGCTGATCTCGACATGCCTGCAATCGAGCGGTTACGACATCCTTACCGCTTACAACGGCCGGGAGGGCCTGAAGTCGGCTTTGAAAAACAATCCGGACGTCATCGTCCTTGACATCATGATGCCGGTGATGAACGGGTTGGAAATGCTGGAGGAACTGAGAACGTGTTCCGATGTGCCCGTAATCATCGTCTCCGCTTTCGGGGGGTCCGACGAGGTGGACAGGGCCAGGAAACTGGGCATCGAGTGTTTCATCAACAAGCCCTTCAAGATCGAGACCCTGAAAGCGACCATCGACGTAGTCTGTGCGATGAACTCCGAGTTGCTGGCCTGAACCCGCCGCTGAGCATACCTCATTGACCCCGCCTATGCATCAATAAACGGTACGTGCTTTGCGCCTCTTCAGATAGAATGAATAGATCCGCATCGCAGCGACAATGGCGCCGCGAACCGATGGTTCTCTTGAGGGAGGAACTCATGGCCCTGGCTAACCTTTTCTCGCCAGTGACGATAAACGGCCTGGAGCTGAATAACCGCGCGGTGATGCCCGCGATGGGGACCGGATACGGCGCGCTCGACGGCACCGCCACGGACCGTCTGACCGCCTACCTCCAGCGGCGGGCCCGGGGCGGCGTGGGGCTCATTATCACCGAGGTCTGCGCGGTCGACCCGCGCGGAAAAGGATTCCCGACAGAGATAGGCGCCTGGAACGATGACCAGGTCCCAGGGCTGGAGCGGTTGGCGAACGCGATTCACGGGGAAGGCGGGAGGCTGGCGCTG
>Ga0209745_1001916_pt1 | contig 12135 bp, 13 predicted proteins | sample BarGraNGADG00312_FD_184495 | JGI IMG/M metagenome (GOLD analysis project Ga0209745, IMG submission 184495) | Arctic peat soil microbial communities from Barrow, Alaska - Barrow Graham LP Ref core NGADG0004-312 (SPAdes) (version 2) | ecosystem: Environmental > Terrestrial > Soil > Wetlands > Peat... | reverse complement strand
GACGACCGTGTAGAGGTGGAAGTTGTTCTCGTTCGGGTCCCACCCGCCATGGTTGACCCCGCGGAACATCCCCAGCAGGTTGAGGGGGTTGACCCCGCGGCACCAGGCAACGCCGTGCTCGCGGTAGGTCGGGAAGGCGTAGTCCTGCGGACGCAGGGCGCGAGCGGAGCCGACCTGCGATGCCTCCTGGCCGAGCAGGCTGGCCCAGAGGCCGAGCTCTCCCTGGCGTTGAAGGGCCGTGGCCTCGGCGTCGAACCGGCGGACGAGGACCTGGTCGCGGTAGAAGCCGCGAATGTCGTCGTCAGTGAGATCATCGATGTATTGCGAGTACTCGGGATGGCCGACATTGTCGACGCGCTCACCCTCAGGGGTGAGCAGCTGGACGAACTCCGCCCCGCCGATGATCTCGGGGACCGGCGCAACCAGCGCTGCGACGGCAGCGGCATGGACCGCTTCCGGCGGCATCGCGACTTCTTTGTCGCTCACAGGCACTCCTTCTTCGCGAACGCGGGATCACCGCCAGCTCGCCTCGGGCCATGGACGCGTTTGCGGGGTCTCCGCAGACAAATGCTCTCATGGCAGGGACTCACGCGCGCGTGTGGCGGCGCTCACATTCCTTGCCAGCACACGGTACCTGCACGGGGGGCGTTACGGACGAATCGGGGTACGGCTTCCGGAGGGACAGGCTGCCTTCACGCCCGGCTCAGAACGTGCGCGCCACCACGAAGTCGCGAGCGACGTGGAGCAACACATCGTTGGCCTCGGTCTCGGCGATGGTGCAGCGCGCACCCTCTCCGGAGAAGGCCCGAACCACCAGGCCCGCCTTGTCGGCCGCCGCGGCAAACGCCATGGTGTCGGTGCCCAGGGGAAGCCAGACGAAGTTGGCCTCCGTCTCAGGCACCTGCCAGCCCTGGTGGCGCAGCCCGGCCACCACGCGCACGCGTTCGGCAACGAGAGCGTCAACCCGCCCCTGCAGCTCGTCGAAGGCGTCCAGACTGGCAATCGCCGCCCGCTGGGCGATGGTGCTCACGCCGAAGGGCAGGGCCGTCTTGCGAAGGGCCTGAGCCACCGGCTCGTGGGCCACGGCATACCCCACCCGAAGTCCCGCCAGGCCGTACGCCTTGCTGAACGTGCGCAGGATCGCGACGTTCGGCCGCCCGGCATATGTCGCAAGCCCGTCGGGTGCCCGGTCATCGGTGACGAACTCGAGATAGGCCTCGTCGATGACCACAAGGATGTCGCCGGGGACGGCGTCCAGGAACGCGTCAAGCTCGTCCTGATGCACGACCGGGCCGGTGGGGTTGTTGGGCGTGCAGACCAGGATCAGCCGGGTGCGAGGGGTTATCGCGGCGGCCATCGCTGCGAGGTCATGCCGGGCGTTCACGTCCAGCGGGACCTTCACCGAGACAGCACCCGCGATCGCCACGACGATCGGATATGCCTCGAACGAGCGCCAGGCGTAGATGACCTCATCGCCCGGATCGCAGGTGGCGGTGATGATCTGAGCCAGGACGCCCACGCTGCCGGTTCCGGTGGCGATGTGCTCTCGCGGCACCCCGAGGCGCTCCGCGAGCGCGTCGGTCAGCGCGGTGACAGCCATGTCCGGATAGCGATTCATCTCCGTGGCGGCGTCCGCGACGACCTGAAGGACACCGGGCAGCGGAGGGTACGGGTTCTCGTTGCTGCTGATCTTGTATGCGGTGACCCCCTCGCGCACCACTGCCGGCTTGCCGGGCTTGTAGGCAGGGACGGCAGCCAGCGCTTCGCGGAGACGGACGGTTCGGCTCATGTCAGAACAGTACGGCTCAGGATTCTATGAATCAGCGTCTGGTCCATGGACCGGCACCCACGTGCCACGATGAGTCCATGAAGTCATTCGTGATCAGGGTCCTGGTCAACGGCGTCGCTCTCTGGGTGGCCGCCAGTCTGGTCAAGGGCATTCACCTCGCAGACAACCCCGCCTCGACGAGCAACCATCTCGCGACGATCTTGTGGGTGGCCGTGATATTCGGCCTCCTCAACGCCTTGATCAAGCCGATACTGACCATCTTTTCGCTGCCGTTCATCATCCTGACGCTGGGGCTGTTCACCCTGATCGTCAATGCGGCGATGTTGGAGCTGACCTCGTGGTTCGCCGGCAAGTTCAGCCTCGACTTCCTCGTCGACCAGTTCTTCTGGGACGCAGTGCTCGGCGCGATCATCATCACCATCGTGTCGATGCTCCTGAACGCGATCCTGCCCGACGGCGACTGACCCGCAAACCTTGGAACGGTGCGGCCACAGACTCACAAACCTGGGGACGGTGCGAATGACACCGTCCCCAGGTTGACACGATGCAAGGGTCACATGGTCCCGAGCTCGTAGATCTCGACCGCGAACTTCGCAGAGCCGTCGTCGAGGAAGGGGTTACCGCCGACGAGAGTCTTGGCCGCGTCGATGTCAGGGGCCTCGACGATGGTGTAGCCGGTAAGGTCACTCGCGCTCCTCGTTGAACCATCCGCGACAACCGCGGTGCTGTTGCCCGCGAAGGGTGCACCGGCATCGACCAGGGCGGTGCCGACCTTGCCCATCCAGGAATTCCACGCCTGCATGAGCTGCGCGCCCACCTCTGGGGTGATCTCTGACTGGGGTGTTGCGAGGCCTTTGTACAACAGGATGAACTTTGCCATGACGTGCTCCTTTTCTTTGTTGTGATGGGTGGTAACTCCTCAGGCCGCAGTTCGACCTGAGAAGGCTATGAGGCGATCGAGGATGTCGACGTCGGGTCCAACCTCGACCGCATCGGCGAATGACCCGCCCTGGCGAGCTTGTGGGGAGATGACCTTGTGTGCGAGGTCGAGTACGTAGTGGCTGACCTCGTCCGACACGTTGACCTTCTGCTCGGTGGCGGCCGCAAAGTCCCAGCCGTGAACCAGGAGCTCAATCGACAAGATGCTGGCAGCGAGTACGGCGGGCATGTCCCGCTCGCCTCGCTTCACTGTGCCTTCAAGTCCCCGCTTGTCCCAACCCTCCAGCGCCTGCTGGGCCGCGAATGCCACCCGCGACTCAACGGACCCGATCTCAGCCCGGGTGACGACGGCTCCGGCCATGGCGCCAAGGCTGACCATCGAGCCGATCAGATGGTCGGCGAGATGTCCGATCGTGAACTCGCTGCACGGGGTTGGCTTGTCGAGGTCGCCCTCGCTGATCCCGCGCAGGACGTTCTGGCAGACCGCCAGGGTGGCCTCTGCTGAGGTGAGCGGGTTGAGGTCAGCCGGCGAGGCCGCCCAGTCGTCGGGGCCCGCGTCACCGGTTGAGGCGGCCTGCTCAAGGCGTTCGAAGAAGTGGTTCCAGCCCGCGAGGTGGCTCGCCACCTGCTCATCGGTCAGACCGTCGTGCACCAGACTGACCAGGGTGCCGCCCTCGGCGGGTTCGAGAGTGATGGTGACCGTCGAGGCGTCGGGACCGAGGTCCGGGCTTCCTTCCCAACCCCACCCGAACACGATCCGCCGGCCGGGCTCCACCTCGATGAACGTACCGGCCGCAACATGGCCCGGAATCACAGTCCAGCGATACTGGCCGCCAGCCCGCAGGTCAACACGGGCCGACACCGTCTTCCAGCGACGCAGCCGGTCAGGTTCGGTGATCAGGGCGAACGCCTCGTCGGTCGACACCGGCAGCAGGACGGTCTTCTCAGCAAGCATTCTGGTACTCCTCTGGAAATCGGTAAGTCATCGATGGGACGTGCGGGCGGTCGCATCCGCGACCAGGAGATCGAGCTCGGTGGTCCAGAACCGCTCCAGCTCCTGTCGCAGCTGAGCCATCCCGGCGGGCACCCCGCTGTAGATACGTTGTCTTCCGTTCTTGCGGCTGACCACCAGCCCCACCTCGGCGAGCACGCCGAGATGCTGAGAGATCGCCGAACGGGTCACCGTGAAGTTGGCGGCCAGATCGTTGACCGTGCGCGGCCCCGACGCCAGAAGCTGCAGGATCCGGCGCCTTGTGGGCTCAGCCGCAGCAGACAGGATGTCGGGCATGGAAAATACGTTAGCCGTCACTAACGCATCTGGCAACCACCCGAGCGCAACTGTCTGAGCGGAACCGCGTGAGCTAGCTTCAGCCGCAGGTCATAGGCTGCTCGGGCAACGAGGGCCCAACCCGCGGCGCCGCCGCCGGCCCGTCCGACCAGGAGGCGCTCATGCGTGCAGTAGTCGTCCATGAGACCGGCGGTCCCGAGGTGATGACAGTCCAGGACCTGCCCTCCCCCGAGCCCGGCCCCGGCGAGCTGCGCGTCAACGTCGCTGCTGCCGGGGTCAACTTCATCGACGTGTACTTCCGCATCGGTGCCTACCCGATACCGACCCCGTTCATCGTCGGCTCGGAAGGCGCCGGGGTCGTGAGTGCCGTCGGCATCGAAGCCACCGGTTTCAAGGAGGGTGACCACGTGGCGTGGGCGATGGTGCCCGGGGCTGGATATGCCGAGCAGGTCATCGTGCCAGCAGTGCGGGCGGTTCAGGTCCCCGCCGGCATCGACGACGAGACTGCGGGAGCGGTGCTCCTCCAGGGGCTGACCGCGCAGTACCTGACCCGCTCCACATATCCTGCGCGTCCCGGCGAGACCGCGTTGGTGCATGCGGCGGCCGGCGGGGTGGGACTGCTGTTGACGCAGGTGCTCTCCAGCCGAGACGTGCGGGTGATCGCAACAACATCGACCGAGAGCAAGGCAGCCCTTGCCATCGAGGCAGGTGCCGCCGAGGTCATCCGCTACGACAGGGAAGACGTCGCCACGGAGGTCTCCCGGCTCACGGACGCCCGGGGCGTCGACGTGGTGTATGACGGGGTCGGACGGGCGACCTTCGAGGGCAGCATCGACAGCCTGCGCCCGCGCGGCATGCTCGTGTCGTACGGGTCTGCCAGTGGCAAGGTGACGCCGGTGGATCCGGGGCTGCTGCAGTCCAAGGGCTCGTTGTTCTTCACCCGGCCGACGCTCGCGCACTATGCCGCCGCCCGGGACGAACTGCTCGAGCGCTCACGCGAGGTATTCGGGTGGGTCGCCTCCGGCCAGCTTTCGGTTCGTGTCGGCGCCCGGTACCCCCTGGATCAGGCGCGACAGGCACACGAGGACCTCGAGAGCCGCAGCACCACCGGGAAGTCACTGATCATCCCCGGAGAGCGTCATCCCGGATAGCGCATCGTCGGCAACCGCTCCACCAGGGTTTCGGCGCGGGTGTCATCCCCGTGCCCTGGTGCTGGCCGGTCCGGCGAGTCAGAGCCGGCGAGTCGGCTGGGCGCCGTGTGCCACCCTGCTCACCCGGCGTGACAGTTGGTAGCGCGCCCACAGTCCCGCCTTGAGGATCCCCCGCAGAGGCGCCCGAGCAGGCCCCGGGTAGTGCCTCGCAAGGTAGAGGTACGCACTGTCGTGGTGGGTCTCGACATCAGCCTGAGATTGCGTGAGGTGGAGTGAGCCCCATGGTGCTCGACCACCGCAGAAGGTGCGTAGACGACGTCCCAGCCGGCCACCGCGAGACGCTCGCAGAGGTCGATGTCCTCGAAGTACATGAAGAAGGACTCGTCGAAGCCGCCCACGGCTTCGAACGCCTCACGGCGCACCAACAGGCACGCCCCGGAGAGCCACCCTGAGGTGCGCTCCCTCGGGGCCTCGCGCTCGCGCCGGCCCCAGCAGCGATGAGATCCGCGAGGTCCGCACCTGGCTCGGTCTGCCGGCAGACGCCCCCTTCATCGCCTTTCTTGGGACTCTGGAGCCGCGCAAGAACGTACCCGGGCTCATTCGCGCGTACATCGCGTCCTGCGCGGCGCTGCCCGCGCCACCCACCCTGGTTCTGGCCGGCGGCACTGGCTGGGACTCCGAGATCGACGTGGCACTGGCCGGACTACCGGCGCATCTGCGGGTGATTCGACCCGGATTCGTGCCCGACAAATCGCTGCCCGGGCTACCGGGTGGGGCCGAGGTCGTCGCCTACCCCAGCTTCGGCGAAGGTTTCGGCCTGCCGGTCCTGGAGGCCATGGCTTGCGGGTCCACAGTCTTGACGACGGATCGACTGTCCCTGCCCGAAGTGGGTGGAGACGCCGTGGCCTACGCCAGGTCGCCAGAGGTGGGCGACGTCGCGGCTGCGCTGAGCCAGCTGCTTGCTGACCCCGCTGCTCGGGAGGCTCTGGGCGCTTCGGCGATCAAGCGCGCCGCGACATTCAGCTGGTTGGAGACCGCGCGCCTGCATCGTGACGTCTATGAGTCGCTGATGAGACCCACCGGGGCCCCTGATGTGGAAGCGACTCCCCCAGGAGTCTGACCCTATCGAGGCCAGGACACCTGGGTTTGCTCAGCTCCAGAACCGGGGGTCCCACCGCTGGGTGCCGATGCGGGTGTCAGCGCCTCGCCCGGGGTGCACCACCGTCTGCGACGGCAACGAGAAGAGCCCGACCCGGATCGAGGCCATCAGCCTCGAGCGGTCCGCCGCCGGAAGGTCGGCTCCGCCCGACCCCTGCGCGTCGAGCGTCTCACCGGTGAACACCGCAGACAGCGCCGGTGCATACCAGCAGAGGGCGCCATGTGTGATGCCGGGCGTGTGGATCGACTCCAGCCTGATGCCGCCGATATTGAGCGCCAAGCCCCTGGGGACTGAGCTCTGCGGCCGACGCTCGGGCTCACCCCGCCGCCAGATGACGAGATCGTCCGTATGAAGATACGTGACAGCGCCGGTGCTGTCGGCCAGGCTGATTGCGGTCCCCACAGACTCCGGCCAGAGGCCGGTCCACAGGATCGCGCGCAGCCGGCGCAGCTCACAGTGGCCGTAGAGATCCCCCAGCCCACCAGCCGGATCGATCACCGCACACTCGGCGTCGTCGCCGACGAACCAGACGTTGCGCTCACCGTCAGGGGTCACCACGCACTCCACCGCCGCCCGCGCCGGTCGCACCCTGGTCACACTCCATAAGAGCACGCGAGCGGGTCGCCGACAACAGGTGCGCCTGCCGCGGCTTACGGTGTGCTCATGCGCGTACTTGTCACCGGAGGAGCCGGCTTCATTGGCTCACACACTGTTGTCCAGCTGATGGCCGCCGGTCACGAAGTCCTGATCGTGGACAACTTCGCCAACGCCAAACACGCGGTGATCAACCGGCTCGAGCTGATCACCGGCGAGCATCTGCTCATCCACGAGTTCGATCTGCGCGACGCCGAGCGGACCGAGCACCTCTTTGCGCACGAGCGGATCGACGCGGTCATCCACTTCGCCGGATCCAAGGCTGTCGGCGAGAGCGTGGAGAAGCCGCTGGAGTACTACGAGAACAACCTCGGCTCAACGTTCGCCCTTGTCCGTGCCATGGCGCGTCACGGCGTCACAAAGCTCGTGTTCTCCTCATCCGCAACGGTCTATGGCGAGAACGCCGCGGTGCCGATGAAGGAGGACCTCCCCACCTCGGCGACCAACCCGTACGGCTGGACCAAGGTGATGACCGAGCAGATCCTGCGCGACGTCGCGGTGGCTCAACCGGACTGGCGGATCGCGCTGATGCGCTACTTCAACCCGGTCGGCGCCCACCCCTCCGGCACCATCGGCGAGGACCCCTCCGGCGAGCCGAACAACCTGCTGCCCTACATCTGTCAGGTCGCGGTGGGTCGTCTCGAGAGGCTGCGTATCTTCGGCGATGACTACGACACGCCCGACGGCACCCCGCTACGCGACTACATCCACGTGGAGGACCTCGCGGCCGGTCACGTCGCCGCGCTGGCCCGGCTCACCTCGACCGACCGGGCCGTCAGCACCTGGAACCTCGGCACCGGGAAGGGCACCAGCGTGTTCGAGATGCTGCACGCGTTCGAGCGGGCGGTGGGCCGGTCGCTGCCCTATGAGGTCGTCGGGCGGCGCGCTGGAGACATCGCAGCCTCCTGTGCCGACCCGGGTCTCGCCAATGCCGAGCTCGGCTGGACTGCCACCCACACGATCGATGACATATGCACGGATGCCTGGCGCTGGCAGTCGCAGAACCCAAACGGCTACCCGGACGCCTGACCCGGCGACGCCTGACCCGACAGGGCTGAGTAGTTAGGCCCGGTGACCGAGGAGTCACGTCCGAGGACGATGTCGACGACGTTGCTCAGGGACTGCGTACCCGGCGCCAGGTAGTGGTCGTGGTCGATGACCCCGTTGGTGCCGAACACCCTGTCGCCGAAGCCGGGGGTCGTGGGCAAGGGGCCGTGCCCCGCACCCCACACCTTGAATGCCGGCACCCAGTCGATCCAGTCCTGGGCTGCCTGGCCTGCCCAGACGTGCGCCGAGGTGTGCAGGTCCGAAGCTCGCGAGACGCCCATACCTGGGCTGCCAACCACGACAAGGTCCTTCACCTGCGATGGCAGGTCGGCTGCGGCCAGGCCGGCGACCACGGAGCCGTAGCTGTGGCCGATCACGGTGACCCTCGCGTTCGGTCGCAAGGTCGCCAGGTCCGCGGTGAATCTGTCCAGGGCAGTTGCGCCGGCTCGCGCCAGCTCCTCACGGGCGGCAGTGCGCCCGACACCCTGTGGCGCGTCATATCCGAGCCAGGCGATCACGGCTACGTGCTGGCCCGGGGCCGCCGCGCGAGTGGCGTCATACAAGGCCCGTGCCTGCACGGCCGGAGCACGGTCACGAACATCATCCAGGCCGGTGTTGAAGTTGTCAGCCGTGGTGGAGGCCCCGGGCACCAGCACCGCAATCCGATCGGCCGCGCCCAGATCTCCGAAGACCTCGACGACCCGGCCATTGCCACGCGGGTCGAATGCCAGGAACTGACGGCCATGCCCGGTCCACTTCACAAACGGAGTCCCGGCGGTTTCCATGGCGCTCCGGGTGACGTCATAGACGCGGGCCAAAGCGGCTGGGTCGTTCGGGTGCGGATGCCAGACGGTCGCGGACTCGCCGGCGATGGCAGGGCCCGGCGTGAACAGCAACATCGCGAGGGCGAACAGGAGAACAGCGGCGACAGAGGCAGCGCTGAGCGCTCTCCAGCACCACCGCATAGGGTCTCCAACCACGTCTCACCTGATCCCACCCGATCAGGCGGACTCACCAATGGTACCCAACCTTTTTGAAGGGGTGCGCCAGATCACGTTCACTCAGCAAGAGATTCAGCGATGGAACTCATAGTCTTGTGGACCCGCAGTAAGCAGTATCAGTGGATTGAAGGAGCACCATGGGCGCCGTGGACATCGCAAGATGGCAGTTCGCAATCACGACCGTCTACCACTTCTTCTTCGTCCCGGTCACGATCGGCCTCTCGGTCATCGTCGCGGGCTTCGAGACCGCCTGGCTGCGTCATCGCAACCCCGAGATGCTGCGGCTCACCAAGTTCTTCGGCAAGCTCTTCACGATCAACTTCGCCCTGGGCCTGGTCACCGGCATCGTCCAGGAGTTCCAGTTCGGAATGAACTGGAGCGACTACTCGCGCTTCGTCGGCGACATCTTCGGCGCACCGCTGGCGATCGAGGCACTGCTCGCCTTCTTCCTCGAGTCCACCTTCCTCGGCCTGTGGATCTTCGGGTGGGACCGGCTACCGGCCAAGCTTCACGCGGCCTGCATGTGGCTCGTCGCAGTCGGAACCCTGTTGTCTGCGTACTTCATCCTCGCCGCCAACTCCTGGATGCAGCACCCCGTCGGCTACCGCTACAACCCAGTCACCGGGCGCGCAGAGCTGACCGACTTCGTTGCCGTGCTCACCAACAAGGTCCAGCTGGTGACGTTCCCGCACACCATGACCGGCGCATACATGGTCGGTGGCGCCTTCGTCATGGCGGTGGGCCTGTGGCACCTGCGCAAGCCGGACGTCGGTAAGAACGCCAGCATGTATCGCAAGGCCACCCGCATCGGCGCCTGGGTCACCCTCGTCTCGGCGCTCGGCGTCATCGTCTCGGGCGACCTTCAGGGCAAGGTCATGACCGAGGTCCAGCCGATGAAGATGGCCGCTGCCGAGGCGCTCTACAACTCCGAAGCCAGCAACGCACCGTTCTCGCTGTTGACGGTCGGCTCGCTGGACGGAAGCCAGGAGAAGTTCGCGGTCAAGGTGCCGGGCCTGCTCAGCTTCCTGGCCACCGGGCGCTTCGACGGTTCCGTCGAGGGCATCAACCAGATCAGGGCCGCCTACCAGAAGCAGTACGGCCAGGACGCGACGACTCGCGTGTTCAGCCAGGGCTACACCCCGACCATCCCACTCACGTACTGGTCGTTCCGGATCATGATCGGGCTCGGGATGGTGGGTGCCCTGATCGCCATCGCCGTGTTGTGGTCGACCCGCCGCGACCGGATCCCTCGCCACCGCATGTGGTTCTGGACGGTCCTGGCCACGCCGCTGCTTCCGTTGTTCGCCAACAGCTTCGGCTGGATCTTCACCGAGACCGGACGGCAGCCATGGATCGTCTTCGGCATCATGACAAGCAGTAGCGGAGTCTCCCCGAACGTGTCGGCCGGCGAGGTCTGGACGTCTCTGATCACCTTCACCCTCCTGTATGGCGTCCTGGCCGTCATCGAGATGAAGCTGCTGCTGAGGGCCATCGCGGCCGGGGCTGCGGACTTCGAAGAGCCCGTGGACCTTGCCGATCGGGACGAGAACGCCCCCCTCGTGTTCGCCTACTGACAACCGGTCTACTGACACCCGCTCACCGAGATGTCGAAGACCAAGACCCCCACACCAAGACCGCGACGACCGAGACACTAGAGGGACATCATGGAGCTCACCACCGTCTGGTTCATCCTGATCGGCGTCTTGTGGACCGGCTACTTCGTGCTTGAGGGCTTTGACTTCGGTGTCGGCATGCTGATGCCGGTCCTTGGCCGAGGCAAGGATGGCGAAGCCCGAAAGCGCGTGCTGCTGAACACGATCGGCCCGGTCTGGGACGGCAATGAGGTGTGGCTGCTCACGGCTGGGGGTGCGACGTTTGCCGCATTCCCACACTGGTACGCCACGATGTTCAGCGGTCTCTACCTGCCTCTGCTGATCATCCTGGTCGCACTCATCGTGCGGGCGCTCGGCTTCGACTACCGGGGCAAGGTGGACGACCCGACCTGGCGCAAACGCTGGGACATCGCCATTGTCGTCGGTTCGGCGGTCCCGGCCCTGCTGTGGGGAGTCGCGCTGACGAACGTCGTGAGGGGCCTGCCGATCGACGCCGCCAAGGAATACACCGGCAACCTGTTCACGCTCCTCAACCCGGTCGGGCTCCTTGGCGGTCTCACCACCGTGGCGCTCTTCCTCACCCACGGCGCGATCTTCATCGCACTCAAGACCGAGGGTGATATCAGGCACGAGGCACGAGCCCTCTCGCTGAAGCTCGGCGCCGTGGCGGCAGTGCTCGCAGTGGTCCTGCTCGTCAGCATCAACGTATCGACAGGCTCGATCGCGTCATGGATCGCCTCGGTCGTGGCGGCGGTCGCTCTGCTGGCCGGTCTGCTCGCAGTGTCTCGTGATCGCGAGGGATGGGCCTTCATCGGCACGTTCGTCGCGATCGGGGCCGCCGTGGCCACCCTGTTCCTGGCGCTCTTCCCCGACGTGATGCCCTCCACGACCAACGCCGCGTACTCCCTCACGACGACGAACGCGAGCAGCACGGCATACACATTGACGATCATGACCTGGGTGGCAGCGGTGTTCACCCCCATCGTCCTGGTTTACACGTCGTGGACCTACTGGACGTTCCGCAGACGGATCGGCACCCAGCACATTCCGGCCATCAGTGTGGGCACAATCAGAACGAGTAACGAGCGGCTTTGACGCGTCCGTTCGACTCCCGGCTGCTGACCCAGGTCCCCGCTACACGGGGGCCGGTGCTCGCCCTGGGGGCGATCGGTGTCGCGGCGGGTCTCGCGACGATCGCACTCGCGTTTGCCGTCACCGCCCTGGTGGTCGCCGTGGTCGATGGCCGTCAGATTCTGACGCCCAGCCTGTGGCTCGTCGGCCTGTTCATCGTCCGGGCGCTGCTGGCGGCGGCAAACGAGCTGGTCGGCACCTGGGCCGGAATGCGGGTGTCGACCGTCCTGCGGGAGCGTCTCGTCGGAGCATGGCTGGAACGGGACGCAGACTCACGCCCGGAGGCAGGACGCGCGCAAGCCCTGGCAACTCAAGGGATGACGAGCATCGAGCCGTATGTCGCTCGCTACCTCCCAGCGCTCG
>Ga0209745_1001912_pt1 | contig 12146 bp, 9 predicted proteins | sample BarGraNGADG00312_FD_184495 | JGI IMG/M metagenome (GOLD analysis project Ga0209745, IMG submission 184495) | Arctic peat soil microbial communities from Barrow, Alaska - Barrow Graham LP Ref core NGADG0004-312 (SPAdes) (version 2) | ecosystem: Environmental > Terrestrial > Soil > Wetlands > Peat ... | reverse complement strand
TCGCGCGTTTGCCGCCGCGCGTGGCGACCGCCAGGCCCTCGCCGAACTCGGGTTCATCGTCGTCACGATCGACGGCATGGGCACGCCGGGCCGCTCGAAGTCATTCCAGGATGCCTATTACGGCGCGATGGGTCGCGACAACACGATTCCGGACCAGATCGCGGGCATGAAGGAACTTGCCGCCAGATACTCATGGATCGATTTGAGCCGCGCCGGCATCTGGGGCCATTCCGGCGGCGGATTCGCCACGACGACGGCCATGTTCCGCTTCCCCGATTTCTTCGCGGCGGGCATTGCCGAATCAGGCAACCACGACCAGCGCCTCAACGAAGACGACTGGGGCGAAAGGTACCAGGGCCTGGTTGTGAGCAACCCAGACGGCACGGATAGCTACGCAGCCGAAGCCAACCAGGACTTCGCGAAGAACCTCAAGGGGCACCTGCTCCTGGCCCACGGCACCATGGACACCAACGTGCCGCCGTACCAGACGATGCTCGTCGTGGACGCGCTCATCAAGGCGAACAAGGACTTCGACCTGCTCATGCTGCCGAACCAGAATCATGGATACGGCTCGGCGTCGGCCTACATGATGCGCAAGCGCTGGGACTATTTCGTGAAGCACGTGATGGGCGTCGAGCCTCCGAAGGAGTACCTGATGCAGCAGGCGGGCGCCGGGCGGGGAACCGCTGCCGGCGCGCCCCCGGCACCGGGCGCCGCCCCTGCCCCGGCGGCGCCGACGAAGGCCGACCTGCTGCGCGGCGCCTACGGGCCGTACCGCGCCAACAACGACCTGCTGTCGTATCACCTCGACATCCGCGTCGACCCTGAGAAGAGGTACATCAGCGGCAAGAACACCATCCGGTTCAGGATGCTGAAGGATGGCACGCGCATCCAGCTCGACCTGGTTGACGTGCTCAGCGTCGACAAGATCCTGATTGGTACGACTGCGCTGAAGTACGAGCGCGACTCCGGTGCCGTGTTCGTGGACTTCCCGGAGACCCTCAGGCGCGGAAAGACCTACGCCATCGACTTCTACTACTCAGGGAACCCGAAGGAGACCGGCCGGTTCGGCGGCATCGCGTTCCGCAAGGACCCGGCGGGGCGTCACTGGATCAACACGGCGTGCCAGGGCATCGGCGCGAGCGTGTGGTGGCCGAACAAGGACCAGCTCCAGGACGAAGTGGAGAGCATGCGCCTGAGCGTCTCGATCCCGAACGACCTGGTCGATGTCTCGAACGGGAAGTTCATGGGCAAGACCGACCTCGGCGACGGCTACACGCGCTGGGACTGGCTCGTGCAGTACCCCATCAACAACTACAGCGTGTCGCTGAACATCGGGAAGTACGTGCACTTCACCGATACGGCGAACGGGATGACGCTGGATTTCTACAGCCTGCCCGAGAGCCTCGAGAAGGCGAAGAAGCAGTTCGCGCAGGCGAAGTCGATGATCGAGTGCTTCGAGAAGTACTTCGGCGAATACCCGTTCAAGAAAGACGGCTACAAGCTCATCGAGGCGCCCTACTCCGGTATGGAGCACCAGAGCGCCGTCACCTACGGCAACCACTTTGCGAACGGGTATCTCGAGCGCGACTGGACGGGCGTTGGCGTGAGCTTGAAATTCGACTTCATCATCATCCACGAGAGCGCCCACGAGTGGTTTGGGAACAGCATCACCGACGCCGACGTGGCCGATATGTGGATCCACGAGGGCTGGGGCACCTACATGGAGTGCCTCTACGTCGAGCACATGTTCGGCTACGACGACGCGCTGAAATACACGAACGGCTACAAGTCCAAGGTGCGCAACCGCGAACCCATCGTACCGCCGCGCGGCATCAACCGCACGCCGCCGCAGGACATGTATTTCAAGGGCGCGCTCTTCATCCATACGCTGCGCAGCATCGTCAACGACGATGCCCGCTGGTGGCCGCTCGTGCGCGAGTTCTACCAGCACTTCAAGTACCAGAACATCACCACCGACGACGTCATCGGGTTCTTCAACCAGAAGGTCGGGAAGGACCTGACACCGATCTTCGACCAGTACCTTCGGCAGGCTCTTCTGCCCACGCTGGACCTCCAGTTCCTGGAGGGTGGCCAGGTGGCCTATCGCTGGACGGCGGGCGTGAAGAAATTCAACATGCCAATCAAGGTCGGCCAGAAGGGCAAGTGGCAGGTCATCACGCCCACCGCCGACTGGAAGGTGATGACGACCGCCTTGGAGAAAGAGGACTTCGACGTCGCGACGGACCTGTACTACGTGAACGTCAGCAAGCAGTAGCCGCGCGCCGTGGAAGCACGAGGTTCCGCATCGGGGGATCCGACGCGCGCTCAGCGATCGACCCTGCTCACGCACGCGCGAATGACTTCGATCGCCTCCCTCGGTTTCTCGCCGTCCACCGGCGTGGCCTCGATCGCCTCCACCACCGACATCCCGTCCACGACGCGGCCAAACGCCGTGTAGACCCGGTCGAGTCCCGGCGCGGGCGCCGTACAGACGAAGAACGACGTGGAGGCGCTGGCCGGGTCGTCTCCCCTCGCCATCGACAGCGTGCCCTCAGTTCGCAACCGTCGCGCAACGGCGCGCAACGGCGACCCGGAGGCCGAGTGGCCGCAGGAAGTTGCCGGAACGGAGCGGGCGAGGGTATGGTAGGCGCGATGGCCCTGCACGATGTGAACGGAGCCGACAGGTACCGGGAGGCGGCATCGCGCCACGCGGCGGAACGCGGTCGCCATGCACAGCGCTCGCGCCGGCTGTCGTACGCGCGGCTCGCGGTGTTCCTGGCCGCAGCCGCGAGCGTGTTGTCGGCATTCCCTGGCCCCGTCTCCTTCGCGTCGCTTCGGATCGGGGCTGGCATGGCAGGCTTCGTCGTGTTCTTCATCCTCGTCTACTGGCACAGCCATGTGGAGGCGTTGGAGCGCTGGTTCGCGACGCTGGCGCAGGTGAACATCGACGCCGCGGCGCGCGTGAACCGCGAATGGGGTCGGCTGACGCCTGCCGCCATCGCGGGCCCTGGCCCCGGGCATCCGTACGCCGACGACCTCGATATCTTCGGCCATGCGTCCGTCTTCCAGTTGCTCGGCTGGGTTGGCACTGAAGCGGGGCGCACGACGCTGGCCGACTGGCTCACGCGAGGTGCGAGTCCCGCGACGGTTCGCGACCGCCAGCAGGCCGTCGCGGAGCTGGCGCCCCTCGAACGCGTGCGCGAGGAGTTCGCGGCACTCGGCCGGATCGTCGAGCCAGCCCCCCACGCGCTCGAAGGCCTCTACGCGTGGGCGGAAGCGGGCCCATGGTTCACCAAGACATGGTGGGCGGCCTGGGTGGTCCGGGGACTGTCTGCCCTGATGCTCGGCCTGCTGGCCGCGCACATCGCCGGCGTCATCGACCGGCCCCTGTGGCTGTATCCGCTCGTCGTCTCGATCGGCCTGATGGTGGCGTTCGGGAAACGGACCGCGCACACGTTCACCCACGTCTTCTCGCGCTACGGCCTGCTCCAGCAGCACGGGGAGCTGTTCGCCCGCATCACCGACACGCCGTTCACGTCGCCCTGCCTCAGGCGCCTGCAGGCCGACCTCCAGAAGTCGGGGATGACGGCCGCCCGCGAGATGGCCCGGCTCTCGCGGATCGGACAGTTCGCCGACCTGCGCCTGGTGGTGCTGTTCCACCCCGTGATTACCCTGCTGACGCTCTGGGACTTCCACGTGCTCATCGAGCTCGAGCGCTGGCAGGTCCGGACGGCGCCTCACCTTCGACGATGGTTCGCCGCGCTCGGTGAGTTCGATGCGCTTGCGGCCCTCGCGTCGCTGTCGCACGACAATCCTGGATGGGCGTTTCCGGAGATCGTCGAATCGGCCATCGTGATCGAAGCCCGACAGATCGGCCACCCGCTGATTGCCGCGGACCGCCGGGTGCCCAACGACGTGTCGGTCGGCCCGCCGGGAGGCTTCCTCCTCGTCACCGGCTCGAACATGTCGGGCAAGAGCACGCTGCTGCGCGCGATCGGCGTGAACGCGGTGCTGGCACACGCGGGCGCGCCGGTCTGCGCCGAGCGCATGCGGTTGCCGCCCCTCTCGATCTGCACGAGCATGCGCGTGCAGGACTCGCTGGAGGAGGGAGTGTCGTACTTCATGGCGGCCCTCCAGCGGTTGAAGCTCGTGGTGGCCGCCGCGAGGACCGTCCGGGATGGCGAGCCGATGCTGCTCTACCTGCTCGACGAAGTGCTGCAGGGCACGAACACCGCCGAGCGCCAGGTCGCGGTTCGCCGCATTCTCCGCCATCTGCTGACGCTTCGCGTGGTTGGCGCGGTCACGACCCACGACCTGGAACTGGCGGCCTGCGACGAACTCGAAGCAGGATGCCACGCGGTGCACTTCAGCGAAGCCGTCGAACACCACGAGCAGGGGCTTCGCCTGTCGTTCGACTACCGGCTGAAGCCCGGCGTCGCCACCTCGCGCAACGCCCTGAAGCTGCTGCAGATGGTGGGGCTAGACTGACAGGCGTGGGGGATCGTCAGCGGGAAGGCGCTACTGGCCGGGGCCTGCGATCGCCGCGCGGCGCGCGAGGTCGAGAATCGCGAGGACGCTGTTCCACTGACCCTGCTTCGTCTCATACGCGAGTGCCACGGCCACGCGCGAGGGGTCCAAAAGGAACGCGTTGTCGGCGGCAAACACGCCGTCGGCCTCGGCCACCTTCGCCCGGAACCAGGCGTGATCCCGCCAGCCGCTCTCGTTGAAGAACGTCAACCGCCTGGCGCCCGTGCCGTCGCGGTTCATCATCCACAGCTCGGTCTTGATCTCACGACGCCAGTTCACCCCTTCGATCGAGTGGAACCGGACGTTCAGGCCGCGAGATGAGGCCCAGAGGATCTGACGGCCGCTCGGCGAGTAGTGGGCAAACTGATCCCAGTCCCGCGTACGGGTCAGCGCGCGGAACGTCCCCGTGTCGATCTCGTACTCGCAGACGTCCTGCTCGCTGACCGGCTGACCGGGCCGCGGATTCGCGCTCACCAGGACGCGCTTCCCGTCGGCCGACCAGTCGTCGAGCTGATAGTAGCTGTGCTGGTCCCCAGGCTGGAGCGTCCGGATGTTCTTCAGGGCCGGCACGCCGGCCTGCACGTCGAAGTCGGCCAGGAAGAGCGCCCACTCACCCCATTCGTGGCCGGCCGTCACCGTCGAGGCGTCGACCGGGCCCGACCAGCCCAGGCGCTTGCCGTCCGGTGAGAAGTGAGGATGGACCACGCCGCGCGGGTTCGCGACGTCGGTTTCATAGTCGGTCAGGCGCCACGCCTTCGATCCATCGGCGCTCGCCACCCAGAGGTTCGAGTTCAGGCCGATGCCGGGCTCGGCCAGCCGGTCACCCTTCCTCGACCGCACATCGTCGTTCTCGCCTGAGAAGGCGACGAATCCGCCGGAGGGATGCCACGAGACGCTACCGCGGTGCTTTGCCGGGGCCGTGAGGTCGCACGTGAGGCAATGGCGGCCGCTGCCCGACGGCCGGACCGCCCAGATGTCCATGTACCAGTCGCGCGGATCCCGTCGAGGATAGGCGAGCCACTTGCCATCGTGAGAAAGATCGAGGTCGGCAATCCACTCGTCGAGAAGCGTGATTCCGTTGTCGGGAAACACCTTCGGATAGCTGGCAGACAAACGCCGCGGGCGCTGCTCAGCGGCCAGGATGCAGGCCGTTGCCAACGCGATCGCGAACGCCACGACCGACCACCGATGCCCCCCGAAGAACTGACCCATTCACGCTCCATGAAGACGCCCGGCACCGGTGCGCGGCCGCACCGATTGCGAAGTACTTCGACTCGCACTTACGGCCACGATTCCCCTCCGGCGCACGTGGCCGGCTGTGCTCGCTCAGCACTTGGTCCTGAGGGCACAAAGACGTCGCCGTCTTTGTGCATCGAAGGACGAGGCCCGCCCATACGATGACACAGAACCGGGTGAGGTTGAAGAGCGTGCCTGCGGAGATGTGCAGGTGATCGACGCGTCCCCCGCCGGAAATCCGTCAGTGCCAGATGGGTCCTGCCGGCGCCCCGGCTGTCTGACGTTCGGTCTTCGGGCTGTTCTGGTGAATTTCTTCCGGAATCTGGGCGGCGCGCAAGTGGCACTGCCTTTGCGATCTCGGAAGACGTCACGGTTCGCCGCTCGTCACTCGACTCCCTGCGGATGGGGGCCCGCAGGCGTTGGGCGTGAGCGGCGGGCCTGACGTTCCCTCCTCGATTGCCCAATCACCACATCTCACTGGTCGCGATGGCTCGTCCAGCTGCGGGTGTGTGCGCGACGCCGTTTACATCGGATTCTTTCGCTCTACAATTCCACGTTGTATCATGCTCACCTGGGAGTCGTGGTGTCCGACCGCTCCCTGGCGCTGTGACCCGATGGTCGCAGCCCGGTCGAAGCAACGTCGTTTTCCTATCACACAAGGAGGCTCCATGATCCGTTCGTGCATGCTGGCCGTGACCGTGCTCATTTTGGTGGCATTCGCCGGCGGCAGCGCTCTGGCTGCGCCGTCGAAGACGCTGGACAATCTGATGGCCGCCTACAACGGCGAGTCGAATGCCAAGGCGAAGTACGCCGAGTTCGCCAAGAAGGCCGACCAGGAAGGGTTTATGGGAGTCGCGGCGCTGTTCCGCGCTGCGGCGAAGGCCGAGGAGACTCACGCCACCAGGCACGGCGAGGTCATCCAGAAGCTCGGTGGCACGCCGAAGGCCGAGATCAAGCTGCCGGAGATCAAGACGACCGCGGACAACCTGAAGGCCGCCCTCGAAGGCGAGAGCTACGAGCGCGACAAGATGTATCCCGAGTTCATCGCGGAAGCGAAGGCGTCGGGCAACAAGGAGGCGCTGCGCGCGTTCAATTTTGCGGTATCGGCCGAGGCCGAGCACGCGAAGTTCTACAGCGAGGCAGGCGCCAACCTGCAGGCGTGGAAGTCGGCCAAGGCGTTCTTCGTGTGCCCGGTGTGCGGCAAGACGGTCCTCGCCGTGGGTTTCGAGAAGTGCCCCGTGTGCTTCACGCCAGGAGAGAAGTTCGTCAAGATCGCGTAGGTGATCGATGGCGGGGCCGGGAATGACCTCCCGGCCCCTTCTGAAAGGACGTGCGCATGCTGCCGCCATGGCCGGGCTGGGACGGTCTCCATCCGCTTGTGATCCACTTTCCGATCGCGTTGCTGCTCACAGCGCCGGTGTTCGTCCTGCTCGCCATGATTCAGCCGAAACGCGGGGCGTCCTTCGGCCTGTCGGCGCTGGTGATGCTGGTGCTCGGAACCGCAGCGGCGTTCGTCGCGGTCGAGACAGGCGAGGCCGCCGCCGAACTCGCGACGCGGAGCGAGGCGATCAACGCGGCGATCGAAAGTCACGCGTCGTTGGCGGAAACCACCCGCGACCTGTTCGCCGGGTTGACGATGCTCTACGCGCTGATTCTCGTCGTGCCGCTCGTTCTGAAGAAACTCGCCACCCGCACGTGGGTCGTGGCGACCAACGCGGTGTTCCTTGGCCTGCTGCTCGCGGGAAGTCTCATGCTGGCGAACGCCGCGCACCGGGGCGGCCTGCTGGTGCACAAGCACGGCGTGCACGCGATGCTCCCGCCGGGATCGTAGGCGACGGGGCTCTAACCGCAACCCGGCCATCCGGTTTGCGACTTGTGGCTTGCGACCTGCGGCCGTGCCGACGAGAACGGTGCGAGACGGGCAGGTCTTCACGCTACCCGAGCGCAGGGATGACTCCGGAAGCACAGAAATCACTCCGGGAGTGATTTCGCAATTCGAAAGCGCTTGCGCCGTGCTGGCCGCGAGCCTCGAGCCGTGAGCCGCCAGCCGACAGTCACTTCACGGCTAATCCACGATGAAGAGGCGGGCGCCGCCGGCCGTGCGCGACCGGTGCGGCATCGCGCCGTCGGCCACCTGGTAGCTCTGCCCCGACCGCAGCACGTGCGTCGATCCGTCCTTGAGTTCGGTGACCAACTCCCCTTCCAGCACGAGCAGCACATGGCCGCGCGAGCACCAGTGGTCCGCAAGGTAGCCGGGTGAGTACTCCACCATCCGGACGCGGATGTTGCCGATCTCCCGAGTCCGCCACCACGCGGTGCCGGTTTCGCCCGGGTGCTCGGTCGGCGGCACTTCGCTCCAGTCGGTCACGCCAAAGGGCACGTCGGTGATCTTCATCGGGCTCCTGCTTTCAGCTGCTGCGCCAGCGCCGCAATGTGCGCGGGCGTCGTGCCGCAGCATCCGCCCACGATCCTCGCCCCGGCAGCAACCACCTGTCGCATGCCGTCGGCAAACGCGTCGGGCTGCAGGCGGTACACGGCTTTGCCGTCTTCGAGCTCAGGGCTTCCCGCATTCGCCTGAATCATGATCGGCCGGTCGGTGGCCTGCCTGAACGCCGCCACCACGTTCGCAAAATCGCCCGTCGTCATGTGCGTGCCGCAGTTGGCGCCCACAACCTCGGCTCCCGCTTCGGCCGCCGCCTTCGCGGCCTGCTGCGGCGACACCCCCATCATCGTCCGGATGTTGCCGTTCGGCAGCCGGTCGAACGCCATCGATGCGATGACGAACGGCGCGTTCGCCGCGCGCGCTGCCTCGATCGCGATCACCAGTTCCTCGATCGCGCTCATCGTCTCGATGATGATGCCGTCGGCGCCGCCGTCGAGCAGCGCGCGCGCCTGACGGGTGAACTCGGCACCGAGCTCGCTCGGGTCGATCTCCCCGAGCGGCCGCAGGAAGCCGCCGCACGGGCCGATGTCGCCGAGGACGATCGCGCTCGACCCCGCCGCCTGCCTCGCGTTCGCCGCCGCCGAGCGGTTGATCGCGTCCGCGTCATCGGCCAGGCCGTACCGACCGAGCACCCAGCGATTCGCCCCGAACGAGTTGGTCGTCACCGCCTCGCTCCCGGCCGCGAGGTACGCCGCGTGAATCGCCTGGAGCCGTTCCGGGTGCTCCAGGTTCCATCGTTCGCCGGCCTCACCGATAGGCAGGCCGGCTCGCTGGAGCTCGGTGCCCATGGCACCGTCGCCGACGACGATGTGGGTGTCACAGAGAGAGAGGATGTTCATCGGTAATGGCCTCTGGCTTCGGCCGCGCGGGCGAGCGCGAGAATGTTCTCGGGCGGAGCGTGCGGCGGCACCGAACACGCCGTGCTCAGGATATACCCGCCGCCTGGTTTCGCAATCTCCACGCGGGCGCATGCGTCTTCGTAGCATGGCTCCGGCGTGCTGAGCAGGACGGTGTTCACCGGGTCCACGTTGCCCTTGATGAACAGGCGGCACCCGAGACGGCGTTTCGCGTCGGCAAGGTCCACCGTGCCGAGCGGCGGCGGGTCGAGCGTGTCGATGCCGTGGGTTTCGGTCTGTTCCATCAGCTCGAGACGGTCGCCGATCGCGCCGCAGGTGTGGGTGTAGATCGGCTTTCCCGGCGCCGCCTCCGCGAGCTGCTCGACGATCCTTCGTTCGAACGGGAGGACGAAGCGCCGGTAATGATCGGGCGACAGGAACCCCGCGCCCGCAAACGCCGACGAGATGAGCACCGCGTCAGCTCCCGCCTCGAAGTGCCCGCGCGCCAGCAGCACCGCGCCATCAGTGAGACGCTCGAGACAGGCGGTCACCTTGCCAGGGTCGAGAATCAGCGCGCCCAGGACCGACGTGTAGCCCACCAGCTCCATCAGTTGCGAGAACGGCGAGAACACCTCGCCGTGGACCGACACCTCCGGAGCGGCCGCCCGCACCTGGCGGAGCGTGTCCCGGTGCCACGGCGGAAAGAAACCGGGCCCGGGAATCGCTGGTTCCTCCGCGCATCCCCACGTGGTCGGGTACGTCACCCCCGCCAGGTCGTGCGGCTCGATGTAGAACAGCCGCTCGGGATCGACGTCCTCGAGCCTCGCGGTCACCGCGCGCCCGTCGGCCTCGTGCACGTGCGGGTTGTCGTCGCGCGGGACGATCGTGCGCCGACCGTGTCGCCAGGTGATCAGGCGACCGGTGTCACCCTCCTCGACCGATTGCACCTGGCGCCGCCAGGCGGGATCGCGGCCGGGCAGGTTGACGAGGATGCCGTCAAACCGGTAGCGCCGCTGGAGCGTGACGAGCGCCTCGGCAAACGCGTGTGAGTCGTGCCAGATCTCAACCGAGTCGCCCGCGTGGAGGAAGTAGTGACCGAGCGCCAGCTGACACATCACCGGCACCCGGTCGGGCAGCCGGCCGTTTCGCGGCCGCATGGCCGCGTCCATCCGTTCGCGCGACGTCATGGGAGTGTTGTCGCTCATCTCTGGGGGAACGCCAGGGCGGCCATGAAGATCGCCTGGTAGTCGGCGTGTGTGGCGAGATCGAGGTACTCGGCGCGCGCGGCGAGTTCTCGGCCCCGCTCGAGCACCTCGCGATCCAGCAGGGCGAGCCGCGCGCCGACACCGGCGGCGTTGCCGACGAAACGGACCCGCTCTGGATCGATCTCCGGAACAAGCCCGATCCGAAGGACACTCGACTTGCGCAGGTAGTTTCCGAACGCGCCGGCAATGAGCACCTCCTCGAGGTCCGCAGGATCGAGACCCACGTGCCGGCACGCGAGCGTCACCGCCGCGACGATCGAGCCCTTGGCCAGCTGCACTTCCCGGACGTCGCGCGCCGTCATGGTCACGGGCTCGGAGCCGCTCTCGGTGTCGGGGCCCGGCACGAGCGTGAACGCCTGCTGGCCGTCGATCTGCGCGAGTCTCTCCGAGAGCGGCCCGCAGCCGCTGACTTCCACTGCCTTCCGCAGGTAGCCAGACGATGAGATGACGCCGGCGCGAAGCAGTTCGGCGACGGCATCGATCAACCCGGAGCCGCAGACGCCCTTCGCGGGAAACCCGCCGATGGTGCTGGTCGTCACGCGGCCGGCGGCGGAAATCGACACGACGTCGACCGCGCCCGGCGCGCCGCGCATGCCGTGCCGGATCGACACGCCCTCGAAGGCGGGGCCGGCGGCGGCGGAGGTGGCCGCGATGCGGCCGTCGTGGGCGACGAGCACCTCCGTGTTGGTGCCCAGGTCGATCAGGAGGCGTGACGCCCGCCCACGGTCGAGATCGCACGCGATCGCCGCGGCGACGGCGTCGCCGCCGACGTGGCTGCGTATCAGCGGAAAGACCAGGACGTCGGCGTTGGGATGCGCCGGCACCTGTACGGCACCGGCCTTCACGGTGATGGCGTCGGCCCACAGGCCGACATACGGAGCGCGTCCAAGGCTGCCGAGCGGCACGCCGAGCCAGGCGTGCATCATCGTGGGGTTGCCTGCCACCGCCGCGAGCAGGATGTCGTGAACGTCGCGACCGGCGGCCTCGGTCAGCCCCGCGACGAGCGCCGCAATCCCGTCGCGAACCGCTGTCGAGAGCTGGACCGTTCCCTCCGGCCTTTCGGTCGCGTACTTGATCCGCGAGATGACGTCGGCGCCGAACGCGACCTGCGGGTTGAGGCACGACGCAAAGGCCTGGACCGAGCCATCTGCGAGCCGCACGAGCGCGGCGGCGATCGACGTCGTCCCGACGTCGATCGCCAGCCCGAGCGGCTCCAACTCCCCGCCTGGCCGGACGCAGACCAGCTCGCGGGCGTGTATCGCCACCGCCAGCGGGTGCGTGCCCGTCCCGGCGATCGCCAGTTCCGCCAGCGCCTCCGGGGACGCCCGGAGTGAGCGCGGCGGCAGGCCGACGACGGCCGCGAGCGCGTCGAGGGCAGAAAGCGAACCGCCCTCCCCCACGACGGGCGCCGGCAGCGAGAGCGCGTGAATGCGGGGCCGCGCCAGGGCGTCGGGCGCGAGGTCAGCGCCGAACGACTTGCCGGCGAGCGATCGCGTGACCGCGGGGATCTCGACCGTGGCAGGGCCCTCGAAGACCAACTGACATCCGAGCCGCCATCCAGCGGCCCGTTCCTCCGCGGTGAACTGCTCACGGTCAGCGGCGGTCGGCGGCGGCACTCCCCCGGTGACGCGAACCCCACACCGGCCGCAGGTGCCCTGCGAGCCGCACGGTTGCTCCACGAGAATACCAACGGCGGCGGCGGCCAGGTAGAGTTCGACCGGTCCGGTCGTCGTGTAGACGCGGTTCTCGGGCAGGAAGCGAATGGCGAAGGGCTCGATGGTCACCGGGCAGGCTTGTACCACCGGGTGCCGGGGGTGTCAATGCCTGGCAGCGGTC
>Ga0209745_1001911_pt1 | contig 12155 bp, 11 predicted proteins | sample BarGraNGADG00312_FD_184495 | JGI IMG/M metagenome (GOLD analysis project Ga0209745, IMG submission 184495) | Arctic peat soil microbial communities from Barrow, Alaska - Barrow Graham LP Ref core NGADG0004-312 (SPAdes) (version 2) | ecosystem: Environmental > Terrestrial > Soil > Wetlands > Peat... | reverse complement strand
ACCTGCGAGACCAGACCCATGTCCTTGTACACCAGCAGCCGATGGCCGTCACTGGCCGCGATGCCGGCAGACTCCTGACCCCGGTGCTGTAGCGCGTAGAGCCCGAAGTAGGTCAGCTTGGCGACCTCCTCGCCAGGGGCCCAGACTCCGAAAACCCCACAGGCGTCCTGCGGAGCCTTCTCGCCGGGGAGAAGGTCGTGGGTCATTCGCCCATCGCCGCGTGCCACGTGGGCCAGTCTCCCACAGCCCCTGGTCGGTCGGGCTCAGGCCCGTTTGTCGAGCAGAACGGCGATGATGCCCCCGACCAGCACGCCAAGCCCGGCGCCGATCAGCCCGAAAAAGCCCAGCGTGGCCGACGCTTCGTAACGGGCGTCGGCAGGGCCGAACACGCTCACGAGGAACCCGATGAGCAGGCCGACCAGACCGCCACTGACCAGGAACGCCGGGAAGCTGGGCCTCCTGCCGGCCTTGCGGGGCTGCTGACTCACGACACCAAGGGTATTCACCCCACCCCGCGGATCTAGGCAGTTTGCCCGCCCCCACCCAGCGGATCTAGGCAGTTTGCACGCGTGGCAGGACCTGCGCGGCCACCTGTTCGAGCACACTCACGTCACCGGCATACGGGCCATCGGGTCGGGGCCAGTGGGTGATGACATCGGTGAAACCCAGCTCCCCAGCCCGGCCGGTCATGTCCTCGAACAGCGCAACGCTCGCGAGTGAGAAGTGCGGGGACGAGTCGAGGTTCAGGTAACGGTCGAAGGTCGCGGAGTCCCGGCCGGCCTTCGACAGTGCGCCGTCCAGCCGCTCACCCAGCTCGGCCAGAGCGGCCCACCACTGGTCCATCGTCTCGACCTCGGGACCCGTCGTGACCCAGCCGGCGCCATACCGCGCAGCCAGCCGCAGCGAGCGAGGACCGTTGGCAGCCATGACGAACGGGATCCGTGGCCGCTGGACAGGGCCGGGCAGCGTGCGGGCATCGACTGCCGAGAAGTACGCGCCGGCGTGCGTGACATGGTCGGCGGTGAGCAGCCGGTCGAGCAGCTCGGTGAACTCGTGGAGCCGGTCGGCGCGCTGCTGGGGCGTCAGCGCCTGACCCCCGAGAATGGCGCTGTCGATATCGCCTCCGGCGCCGATGCCGCAGATCAACCGGCCGCCCGAGATGTCGTCCAACGCCAGCAGGTCGCGCATGAACGTCACCGGGTGGCGGAAGTTCGGCGAAGTGACGAAGGTGCCCAACCGGATCGTCGAAGTGACCAACGCAGCCGCCGTCAGCGTGGGTGTGGTGCCGTACCACGGCGAGTCCGTCAGCCCGCCCCAGACGAGATGGTCGTAGGTCCACGCGTGGTCGAAGCCCAGCTCTTCGGCCCGACGCCACATCGGAGCCGCCTTGGCCCAACGGTGCTCGGGCAGGATCGTCAGTCCACAGCGCATGGCCCCAAGCCTAGTCCGCGACGAGGGGCAGGTATTCGGCCAAGCTCGCGCGCAAACCGCTCGCGTGCATAGTGCCGCCCGCCAGTGCGCTGGCCCAATCCACCTGTCCAGTAACAAGATCCAGCCACGTCAGCGCGTCCGTCTCAATGACGTTCGGTGGCGTGCCACGGGTGTGCCGCGGCCCTTCCACACATTGCACCGCACCGTATGGCGGGACGCGGACCTCCAGCGTCCGCCCGGGCGCGCGCGAAGCCAGCTCCTCGAGGGAGAAGCGAACTGCCGTGGCAACCGTCGCCCGTGGCGCCGCGGACGGGTTCTCGCGCCATACCCGAAGTGCCTGCAGCCCCTCGGAGGGCGGGATGCGACGACGGGGGGCCATGGCTTCCATGGTGGCATCTCTGTCCCTTGTTCGACCTAGAGTTGGGCCCATGAAGGCGACGATGATCCATGCTGCCCGCGACGTCCGGCTCGAGGACCAACCGGACCCCAGCATCCATAAGCCCACCGACGCGATCGTGAAGGTTGTCGCCGCCTGCGTCTGCGGCTCGGACCTCTGGTTCTATCGCGGTGACAACCCGATCAAGAAGCCGTTCCCGATCGGCCACGAGTTCGTCGGCATCGTCGAGGAGGTCGGCTCGGATGTCCGGTCGCTGCGCAAGGGCGACTTCGTCATCGCACCGTTCATGTATTCCGACAACACCTGCCCGCACTGCCTGATCGGGATCCAGTCGGCCTGTTCGAAGGGTGGTTTCTGGGGCGGACCCGACCGCGACGGGCTGATGGCCGACGGCGGCCAGGGCGAGTACGTCCGCGTGCCACTGGCCGACGGGACGCTCGTCTCAACGCGCGAATCCCCCGACGCTGCAATGATTCCGTCGCTGCTTGCCCTTTCCGACGTGATGGGCACCGGCTGGCACGCCGCCGTGGCGGCACGTGTCCGGGAGGGCGACAACGTCGTGGTGGTGGGCGACGGCGCGGTGGGACTGTCGGGCGTTCTTGCAGCCTCGCGGATGGGTGCCGAGCGCGTGGTGGCGATGTCCCGGCACGAGGCCCGGCAACAGCTGGCCCGCACGTTCGGTGCCACCGACGTCATCGCCGAGCGCGGTGAGGCCGGTGAGGCTGCGGTCCTCGAGCTCACCGGCGGTGTCGGCGCCGACGCGGTGCTGGAATGCGTGGGCACCGGTCAGGCGATGAACACCGCTCTCGCTGTTGCCCGGCCGGGCGCGACCGTCGGCTACGTCGGGGTGCCTCATGGGGTCGAGCTGCCTGTGCGCACAATGTTCTCCCGCAACATCGGCGTCGCCGGCGGTGTGGCGCCGGTGCGGCAGTACCTTCCGGCCCTGCGCGACGACGTGCTGTCCGGCGCGATCGAGCCGGGCAGGGTGTTCGACCTCGAGCTGCCGCTGGACCAGGTGGCCGAGGGTTACGCCGCCATGGATGAGCGCCGCGCCATCAAGACGATGCTGCGCCCCTGAGCAGGTCGCTTACCGCGCCCGGCAGATCGGCCATGTCGATGATGACGACATCGGCCTGCTCCAGGTGGGCAGCGGGGGTGATCCCGCCGGCATAGCCGATCGCCTTCATCCCGGCCGTCTTGGCTGCCGCAATGCCGTAACGGCTGTCCTCGACCACGACGCAACGGTCCGGCGTGAGCCCAACCTGCTTCGCGGCATACAGGAAGAGATCTGGCTCCGGTTTGCCCCGCTCGACCTCGCTGTCGCTGAAGATCCGCCCGTCGAAGAAGTCCCACAACCCCGTCTTGCCCAGCGTGCGACGCATCTTGGGGTGAGACCCGCTGGAAGCCACGCACGTCTGGAAGCCTTCAGCAGCAATGGCTTTGATCGCCTCGACAATCCCAGGCACCGCTTCGAGCTCCTTATCGAAGACGCGGCGGTACTCCGCATTCCAAGCCTCCTCCCAGTCTGCCGGCACCGGTCGGCCGAGGTGCGCCTCGATGTCGGCGAGCACGTCGGCGTTGCTCTTGCCGAGATGCCGGTCGATCACCTCGGTTTCGGTGATCGACCACCCGAGCGCGCCGACCGCCAGGACGTCGATGGCCACGGCCAGCCGTTCACTGTCGACCAGGACCCCGTCGCAGTCGAAGATGACCAGGGCGGCCGCGGGCGAAGACATGGCGTCAGACCTCACAAGGCCTGCTCCGGCGCATAGGCTGACCGGCGTGCCAGCGGACCAGGTCGGACGGATCGAGTTCGTGCCCGACTCGGACGGCCGCGGCGTGACCGTGATGATGGACGGCAGCCCCCAGTCCCACGTCGACCTCGCCGATCCCGGCAACCTCGGCTTCGAGTACATCGCCCACTTCGCTGCGGTCATCGACACTCTGCCAGCCGGTCCGCTGGCCGTTACGCACATCGGCGGCGCCGGCCTGACGCTGGCCCGCTACGTCAACGCCGAGCGCGCCGGATCGCCGCAGATCGTTCTCGAGCCGAACGCCGAGCTGACCGAGCTGGTACGCCGGGTGCTGCCGTTGCCGCGTCAGCACCGGATCCGGGTGCGTCCGGTGGACGGCCTCACCGGGATCGCTCAGCTCGCCGACGCGAGCGCCGACGTCGTGGTGCTCGATGCCTATGCCAACGGCCGGGTCCCGAACGAGCTCACCACCGTGGAGTTCCTCACCGATGCCTCCCGGGTGCTTCGTTCGAGCGGGACGATGCTGCTGAACATCGCCGATGAGCCCAACAAGGCTTTCCTGCGACGCGTGTATGCCGGACTGGTCACCGTCTTCGGGCAGGTCGCCCTGATGGGCACCCACGAGGTGCTCAAGGGCAAGCGCTTCGGCAACACGGTGGCCGTTGCCTCGAGCAGCCCGCTGGACATCGCCGCCCTACGCCGGCAGGTCGCCAAGTCGCCGTTCCCGACGGGGCTGCGTGACGGGGCACAGCTGGCGAGGCAGTTCGCCGGGTCGGTCGCGTTCACGACGGTGGACAGCGCACAGTCGCCCCCACCACCGCCGGTCAAGGGCTGGCGCGTCCGCTGAGCAACCTCAGCGCACACCAAGCTCCGGCAGGGCATGCTCGGCGGACCACCCCACCGCCTCATCTTGGCCGTGTTCACCTCGAGGCGAAGATGGCCGGCAGTGTGGAGGTATGGGCCGTGCGGAGCTCATCCAGCGGCAGGGTGAACTGACCCTGCACGTCCAGCGCCCTGGCCTCGTCGTCGACCACGCCGATGCGGGCATGGGCGAAGCCGCGAGCCGTGCACATGGCGGTGAAACGAACCTCCTCGGTGCCAGGCACGGCAACGATCGCCCGGCCGGCCGACTCACTGAACAGCAACGTGAAGGCGTCCACGCCGTCGCGCTCGCAGACCTCGTCGAGCCGGATCCGGGCACCAACCCCGTTGCGCAGGGACGCCTCCGCCAGAGCGACTGCCAGTCCACCCTCGGACAGGTCGTGTGCGGCATCGACGAGACCGTCGCGGGAGGCGTCGACCAGGATCTCGCCGAGCCGGCGCTCGCGGTCGAGGTCGACGCGCGGTGGCAGACCGCCGAGGTGGTCGTGCGCGATCTGGGTCCAGGCCGAGCCGCCGAACTCGTCGGCCGTGGTGCCGAGCAGGTAGATGACCTGACCGGGCGCCTTCCAGCCTGACGGCGTCCGCCGGGCCACGTCGTCCATGACACCGAGCACCGCCACCACGGGGGTGGGATGGATCGCCACGTCGCCGGTCTGGTTGTACAGCGACACGTTGCCGCCCGTCACCGGGATGCCGAGCGTCTTGCAGCCCTCGGCGATGCCCCGCACGGCTTCGGCGAACTGCCACATGACCCCCGGGTCCTCGGGCGAGCCGAAGTTCAGGCAGTCGGAGATGGCCAAGGGCACCGCACCGGCAGTCGCGACGTTGCGGTACGCCTCCGCGAGGGCCAGCTGCGCACCGGCATACGGGTCGAGCTTGGCGTATCGGCTGTTGCAGTCGGTCGAGATCGCCACACCACGGCCGGTCTCCTCGTCGACGCGCACCACGCCGGCGTCGTCCGGCATGGCAAGAGCAGTGTTGCCCATGACGTAACGGTCGTACTGGCCCGTGATCCAGGACGTGTCGCACAGGTTCGGCGACGCCATCATGGCCAAAAGCGCGGCCTTGAGCCCCTCTCCGTCCACTGGGCGAGCCAGGTCGTCAGGAACGTTGCCCTGCAACGCATCCAGGTATGCCGGTCGCTGCATCGGGCGGTTGTAGATCGGGCCGTCGTGAGCAACGGACCGCGGCGGTACGTCGATGATCTGCCCGTCCTGCCAGAAGACCTCGAGGCTCTTGCCGTCGGTGACCTCGCCGACCACCGTTGCCTCGACGTCCCAACGCCGGGCGATCGCCATGAACTCCTCGAGCTTGGCGGGCTCGACGACGGCCATCATCCGCTCCTGGGACTCGGACATGAGGATCTCCTCGACGCGCAGCGAGGCGTCGCGCAACGGGACCCGATCGAGCCAGACGCGCATGCCGCCGTCACCGTTGGAGGCGAGCTCGCTTGTCGCACAGGACAGTCCGGCGCCGCCGAGGTCCTGGATGCCGTCGACCACGTGCGCGGCGTACAGGTCCAGGCAGCACTCGATCAGCACCTTCTCAGCGAAGGGGTCGCCGACCTGGACCGCCGGTCGCTTGGCCGACCCGTCGGCGTCGAACGTCTCGGACGCGAGGACGGAGACGCCTCCGATGCCGTCGCCGCCGGTCTTGGCGCCGAACAGGATGACCTTGTTGCCCACACCCGAGGCCTTGGCGAGGTGGATGTCCTCGATCCGCATCTTGCCCACCGACAGGGCGTTGACCAGCGGGTTGCCCTGATAGCAGGAGTCGAAGACGACCTCGCCGCCGATGTTGGGCAGCCCGAGGCTGTTTCCGTAGCCGCCGATGCCTGCGACGACGCCCGGCAGCACCCGCAGCGTGTCCGGGTGGTCCAGGGCGCCGAAACGCAGGGGGTCCATGACGGCGATCGGGCGCGCGCCCATCGACATGATGTCGCGGACGATGCCGCCGACGCCGGTCGCTGCACCCTGGTACGGCTCGATGTATGACGGGTGGTTGTGGCTCTCGATCTTGAATGTCACGGCCCAGCCGTCCCCGATGTCGACGACCCCGGCGTTCTCGCCGATGCCGACCAGGAGCTTCTCCCTCATCGCCTCTGTGGTGTTGTCGCTGAACTGTGCGAGGTGCACCTTCGACGACTTGTACGAGCAGTGCTCGGACCACATGACGGAGTACATCGCCAGCTCGGCACTGGTGGGACGCCGGCCGAGGATCTCGCGGATGCGGTCGTACTCGTCAGCCTTGAGTCCGAGCTCGGCCCATGGCTGCTCGACCTCCGGCGAATCCGCAGCAGCCGCAACGGTGTCGAGGGCGGACTTCATCACGGAGGTCATGCGTTCACCACTGACTTCAGGACGGACGTGAAGAACTTCAGACCGTCCAGCGAGGGACCGTAGCCCGCCTCGATGGCGTGCTCGGGGTGCGGCATCAGCCCCACGACGTTGCCGCGGCCGTTGGTGATGCCGGCAATGTCTCGATAGGAGCCGTTGGGGTTTCGGCGGCCTTCCTCGACGACGTAGCGGAAGGCCACGCGGCCCTCACCCTCGAGCTCTTCGAGGGTGCGCTCGTCGGCGACGTACTGCCCCTCCTGGTTCTTCAGAACGATCGTGATCTCGTCACCCTGCTCGAAGTCCGACGTCCAGGCGGTGGTGGCGTTCTCGACGCGCAGACGCTGGTCGCGGCAGATGAACGTGCGATGGTCGTTCTGGATCATCGCCCCTGGCAGCAGGTGGGACTCGCACAGGATCTGGAAACCGTTGCAGATGCCCAGAACCGGCAACCCAGCCTGTGCGGCCGGGATCAGCGCGGACATGACCGGCGCGAACCGTGCGATGGCACCGGCCCGCAGGTAGTCGCCGTAGGAGAAGCCGCCGGGCAGCACCACCGCATCGACATCGTGCAGCGAGTCGTCACCATGCCACAACGAGACGGCCTCGCCACCGACGACGCGAATCGCCCGGCGGGCGTCGTGGTCATCGAGCGAGCCCGGGAAGGTCACGACGCCGATCCTCATACCTGCGACTCCACCCGAACGCTCACCACGTCCTCGATCACGGGGTTGGACAGCATCGTCTCGGCAGCCTCACGGGCGGCGGCCAGCACCTCGTCCGTGACCTCACCCTCGACGGTGAGAACGAACCGTTTGCCCTGGCGGACATCGGTGAACTGGTTGAATCCCAGCCGCGGCAAGGCAAAGGCGACGGCCTGCCCTTGGGGGTCGAGAATCTCGGACTTGAGCATCACGTCGACGACGACGTTTCCCATGCGAGGTGCTCCTCAGATACGGGGCCTGGTCAGCCCGAGTTTAGGCGAAGGTCCGCCCGGTCAAAGCCTCAAAGGCCTCGATGTACTTCGACCGCGTGGCTTCGATGATGTCGGCGGGCAGCGCCGGAGGTGCCTCACCGGACGACCTGTCCCAGCCGCTGGCGGAGGTGAGCCAGTCGCGGACGAACTGCTTGTCGTACGAAACCTGAGCCCGGCCGGGATGCCAGGAGGCGGCCGGCCAGAACCGCGACGAGTCCGGAGTGAGCACCTCGTCGGCGAGCACGATCGACGGGTTGCCCTCGCCATCAGGTCGGCACGCGTCGAGCCCGAACTCCACCTTGGTATCGGCCAGGAGGATGCCGCGATCAGCAGCAATCTCGTTACCGCGCTTGAGGATCGCGATGGTGAGGTCACGCGCATGGGCCGCGAGCGGCATACCGATCTGGGCTTCGACCTCGCCGAACGTCATCGGCTGGTCGTGCTGACCGATCGGCGCCTTGCTCGTCGGCGTGAAGATCGGCGAGGGCAGCAACGAGCCGTCCTGCAGCCCGGCGGGCAGGGGAACGCCGCAGACCGAGGAGGTCTCGCGGTACTCGACCAACCCGCTGCCGGTCAGGTAGGCCCGTCCGATGCACTCGACCGGCACCATGTCGAGCCGCTGCACAAGGACCGCGCGCCCGGCCACGGCCTCCGGCACCTTGGTGGAGATCACGTGGTTGGGGATGATGTCGGTCAGCTGGTCGAACCACCAGAGCGAGAGCTGGGTCAGAACCTTTCCCTTGTCAGGGATCTCGCTGTCCAGGATGTGGTCGTAGGCCGAGATGCGATCGGTGGCCACGAGCAGCAGCTGGTCCCGGCGGGCCGCGCCGGTCGCGGGGTCGATCGGCGCGTAGAGCTCACGGACCTTGCCCGAGTAGAAGTGGGCGTAACCAGGCAGTGCGAGCAACCCCTTCATGGCGCGACCGAGATCTCGCCGCGCTGGGCCGCGAGCGCGATGTCGGTGCGGTGGCGCGAGCCCTTGAGCCTGATCCGGTCAACGGCGCCGTATGCGCGGTCGCGCGCCTGGGCGAGATCGCCGCCGGTCGCGACCACGGACAGGACGCGCCCACCCGCGGACACGAGGCAGCCGTCCTTGCCGAGGGCCGTTGCCGCGTGCAGGACGTAGGCGTCGGCGGCGACCTCCGCCAGGCCTTCGATGACGTCACCGGTGCGGGGCGACTCGGGGTAGCCCTTGGAGGCCACGACGACCGTCACCGCGTGCTCCGGACGCCAACGTAGAGCGGCGATCTCGTCGAGCTTGCCGACGGCTGCGGCATACAGGAGCCCGCCAAGGGGGGTGACCAGACGAGCGAGAACCACCTGCGTCTCCGGGTCACCGAAGCGGGCGTTGAACTCGATCACCCTCAGACCGCGCGAGGTCAGGGCCAGCCCTACATAGAGCAACCCGACGAAAGGCGTCCCCCGGCGGCGCATCTCGTCCACGGTCGGCTGCGCGACACGGTCGACGACATCCTGCGCCAAAGAAGCCGGGGCCCAGTCCAACGGTGAATATGCGCCCATGCCACCGGTGTTGGGGCCTTCGTCATTGTCCGCGACGCGCTTGAAGTCCTGCGCTGGGGCCAGGGGCACCACGGTGGTTCCGTCGGTGAGGCAGAACAGCGAGACCTCCGGGCCGTCGAGGAACTCCTCGACGACGATGCACCCATCCTGCTTGGCCAGGCACTGAGCCGCGTGCGCCAGGGCCTGGGCCCGGTTGTTCGTCACGACAACGCCCTTGCCAGCGGCCAGGCCGTCGTCCTTGACCACGTATGGCGCCCCGAGAGCGTCAAGCGCGCCGACCACCTCTTCGACGGTGGTGCAGACGTGGGCCAAGGCGGTCGGCACACCGGCAGCTGCCATGACGTCCTTGGCGAATGCCTTGCTTCCCTCGAGTCGGGCCGCCTGCGCCGACGGGCCGAAACAGGCGATGCCGCGCTTGCGCACCGCGTCGGCCACCCCCGCGACGAGGGGCGCCTCCGGCCCGACGACGACCAGGTCTGCGCCCAGCGCGGCGGCCAGAGCGGCGACTCCCTCAGCGTCCAGGAGACCTTGCGGCAGATCCCGGCACAACGCGATGGACGCGATGCCCGGATTGCCGGGTGCGGCGATGACGGCATCGACCGACGGGTCGAGGGTCAGAGCCCTGACGATGGCGTGCTCACGAGCCCCGGAGCCAATGACGAGAACCTTCACGGGTGGTAAGCGTATACGTGGACATCAGCGCGGGCTGAGCAGCCTCCGACGTGTGCGCGACGTCCCCGGGAGGCAGGGGGGTGCAGCTCCCGGGGGCGTCGCGACCAGCGCGTGGTCGCCCGGTGGGGGGACCTGCGACACTTCGCGCCCGGCCGGTCAAACCGGCTGTGAACACTCTCGCAAATTCAACGACCGTCGTAAACCCCCTGGCTGCCTGGATCTGCGCTTTCGCCCTCGTCAGCCGACCGGTCTGCCCGCGGGACGCACCGCAGACTAGACTCGTGCGTTCGCATGGGGGACGCGCGTTCCGGCCCTTCCCTGGATGGCCAACGTTCCACAACACGACTCAGGCGGAGCATTGAACGATTCGGATCAGCCGATTGACCCTTCGCCACGCCCTGGCACCCCCGCGACCCCGGACGCCGTCGCGGCCCAGATCGCCGTCGAGCAGGCCCATGTCGACAAGGTGTACGGCGAGCTCACCAAGGCCACGCAGCGCGCCCTGTTGATAGAGGCCGAGGGCCTCGCGCGCGGCCGGACCGACCGCACCGGCGACGTCCGCGACGAAGAGATCACCGGCCTGTTCGAGCGAGATGCCCTGGTGTTCAATGCCAACAAGCGACGCGCGACGCTGGAGACGCAGTACGAAGGCCTCGTGTTCGGACGGCTGGACCTCGATCAAGACACCTCAGAGGATGCCGACCGCGAGATCCGCTACATCGGTCGGCTTGGCGTCCGCGACGACGAGTACGAGCCGCTGGTGATCGACTGGCGCGCGCCGGCCGCCGCACCCTTCTATCGCTCCACACCGATCGAGCCGATGGGCGTCCTGCGACGAAGAGTATTGCGCTGCAAGGGTTCTGACGTGATCGGCATCGAGGACGACCTCATGGTTACCGAGGCGCCCGAAGACCTCGTGGTCGTTGGCGACGGCGCGCTCATGGCGGCCCTGACCCGCACCCGCGGCGCCCGGATGCGCGACATCGTCGCCACCATCCAGCGTCATCAGGATGAGGCGATCCGAGCCCCTGCCCGCGGAGTCACCGAGATCACCGGGGGCCCCGGGACGGGCAAGACCGTGGTGGCCCTTCACCGGGCGGCCTACCTGCTGTATTCCGATCGCCGCCGTTACGAGTCCGGCGGCATTCTGGTCGTGGGACCCTCCGCGGCCTACACGGCATACATCGAGCGCGTCCTGCCCTCGCTCGGCGAGGACACGGTGACCTTGCGGTCCCTCGGCGACGTCGTCGACGGGGTGACCACCGAGCGCCTCGACACCCCGGCGGCGGCGGCCATCAAGGGATCAATGAAGATTCGGCGGGTCCTGGCACGGGCCGCCCGGGACGCCATCCCTGACACACCGACCCAGCTGCGCGCCTTCGTCGCCGGCCAGGCGATCCGGCTCGACTCCGCCGAGCTCGACCGCGTGCGAACCCAGGTGTTGCGCATCCACCAGCGCAACGTGGCACTCGACACCGCAACTCAGGCCCTGGCCGAGGCCGCATGGGCCGGCAACGGCCTGGGCGAGCGCTCGGTCTTCATGGACAAGTTCCTCGACCACATGGACGTCGAGGCCTTCGTGCGCCAGTGGTGGCGACCGCTGGACGCACGCGAGGTGCTGCTGTGGCTGGCCGATCCCGAGCGGACCCGGCGTTACGCGGCAGGGGTGCTGAGCGATACCGAGGCCACGATACTGAGCGACTCGATCGCGGCCGCGATCGACACCGGGACGTGGTCGGTGGCCGACGTGGCGCTCATCGACGACGTCGCCTCGCTGCTGGGGCCGATGAAGGAGCGCGAGCAGGAGGAGCGCGGCTTCTACGAGATCGAGGAGCTCGACGACGACTCCGGGCGCGGCGCCTCCGAGGTCACGACTCGCGACGATGTCGCCTGGCAAGCCGTCCAAACGGGGTACGAGGTCACTCCCCACACGATGCTCGAGCGGCTGATGAAGGGCCGGCTGGACAAGCCCGACCAGTACGCACACGTGCTGATCGACGAGGCGCAGGACATCTCGCCGATGCAGTGGCGGATGTTGGGGCGCCGCGGTCGCTGGTCGTCCTGGACCGTCGTCGGCGACGCGGCGCAGGCCTCCTGGCCCGATGCGGCTGAAGCGCGTCAGGCTCGTGACCAGGCGTTCGGCAGCCAGGTGCGCTCGCTTTTCCATATGGACACCAACTACCGCAACG
>Ga0209745_1001907_pt1 | contig 12161 bp, 14 predicted proteins | sample BarGraNGADG00312_FD_184495 | JGI IMG/M metagenome (GOLD analysis project Ga0209745, IMG submission 184495) | Arctic peat soil microbial communities from Barrow, Alaska - Barrow Graham LP Ref core NGADG0004-312 (SPAdes) (version 2) | ecosystem: Environmental > Terrestrial > Soil > Wetlands > Peat... | reverse complement strand
CCGCCTCGCTGGCCGAGGCCGATGGAAAGGCGTTTTCCGAGCTAACGCTCGCAGAACAAGACTCTTACTTCGATCGAGCAAAGGAGAAAACGAGATGAGCAGCAAGATCGCTTCAGTGCACGGCCGCCAGGTCCTCGACTCGCGCGGAAACCCGACGGTCGAGGTTGACGTCGTGCTCGAGTCCGGAGGCAAAGGCCGGGCCATCGTTCCTTCCGGTGCCTCCACCGGCGTGCACGAGGCGGTTGAGCTTCGCGACGGCGACAAGAACGCCTACCTGGGCAAGGCCGTCACCAAGGCGGTCGCCAATGTCAACACTGAAATCGCCGCGGCGCTCAAGGGCGCCGATCCGGAGGATCAGCGCGGAGTCGATCAGACGCTGATCGAGCTCGATGGGACTCCGAACAAGGGCCGCCTGGGCGCCAACGCGGTGCTCGGCGCCTCGCTGGCGATTGCCAAGGCCGCGGCGGACGAGGCCGGCGTCTCGCTCTTCCGCTGGCTCGGCGGGCCGAGCGCGAGCACGCTGCCGGTGCCGATGTTGAACGTGATCAACGGCGGCGCGCACGCCCAGAACTCGATCGACCTGCAGGAATTCATGGTTGTGCCGGTGGGCGCAAGTACCTTCGCCGAGGCGCTGCGCATCGCGGCCGAGGTCTACCACACGCTGAAGGGCGTCATTTCTGCTCGCGGACTGGCCACCGGAGTCGGCGACGAGGGCGGTTTCGCGCCCGATCTACCTTCGACCGAGGCGGCGATAGAGGCCATCCTCGAGGCGGCCGAGAAGGCCGGTCACGCTGACAAGGTTGCGATCGCCCTCGACCCGGCGGCGAGCGAGGTCTTCAAGGACGGTCGCTACGTGCTCGCCGGCGAGGGTAAGAACCTGAGCCCGAGCGAGATGACCGACTACTACGCCGCGCTATGCGAGCGCTTCCCGATCGTCTCGATCGAGGACGGTCACGCCGAAGACGACTGGGAGGGCTGGAGCGATATCACCCAGAAGCTCGGCGACAAGATCCAGCTGGTCGGCGACGATCTCTTCGTCACCAACGTTGAGCGCTTGAAGCTGGGTATCGAGCGTAAGGTCGCCAACTCGATTCTGATCAAGCTGAACCAGATCGGAACGCTGACCGAGACGCTCGACTGCATCGAGCTGGCGCGGAAGAACGGCTACTCCGCGGTGATCTCGCACCGCTCGGGCGAGACAGAGGACGCCACCATCGCCGACCTCGCCGTCGCCACCGGCGCAGGCCAGATCAAGACCGGCGCGCCCTGCCGCACCGATCGCGTGGCCAAGTACAACCAGCTACTCCGTATCGAGGAGGAGCTGGGCGACGAGGCCGTCTACCCGGGCTGGGCTTCCTTCCCGCGCGCCAAGCACTAGCGCACGCGCTGCGTCGATTCACTGTCGAGAACGAGGGGCCGGACAACAGCCGGTCCCTCGTTCTATTTGCGAGCCCGGCGAGCCTTCGGCGGAAGGACAGTCGTCCGCGGCTTAGAACTGTTCCAAGCCGTGTCCAAGGGGAAGCGAACGAAGTCCAAACGAGCCGCGCGCGCCCATCGCCGGCGGCAGCGATCGAGCGCGCGCCGGCTCGTTGTGCTGGCGCTCGTCGTGCTGATCGGGCTCCTTTATGCGGGGCCGCTTCGCTCCTACTACGACAAGCGCGAGCTCGTTCGCAGCGAGCACGCCCGGGTCGCTCTCCTCAGATCGCAGCACAACGAGCTGAGACAAAAGCTCAAGCGCGCAGCGACAGGCAGGGCGGTCGAGCGTGCGGCGCGATGCCTCTTCTACGTCAAGCCCGGAGAGCGGCTGTATATCGTCAAGGGGATTGACGGCGGGCGGTGCAGCCAGGCTCGCGCCGGCCACTGATGCCCGCCGAGAGCACGTCGTTCTAGGCGCGGCCAACGCCGAGTGGGCAGGCGACCGTAGATGAGGAGATGAGACCTGGCTCCGGGCGGCGTGATTAAAATGGCCTTCGTGGACGACAGGTCGATTGTCGGCGCTCAGATCGGTAGAGAGCCGCGAGCCTTCTTGCGCGTTGCCGCGCGCTGCCCGTTCGGCTTTCCGGCGGTCACCGAGCAGAAGCCGTACGACGATGAGGGGAAACCGTTCCCCACCGGCTTCTACCTGACCTGTCCCGAGCTCGTTGCGGCGGTCGCTCGACTGGAGGCGGCGGGCGGGGTGGAGCGCTGGAGCGAGCGGGTGCGAAAGAGCCGCCGCCTGCGCTGGAGCCTCTGGCGCGCCAGCCGCAAGCAGCGTCGCCTGCGTACAGAGCCCGCACGATCGGCCGATCGGATGCTGGACGGCGGCGCCTCGCTCGATCTGGGCATCGGCGGCTCAAGAAACAGTCGGAAGCTAAAATGCCTGCACGCTCACGTCGCGTTTGCACTCGCCAATACCGGTTACGAGCTAGGTGAGAGCATCGCCCGTGAGATCGAGCCGCTTTGGCCCGAGAGCTGTCGCTCGCGCGAAGCTTGTGGGGCTCGCTCCCGGGTAGATACTCGCTGAGTATCATCGCCGGCGTGTCCGCGACCATCGAGGTATCGCGCCAGCAATGGCAGGACGGTTACCGGCGCTTCCAGGCGCTGGCGGCCGGCTCGGTCGCCGGCGATCGCCTCTACCTGGAGCTGGAGACGATCTCCGACGAGCTGAGGCGGCGAATCGGGCAGACCTTCACTCTGGCCGAGGCGGTCGAGCTCTACGGTAATGCGGAGCGCTGGGCGGCTGACGTAATGGCCGAGCGCGCGGCGGTTCGTGGTTGGTCGCGCGATTTGGCTATTGTGCTCGACGCCGCCTTCCATCTGTACGCGCGCGCGGCGGTCGACTACCTACCGTGACCCAGTCCTTGCAGCCTCGACTCCCTGAACGTGCCCGCCGCGAGCGACAGGGCTCCGGCTGGTTGCGGCGAGGGCTTCTCGTGGCGGCGGCGATTACCGTCTTCGCTTTCGGGACGGCGCTCGGGCTGGCACTCGATCAGGGCTCGGGCGCCAGCGGCACACAGACATGTGAGCGAACGCTTCGCCTTGTGACCGTCACGGTCACCAAGCGCTGAAGACGCGGGGAGGAAGGCGTGCTCTTCCGACTCGGTTTCGATTGAGACGGGCGCGCCCGCTCTCGTTAGGCTCGAATCGGGGATGGGAGGCGGGGAACCCGACTCCCCCCGGACTCCCAGGGGTCGATAACGAGCTTCTTGCGAGTCGCGCTCGCACCGGCTCTCAGCCCGCCCTCGTTTGCATTCGGCGAAAACGGCCAAAACTACCGGAGCATTTTAGAAACGCGTGAATTGGAGATTCGAGCGAAGATGCCCAATCCCAGGCGATTCCACGAGAGCCCGGCAGCCGAGCAACCCGAATGGCTGACTCTCGGTCAGGCTGCGAAATACCTGGGCGTTGCTCAAAGCACCCTCAGGAAGTGGTGTGACGCGAGGCGGGTGCCCGCGTTTACGACGCCCGGTGGTCACCGGCGCTTCCGAAGGAGCGATCTCGATGAGTTCTTGGAGCAATCGCAGCTCGGCGCTCGAGGCCGTCGTGCGCCCGTCGTTTTGGTGATCGACGACGAGCCGGGAATAACCGCCTACGTTCGCGCCAGCCTGGAGCCCGCCGGCTACAGGGTCGAACAATCCGGCGACGCCAAGGAAGGTCAGCGCCTGATCGAGACCCGTCCTCCCGACCTGATCATGGTCGATGTGACCATGCCTGGGGCGAACGGCTGGCAAACGCTGCGTCGCTTGCGCGAGCAGCGCGGTGAGGCGCCGCCGCCGGTGATCTTGTTCAGTGCCGTCGCGGGTAGCGACGAAGAGCTAGCGCGCTCGCTCGGCGCGGCAGCCTACTTCGGGAGCCCGCTCGACCCGCGGCGCCTGGTCGAGAGCGCTCGCGAAGCGTTACCGGTCTAGGCGCTCGTCTCGCGCGAAGCGCTCCGCCACCCGGCAGCGCTCGGTGGCGCGCCCCGTCGTCCTCAGCCGGCAGGTAATCGATTGAAACGAGCTCTGGGCGGTGAAACGCCGGAGCCGGGCCCTCAGACCTCTTCGCTTGCCTCGATCAGGCCCGCCGCGATCACGCCGAATGACGCTAGAAGCGCAATCCAGATGCCGATTCCACGGCCGTCCGCGGGAAGGAATCGATCGGGAACCCAGATCAGGCGCACGAGCACCAGAATGGTGGCGAGAACCCCGATTCCGATCACGATCAAGCTCTCGGGGAGGCTGGCCGGTAGGGCAATCCCAAAAACGCGCAGAGCGACGAGCACGAGCACGGCCAGGCCGAGGAAGAAGACGATCTGGCCGACTAGGCCCGTGTGCCAGCCGATCACGCTCAATACGAGCTGGTAGCCCCCGGAGCCGCTGTACCAGCTCATAAAGGTCGACAAGCTGAGCACAAGGCCCGAGAGCCAGGTGAGCGTTTCCGGGGCGAAAAGGAAGCCTTCGGGGTGGCGCAGCGACGGGCGAGCCAGCGGCGGCCGCGCGCCGGCGTCATGTGCGCGGTGTGGAGTTGGAGTCTGCATGGCTTGGAAGTATGGCACTGACGCGGGCGCTTGTTGGTCTCAAACGCTCGATGTCGGGAGTGACGGGCTCGCTAAATACCGAACAGGGTCTTCGTTTCTTGCCAGATCAAGAGCGCTATCCCGGCAACTGCCGCCAGCATGACCAGGATCGTTACGTAGAAGCGCATATGCGCTCGGTTGCGCGCCTGCACCCGCTCTTCGCGTACCTGCCGGGAAGCTTTTTCGCGCTCATAGGCGCGGCTGATCGCCGTCGGGTCGATTGGCGGTTTCTCGTCCTCGGGTTGCGTTTGTCGCGCGGGATATCCCACCAGCGCCTCAGTTTAAGCCCTATCGCCTCGACTATGCAGGTCTGATCCGATCGATCGCCGGCGCCGGCGACCACTTGCTCGCTTTGCCCTGCCGCTCCGTCGTGCCCGATTTAGCGGGGCGATCGGCGATCGATTCCGCGCCAGGGGCGCGATCGGCGGGATACTACCGGCGTGGACGATCTCTCCGTTCCCGCGCCTGAGCTGGGCGCTCAGGCCTCTTCCGCTCCCGACAGGGCGGCCATGGCCACGGGCGGCGATGGGGATCTGCGCCCACCCGAGACGGCCCAGCAACTGCTTGCCGGCGCGCTCGTGGTGGCACTCGATTACAGCGGGCTGCCGCGACGCCTCGCGGCGCTCGTCGCCGCTGCGACACGCGCCGAGCAGGTGCTGCTCTGGCTGGGCGACCATCCGGACACCGTGCAGCTCGGAACGTCCGCAGTCCTTTCTTCCTCCGATCTCGACGCGGCCCGAGAGCGGGCAGGTCGCGTGCGCGAGCAGGGCAAGCCCCTGCGAGAGCATCTGCCCGGGGCGCTAGCCGTCACGCTGCCTCTCGGGCTCGAGCCGCTAGGTGTGCTGGAGGCGAGATTCAGCGAGGAGATGCAGACGACTGAAGGCGAGCTCGAGGCCTTGCAGACGCTTGCCGCTCGTGTCGCCGGGGTGCTCGAGGAAGCCGCGCTGCGCCGCGATCTCGTCCTGGAGCTAGAGCGGACGCAAGCGCTTCTCTCCTTCAGCGGGCAGGCCATGTCGGAGCTCGCGGTCGAGCCGGCGCTCAACGTAGCCGTGGAGCGAATCGCCGACCTACTCGGCATCGAGCGAGTCGCTGTCTACCTGAACGGAGAGGACGGTCTGCGTACGGCTGCGGCTCGCGGGCTTCAGGGCGCGCACGAGCGAATTGGCGCTCGCATGCTCGAGCTGGCACTCGCCTCCGGCCGGCTCGCGGGCGGTGTGGTCGTCGCTGACGCTCTCTCCGACGAGAGGCTGGAGCCGCTGCGCGACGTTCTCGTCGAATCGGGAGTGGAGGCGATCTTCGCTCTCCCGCTCGAGGCGGCGAACGAACTGATCGGGCTGCTTGCCCTTTACCCGTCGAAAGACCGCGTTCCGGACGAGAGCGAGCGCGGGTTGCTGGAGGCGCTGCGCAATCAGCTCGCCGTTGCCGTCCATCGCGCGAGCCTGCACGAGCAGGCGACTCTCCTCGGCAGCGAGCTCGAGCACTCGCTGCGTGCGGAGCGCCAGGCGGCGGCTCAGTTGCGGGCGTTGTACGAGGTCTCACGCGCGTTCGCGCAGAGCCTGTCGTTGCAGACCACGCTGGAAGCGGCGGCGAAGACGATCGCCGAGCTGGTGGGAGTCGATGTTGCCGTTCTCTACATGCTCGACGAGCGCCAGGAGAAGCTGGAGGCGCGGGCTCTTCACGTCGCCAGAGGAGATCTGGAGGAGCCGATGCGAGCGATTCTCGGCCGGTCGCTTCCTCTGACCGGCGATATCGCTCGCGTGATCAGAGAGGGGCTCGTGCTGCGCCTTACGCACGAGACGGCCGACGCGGGTGATTCGCAGCGTTTGCTCGGGCCGTTCCTGGAGCGAGGCTCGACGGCGATCGTGCTTCCCGTCGCCACGCCGAAGGAGGTGCTGGCGACGGTCACCCTCATCTCTCTCAGCCCCGAGCAGCCGATTCGCGACGAGACGACCGAAGTGGCGCTCGCAATCGTGGGGCAGGCGGCTCTCGCAATCGATAACGCGCGCCTATACGAGCAACAGAAGGCCTTCGCGGATGCCATGCAACGCTCGCTTCTACCCGACTACGAGCCCGAGATCGAGGGCCTTGACGTCGGAGCCGTCTACGCCGCCTCGGCTCGCGTGGAGATCGGCGGCGACCTCTACGACTTCCTGGTGCTCGAAGACGGAGCGCTGGCGGTTGTGCTCGGCGACGTGACCGGGCACGGAGTCGACGCGGCCGCCGACATGGCGATGGTCAAGTTCACCTTCCGCTCGCTGGCTCGGCGCTATCCCGAGCCGGGCGCTTTCTTAGCCGCCGTGAACGAGGTCGTGCTCGAGGAGATCGAGCTCGGCAAGTTCGTCACCATGATCTACATGAAGGTCGATCCGGCGCGAACCGAGCTGGCCTGCGCCAGCGCCGGTCATCCCCGGCCGCGCCTGCTACGCGCCGACGGCAGTCTCGAGTCGCTGCCCGTGGGCGGACTCGCGCTCGGGATCGTCGGCAGCCAGAGCTACGAGGAGATTCGCATTCCCTACGCGCCGGGCGACGCGTTCGTCCTGTACACCGACGGAGTGATCGAGGCTCGCCGAGACCGCGAGCTCTACGGCACGCCGAGGCTCGACGACTTTCTGCGGCGTCACTCGCATCTCGGCGCCAGGGAGCTCGCCGATGCCGTGCTAGCCGACTGTCGGGAGTTCGCCGGCGGTCCGCTGTTTGATGACTGCGCCGTGGTCGTTGTCCGGGCGCGCTGATGGTCGAGCGGGTCCTGCCGGGAAGCGAGCTCAGCGTTCTGCGGCGCCCCGTTTTGCTGCTCTTCGTCTTTCTCGCCGGCAGCGGCTCGATGGCCACCGAGATCTGTGCCTCGCGTCTGCTCGCCCCCTACTTCGGCGACTCGACCATGGTCTGGGCGAACATCATCGGCCTCATCCTCGCCTCTCTCTCGCTCGGCTACTGGCTCGGCGGCAAGCTCGCCGATCGCCGGCCGAGCCCCTCTCTGCTCGGGGCGATCGTGCTCGCAGCGGCGCTCTGCGTGGCGGTCGTGCCGTTCGTCGCGCACCCGCTGCTGGAGCGTGGCGCGAGCGGAATAGGGCAACTGGCCGTTGGCGCGGTCGTTGGCTCTTTCTTCGCGGCGCTCGTCCTCTTCGCCCCTCCGGTCGTGGCGCTCGGCATGGTTGCGCCCTTCGCGATCAGGCTCTCGCTGGAGCGCGCGGGCACGGCCGGTGACACGGCGGGAACGGTCTTCGCGCTCTCGACCGCGGGCAGCCTGCTCGGCACCTTCGTACCGGCGCTTCTGTCGATCCCGTTGGTGGGGACACAGCGCACGCTCCTTGGCACCTCGGCGTTGCTCGCGGCGACGAGCGCGCTGGCGCTCGGACGCCGAGGGCTCGTGCCGGTCGTGTGCGTCGGTGCGCTGCTGGCGCTGCCGCCGGGGGCGATCAGGCCCGGCGCAGACGTTCTCTACGAGGGCGAGTCCGCCTATCAGTTCATCCGCGTCGTCCAGGACGGAAACGAGCGGGTGCTGGAGCTGAACGAGGGCGTTGTGGCGCACTCCGTCTACGACCCGGCGAGCGTGCTCACGGGCGGCTACTGGGATCTCTTCCTCGTTCCGCCGTTGCTCCTCGACCACCCCGTGAGGCGCGTGGCGATCCTCGGCAACGCGGGCGGCACCGTTGCCCGCGCCTACCGCCGTTTCTATCCGCAGGCGCGCATCGACGGCGTCGAGATCGATCCGAAGGTCAGCTCGATCGGCGAGCGCTTCTTCGGCCTCGAGCCCGGTCCGCTCATGCATCTCTACAACGAAGATGCCCGGCCGTTCCTGCTCGGCCACGACTACCGCTACGACATCATCTGCGTCGATGCCTACCGGCAGCCCTACGTGCCCTTCTACCTCGCGACGCGCGAGTTCTACCAGCTCGCCAGGTCGCGCCTCCGCCCGGGTGGGATCGTCGCCCTGAACGTCGCCTCGCTGCCACGCGACCATGCTCTGGTCGAGCAGACGGCGGGCACGCTGGCCACCGTTTTTTCCCGCGTGAATCGCTGGCAGGCGCTTCGCTTCAACGCTCTCGTGATCGGCAGCGATCGCCCACTTACGTCTGCCTCGCTTGCTCGCGCGCGCCGCTCTGCCCCGGCTCGCCTGCGCCCGCTCGTTCGTCTACTCGAGCGCCAGGCCGAGCCGGCCGCCCCCGCGCACGATCCGTGGACGGACGATCGCGCCCCGGTCGAGTGGGTCGTCGACCGGATGATCGTCAACGCCGCGAGAGAGGACGTCTCGCTCGAGGAGCGGACGCTTCCGACGGCACCGTGACGGAATCGCTGCTCAGGCTCGGTCGACCGCCGCTCGTAATCGGCCACCGGGGCCTACCGCTACTGGCGCCCGAGAACACGCTGCGCTCCTTCGAGCTGGCGCTCGAGCACGGAGCCGACGGCTTCGAGGTCGATGCCGTGGCTCTAGCCGACGGGACGCTCGTGGCCGGGCACTCGCTCGATCTGGCCGAGCTCTGTCACGGCGCAGCCCACGGTGATGCCGGCGCGCGCAGGCTGGACGAGCTGCGACGGGTCGACGCCGATCTCGTGACTCTCGAACAGGTGCTCGAGCTCGTCGAGGCGCGACTCGCCTCTGGCCTAATTCTGATCGACCTGAAAAGCAGGGGTCAGGAGCGCGCTCTGATCGAGGCGCTGCGCAGGCACGGGCTTCAGGAGCGGGCGCTCCTCTGCTCGCTCGAGCGATCGCAGCTCGTTCGCCTGCGCGAGCTCGCTCCCGAAATCGCCCGCAGCCTCTCCTATCCTGCCGGCAGCCGGCGCCTGTCCGAGCGCAGGATGATCGCGCCGCTCGTTCCGCTGGCGCTGCACGGCTTGCGTCTGCTCCTGCGACGGCGGATCCGCGGCTGGCTCGAGCAGACGGGCGCCGCCGCCGTGACTCTGCACCATGGGGTCATCGACGCCGACCTGGTGCGAAATTGTCACGAGTGGGGAATAGCGGTGTTTGCCTGGACGATCGACGACGCCGACATTCGGCAGCGGCTGATGGAAGCGGGTGCTGACGCTATCATCACGAACGACCCACGGCCGTATTCGCGAAAACACGATGAGATCGAGTAAAAAGACCAGCTTCGCCATAGGGTTCCTGCTTGCGGTCGCCGGGTTGGTCGCATCCTTCGCGGTGGTCGCGACCGCTCCGGCTCAAACCGAAGTGACGCCGGGCAGCTCGACCACCGAGACTACGACGACGCCTACGACGACCGCGCCTCTGGATATCGCGAGTGACGTATCCGTCGGTGGCGTTCCGGTTGGCGGAATGGGCGTAGACATCGCCAGGGCGACGATCGAGTCGGCTTTCGACAAGCGGCTCGTGCTTCGCATCGCCAGCAAGCGGGTGGCGCTAGCTCCTGGCGAGATCTCGGCGCGCGCAAGTATCGACGCTGCGCTCAACGTCGCCCAAAGCGCGCCGCCCGGCAGCTCGGTGACGCTCAAGGTCGCCGTGAACACCTACAAGCTGCACAAGTACGTGCTCAAGCTCGGCAAGCGCTTCAACCGCACGCCGGTTGACCCTCAAGTCTTCCTACGCCATCTGCGCCCGCGCATCTCGGAGGGACGGCCGGGCTGGACGATCAAGGTAGCCGCGTCCCAACGAACGATCCGGGCGGCTCTGGCGGCCAATCGGCGCTTCGCGCTAACGCTGCCGCTGAAGAAGATCTCGAGGCACCTGACCAAGTCGAGCTTCGGCCCCGTGATCGTCATCAGGCGCGGCTCCAACCGCCTGTTCCTCTACAACGGCGAGCGCTTCCGGAAGCGCTTCCCCGTGGCGACCGGGCAGTCCGCCTACCCGACGCCGCTTGGGCACTACGAGATCGTCGTGAAGTGGGCCAACCCCTGGTGGTACCCGCCCAACTCGGCCTGGGCGAAAGGTGAGAAGCCGGTTCCGCCCGGGCCCGGCAATCCGCTTGGCACGCGCTGGATGGGTCTCTCGGCCTCGGGAGTAGGCATACACGGAACTCCTCAATCGGGCTCGATCGGCTACTCGCTCTCCCACGGCTGCGTTCGCATGTACATCCCCGATGCCGAGTGGCTGTTCAATCACGTCCTTGTCGGGACGCAGGTTTTCATCGTCTCGCAGTAGCGGCTGCCGCGTCGTCTTCGAGCGCTATCTCGGAGCTTGTCAGGGGCGCTCGAGCGAGCTCGCGCGAGGCTCGCAAGCAGCGGGCGGGCGAGACCGTGTTAGGCTGCGAGCGTGTCGAAGATCCTGTTGGTCGGGGTCGATCCTCTTTTCGCCGGGAAGCTGAGCCAGCTTCTGGCCGGGCATCAGCTGACCTCGACCGAAAGCATCGAAGCGCCTGATCTTGTCCTCGCCGACGTCGCGCGCATCGAGCCCGGAGAGATCGCCGACGCCTATCCCGAGACGCCGATTCTCGGCTACGCCGGCCACGCCGATCCTTTCAGCCTGCGCACGGCGCAGGAGGCGGGCTTCGATCGCGTGGTTGATCGCTCGCTCCTGGTCGAGAACGCCGAGGATCTGATCGCGGAGCTGATCGCGGAATGAAGTACGACGGTCTGCCGTCACAGTTGGCCACCCGCTAAAGTACGCCGCATGACCTACGTCATCGCCGAGCCCTGTATCGACGTCAAGGACCGGGCCTGCGTCGACGTCTGTCCGGTCGACTGTATCCACGAGGCGGATCGCATCCTCGTCATCGATCCCGAGGAGTGCATCGACTGTGGCGCCTGCGAGCCGGAGTGCCCGGTGGAGGCGATCTTTCCCGAGGATTCTCTTCCGGCCAAGTGGCAGGCATTCGTCCGCATCAACGCCGCTTACGGTCAGGGTGTGGATGCCGTTGACGCGCTCGTCACGCCCTGGGCCGACGAGCACGGTTCCTAGCCCCGCCGAAACACGGGGCGCCGCAAACAGCCCATTTTGATGGAGTGATTGCGCGTTTGAACGCGCCACGGATAGCGCAGTAACGGGAGCGTGAACAGGCAGACCACCTCGGCCGCGCCTTCTTAACGGAATGGGCTTTAGGCCGGTTGCAGGTAGACGCAGGGCCGCGGGTCGTTCGGAAGCGGAGAAGCGGCGATCTTCGAGACCATCAGGCTGGTCTCGTCCACGGTCAACGTGCTGCCGACTTGGGGAAGCTCGCCCACCCGCTCCTCCAGCTCGTAGCCGCTCGTCTTCCAGACGTAGAGGAGATAGCGCTCGTCGTTCACGACTCAAACTCTAGTGAGCCGCCGCGGCTAGCGCTTGGCGGCGTAGGCGGGGACGCCAACTCGTACCACCGTGCCGCCGCCGCTGGCCGCGCGCACGCTGACCTTGCCGCCGAGCACCCGGGCCCGCTCGTCGATCGTTTCGTAGCTCGTCCGCCGGCGCTCGCCCGGGGCGTTGTCGGCGATGATCAGCTCGACTCGGCCGTCGGAGAGCTCGTGCAGGGCGACCGCCAGGCGGGTGGGCGGACCGCGCCGAATTGCCTGGTGAAAGGCCTCGCGGATGATCTGGTAGAAGACGACCTGCGTTCTCTCGGCCAGGTTCTCGGCGAAGCCGGTCTCGAGCTCGATGTGAATCTCGTTGGCGATGCCGACGTCGTCGGCCAGCGCCTTCACGGCCGGCTCGAAGCCCTGGTCGCGTAGAACCACCGGCTCGAGATTGAAGGAGAGATCG
>Ga0209745_1001906_pt1 | contig 12173 bp, 11 predicted proteins | sample BarGraNGADG00312_FD_184495 | JGI IMG/M metagenome (GOLD analysis project Ga0209745, IMG submission 184495) | Arctic peat soil microbial communities from Barrow, Alaska - Barrow Graham LP Ref core NGADG0004-312 (SPAdes) (version 2) | ecosystem: Environmental > Terrestrial > Soil > Wetlands > Peat... | reverse complement strand
ACATCTGTCCTCATCGATGAGATAAACAAGATTGTCTCCGAAAGTCTTTCGGATTTCATCAAGAACGAAAAGATAGACATCCTCGGCGACCCGATGCCTAAAAATGATGAACACTCTTTCGATCCCGCGAAATCTGATGAGTTCAATTTCACCTTCGAGCTTGGTCTTGCCCCTGAATTCGAACTTGCCCTCTCGAAAAAGCAGAAGCTTACACGCTACCAGATAGAACCTGATGCAAAAATGATAGCCGACTACGTCGACAACTATACACGCAGACACGGACAGTTCATTGTTGCGGAAAAATCGGAAGAAAAGGACCTGCTGAAAGGTACGATAGCTTCAGAAGACGGTACGATTACAAACGAAGACGCCACACTGTCAGTTGATATAGTCAAGGACGAAAATATAAAAAAGGAATTCATCGGCAAAAAGGCAGGCGATACCGTAACATTTGACATCCGCAAAGCTTTCCCGAACGACTATGAGATAGCCGGACTGTTACATAAACAGAAGGACGAGGTCAAGGATTTCAGCGGTATGTATATGATCACCGTCAGAGAGGTGTCAAGGTTTGTCCCTGCAGATAATGACAAGGCTCTGTGGGATAAAGTCTACGGCGAGAATGCAGTAAACTCACCTGAAGAATTCGAAGCAAAAGTGGTAGATGAAATCAAAGAGTATTTCGGCCGTGAGACCGACTATAAACTCAGGACGGATGCGCGTGATACAGTTCTTAAGAAGACACCGTTCGACCTGCCTGACGAGTTCCTTAAAAGATGGCTGTTAAAAGCGAACGAAAAAACCACTGCAGAGGAGATTGAGAAGGAATATGACCATTTCCGCGATGATCTGCGCTGGCAGCTGATAAAGAACAAGATAGCCAGGGAGAACGACGTCAAGATTACCGATGAGGAGATCCTGGCTGAAGCAAAAGCCTTCACAAAAGCTCAGTTTACACAGTATGGTCTTTATTATGCTACTGATGAGCAGGTAACCTCTTTTGCGCAGGATATGCTGAAAAAGGAGGATGATTCTCACCGCATCGCTGAAAAAGTGCTTGACACCAGGGTGCTGAACATCATTATCGAAGCTCTGAAAGTAGATGATAAAACAATCTCTATAGAAGAGTTCAACAAGCTCTTTGAGAAAAAGTAACACCTGAATATTTAGAATTTTGTATCTTTGACATCCAATCAAAGCAATTAGCCATGTCAGATATCAAAGATTTCGGAAAATATGCTGCTGATCGTTTTGGCATCAGTAGCTTGACAATGCAGCGTTACATTTCAGCAAGTGACAGTTATATCTCACCGACGATCATTGAGGAGCGTCAACTCAATGTAGCCTCAATGGATGTCTTTTCGCGCCTTATGATGGACCGGATAATATTCCTGGGCCTGCCCATAGATGACTATGTAGCCAATATTATTCAGGCACAGCTTCTTTATCTTGATTCGTCAGATCCCGGAAAAGATATTCAGATCTATCTGAACTCCCCCGGTGGTTCGGTCAGTGCAGGACTTGGCATCTATGACACAATGCAGTATATATCTGCCGATGTGGCTACTATATGCACAGGTATGGCCGCTTCCATGGGCGCAGTCCTGCTCACAGCAGGTACTAAAGGCAAAAGATCTGCGCTGAGGCATTCCCGCATAATGATACATCAGCCGATGGGCGGTGCAGAAGGCCCGGCTGCTGATATAGAAATTGTTGTCAAGGAAATAATCAAACTTAAGAAAGAGCTTTACGAGATACTCTCTCTGCATACCGGTGTTCCTGTTGAAAAGGTGGAGAAGGATTCCGACCGCGATTACTGGATGACTGCCGCTGAAGCTAAGGAATACGGAATGATCGACGAAGTCCTTTTAAGAGCCAAAAAGACAAGTCGCACAGATGGATAAGTGCTCATTCTGCGGACGGACGAAGAAAGAGGCAAACCTGCTCATAGCAGGTCTTGAAGGCCACATCTGTGACCATTGCATAGAGCAGGCCCACAACATTATGGTTGAGGAGCTCGGCAGTAAATCAAACTTTAGCCTCGACAGCATCAAGCTCCGTAAGCCGGAAGAGATAAAGGAATTCCTTGACCAGTACGTCATAGGTCAGGACAGGGCAAAAAAAACACTCGCAGTAGCTGTATACAATCACTATAAGAGGTTGATGCAGAGACCTGACAGTGATGATGTCGAAATTGAAAAGTCGAATATATTACTTGTCGGCGAGACAGGTACCGGCAAAACCCTCCTGGCACGGACCATTGCACGCATGCTTCATGTGCCGTTCACCATTGTGGATGCCACCGTGCTCACGGAAGCAGGATATGTGGGTGAAGACATTGAAAGCCTGCTTACACGACTGTTGCAGAATGCCGATTATGATATCAAGGCTGCGGAGAAAGGTATTGTGTTCATTGATGAGCTTGACAAGATAGCCCGCAAGGGAGATAACCCCTCCATCACGCGTGATGTATCAGGAGAGGGAGTTCAGCAGGGCCTCCTTAAGCTTCTTGAGGGATCAATTGTAAATGTACCGCCCCAGGGAGGCAGGAAACATCCTGAACAGAAGATGATCCCTGTCGATACAAAAAATATTCTTTTCATATGCGGCGGAGCATTCGAGGGCATCGAGAAAAAGATTGCCAACAGGCTCAACACGACCATAGTCGGATATAACGCGAGCCGCTCGCGTGACCGCTATGACAAAACCGATCTTCTGAAGTACATCGCCCCGCAGGACCTGCGTGCTTATGGCCTCATACCGGAGATCATCGGCCGTCTGCCTGTGCTGACCCACCTCTCACCCCTTGACAAAAAGGCCCTGAGAGCCATCCTCACAGAACCTAAAAATGCCATCACCAAGCAGTATATCAAGCTCTTTGCCATGGACGGCATTGAACTCACCTTCACTGACGAAGTACTGGACTACATAGTTGATAAATCCGTTGAGTTCAAGCTGGGCGCCAGGGGATTAAGGGCGCTCTGTGAAGCTATCATGCTCGATGCCATGTTCGAGCTTCCTTCAGGAGATACGAAGGAATTCACCGTCACAACCGAATACGCCGCCCACAAGCTTGAAAGGGTGGACATGAAGATCCTCAAGGTATCATAAAAAAACCCGGTCTCAGTTACCGGGTTTTTTATTTGGATACCGCCGCAGGTATGTCGTATAGGTAAAGCTGACCCCGTCTTCTTCCTCGGTGATATGTTCCTCTTCTTCAGAAACATACCATACCTTAGGGTCGATTTCAGGAAAAAATGTGTCTGATTTGAATTCCTTATGTAAATGCGTCACCAGCAATCTGTCGGCAAGTGGCATGAATTGCCTGTAAACGGAACCGCCCCCTATGATGAAGATATCTTTCCCGTGGTCACAGAACCCGATAGCCTGCTCTACTGACCTGGCGGTCTCGGCACAGTCAAAACAGTCAAGCTCGTTGTCGGTAAGCACAATGTTTTTCCTGCCTGAAAGCGGTTTGTTGGGCAGAGATTCCCATGTCTTCTTGCCCATGATGAGACAATGTCCCATTGTGATCTTCCTGAATCGCTTAAGATCTCCCGGAACATGTGTAAGCAAATTGTTCCTGTACCCTATGCCGTTATTGCGGTCCGTTGCTACTATAATAGTGATCATATCAGACAGATATTTCCCCCTTGATGGCTGGATGAGGATCGTAGCCCGTAAGAGTGAAGTCCTCATAATTAAAGGAAAAGATGTCTTTGACCTCAGGATTAAGCGTCATCACAGGCAGCTGATGTGGCTCACGGGTCAGCTGAAGCCTGACCTGCTCTATGTGATTGAGGTATATATGCACATCGCCGAATGTATGGATGAACTCGCCCGGATTGTAGCCGGTCACCTGGGCCATCATCAGCGCCAGGAGTGAATATGATGCTATATTGAAAGGAACACCGAGGAAAATATCGGCACTGCGCTGGTAGAGCTGACATGACAACCTGCCGTTAGCCACATAAAACTGGAAAAGTACATGACAGGGAGGCAGGGCCATCTTCTCAATCTCGCCTACGTTCCATGCATTGACAATGTGCCGGCGTGAGTCAGGGTTCTCCTTCAGTGACCTGACCACAGCGCTTATCTGATCAACATGCCGCCCGTCAGATGCCGGCCATGAGCGCCACTGGTAACCGTATACCGGACCCAGGTTGCCGTCTGCATCTGCCCACTCGTTCCATATTCTTACACCGTTATCCTGCAGGTATTTTACATTGGTGCTCCCGCTGAGGAACCACAGTAGCTCATATATTATTGACCTGAGATGCAGCTTCTTGGTTGTCACCAGGGGGAAACCTTCCGAAAGGTCAAATCGCATCTGGTAACCAAAGGTGCTTATAGTGCCGGTGCCTGTACGGTCTTTCTTTTCAGCGCCATGCTTCATGACATGGCTAAGCAGATCAAGATATTGCTTCATAAAGTGTAATGCTGTCTACTTCCCTTCACCTGTTATTTTTGCCACCCATCCGCCTCCGGGAGTCATAATGATCTTAATCTTATCTGCAGAACCGGACTGAAGTGTAAGATGTTTATAGTCTTCACCAAAATTGTCGGCATTGATACCGTCACGGAACACTTCCAATGTGTAGTTCCCGTCGGGAAGGAATGACAGATCTGCTTCGAGTGTTCTTGCATTCCAGTCTGTCATGGCTGCGAGATACCAGTTTTCATCTTTTCTGCGGGCAATAAGAATATAATCACCTGCCTTAGCCTCCAGCACCTTTGTTTCATCCCAGGTAACCGGCACACCTGCAATGAAAGTTGCGCACTCCTGGTTGCGTTTGTAGTTTGAAGGACTGTCGGCCAGCATCTGAAGCGGGCTTTCATAAACTACATACATGGCCATCTGGTGCACCCTGGTACCCTGGCTTGCCGGCCTGTAGAATACGGGTGCAAAGTCGCGCTTCTGCATATTGACCATGGCTCCGGGAGTATAATCCATCGGTCCGGCCACCATGCGTGTGAAGGGGATGATCAGGTCATGTTCAGGATTGCAGTCACGGCTCCATTTGTTGTGCTCAAGTCCTCGGACCCCCTCCCGGGTAATAGCATTGGGCCAGGTACGCTCCATGCCGTCAGGTTTGTAGCAGCCGTGAAAGTCGACGAGCATCTTATGTTCGGCGGCTTTGGCAACAACCTGGTGGTAATAATTTACCATCCACTGGTCGTCACGCTGCATGAAATCGACCTTGATACCTTTCACACCCCACTTCTCAAACTGTGCCAGCGCCTCATCCATCTTATCATAAAAAGTCTTCCAGACAACCCACAGTATAATGCCAACATTTTTTCCTGCTGCATAATCACATAACTCCTGTATGTTAAAACCATCCGCCACATCCAGGACATCACCCAGCTTGTACCATCCCTCATCAAGGATCACATATTCAATGCCGTTCTCTGATGCAAAATCAATATAATATTTATATGTGTCGTTATTGAGCCCTGCCCTGAAATCGACACCGTAAAGATTATTGGCGTTATACCAGTCCCAGGCCACCTTGCCCGGCTTTACCCAGCTGAAGTCGGTCATTGTGGCAGGAGCTCCGAGTTTGTAAACCATATCACTTTCTACCAGCCCGGCATCATCGGGAGTGATGATGAAGACACGCCACGGAAATGAGCGTGTGCCGGTAGTCTTTGCTATATAATCTTCCCGTTCAGTCACATAGATGTCACGGTCGTTCATTGCCTTTATAGCGGCCGGATACGCCGGAAAAGTCCCGGCAACACCTCCGCTGCCATTTCCGGTGATCCACATACCGGGGTAATCGCGTATGTCAGCCTCGGTAAGGAGGATGTTGATGCCGCCTGTCATAAACAGCGCAGGCAGGCTGGCAAGATGCTTCTGACCTATCGTGTCTAATGCTGCCAACGTGAATTGCTGCTCATTATGCGACATAAAGCCTTTTTCAAGAGGATACCATGAAGTGGCGCCGTCAGGCAGAGAGAATGCGAACCGCTCAGCTATGACGGTTATGTCACCTTTGAGTGCCGTGGAGAACCTGTAGGCAACACCGTCATCATAGACACGGAACTCCAGCGAGATACCACTCTTGAACCGGAGAATGAGACTGTGGTATTGATCAGCGATGGTTTTATTCTTGTGAGGCACCACCGGCCTGAGGGTATCGGTGACAATGACAGTGATTGCTTTTGGCCTGCCAGGCTCCATTCCGGGAAACCAGTCATTGTTGATGAAAAGCCCCGGGACCATCTCACCGAGCACCGTCCTGCCGTCATAGCTCACCCTGAACATGACCTCATCACCGGCCTGCACTGTAAGTATGATCCTGCTATCCGGAGATTTGACCGTATAATCCTTTGACAGAACAGGGAAAGAAATCATCAGCCCTGTTACCAGTAAAATGTTGAAAACCCTCATTGGTACGATTGTATTATTCCTTCCCTTTTCTGCGGGTCATTTCATCGCGTATGGCTGCCGCCTGTTCATAATCCTCACGGCTTATGGCTTCTGTGAGCATGTCTTTCAGCTCCTCAACAGTGAACTCGCCGTACTCATTTGTAGCAGGCGGACTCTTCTTCTGCGGAGCTTCGCCGCCCTGTTTCTGCTCTTCTTCTGCTGTGGCGCTCATGACAATGCCTGCCTCATTAAGTATCTGCGAATCAATGAATATCGGACATTCAAACCTCAGGGCCAGGGCTACGGCATCGGAAGTGCGCGAATCAATCTGAAAACGCCTCTCGCCATCAGTGCAGACGATCTCTGAATAGAAGATACCCTCTCGCAGCTTGTTGATTAGGACCTGCTCGACAGTAACGCCGCATGCTTCTGCAAAACTCTTGAACAGATCATGTGTCAGCGGTCTGGGCGGCTCAAGATTCTCGAGCTTTATCACTATGGCCTGAGCCTCAAAACCACCAATTATTATTGGAACCCTGCGCTCACCATTCTCTTCTGCCAGGATCAAAGCATAAGCCCCGGACTGTGTCTGACTGTAAGAAATACCTATGACTTTCAGACGTATAAGGTTATTTTGCATAGCAAATCTGATTTTCTGCCCGACAGGCCGATATGACAAATATATATAATATGAATCTTTATCATCCGCAGGTTGAAAATTTTTATCTGCAGTTTAATGGTGATTAATTCGTTCCATGGATTTGCAAATAAGTTTATTTTTATATCTTTGCAGTCCGAAAAACAAAGATCCGGCGGGGCAAGCAGAAGTGTCATGCAAAGATGAGCAGGGCCGCCTCACGGAGTAACATAAGAGAGATTGAAAATGTACGCAATCGTAGAAATTGCAGGTCAGCAGTTCAAGGTAGAAGAAGGAAAAAAGATTTTCGTTCACCGCATGGATGTTGCTGTCGGCGAGAATGTTGAATTTGAAAAGGTTCTCCTTATCGATAATGACGGAGTAATATCCGTAGGCGAACCCGTTGTAGCAGACACCTTTGTTGGCGCCACTGTCCTTTCTCATCCAAGAGGTGACAAAGTGATTATCTTCAAGAAGAAAAGGAGAAAAGGATACCAGAAGAGATCCGGACACCGTCAGGATTTTACAGAGATTGAAATATTTTCAATCGGACCTAAAGGCACTCCCCGGAAGAAGGCTGCACCGAAGCCGGAGAAGAAAGTTACCGAAGCCCCTGTAGTTGAAAAAACCAAGGCCGAAACCAAGAAGGCTCCTGCTAAAAAGGCAGCTGAAAAGAAAACTGCAGAAAAGAAAGTCGCTGTAAAAAAAGTTCCGGCTGAGAAGAAAGCTGCAGTGAAAAAAGCTCCGGCAACTGTAAAAAAGAAACCGGCAAAAAAATAACCGATAAGCAATAAATAACAGGATATGGCACACAAGAAAGGAGCCGGCAGTTCACATAACGGCCGCGAATCAGAAAGCAAACGACTTGGAGTCAAACTCTTCGGAGGTCAGGTAGTCAAGGCTGGAGGCATCATAGTTCGCCAGCGCGGGACGGTACATAACCCGGGCGAAAACGTAGGCCTTGGTAAGGATCATACTCTCTTTGCCCTGATCGACGGAACAGTAGAGTTCGTAAAGAAAAGTGATAACAAATCATATGTATCGGTAAAACCTGTTGCCGTATAGGTGATAATCACTTCAGATCATAACTCCTGAAAATATCCGCTTTAGCGCATCTTTTCAGGAGTTTTTGTTTTAATTTTACGCCGCTTTTACGCGAATAAATCTTAAAAGATGCTTACCATTAACCTCCTTCGTGAACAATCCTCAACCGTCATCGACAGGCTCAGGATCAAAAACTTCGATGCTACAGAGATTGTAAACCATGTGCTTGATCTTGACCGCCGTCGCCGTGAGCTGCAGGTTGAAAGTGATGCTGTACAGGCAGAGCTGAATAACCTGTCAAAAGTGATCGGCTCCATGATGAAGGAAGGCAGAAAGGAAGATGCAGAGGCTGCCAAGAAAGGCATCAACACACTGAAAGAAAAGCAGAAACAGCTTTCTGAAAACTTCGATTTGGTCAGTGAGGAGTTACAGAAGGAGCTTATCAGACTGCCTAACCTGCCCCATCCGATGGTAGCTCCGGGTAAAACCCCGGAAGATAACGTCACCGTTCGCAGCGGAGGCCGCCTGCCTGAGCTTCAGCCTGATGCGCTTCCTCACTGGGATCTCATAAAAAAATATGACATCATCGACTTTGACCTGGGGATAAAGATCACAGGTGCAGGCTTTCCGGTCTACAAAGGCAAAGGCGCCAGGCTGCAGAGAGCACTGATAAACTTCTTCCTTGATGAAGGCGGCAAGGCGGGATACCGTGAGATTGAACCCCCTATTGTAGTTAATGAAGATTCCGGCTTCGGAACAGGCCAGTTGCCTGACAAGGAAGGACAGATGTATCATGTGGGCATCGACAATCTTTATATGATCCCTACCGCTGAAGTTCCGATAACCAACATCTACCGTGACGTAATCCTTGACGCCGCAGACCTGCCGGTACGCAATGTGGGCTATACGCCCTGCTTCCGCCGTGAGGCAGGCTCGTGGGGAGCACATGTTAGGGGATTGAACAGGCTCCATCAGTTTGACAAGGTGGAGATCGTGCAGATCGCGCATCCTGACACATCCTACGAATCCCTCGAAGAAATGGTGAAGCATGTCGAGAGCCTCCTGGTTAAGCTTGAGCTGCCGTACCGCATCGTACGACTGTGTGGCGGTGATATGTCGTTCACCTCTGCCATGACGTACGACTTTGAAGTTTATTCTGCTGCACAACAGCGCTGGCTGGAGGTTAGCTCCACATCCAACTTCGAAGCCTTCCAGGCCAACAGACTCAGGTGCCGTTTCAGGGAGAAAGGCGCAAAACAAACTACCCTGTGCCATACGCTTAACGGAAGCGCGCTGGCTCTTCCGCGAATCGTCGCTGCACTCCTTGAAAACAACCAGACACCTGAGGGCATAAAAATGCCTGCCATCCTGGTACCCTATACCGGCTTTGAAATGATCAGCTGACAGGATGAAGAAGAGCTCACAGGCATTTATTTATGCAGCTCTTTCGGTTATCCTGTGGGGAACGATCCCTACCGCCTTTAAAATAGCACTGTCGGAATTGAGCATCGTTACCATGCTTGGTATTACCACGATTGTGTCAACTGTCGTGCTTTTCCTGATAGTTGCCACCACCGGAAAGCTGAAGCAGCTCCGGGAGATGACCGGGAAGGAAATAATGTGGTCAGCGCTGCTCGGGCTGATCAATCCCGTTGGTTATTACCTCATGCTTCTGACGGCCTACAGCCGCTTGCCCGGACAGGTGGCCCAGCCGATTAATATGATATGGCCGATTATCCTGGTTTTCTTTTCAATACCGTTATTGCATCAGCGCATCCCCTCACGCAGCTTCATTGCACTGCTGATAAGCCTGATAGGTGTTTACATTATAGCCTCTCAGGGTGATCCCCTGCATCCCGGCAGGTCAGACATAGCCGGCGTGGTGCTGGCACTTGTCAGCGGCATATTGTGGGCTCTTTACTTCGTGCTGAACGTCCGCGACCGGCGTGATGAGGCTGTGAAACTCTTCACAAACTTCCTCTTCGGAGCCTTTTACCTGTTCATACTGATGCTCTTCAGTGGATCATTCAGTGAAGAAATAAGCATCAGGGGAGCGGCAGCATCAGTTTACTGCGGCATCTTTGAGATGGGTATTACATTCTGGCTCTGGCTGAGAGCACTGCAGCTGGCTGAGACAACCGACAGGGTCAGCAACCTGATCTATTTCGCACCTTTCATCTCAATGATACTCCTTCATTTCATCATTGGCGAACCCGTATATTATACCACTCCTGTGGGTCTTCTTTTTATCATCGGCAGTGTCAGCTGCCAGAACAGGGGTCTCCGGACAAAACATTAACGGCATATTATTTGTTACTTTTGCATAGAAATCAATCTGAAAATGAAAAAAATACTTCTTGTAACAGCCATTCTCATTCCTCTTATAACAGGCTGCAAGAAAGATCCCGATCCGGTAAATGAACAGACTCTTGCCGAGAATGCACGTGACGGTCTGTATGATCTTATGCAGGTTATGTACCTGTGGAACGATAAGATGCCAACTGTCAAGGCCTCAGACTATCCGGGGCCGGCAGAGATGCTGGAGGCGTTGAGATACAAACCAAAAGATATATACAGCGTCGTTATGACCTGGGACGATTTCCTGGCATTTATGCAGGGGAGCGTTGAAGGTCGTCACGGAATCACTCTGAGCCTGGATACGGCTGATGTAGTAAGAGTAGTAACCCTTTATAAGAACTCTGATTTGTGGCCAATGGGTGTAAGAAGAGGCTGGATCGTTAAAAAGGTCAACGGCGTTGATCTGGCCCCACTGTTTATCAACGCTGTTGCCACCCGCAACTGGACAGCTTACGATAACCTCATGGGACCAGCCACAGTAGGTGTAACAAACTCCTTCCTTTTTCAGAAACCTGATGGGACAGAGGTGACTTACTCCTCTACAAAATCTTCGTTTACAGTGAATTCCGTAACGGCCTCTGATGTCCTTGACCTTCCCTCAGGGAAGACAGGCTATCTCTGTTTTGAAGCCTTCATCGATCCGTCTCCCGCTGAACTTGATCAAGCCTTCGCTTTTTTTAAGGCAAACAATGTCACTGATCTGATAATTGACCTCCGCTATAACGGTGGTGGCGATATGGAAGTAGCACAGCAGCTTGCAAGCCTGGTGATGAAACAGGAAGATACGACTAAAATATGTTACAAGCTCAAATATAACAGTACCGTCAGCGCCAGTTGGGATGAAACCTATAATTTCACTAAAACCGCGAACCCTCTTGGGCTTGACCGGGTAGTATTCATAACCACACGCGGTACGGCATCCGCCAGCGAAGTTGTCATCAGCAGCCTGAAGCCGTATATCTCAGTTTCCCTTGTGGGAGATACCACATTCGGCAAGCCTGTAGGTATGAATGTATTTGGTTTTCCCTTCCCGACAACCAGCGTTCCCGAGCCTGACTATAAATATGTCTTTGCCCCGATAACATTTGAGTTCGTCAACGCCTCTGACTGGGGAGGTTTTTATGACGGTATAGTTCCTGATGTGCTTGCCAATGACGACATAACACGTGACTTTGGCGATCCTGAAGAGCTTTCACTCAAAGCAGCAATAGCCATTCTTGAGGGCACAAAAGCCGCCCCGGCTGTCCCGTTCAGGCGTAATACCATTGTTACTGAAGGAAGTCAGCTGCCGGCCGGTCTTTTTCTCAGGTCTCCGAAACCATTCACGAAGTGAAGAACAGTCAGAGTGACAAGATCATACTTGGCATTGACCCCGGAACAACTGTCACTGGCTATGGCCTGATAAGTGTGGCTGGAAAGACGCCTTCTCTTATCACTCTGGGTATCATAGATCTGAGGAAGAAAACAGACCACTTCCAGAAAATACGATCTGTATTTGAGGAAACGCTAAAACTCATCGACCGTTATCATCCTGATGAGTTTGCCGTTGAGGCTCCATTTTACGGTAAGAATATACAGAGCATGCTGAAACTAGGGAGGGCTCAGGGAGCAGCAATATCAGCAGCCCTCTACCGTGACCTCCCCGTCTTTGAGTATGCGCCCAGGATGATCAAGATGTCAATCACCGGGCAGGGTCAGGCAAGCAAGGAACAGGTGGCTACAATGCTGAGGACCATTCTTTCGTTCCATGATAAAAAG
>Ga0209745_1001905_pt1 | contig 12176 bp, 14 predicted proteins | sample BarGraNGADG00312_FD_184495 | JGI IMG/M metagenome (GOLD analysis project Ga0209745, IMG submission 184495) | Arctic peat soil microbial communities from Barrow, Alaska - Barrow Graham LP Ref core NGADG0004-312 (SPAdes) (version 2) | ecosystem: Environmental > Terrestrial > Soil > Wetlands > Peat... | reverse complement strand
GGCCGGCCCACGGCGCCGGCGTAGGCCCAGAACAGGAGCGGGACCGCGACGACGGCGGCAGCGGCGTGACGCCCCGACGCCACCCTTGCCCAGTACCCGAGCCCGGAGACCTGGGGCTGCGGGGCGACGGCGTCGAGCCGTGGGAGGGCGGCAACCTGATCGTGGAGGGTGAGCGGTGCGGGAAGGGCTTGCGGCGCAGGCAGGGTTTGCGGCGCGGGAAGGGCTTGCGGCGCAGGTGCGTCCGGGGGTCGCGTCGTCATGGGGTTCCTCCCGGGGTCGTGGCTGGTGAACAGCATACCCCTAGGGGTATATGCCCGCCACAGACTGGCGCGGTTTGGGCGGGCACTGCCCGACACTGGTCCGGTTGGGGGGCGCACGAGTGTGGCCGGGACCTCGCGGCCCCGGCCACACTCAATGGATGAGCTGGTCAGGAGCCCGACTCGAGGGACGAGGGACGGTGGCTCACCGCGATCTTGCGCGGCTTCGCCTCCTCGGCCACCGGGATGGTGAGCGTCAGAACGCCGTCGGTGTAACTGGCGACGACGTTGGCCAGGTCGAGGCCGTACCCGAGGGTGAGCTGGCGGGCGAAGGTGCCAGTGGGGCGCTCGTGGGAGATCCATTGCATGCCCTCCGTGGCGTGCGGCTTGCGCTCCGCGCGGATCGTCAGGGTGCGGTCCTCGACGTCGATGTCGATCGACGCGGGGTCGACGCCCGGCAGGTCCAGGGTCGCGACGAACGTGTCGCCCTCGCGGTACAGGTCGAGCGGCATGATCGGGCTGGACGGGCCCTGTCGCAACGTGGAGTTCATGAGCGCGGTCAGCTCGGCAAACGGGTCATTTCGGGGAACCATGTGAACCACCTCTCCAGATCCGGCGCCCGGCGTTTCCGGGCGGAAGGTTCGGCCCGTGCGCTTCTCGCCGTGGCCGGTCACTGCGTCGATTATTGGCGCTCCGCCGCGGCGAGTGCCAGCGTGTACGCTGCCGGCGAAAAGTTGAGCGTTCTCGGCTCAACTCTCTCGGGACTGGCTGGTGATCCTGGCCCGCTCGAGGGTTTCCGGTGTGCCGTACCACGGGATCGACGCCGCCATCATGATCAGCCCGGTGACGAGGAACGCGGCCGTGTAGCCCACCCGGTCGGCGATCAGGCCCGCAACGATCGGGCCGAGGATGGCCCCCACGTCCTGGAGCATCTGGAAGACCGCCAGCACCTGGCCGGCACTGCGGTCCGAGCCGATGACGTCCGCCACCGCTGCCTGCTGCCCGGGGTTGAGGAGGCCGGCCCCGACCCCGGCGAGCAGCGAGATCAAGAGCAGCACCCACGGCGAAGCGCTCACGCCGATGAGCGCGGTGAAGGCGCCGTTCACGAGGGTCCCCCCGATGATGAGCGGCTTGCGTCCCACCGTGTCCGCCACCCGCGCGGAGAAGGGCAGCACCGCGCCGTTCCCGACGGCGAAAGCCGCGAGCACCGCGCCGGCGATCCAGGGTTTCGGGGAGATCACCACGGAGGCGAACAGCGGCACCATCGCGACCCGGACCCCGAAATTGGCCCAGCCGTTGGCGAAGCCACTCGTCACGACGGACCGGTACGCCCGGTCCCCGAACGCCTCGGACAGCGTCATGGCGGGAGTGTTGGCCCGGCCGGCGGAGGCCTGCGTCCGCGGGTCCTCGAGCAGCAGCCCGATGAGTGCCGCCGCCACCACGAGCATCCCCGCGTAGACCAGGAACGGCACCCGCATGCCGAACTCGGCCAGCAGTCCCCCGATCACCGGGCCGGCGATGCTGCCGAGCAGGAACGTCGAACCGTACAGGGCGGAGACGCGGCCGCGGATCGGCGCGGGCGAGAGTCGCACCAGGAGTCCCATCGCCGAGACGGTGAACATCACCGACCCCACGCCACCCAGCGACCGGAAGACCAGGAGTTGCCAGTAGTTCTGCGCGAACGCCGTCGCCGCCGACGACGCCGCCACGATCAGCACCCCCGCCATGTAGGTGGGCCGTTCGCCGAGCCGGGTGACGAGCACACCGGCGGGGGCGGCCCACAGCAGCCGGAAGGCGGCGAAGGCGCTGACCACGACACCCGTCGCGGTCACCGACACCGAGAAGGTGTGCGCGTACTGCGGGAGGACGGGCGCGATGAGGCCGAAGCCGATCGCGATGCAGAACGCCGCCCCGACCAGGACCCAGATCTGGCGGGGGATCGCCTCATCGGGAACGCGACGTGCAGACTTCTTCGGGGCGGAGGGGGAGGGGGAGGATGCCATGGCCCCTCCATTATGCGGGGCGGTGGCGCGACGGCCCATCCGACCACTCCCGGTACGCGGGCAGGTCCGGGGCAATAGTGTGGTCCCGCAGCAGGATCAGCGCCGATCCTGCTGCCTGCGGCGACATGGAGGTTCACATGCGTATCGGGATCCCCACCGAGGTCAAGAACAACGAGTACCGCGTGGCGATCACGCCGGTCGGGGTGCACGAACTCGTCGAACGCGGGCACCAGGTCCTCATCCAGGCGGGCGCCGGGATCGGCTCGGCGATCCCCGACGAGGAGTTCGAGCGGCAGGGCGGCACGATCGTCCCGGACGCGGACCGAGTGTGGGCAGATTCGGAGATGGTGCTGAAGGTGAAGGAGCCGATCGCCGAGGAGTTCCACCAGCTGCGCGAGGGCCTGGTGCTCTTCACCTACCTCCACCTCGCGGCGAACCTCGAGTGCACCACGGCCCTCAGGGACGCGGGCGTCACCGCCATCGCGTACGAGACCGTCCAGACGCCGGACGGCCAGTTGCCCCTGCTCTACCCGATGTCCGAGGTCGCCGGCTGCCTCGCGCCGCAGGTCGGCGCGCACGCCCTCCTGCGGCCACAGGGCGGCCGGGGAGTGCTGATGGGCGGCGTCGGCGGCGTGGCGAGCGCGAAGGTGGTGATCATCGGCGGCGGTGTCGCGGGACAGAACGCCGCGAACATCGCGCTGGGCATGGGCGCGGACGTGACCATCCTGGACACCAACCTGGAAAAGCTGCGCATGGTCTTCTGGCGGTGGCAGGGACGCATCAAGCAGTTGACGTCGTCGAAGCTCGCGGTGCGCCACCAGATCGAGGACGCGGACATGGTCATCGGCTCGGTGCTCATTCCCGGTGCGCGGGCCCCGAAGCTCGTGACCAACGAGATGGTCGCGCAGATGAAGCCGGGGTCGGTGCTGGTGGACATCGCGATCGACCAGGGCGGTTGCTTCGAGGACTCACACCCCACCACCCACGCCGACCCGACCTTCCGGGTGCACAACTCCACCTTCTACTGCGTGGCGAACATGCCCGGCGCGGTGCCGAACACGTCCACCTACGCGCTCACGAACTCCACCCTGCCCTACGTGGTGCGGATCGCGAAGCGCGGGTGGCGGGACGCGATGCGCGCGGACCACGCCCTCGCCCTGGGGCTCAACACGCACGCCGGGAAGGTGACCTTCCCGGCGGTGGCTGAGGCGTTCGGCATGGAGTGCACGCCCGTCGAGGACATCCTCGCCTAGATGAACTCGACAACCTGCTCGAACGGCAGGCGCGGGGAGCGCGGACGGCCGGCGGACTCGTCCGCGTAGCCGAGGGCGACGACGGCGAGCAGGTCCTGATCCCCGTCGCTGAGGAAGCGCTCCGCGATGGCCGGGCCGTTGTAGCCGGTCATCGGGCCGACATCGAACCCGTGGGCGCGGGCGGCGATGATGAAGTAGCCCATCTGCAGGCTGGCGTTCATGCGGGCGAGGTAGCCGCGCTGCTCGCGGTCCTGGAACATCTTCCCGGCGTTCGGGGCGTGCGGGAACGTGGTGGAAAGCGTCTCGTGGAAGTTGTTCATCATGGTGGGGCCGTACTTGAACGACTCGAAGATCTCCCCGACCACAGCGCGGTCCACCGGTTGGTCAGAGAAGGCCACGACCGTGCGCGCCTCACGGAAGAGGGTGTCGATCGCGTCGTCGGTGATGGCGGTGTGCAGGGTGACTGTCATGGTTCCCATGTTATTGAACCTTCAACCAAATCGCCAGCGGGGGCGCCGTGGCGGTGGTCACGGGCGACGGCGTCGGGCGGGGACGGCGTCGGGCGGGCGACGGCGGCGACGGCGACGGCGTCAGGCGTCCTGGACCAGCAGGTCGGTGTACTCGGGGTGGCGGCGGATGAACGTGGCGACGTAGGGACACACGGGGTCCGCCTTGAGGCCTGACTCGCGGGTGTCGCGCAGCGCCCAACCCACGAGCTTGCCGACGAGGCCGTGCCCGCGCTGGGCGGGGTCGACCTCGGTGTGGGGGAAGGCGCGCACGCCGTCGTCGTCGAAGAAGTCGGCCAGGCCGACGAACTCGCCGTCCTGGCGGATCTCGTAGCGCGAAAGGGAGTCGTTGCGGGTGATCTCGATCGAGCCGGCGGCCGTGTCCATGCCGATGACGATACCCGCCGGGTTCGCTGAACGCCCCGCGCGCCCGGACTATTGTGGAGCCGTGGAACTTGCAGGCGTGGAGCCGATCCGCCGGATGGCCGACGGCACCATCAAACAGGTCAATCCCATGTCCGGCACCCAGGTGTGGACCGTCCCGGGGCGCGGGAACCGCCCGCTCGGCAACGCCGCCGGGTCATCGGCGCCCATCAACCCGAGTCGCCATGGCCGCTACTGCGCCTTCTGCTCGGGCCGCTACTGGGACACCCCACCCGAGAAGTCCCGTCTGGTTCGGACCAGCGCGGGCTGGACCCGGGTGGACAACCTCCCGGCCAACCAGCTGACCGCCACCACCGCGGACTTCCGCCGCATCCCGAACCTCTTCGAGATCCTTTCGCTGGACTACTGGGAGGACAACTACGGGTACACGATGCCCCCCGAGGCGCGCGCCCGGATGGACGCCTACCTCGCGGACCGCGATGGCCACGCCCACGTGATGGGGGTGGCTCGGGGCAAGGCGATGGCCTCGGGCGTCCCGGAGCGTGTGTGGGACCAGATGAGCGAGGAGAAGCGGCTCGAATGGGCCGACAACTTCTTTGCCGGCGGTCATGACGTGATCGTGGCCCGGCGCCACTTCGCCGACGGCGCCACCTGCGAGGACCATCTGGCCTCCTCCGGAACCCTGACGCCCGAGGAGCACTTCCAGTACACCGCATACACTATCGACACCATGCGGGACCTGTACGACTTCGCCCCGCACGTGAAGTACGTGGCCACCTTCCAGAACTGGCTGCGCCCCGCCGGCGCCTCGTTCAACCACCTGCACAAGCAGCTGGTCGCGATCGACGAGCGCGGGGTCCAGGCCGAGCGCGAGTACGAGAGGGCAAAGGCGGACCCGAACATCTACAACGAGATGGCCGTGGACTACGCCGCCGCCCAGGGGCTTCTCCTGGCCGAGAACACGCACGCCATTGCGTTTGCCGGGTTCGGCCACCGCTACCCCACCCTCGAGGTGTACTCGAAGGCGAACGCCCGCATGCCCTGGAAGCACACCCCGGACCAGGTCCGAGCGGTCTCGGACCTCCTCCACGCCTGCCACGCCGCCACTGGCGCCACCGTGGCCACGAACGAGGAGTGGTACTACAAGCCGCGCGACCTGGACGTCCCGATGCCCTGGCGGATCATGGTGAAGTGGCGCGTCTCCACCCTCGCGGGTTTCGAGGGCGGCACCAAGATCAACGTCAACACGATCTCGCCCTTCACCCTCCACGACCGTGTGCTGCCGCGGCTCCTCGAACTGCGGAAGCAAGGGCTCATCGCGCCGATGCGGCTCGGCTCGGAGTGTCAGCCGGAGAAGGGCTGCCTGCGGTACGCGGGGTGACGACCGTGCCGCTGGAGCAGGAAGGCCTCAGGGCGTGACCTCCACGCGGTGGCGCCGCCCCCGGATCGTCACCGTGAACGCCAGCCGGTTCCACCCCTCGGGAAGCGCCGGATGCGTGCTCGCCGTTCCGTCAGCCACCCGAAGGCCCCCGAAGCCGAACACCACCGCCTGCCAGACCCCACCGCACGACGCGCCGTGGATGCCGTCGGTGGCATTCCCCCGGAGGTCCCGGAGGTCACCGAAGGCGGCCCGTTCGAAGTGTTCGACGGCTTCGTCCGGCAGGCCGGCGCGCGCCGCGATGATGGCCTGCACGGCAGGACCATGCGACGGAGCCATTCGGTGGGTTCCCGTGGTCCTGGCGAGGTTTCGAGCCGAGGAAGAGGCGTGGAACCCTCGCCTTCGATCCGAGACCTCGCCAACCAGGATTCGAGACCTCGCCCCCGGTTCACGACCTCGCCTTCGGCGCGGGAATTCGGCGCGGCGGGGCGGTCCGGGCAACCGGCCGGCCCGTTCGCTTCGCCTCAGACCCCCCGTGCCCCATCCCCACAGGCACGGGTCGCGTCCCGAATCGATCCCGGAACCGTTTGGTGGCTTCCTGCGGTCCTGTGGTTGCAGTCGGTGAGGCTTCGACCCCGCGGTGAGGGGTACAGGCCTCACCACCGGTTCGAACTCTTACCAGGGCTGCCGGGACACCCGCGGACTCGCCCGCAGCGCCGAGCCTCCGCGCCACCTCGCGCGGTCGGTGAGGCTTTGCACCGACGGTGTGGGGCATATCCCACACCGTGGGCACGAAACCTCGCCGCGGATGGATGGTGCGGGTTTGAACTCGGGCACGCGGCCCCACGCGTCACACCCCGAGGAACTCGGCCACTGGGTCCGACGCCGGCGCCCCCCACACCTGCTCCGGCGTGCCGATCTGCACCAGCCGACCGGCCATCATGATGCCCACCCGGTCGGCGACCGCGCAGGCCTCGGCGTGGTCGTGGGTGACGTAGAGCGACGTCGTCGACGACGCCCGCAGGATCCGCGCCACGTCCTCCGTCAGCCGCTCCCGCAGGCTGCGGTCGAGGGCGGAGAGCGGCTCGTCCAGCATCAACAGGCGCGGGCGCGGGGCGAGCGAGCGAGCGAGCGTCACCCGCTGCCGCTCCCCACCGGACAGCGTGGACACGGACCGGCGCCCGAACCCCTCAAGCCCCACGAGCTCCAGCAGGTGCGCGACCCGCGCGCGCTGCTCCTCGCGCGGCGCGCCGGCCAGCCCGTAGGCGACGTTCCCCGCCACGTCCCGGTGCGGGAACAGCTGCCCGTCCTGGAACATCAGCCCGAAGCCGCGGCGGTGCACCGGGACGCCCGTCACGCTCTGGCCGTCCCACAGCACGTCGCCGCCGGCGAGCGGCTCAAGCCCGGCCACCGCGCGCAGCAGCGACGACTTGCCGCACCCACTCGGCCCGAGCAGCGCCACCACCTCGCCCCGCGCCACGTCCAGGCTCACGCCATCGACCGCCACGGTCTCCCCGCGCCCCGCCGGGTAGGTCACGACGACCTCGCGCAAGGACAGGCTCACCACTCCCCCGTCCTGTCGATCCGGAGCCGCTCCGCGAGCGCCATGACCCCGGCCGTCATCACCGCGAGGACCACGGACGCCGCGAGCGCCATCCCGAAGTTCTCCGCGCCGGGCCGGCCGATGAGCCGGAAGATGACCACGGGCAGGGTGGGGCGGTCGGGCCGCGCGAGGAACGACGTCGCCCCGAACTCCCCCAGCGAGATCGCGAACGCGAAGCCGACGGCCAGGCCGAGCGCACGGACGAGGTGGGGTCCGTCCACGGTGGCGAAGACCCGGGCGGGGCCGGCGCCGAGCGTGGCGGCCGCCTCCCGCTGGCGCGGGTCGATCGCGCGCAGCACGGGGAGAACGGTCCGCACCACCATCGGCAGGGCCACGATCGCCTGGGCGATCGGGATGAGGACCATCGAGGAGCGCAGGTCCAGCGGCGGCCGGTTGAGGGTGATCAGGAAGCCGAAACCGACGGTCACCGCCGAGACACCCAACGGCAGCATGAACAGGCCGTCCAGGAGTGAGACCGCGCGCCGCCCACTGGCCGAGCGGGGGCGCTGGGCCACCACCACGGCCACCATCACCCCGAGCACCACCGCCAGCAGGGTGGCGTCCACGGCCACGCGCAGCGAGTTGCCCATGGCCTCCCACACGGTCACCGTCAGGGCGCGGGACGAGGTCCCGAGGTTGCGGTAGTTGTCCAGGCCCCAGCCGGCGGCGGTGTGGAAGGACCGCACCAGCAGGTTCGCGAGCGGGAGAGTGAGCAGCCCGAGCACGACGACGGCCGTCACCGCCAGCGGCACCGCGTCGCGCGCGGGGTCCAGGGGCCGGTGGTGCTCCGCGCGCAACTGGAGCGACCGCTCCCGCGCGGAGCGGGCCCGGCCGGCAACGGCGAGGGCCGCGGCCCCCACGACGAGCTGGACCACCGAGAGCACCGCGGCGGCGCGCAGGTTCAGGAACTGGGTGGTCTGCACCCAGATCTCCGTCTCGATGGTGCCGAAGTGGATGCCGCCGAGGATGAGGACCACGCCGAACGCCGTCGCGCAGAAGAGGAACACCACGGAGGCGGCCGAGGCCACCGCGGGCGCCAGCGCGGGGAGGGTCACGGTGAGGAAGGCGCGCGCCGGCGAGGCGCCGAGGGAGCGGGCGGCCTCCACGGTCCGGGGGTCGAGCCGCGCCCACATGCCGCCGACCGTCCGGACCACCACGGAGTAGTTGAAGAACACGAGCGCCAGCACGATGGCCGCGAACGTCCCGTCGAGACGGAGGAAAGCGAGGGGTCCGCCGGCGGCGAGCAGCGAGCGGAACGCCACGCCCACGACCACCGAGGGCAGCACGAACGGCACGGTCACCAGCGCCCGCACCAGCCCGCGCCCCGGGAAGGAGGTGCGGTACAGCAGGTACGCCCCGGGGATCCCGAGCGCCACGGACAACGCGGTGCCGAGCGTGGCCTGCGCGATCGTCAGCCCGATGATCCGCCAGGTCCGCGGCTTGGCGAACACCTCCGCGAAGCCGGAGAGGTCCAGCGCCCCGTCCGTCACGAACCCGCGGGCCACCAGTGCGCCCACCGGCCACGCGAAGAACACCGCGAGGAACGCGAGCGGGACCAGCGCCGCCACCACCAGCCACACCCTGCCCGGGCGCGGCGGTCGCGGCGGGACCGCGCGAAGCGACGACGCCGGCGTGGGTCGCGTCATCGTCGTGGTCACGGGGACCTCCGGTGGCTGGTGGGGGCGGGCGTGGGCGGTTGGCTGGTGGGGCGGGGGTGCGCCGGCGGGAGGGGCGGGTCATCCCAGGAGCGCTGCCCACTCCTCCAGCCACGCGGTGCGGTTCGCGGCGATCGCGGCCGGGTCCAGGGTGATCGGGTCCGCGGCGAGCGGGGCGTGCTCCACCCATGCGGCGGGCAGGTCCACATCGGTGACGGGGTACATGTACATGGAGCCGGGGATGTCCGCCTGCACCGCGTCGCTGAGCAGGAAGTCCACCAGCGCCTTCGCGCCCTCGGGGTTAGCGGCACCCGCGAGGACCCCGGCGTACTCGACCTGCCGGACACAGGTGGCCTCGACGTTCCCGGTGCGCGCCACGCCGTCGTCGCCCACCTCGGCCGCCGGGGACGAGGAGTAGGACAGCACGATCGGCCGCGGGCCCGCGCCCTCCGAGCCGGAGAAGTCCACGTAGTACGCGTCGGACCAGCCCTCGGTGATCAGCAGGCCGTTGCGCAGGAGTCCCCGCCAGTACTCCTGCCACCCGGTCTCCCCGAAGTGCCCGATGGTGGCGAGCAGGAAGGCGAGTCCCGGTGAGGAGGTGGCCGGATTGGTCACGACCAGCAGGTCCTCGTACGCGGGATCCACCAGCTCCTCGAACGTGGTGGGCTCCGCCACGCCGTTCGCGGCGAACCACTGGTGGTCCACGTTGAGACAGACGTCGCCCTGGTCGATGGCCGTGAGGTGGCCGTCCGCGGTGTCCATGCCCGCGACGGCGTCCGGCGAGGTGTATGCCGCAAGGACGCCCTCGTCGACGGCCCGCGAGGAGAAGGTGTTGTCGATGCCGTACACCGCGTCGCCCAGCGGGGAGTCCTTGGTGAGGATCAGCTGGTTCACGAGGGCACCGCCGTCGCCGGGCGCCACCAGTTTGACGGCGTATCCCGTCTGCTCGGTGAAGGACTCCAGCAGCCCGTCGGAGAGCGCGAAGGAGTCATGCGTGACGAGGATTACGGTGCCGCCGGTGGCGGCAGTGGTGCCCCCCGAGAGCGAGCACGCCGCGAGGCCCGCGGCGAGGGCCGCGGCGGAGGCGGCGAGCGCAGCGCCGCGCCGGACGGGTCGGTTCATGGTTCCTCCATTCCTGGAGGGGTGGCCTGCTGCCAGAGAAAATCCCGACTCCCTACGCCGGTACCAACCGGATCAGGTTCGAGGGTCTGCTTTCGCACTCTCAGCGCCACTGGTGGCGCTCCCCTGTCGTTTCACCACGATCGTACACGCGAACGCTGCGGCAACGCCCGCGATGCGGCAGGATGGGACAGCAGGCACCGCGCGGAGGGAGCTCGACATGGCGGGACAGGACGTCGGCTGGAAGGTTGTCAGCGCCGTATCGATGGGGCTGGCCGGGATCGTGGCCGGGAAGATCGTCGAGATCGGCTGGAAGGCCGTGACCGGACATGGCGCGCCCGTTGACCCGGACGACCCGGGCGTGAGCGTGGCCGAGATGATCGCGTTCGCTGCGGTCTCCGGCGCACTGCTGGGACTCGCGCGCCAACTCGCGGCCCTCGGGGCCAAGCGCTGGTACTCCGGCCCGGTGCCGAAGCGCCTCTGAGCCGCCGCCGCCACCAGCCGTCCCCGCCGTTACTCGTCCTCGTCATCGCGCTGGGAGAGCGCGAGGTCGCGGCGGTACTCGTCCACGTACAGCGTCTCCGAGTCGATGTGCCCCGTGCGGTAACCGGCCCGCGCGGCCATGTGCGCGCTGATCGGCGCGGTGATCAGCTGGAAGATCAGCACCAGCACGCAGGTCCAGGCCAGCCCCGGATCGCCGAGCGTGACCGCCATCCCGGTGAGCATCAGCACCAACCCCAGGACCTGCGGCTTCGCGGGCGCGTGCAGGCGCGCGAGGAGGTCGGGGAAGCGCCGCAGCCCGACGGCGGCCGCGAGCGTCAGCGCGGTCCCGCCCACGAAGCACAGGGCGGCCAGCACGTCCAGCACCAGGTCCATCACCGCCCACCCCCCTCGTCGGCGGCCACGCGAGTGGCGTCATCCACGCCCGTGGCGTCGCCCGGCGCCGGCATGGCCGTCTGGTCGACGTCGTGCACCGGCGCGTCCTCGTCCCGGAGTTGGGGCTCGTCCCGCAGGAGGGCCTCGAGCTCCTCACGGGTGAGGATCCGGCGCTCCTCGTCGGACTCGGCGCCCGCGAACCGCGCGACGGCCACCGTGGAGATGAACCCCACGAGCGCGAGCGCTGCCATGATGGCGATGAGGTCAGTGCGCCCGGTCATCGCCGCCGTGATCGCCACGAAACCCATGAGGCCCGCGGTGATGACGTCGATCGCGACGGCGCGGTCCAGCATCGACGGCCCCTGCTCCACCCGCGTGACCGCCACGACGACGGCGAGGGCCAGCGTCGCCAGGCACACCACGTACACCCACGTCATGGCCGCACCTCCAGCGACCGGGCGTCCAGCTCGCCGGTGCCCACGCGCCACCCGGGGCGGTAGCCGGCGTCGGCGAGTTCGGCGTTCGTGGAGAACGCCCGCATGAGGCGCTCCTCCTGTGCGATCACGGCCCGGCGTACGGCGTCCAGCCCGGCGTCGGGGTCCGTCCTGGGGATGTCCAGGACATGCAGGTAGAGCACGCCGCTGAGGCGGTGCACCTCCACGACCACCGAGCCTGGGATCAGCGTGGACAGCCCCGCGGTGGTGGCCAGGACGATGTCCGCATGCGAGCGCAGCTGCACCTTGATGACGGCGGACCGCGGGGGCCGGCGCCGGAGCGCCACCAGGGACACCTCGAGGGCGCCGCGGACGACGTCGACGGCGAACCGCCCCACCAGCACCGCCACCGCCAGCGGCCGGAACGCGCCGAGGCCGCTGACGCGCGGAAGCGGCGTCACCATGGTGACGGCGACCGCGAGGACCACCCCGTTGACGACGTTGGCCAGGGAGATGTCGCCCCACAGCAGCACCCACACGGCGGTGAGCCACACCACCGTGAGCAGGGACGGAACCCGGCGCCTAATCCGATGCATCGTCCACCCCCCAGGGATCGTTGTAGAGGACCGGCGGGTGCTCGCCGTCGGGCAGGACGGCCTCGATGTAGGGCGTGCGGACGCGCAGGTCACGCGCGGCGCGGTCGGTATA
>Ga0209745_1001904_pt1 | contig 12176 bp, 10 predicted proteins | sample BarGraNGADG00312_FD_184495 | JGI IMG/M metagenome (GOLD analysis project Ga0209745, IMG submission 184495) | Arctic peat soil microbial communities from Barrow, Alaska - Barrow Graham LP Ref core NGADG0004-312 (SPAdes) (version 2) | ecosystem: Environmental > Terrestrial > Soil > Wetlands > Peat... | reverse complement strand
GGACCTCGACGCCGACCCGGTGCGCCTGGATGCGGCCCAGCGGCGACTCGCGGAGCTCGGCCCGATCACGCGGGCCCATGGCGGCACGATCGACGAGGTCCTCACCTGGGCGGAGGATTCCGGTCGGCGACTCGTCGAGCTCGAGAGCGGCTCGGACCGGCTCGAGCACGCCGAGTCGCGCCGAGCGGCGCTGCACGCCGAGCTCGAGTCGACGGCCGACCGCGTCACCGCCGGTCGTCGCACTGCGGCCGGGACCCTTGCGGCAGCGGTCACCGCCGAGCTGGCCGGCCTGGCCATGCCACACGCTCACTTGCTGGTGGAGGTCGAGGCGGGCGCGGAGCTCGGGCCGTGGGGACGCGACTCGGTCGAGATGCTGCTGTCCCCACACGCCGGGGCTGCGCCACTGTCACTCGGGAAGGGTGCGTCGGGCGGTGAGCTCTCGCGCATCATGCTCGCGATCGAAGTGGCCCTGGCGACCGGCGAGGGAACGGGTGCGAGCCGCCCGCCGACCTTCGTGTTCGACGAGGTGGATGCGGGCGTCGGCGGCCGGGCCGCGATCGAGGTCGGCAGGCGGCTCGCTGAGCTCGCTCGCAGCGCTCAGGTCATCGTGGTGACCCACCTTGCCCAGGTTGCCGCGTGCGCAGATCACCATCTCGTCGTGACGAAGTCGTCCGTGGCGGGGGCCGACGCCGTCACCGACTCGGATGTGCGTGAGGTCACCGGGGACGAGAGGCTGACCGAGCTCGCGCGGATGTTGTCGGGCCATGATGACTCCGCGACGGCACGGAGCCACGCCGCGGAGCTCCTGGACGCCTCGGGCATGGCACGATGAACCCCGATGAGACTCAGCCTGAGACGCCGTGATCGCGCTGTCGCTGTCGGTTCAGAGCTTCGTGGCCCGGCGCGCGTCGACACTCGCACCAAGAGCCTGACCCGGCGTCTCCGACCGGGCGACATCGCCGTCATCGACCACCTCGATCTCGATCGCGTCTCGGCCGAGGCGCTGGTGCAGTGCCGGCCGGGTGCCGTTCTCAACGCAGCCCGGTCGACCTCGGGGCGCTACCCCAACCTTGGCCCAGCCATCCTGTCGGAGGCCGGGATCCCGCTGATCGACGATCTCGGACCCGGGATCATGTCGGTGGCGGACGGGCGGCGCCTCGTCGTCGACGGCGGGACGGTCCGGGACCGGGAGACGGTCGTCGCCGAAGGGGTCCGCCAGACCGCGGAGACGATCGAGGCCGCGACGATCGAGGCGCGCAGCGGGCTGTCGGATCAGCTCGAGTCCTTCGCGGCCAACACCATGGACTATCTGCGGCGCGAGCGCGCGCTGCTGCTCGACGGCGTCGGCGTGCCGGAGGTACGCACACCCATCGCGGGCCGCCACGCCTTGATCGTCGTCCGCGGCTATCACTACAAAGAGGATCTGCGCACCCTCCGCCCGTACGTGAAGGAGTACCGGCCCGTCCTGATCGGCGTCGACGGCGGTGCGGATGCGATCCTCGAGGAAGGGTGGAAGCCGCACATGATCGTCGGCGACATGGACTCCGTGTCCGACAAGGCGCTGCTCTGCGGGGCGGAGATCATCGTTCACGCCTACCGGGATGGGCGCGCCCCTGGCCTGGAGCGAGTCGAACGGCTCGATGTCCCGCACGTGATCTTCCCGGCCACCGGCACCAGCGAGGACGTCGCGATGCTCTTGGCGGATGACAAGGATGCTGAGCTCATCGTCGCGGTCGGCACGCATGCCACGTTGGTCGAGTTCCTCGACAAGGGTCGCTCCGGTATGGCCAGCACGTTCCTCACCCGGTTGAGGGTGGGTGCCAAGCTCGTGGACGCCAAGGGCGTCTCGCGGCTCTACCAGCACCGGGTCTCGAACGTCCAGGTGGCTGCGCTGCTCGTCGCCGGGATCGGGGCGGTGATCGCCGCCTTGGCGGTCACACCGGCCGGTCAGACGATGTTCGGCTTGGCCGCGGCGAGCCTCGACGACTTCTTCTCGGCGATCCGTCACCTGGTGGGAGCCTGGTGATGGCTGACGCCCAGCGAGCATCCTGCGCCTCGACCCCCATTGATGGAGAGATAGCACTGTGATTGAGTTCAGGTACCACATCGTCTCGCTGATCGCGGTCTTCCTGGCTCTTGCCGTCGGAATCGTGCTCGGGGCGGGGCCACTCAAGGAAGCCATCGGCACCCAGCTGACCGGCCAGGTCGCTCAGTTGCGCGATGAGAAGGCGGCGTTGCGGACCGAGCTCGACGCCGCGAACCACGGGCTCGACAACCGCGACAAGTTCATCGACGCCGCGGCGCCGTCCCTGCTCGGCGGCCTTCTCGACGGTCGGCGGGTCGCCATCGTCACCCTCGACCAGCCGAGCTCGACGGTCGTCGGCAACGTCCGGGACCGGTTGGTCCAGGCCGGCGCCACGGTCACCGGCGAGGTTGACGTCGAGAAGCTCTGGACGGATCCCACCCAGCGGGCATTCCGTGAGTCCCTCAGCGGCAGCCTGCTCACCTACCTCGAACCACGCCCCGACGACGCCGCGGGAGTGGACGGGGTGCTCGGTGAGGCCCTCGCACAGGGCATCACCCGGCGCGCGCCCGGCTCCACCGACACTCTCGCCGACCCGACCGGACTCGAGCTCGACCTGCTCCGTGAGGGCAAGCTCATCAACCTGCCGAAGGCCCTGACCATCCCGGCGGACGACATCGTCCTGGTGGTCGGCGCGACGCCGGCGCTCGCGGCAGGCCAAGCGGATCAGCGGACCGCAGAGCACGTGACCCTCAACGCCCTGATCGCGGCGTGCAACCGGCGGTCGGTCGGGCTCGTGGTGGCAGCGGGTGCGCCGGACGCGCACAGCCTGGTCCAGGCGATCCGGGCGGACGTGAACCTCGAGCGGACCATCGAGACGGTCGAGTCGATCGAGGCGGACCCGTCGACGGTGGCCGTCCCGCTCGCCCTCGCGAGCCGGATCACCGGGCTGGTCGGCCACTACGGCTTCGCCAGTGATGACACCGCCGTGGTACCGCAACGGGTCGCGCTGCCGCCGATCGAACGGAAGGCGGCCAACGCGGGCACCGGCCCCGACTCGAGCAGCTCTCCGACTCAGAGCGCCGGATGAGGCGCGGACCCGCCGGGACGGTCGGGGTGCTCGCGGCGTCCGTCGCGGGTGCTGCTGTGACCTGGTCGGTACGTCGCCGCCTGGGAACCGCGGCGCCGGGCGGCACCGAACGTTGGACGAGGGTCAACCACCGCGGTGAGCCGATCAGCCTGTTGGAGGGACCCGCCGTCGCTGCGGGTCTGCTCGTCGGGGCGGTGGTCGGCTGCCCTGATCTCGCCACCGGCGCCGCAGCCATCATCGCGACCGCGGGTGGGGCAGGCTTCGGCCTCGTCGACGACTTGGCCAAGGGGCCCTGGACCCGACGTAAGGGCTTGCGCGGACACCTCGGAGCGCTCGCCCGTGGTGACCTCACGACCGGCGGGCTCAAGGTCATCGGGATCTCTGTCAGCTCGGTGGCTGCAGCCGCGTTGGTGACGCAGCGTCGCGCGGGTCGCGCGGGTTGGGTCGGGGACGTGCTGGTCTCCGGTGCGCTGATCGCCGCCAGCGCGAACGTCGTCAACCTGTTGGATCTGCGGCCAGGCCGAGCGCTCAAGGCTGCCGCTCTGGTGGCTGCGCCACTGGCCGCCGGCTCGTCGGCGTCGGCAGGCCTGGCCGCGGCGGCGCTCGGCGCGAGCGCGGCGGCGCTCCCGGGAGACCTCACGGAGACGGACATGCTGGGCGACACCGGAGCGAATGCGCTGGGGGCGCTGCTCGGCCTTGCGATCGTCAGGAGGGCCCCCCGCCCGGTGCGCCTCGCCGTCCTGGCCGGCCTCGTCGGGCTGACCGCAGCGAGCGAGCGCGTGTCGTTCACCACCGTGATCGAGTCGACGCCCGGCCTGCGCGAGATCGACCGCTGGGGACGCCGGGCGTGACTCGGACCCGCGCGCTCACCGGTCTCGCCGGCGCGGCGGCACTCGTCGCGGGTATCACCGTCGCGAGTCGCGTGGCCGGCTTCGCGCGCTGGTTCGTCCAGTCCTTCAGCGTCGGCGCCACCAGCACCGGGTCGGTGTACAACACCGCGAACCTGGTGCCGAACGTGTTGTTCGAGATCGTCGCCGGTGGCGCACTCGCCAGCGTGGTCGTGCCGCTGCTCGCGGGCCCGCTCGCGCGAGGGTTGCGCGCGGACATCGACCGGATCGCGTCCGCGCTCCTTACCTGGGCGCTCGCCGCCCTGATCCCGACCGCCGTCCTGGTGGCCGTGTTCGCGCGCCCGATCGTCTCCCGACTGATGGGTTCTCCGGTGGACCAGGACCTCGCGAGGGCGCAGGTGGACCTCGGCGCCCACCTGCTCGTGGTCTTCGCTCCGCAGCTCGTCCTGTACGGCATCGGAATCGTGCTGTCCGGTGTGCTCCAGGCGCAGCAGCGCTTCGCCTGGCCGGCGATCATGCCGCTGGTGTCCAGTCTCGTGGTGATGGGTGCGTACCTGATGTTCCGGCAGCTGGCCGATTCCGCCCAGGCAGACCCGGCCGCGCTCTCGTCCTCGGCGGTCGCGTGGCTCGGCTGGGGGACGACGGCGGGTGTCGCGGCGATGAGTCTGCCGCTGCTCGTCCCGGTGCACCGGAGCGGGGTGCGGCTCCGCCCGACGTGGCACTTCCCGGCGGGGGTCGCGCGCCGCGCCGCGCGCCTGGCCATGGCCGGAGTCGGCGCCCTCCTCGCTCAGCAGGTGGCCGTCGTGGCTGTCGTTCGGTTATCGAACGGGACCGGTGGACCAGGGACGATCAGCACCTTCATGTACGCGCAAGCGGTCTATGTCCTTCCGTACGCGGTGCTCGCGGTTCCGCTCGCCACGGTCGCCTTCCCGCGACTCGCTGAGCACGCCGCGACCGGTGACGGTGAGCGCTATCGCCGTCTGGTCTCCCTCTCGACCCGAAGCGTGATCGCCGTCTGCGCCGTGGGCACCGCCGTCCTCCTGGCCGCCGCCCCAAGCGTGGCCGCCGCCTTCACGGCCATCGACGTCGGCGACATCCGGGGGATGGCGGCGGCGCTCGGCTGGCTCGCGCCCGGGCTGATCGGCTACGGGCTGCTGCTCCAGTCGTCGCGGGTCCTGTATGCGCTCGAGCGCGGCCGGTCCGCGGTCGCAGCCGCGGCGGTCGGCTGGCTGGCGGTCACGCTCGCGTCGATCCTCGCGGTCCGCGTGCTGTCCGGGCCGGCCCCGGACCCCCCGGGAACCCTGCTCGGCCTGGCGATCGGGAACACCCTTGGCATGACACTCGGCGGCGCGGCGATGCTGATCGCGGTGCGTCGAGCGACGGGATCCGGCGGCAGCGCGGGGTTGGCTCGGAACCTCGTCGCGGCTGTCGCCGCGGGCGGACTAGGGGCGATCGCTGGGCGTTGGATCGCCGATGCGGGACTGGTCGCGTGGGGCCGCTCGCTGCGTGGAGCGCTGCCGGCCGCTTGCCTGAGCGGCCTGGTCGCGCTGTTCGTAGCCGCGGCCGTGTTCGCCGTACTGGACCGGAAAACCGTCGCGGAGGTGCGACGTCGTGCCTGACACTTCTCCCCGGGTGCTCCAGGTGCTCGGCTCGAGCACCGGAGGCGTGGCCCGGCACGTCGCGCATCTCGCCGACATCCTGGGCCGGGCCGGGATCACGGTGGATCTCGCCGGACCGGCCTCGGCGCTCGCGATCGCCCACCCCGGTGCGTCCCAGGCGGCGGTCCACCCGGTCGAGATCACGCACCGGCCCCGCTGGGGCGATGTCGCGGCGCTGCGCGCCCTGCGGCGATTGTTCCCGGACCGAGAGGTCGTGCACGCGCACGGTCTGCGCGCCGGTGCACTGTCCGTGCTCGCCGCGCGCTCCCTGCCGCGGCGTCGGCGCCCACGTGTCGCAGTGACGCTGCACAACCTGCCGGTGGGCGGTGCGCGGGTGCGCGTCGTCTCGGCCCTGCTGGAGCGAGTCGTCGCGCGCGGTGCAGATGTGGTCCTGGGGGTCTCGGGCGACCTGGTCGACCTGGCGCGCGCGCGCGGTGCCCGCGTGGTGGAGAGAGCCCTCGTGCCGACACCGGCCGCTTCGCCCGATCCGCGGCGGACCGAGGAGACGGACCGGGCCCGACTGCTGACCGACCTCGGCCTCGCAGCCGACGCGGAGGTCGCCCTGTTGGTCACGGTCGCTCGGCTCGCTCCCCAGAAGGGCCTCGAGCTGCTGCTCGACACCGCGCGGCTGCTCGCCGTTCGGGCTGGTGTGCGCTGGCTCGTGGCGGGCGACGGCCCGCTCGAGCCTGCCCTGTCGACGCGGATCGCACGGGACAAGCTGCCGGTCAGCCTGCTCGGGCAGCGCTCGGACGTCCCGGAGCTGCTGGCAGCCGCCGACGTCGTCGTCCAGACCTCGAGGTGGGAGGGTCAGCCGCTGGTCATCCAAGAGGCGCTCGCCAGTGGTTGCGTGATTGTCGCGACCGACGTCGGCGGCACCCGCGAGGTGACGGGTGACGCCGCTGTTCTGGTGCCGTACGGCGATCCGACGGGCCTCGCGGCCGCCATCTCGAGCCTCCTCGACGACCCCCGGCATGCCGCGGATCAGGCGTCCCGAGCGCTCCGACAGGCCGCCGAGCTGCCCGGCGGGGACGACCTCCTGAACCAGCTCCTGCATGTCTACGCGGTCGGTAGTCTCGAAACCCCCCAGCGTCGGGTAGGGTGAAAGCCCGTGGTAGAAAGCGCGTATCGACTCCCCGGGCGGTCGGAATCAACGACCCGGCACATCTTCGTCACCGGGGGCGTCGTCTCCTCACTCGGTAAGGGCCTGACGGCATCCAGCCTGGGCCATTTACTCCGTTCCCGCGGTCTGCGCGTCACGATGCAGAAGCTGGACCCCTACCTCAACGTCGACCCAGGCACGATGAACCCGTTCCAGCACGGCGAGGTCTTCGTGACCGACGACGGCGCCGAGACGGACCTCGACATCGGCCACTACGAGCGGTTCCTCGACATCAACCTCCCGGCCTCCTCGAATGTGACGACGGGTCAGATCTACTCGACCGTGATCGCCAAGGAGCGCCGTGGCGAATACCTCGGTGACACGGTCCAGGTCATCCCGCACATCACGGATGAGATCAAGTCGCGGATGCGGGCCGAGGCCGGCCCTGAGACGGATGTCATCATCACCGAGATCGGTGGCACCGTCGGTGACATCGAGTCGCTGCCGTTCCTCGAGGCGGCCCGGCAGGTCCGGCACGAGATCGGCCGCGACAACGTCTTCTTCCTCCACGTCTCGCTGCTGCCGTACATCGGACCGAGCCGCGAGCTGAAGACGAAGCCGACCCAGCACTCGGTGGCGGCCCTGCGCAGCATCGGCATCCAGCCCGATGCGATCGTCTGCCGTGCCGACCGCGACGTGCCGGAAGCCCAGAAGCGCAAGATCGCGCTGATGTGCGACGTGGACCGCGAGGCTGTCGTCACCGCGAAGGACGCGCCGAGCATCTACGACCTCCCACGCGTGCTGCACGCTGAAGGACTCGACGCGTATGTGGTCCGCCGACTCGCCCTGCCGTTCCGGGATGTCGACTGGACTGCGTGGCAGGCGCTGCTCGGCCGGGTTCACCACGCGAAGCTCCAGGTCGAGGTGGCGCTCGTCGGCAAGTACATCGACCTTCCCGACGCGTACCTCTCCGTCTGCGAAGCCTTGCGCGCCGGTGGTTTCGCGCACGACGCGAAGGTCACCATCCGGTGGGTCACCTCGGACGACTGCGTCACGCCCCAGGGTGCGGAACGCACTCTGGGAGGGGTCGACGCCGTGCTCGTCCCGGGCGGATTCGGCGTACGCGGGATCGAGGGCAAGCTGGGCGCGCTGAACTGGGCGCGGACGAACCGGGTCCCGACGCTCGGGATCTGCCTCGGACTGCAGTGCATGGTGATCGAGTTCGCGCGCTCCGAGCTCGGCCTCACCGATGCCTCCTCGTCCGAGTTCGACCCAGGGACGACCAACCCGGTCGTCGCGACCATGGCGGAGCAGCTCGCGATCGTCGGCGGTGAGGGTGACCTCGGTGGCACGATGCGCCTCGGCGCCTATGACGCGGTCCTCGTCCCCGGTTCGATCGTCGCGGAGGTCTACGGCAAGGAGCGGGTCAGCGAGCGGCACCGCCACCGCTACGAGGTCAACAACGGCTACCGGGCCCAGCTCGAGGAAGCCGGGCTCGTGGTCAGCGGCGTCTCGCCGGACCGGTCCTTGGTGGAGTTCATCGAGCTCCCGCGCGAGACCCACCCGTACTACGTCGGCACTCAGGCTCACCCGGAGTTCAAGTCCCGACCGACACGGGCCCACCCGTTGTTCGCCGGGCTGATCGGTGCGGCACTTGCGGCACGCGAGGCCGCGTCCACGGCTCAAGCACTTGCCTGAGCTGACGACGGGCGACGGTCCGGTCGCCCTGGGCGACGAGGAGCCGACGGTGCTGCTCGCCGATGTCCCTGCACCGCGGCCGGTGCTGGAGTCGGAGCTCGTGCACCGGGGCATGGTGTGGGACCTGCGCCGTGACACGGTCGATCTGGGCGCTGAGGGGACCGTCCGGCGCGAGTACCTCGACCATCCCGGCGCGGTTGCTGTCATGGTTCTCGACGACGACGAGCGCGTCTTCCTGCTCCGCCAGTACCGGCACCCGGTGCGCCGGGAGCTGTGGGAACCGCCGGCCGGGTTGAGGGACGTCGCAGGAGAGGATCCGCTCGACACCGCGGCGCGGGAGCTCGCCGAGGAGGCCGATCTGCGGGCCGCACGCTGGTCCGTCCTGCTCGACGTGTTCACGTCGCCCGGTGGAAGTTCCGAATCCATCCGGGTGTATCTTGCCCGCTCTCTGAGCGAGGTGCCGGTGGATGAGCGGTACGTCCGCACTGCCGAAGAGGCTGAGATGAGGGGCCGTTGGTGGTCGCTGGACGAGGCGTGCGATGCGGTGATGACCGGCCGGATCGCCAGCCCGACCGCGGTGAGCGGCTTGCTGGCACTTGACCGCGCCCGGCGCACGGGCTGGGTGAGCCTGAGGCCGGCCGGCGGCTGAACCGGGCGGCGCGGCACCGCTGCGTGGCGCGATGGTCGTCCCCCCGATCGGGGCGATCGTGGTGTCGTCCAGGATCTTGTCCCTACCATCGTGGCGTGATCTTCCGCGACACGGACCGCCGACGGTGGGCTCGGCCGCGCCAGCGGATCGCGGGTCCGCCGACCTGGCCGTTCGCCGCGCTGATCGCGCTGACCATGGTCGCCGTCGCCTCGGTGGGACGGTGGCCCTTGGTCCGGTCCTTCTCCCAGGGCCAGCGACTCGTCGCCATCGGGACGGTCCTTGCGCTGTGCCTCGCCATCGCGGTCTTCCGAGGCACGCAAGTCGTGCAGCATGCCGCGCTCATCCTGGCGATCGGCGCCAACCTGGCTCTTCTGCTCGATTCCCAGTCGTTCGCGGGCGCGATGCTGACCAACTACTCCTTCGTCTTCTGCGTGATGGTCGCGTCGGCCGCCTTCTCGCGAGCCGTCGCGACGACGTATCTGATCGGGACTCTCGCAGCCGTCTCGGCCGTGATGCACTTCTCGCAGCTGCAACCGCCGCCGCTGCTGTGGATCGTCCAGCTCGGCGCCATCGCCGGCACCGGTATTGCGGTCGGCTACTTCATCCGGTGGCTGAAGTGGTATGCGACGACGGACGATCTCACCGGTGTGGCCACCCGGCGCGCGTTCGACCAGGTCCTCGACTCGTACTTGAGGTCCGCTCGTCCCGGCGAGAGCCCCGTGTCGCTCGCCATGATCGATCTGGACAACTTCAAGGTGGTCAACGACACCGAGGGCCACCCTGCGGGCGACCAGCTGCTCAGGGATGTGGTCGACGCGTGGTGGCGTCGGCTGCGCACCGACGATCTCATCGCACGGGTCGGTGGTGACGAGTTCGCTCTGGTGCTACCGAACACCGATGAGACGACTGCCGGCGAGCTCGTCGCCGAGCTCGCAGCGCACAGCCCGTGCGCGTGGTCCGTGGGCGTGGTGGAGGCTCGTGCGGGCGACACCGTGGGGACGCTGGTCGACCGCGCCGATGCCGAGCTCTTCCGGGACGAACGGAGACACAAGGTCACCCGGACCGGCGGTGCTGCCGGCCTAGACCCTTGGGAGGACGCCTGGCCGGACGCGTAGCGACAGGATCGTCCACGCCATCGCCGCAGTGAGCAGGCCGGCTCCGAGCATGTGCGCGCCGACCAGCAGCTCGGGCAACCCGGTGAAGTACTGCACGTACCCGATCGCACCCTGGGCGAGGGTGACGGCAAGCAGCACGGTCACTGCCGTGCGCGCCGGAGGGACGTCGACGCGGCGCAACCGGACCACGAGCAGGATGACGAGCGCGACGAAGCACCAGACAGCGCCCGAGTGCACCGGAGTGATGCGAGCCGGGTCGAGGTCGAAGCGAGCGGCCGCTTCCGTGCTGCCCGAGTGCGGCCCTGAACCGGTCACGACGACGCCGAGGGTCAGCACGACGACTGCGACCGCGCCGGCGAGCCACGAGAGCCGACGGTCGGCGGCAGGCACCAGGGCCACCGGGTGCCCGTCACCTTCGCCGTACCTGACCAGCAAGAGCACCGCGACAGCCACCAGCGCCATCGAGATGAGGAGGTGGCTGCCGACGATGGCGGGGTTCAGGCCGGCGAGCACGCTCACACCGCCGATGACGGCTTGCGCGAGCACTCCGGCCAGCGGGACGAGGCCGAGCAGACGCAGCGCCCTGCTCCGGCCTGGCCGGCGCCAGACCAGCACGGCGACCGCGGCGACGATGACACTCAGCAGCACCGTCACGATGCGATTCCCGAACTCGATCTGCTGGTGGAAGCTCGTCGCTGCATGCAGCTCCGGCGTGAAGTGCCCAGGCTCGCACTGCGGCCAGGTCGAGCAGCCGAGCCCCGAACCGGTGAGTCGGACCGCGCCGCCCGTGACGACGATGCCGATCTGACCGATGAGGTTCGCCCACAACGCACGCTCGGTCCAGTCGGTGCGCGTCGTCGTCAGCGTCGGGGGAGCGGTGAGGGTCGTCACGCGCTCACGCTATCGCTGTCCGTTCGCACCCGGGGGGCACCTCGGCGTCGATCCGCGGGGTGCCGCTCCCGGTTACGACGACCAGCGGAAGAAGCGCCGGGTGAGGAGAGCGCCGATCGCGGCCCACATCGTCAGGACGGCGAGCGCAGCCAGGTGCCAGTGAGCTCCGTTCACGGCCGAGCGCAGTGCCTCGCCGAGCGCCCCCGACGGCAGGAGTCGTGCGACTGCGGCGGCAGGACTCGGCAGCGTCGACACCGGCAGGATGACGCCGCCGCCGACCAGAAGGAGCGCCCAGACGAGGTTGGCACCGGCCAGCACGGCCTCGGCTCGCAGGGTCCCCGCCATCAGCAGGCCGAACGCGGTGAACGCGGCCGTACCGAGCGCGAGGGCGAGCGTGGCCGCGCCGGGATCAACGTGTCCGGGTCGCCAACCGAGCAGGCCGGCAACGGTGACGAGCACGAGGACCTGACCGAGCTCGATGGCCAGGACCGCGAGGATCTTCCCGGTGAGCAGACCACCACGGCCGAGCGGAGTGGTGGCGAGGAACCGGAGCACCCCGTTCCGCCGGTCGAACGCCGTCATGATCGCCTGAGAGGTGAACGAGGTGGACATCACGGCCACCGCCAGCACGCCCGGCACGACGACGCCGAGGCGAGCCGCCGTCGTGGCGCCGTCGACCAACGAGGTTCGCGGCAGGGCGACGAGCAGGATGCTCGGAAGCACGAGGGTGAGCAGCAGCTGCTCACCGTTGCGCAGGAGGGTCCTGGCCTCGAAGGCACCCTGGCTGAGGACCCGGCGCCACGCGGGCGCCGCTCCCGCGTGCACCGGGCGGGCGGGGGTGGCGTTGCGGGCGCTCACCGCAGGCTCCGACCGGTCAGCTCGAGGAAGACGTCCTCGAGGGTCGTGCCGGCGCTCGCGAGATCCGTGACCAGGGTCCCGCGGCCCGCCGCCCAGTTCGCGACCGTTGCGACCAGGGCCGGATCCACCGGGACGGGCCGCGTCACCACGTACCGACCGGGCTCCCGCTCCGCCGCCGTCGCCCCGGTGCCGAGCTCGGATCGCAGGCCCGCTAGGTCGAGTCCAGGGGACCCGCGAAACGTGAGCG
>Ga0209745_1001903_pt1 | contig 12186 bp, 10 predicted proteins | sample BarGraNGADG00312_FD_184495 | JGI IMG/M metagenome (GOLD analysis project Ga0209745, IMG submission 184495) | Arctic peat soil microbial communities from Barrow, Alaska - Barrow Graham LP Ref core NGADG0004-312 (SPAdes) (version 2) | ecosystem: Environmental > Terrestrial > Soil > Wetlands > Peat... | reverse complement strand
GCCCCACAGCAGGCGGACACCGGTCCGCTCCTGGAATCCAAGGGCGTCGTCGGCGAGGGCGTCGAGGTTGCGCCGGAACTCCGCGAACGAGGCGCCATCGGGGGCGACATCGCGGTCGTGGAAGCAGTAGAAGGGGGTGCCGAGCTTGGCGAAGAACTCGAATGCGGCGGCCATCTTGGCCCGGGCCGCGTCCATCTCGTCGCCCGGCGCGTCGATCCAGGGCCGCTCCCAGGTACCCGACCCGAACATGTCGCTGCCCGAAGAGGCGAAGGAGTGCCAGTAGGCGACGGCGATCCGGAGATGGTCCTCCATGCGCTTGCCGAGCACGACACGATCGGGATCGTAGACCTTGAATGACAGCGGATCGGAAGAGCCGGGGCCACCGAAAGAGATCCGCCCTGGGACCTCGGAGAAGAACTGGCTACTCATTCGTTGCTCCTTGCATTCCCAACGCCGTTGCGTCCGCTCACCGATCCAGCCAGCGACAACCCTGGCGAAGGCACCGAAGAGCCAGCGTCCACGACGACCTACTCCAGCAGCAGCTTCTGTGAGTCCTGGCGGGCATGGCTGAGGCGACCTGCGCGCTCCGACACAGGCCGCACCGGGGACTACTGGCGAGCGGGCTCAACAACGACATCGACCCACCGAGGATCGGCGGCACTGATCCGGTGTCGCTCTCCGACAAGCTCGACGCTCGCCGTCGCATCGCGCTCCACGCACGAGCCGCCGACCCAGAGCTCCAGGGCCCCCGGCTCGACGGCGCGCACGAGGTCACGACCGGAGAATGCGACCCGGGTCGTGGGCACGGTGAACCGGACGACGGCTGTCTCCCGCGGCTCGAGCTGCACCCGGGCATACCCAAGCAGCTGCGCCACCGGCCGGGTGATCGAGGCCACGGGGTCGTGCCCGTACAGCTGGACGACGTCGGCACCGGCGCGCGCTCCAGTATTCGCGACGCGCACGGTCACCTCGATCTGACCGTCGGTCGGCACCGTAGCGGAGGCCACCCGCAGGTCGCCACGGACGAACGTCGTGTACGACAGACCGAACCCGAACGGGCGAATTGGTTCCGGGTCCAGGTTGGACACCGACGACACTCCGCCAAGCGGCGGATGCAAGTAGGAATACGGCTGCGAACCCGCGGAGCGCGGGAGGCTGACCGGGAGGCGGCCCGAGGGGTTGACCCGGCCGCTGATCACGCCGGCGATCGCCGCCGCGCCCTCCTCGCCAGGGAAGAACGCCTGGACGACGGCGGCGCACCTCTCGAGGGCCCAGCCCACGGCGTACGGCCGTCCGGTCACCAGGACGAGGATGACGGGCGTGCCGGTAGCGAGGACCGCCTCGACGAGCTCGCGCTGTTCTCCCGGTAGCTCGAGGCTGTCGACGTCGCAGCCTTCACCCGAGGTGCCGCGCCCGAAGAGACCGGCACGGTCACCGGCGACGACGATCGCCACGCCCGCATCGCGTGCAGCCGCGACGGCCGGCCCGAACCCCGAGCGGTCTGGGTCGTCGACGCCGCACCCCTGGGCGTAGACGACGTCGCTCGCGCAAAACTCGACAGTGAGCGCGTCCAGCACGGTGGGCACGTCGATGCCGAGCGGCACGTCCGGATAGTGGTCGAGCACGTGGTTCGCGAACGAGTAGCAGCCGAACAGGGCCTTGGCGCGGTCGGCGTTCGGGCCGATGACCGCGATTCTCGTGGGGCCCGCAAGAGGGAGTGCTCCGTCGTTCTTGAGGAGGACCACGGCCTCCTCGGCGAGCCGTTTCGTGATCGCTCGGTGTTCCGCCGGGTCGAGGCTTCGAACCTCGGGCGCGGGCCCGTCGAACGTGGCGTCGAGCAAGCCGAGCTCGGCCTTCTGGCGCAGGACCCGCTCAACCGCAAGGTCCACCAGAGCCTCGTCAACTCGTCCTGCGCGGATCTCGTCAGACAGGGGCGCGCCGTACGCATTGCCGGTCGGCAGCTCGACATCCACACCGGCATGGAGGGCCTGTGCCGCGGCGCCGCCGAGATCGGCCGCAACCCCGTGCAGCGAGGTCAGGAAAGCCACTCCGAAGTAGTCCGACACCACCACGCCGTCGAAGCCCCATCGATCACGCAGGACGCCGGTCAGAAGCGAGCGATCCGCAGCTGCCGGCAGCCCGTCGATCTCGGCGTACGAGTGCATGACCGATCGAACATGCCCATCCAGCACCGCCATTTCGAAGGGGATCAGGAGGACATCGGCCAGCTCGCGCGGGCCGGCATGCACCGGCGCCAGGTTCCGGCCGGCGCGGGAATTCGAGTATCCGACGAAGTGCTTGAGCGTCGCGACGATTCCCGCTTCCTGGAGGCCGCGGACATAGGCCGTGCCGATCGACCCGACGACGTACGGGTCTTCGGAGATGCACTCCTCGACCCGGCCCCAACGGGCGTCGCGGACTACATCGAGTACCGGCGCAAGACCCTGATGAACGCCCAACGACGCCATTGTCGACCCGATCGCCCGCCCGACCTCCTGGACGAGTACGGGGTCGAACGAGGCGCCCCATGACAGCGGCGCCGGGAAGGTAGTCGCCTGCCAGGCCTGCAGGCCTGTCAGGCACTCCTCGTGGACGATCGCCGGGATCCCCGTCCGGGTGTGCTCGACAAGCCAGCGCTGCTTCTCGCGGAGCAGCCGGGACCCACGCTGCGGGTCGACTGGCGCCGTGCCGTAGAAGCGTGTGATCTGGCCGATCCCGTTGCGCGCGAACTCCTCGAATGGGAGGTGCTCGCTCTCCATCGCGTCATGAAGTGGCGCGACCTCGGCGCCTGGGCTTGCGCCGGACTCGACCCAGACGCCGATGAGCTGTGCCAGCTTCTCATCGAGGCTCATGCCCGCGATCAGGGCCGCGATCCGCGCTCGTGTGCTGTTGACGGACTGCTCCATTGGTCTCCCTGAGTTCATGGGCGCCGGGTGAGCCGCAGCCGCAGCGGGTCGGTCCTTCTGTACTAGCCGCGCTTCCCGCGCGCACCCGGGTACCAGTCCTCGAGAGTGTTCTCGGTGACCGCGATGAACACATCGTCCGGCCGCACGCCTTCGGCCTCCAGCCGGCGCGCGACTGCCTCGTACATTCGGTTCTTGGTGGCCGTGTCGTACCTGCCGACCATCAGGACCCGGACGTAGACGACGTCACCGCGCTCGCCGCCGAGGTAGTGCGGGTTCGCAACGATGTGGCTGGCGGGCAGCGCGTGGATGACCTGGAATCGATCCTCGGCGTCCATCCCGAGACCCTCGGCGAGGCCGGCGTTGACGGCATCGGCGTACGCCAGACGCTTCTCTACCGGAACCGTATCGGCAACTTCGATCGTAACGAGCGGCATCAGGCCCAGACCTCACTCTCTACTCTTACGTCAGCCCCAGTCCGCGCGGACTGCTCGATCGCCAAGCCCAGTGCGTGGTCCTGGCAGCCCTGTGCGAGGGGATAGGGCGCCGGCCCGTCATTGCGCGCCCAAAGGCCGACGGCTGCTTGGTGGCTGGCGACGGCGATGTCGTCTTCCGACAGGTTCGTCCCCACCCATTGGTTCCTGAAGACGACGCGCCCGTCGAAGGACGCGTGGACGACTTCGTTGCCCTCGAGGTTCATGTCCACGCCGGTTCGGCGGTACACGATCGGCGATGTCACGGGCCCCTCCGACGTGAGCCGGGTGACGGAATCGTCGACGATCTCCCCAAGTGAGCCGCGGATGACGATCCGGCGTGCACGCAGCGGGTTCCACCACTGGTTCTCGACGAAGTCGTACAGCCCCATCCGGCCACCGCCAAAGTCGAGCGTGGCGATCGTCGTGGTCTTGGGCCCCGGCTTCGGGTCGCTCGCCCATCCGCTGAAGCTCAACGGGTCGACAAGCGGCGCCGTAAACGCCCTGGCGTTGACCACAACGGCGTCCATGTCGACGCCGAGGAAGGCGCGGACGAGCGACACTGCGTGGTACAGGTGGGTAGAGGCGATCTCCACCGACGTCACCGTTCCGATGGTCCCGGCTTGCGTCACCGCCAGCCGCGAGGCGTGCCCCGGCATGCGTGTGTACTGCTCGCCAACCTGGACGAGGCCGGAGGCACCGACGTCGTGCCACAGCGACCGCAAACCGTCGAGCTCCGGGGCGGGCGGCGTCTCCGCCAGGACCTTGGCCCCCGCAGCGACGAGCTCGCGGACGATCCCGGGCATGGCCGGCCAGGACACGGCTGAAATGACGAACTCCGGCTTGAAGGCGAGCGCCTCGCCGATGGTCCGGACGGTTGCTACGCCCCAACGGGCGGCGATGCGCTGGGCCTCGGCATCGGTCTCCGTGACCACTGCGACTACCTGGAGCCGGTCCGGCGCGGCCTTGGCCATGCGAATGTGGAACTCGGAGCGCCAACCGCTCCCGACGATGGCGAACCTGACTGGAGGCGACACTGGACCTGCTCCCTTCCGTATGGCGATGCGTCTATGGCAGGGCGACTCAGCACCCCGGCGGGGATTGTTCAGACCTGACTCATGCCGCCGTCCACGACCAGTTCGGCACCGGCGACAAAGGACGATTCGTCGGACGCGAGGAACACCACCGCGGCCGCGATCTCCTCCGGTCGCCCCACCCTGCCTACGGGGATCAGCGCAACGACCTGGCGCTCGACCTCGTCCGACCCGCCCGTGAACCGGGCGAACCCGGCGGTGTTCGTGGGGCCGGGGCTCACGGCGTTGGCGCGGATGTGGCGCTCCCGAAGCTCGGAGGTGAGAGTGCGCGCGAGAGACCGAACGGCGGCCTTCGTCGCGTTGTACACCGCGTGTCCCGGGCCGCCGTTGTGGCCCGCGATTGACGAAGTGAGCACGATCGTCCCGCCGTCGCGCATCAGCGGAACGAGGACATTCACCGTGAAGAACGTCCCCCGAAAGTTGAGGTCGGCCACGCGGGCGAACTGCTCCGGAGTGGTATCGACGATCTGGGTCGTCGCCACGTCGCGGCCTGCGTTGGCGACGATGACGTCGATCGGCCGGCCGGCCGCCTTCAGGGTTTCGACCAGCCGTTCGAGGTCGGCGACGTTGCTCGCGTCCCCGTTGATCCCGGTCACGCGCGGGCCGAGCGCGGCGACGGTGGCGGCGATCTCGTCCTCGAATGGCGAGGTCACAACAACGTCGGCGCCTTCGGCGACAAACCGCGCCGCGACGGCACGACCGATGCCGGCGGTGCCTGCGGTGACGACCGCGAGGCGGCCCTCCAAGAGTCCCATCAGTTCTCCTCGTCGGCTTGGTACCGCACACCGAGCTGTCGTCGCGCCTCATCGAGCACCTCGAGCACCGCGAGGCTGTCCGCGAGGGGCATGAGGCGGCTATCGATCTCGCCGGCCGCAAGGCAGCGCTCGACCTCGGCAACCTCGTGGGCGTAGCCGTTGCCCTGGGGCAGGCGCCGCGTCTCCGTCGTGCTGCCAGATGCCGTGGAGACGGTGAACGCCTCGGTCCGGAACAGCTGACCGGCCACCTCGATCCACCCCCTGGTGCCGATGATCGTCGCCGCGGAGCCGCCCTCGGTGATCGAGCTGCACGTCAGCGTGGCGACCTGGCCGGTCGTGGAGGTCCACGTCAATGCGACCGAGACGTCCACGCCTGTCGGGGCCAGAGACCCGGCCGCGCGAACGTTGCTGGGCCGTCCGATCAGGGGCAGCACGAAGGCCGCCGCGTAAACCCCGAGATCGAGGAGCGCGCCGCCGCCCAGCGCCGGGTCGAACAGCCGGTGTCCGGGGTCGTAGTCGAAGCGGTGCGACACGTCAGCGCGCACGGCCACGATGTCCCCGATCTCGCCGCCGGCGACCGCCGCCCAGACTGCCAGGACCGTCGGGTTGAGCCGCAGCCACATGCCCTCGAGGCAGAGCAGGCCGCTCGCCGTGGCCTCGGCCTGGATATCGCGCGCCTGCCGGGCGTTGACGCCAAGAGGTTTCTCGACCAGCACCGGCTTGCCTGCCCGCAGGGCCAGCAGGGCAGCGTCGTGGTGCTGGGCGTGCGTGGTCGCCACGTAGACGACATCCACGTCCGGGTCCGCGACGAGAGCCTCGTAGCTGCCGTAGGCTCGGTCGGCGCCTAGCGCCGCAGCAAGGTGGGTCGCGCGCGCCGCATCCCGAGAGGCGACCGCCCCGACCACGCTGGCGGGCGACGCTGCGATGTCCGCCCCGACCGTGCGGGCGATGCCGCCTGCCCCCAGGATCCCCCATCGCACCTTGGGGCCCGCGCTCACTTGAGCGCCCCGGCGGCAAGGCCGCGCTCGAAGTACTTCTGGAACGCGAGGTAGACGAGGACCTCTGGCACTGCGGTGATCACCGCCGCGGCGAGCACCCCCGTCTGGTCATTCGTGTACTGGCTGGTGAAGAACGACGGCAGCAAGGTGACGACCTGCTTGCTCTGATCGGTGAGCATCAGCATCGGCAGCAGGTAGGAATTCCATGAACTGATCAGCGTGAAGACAATGATGACGGCCGTAATCGGGAGCGTCAGCGGCAGGACGACGCTCCAGAAGACCTGCGCATCGTTGGCGCCGTCGACGCGTGCGGCCTCCATGATCTCGTTGGGGATGCCGTCGAAGAAATTGCGCGCAACGAGGACCGTGAACGGAACCTGCAATGCCGCCAGCGGCAAGATGACCGCGAGAAGCTCGTCGTACAGGTCGAAGTTCGAGGCCACGACGAACAGCGGGGTGAGGATCACCGCCTCCGGCACGGTAAGGGCCGCGAGAAGGGCCCAGAACCAGACCTCCCTGCCGAGGATCCGGAGCTTGGAGAAACCAAATGCCGCCAGCATCGTGCAGGCGTAGACAATCGCGATCGTGCAGACCGAGACGATGGCGCTGTTGGTGAATACCGTCGGCACGATGCCGGTATTGAAGACCTTGGCGTAGTTGCCGAGCCCCAGCCCGCCGAGCGATCCCTGGACCCCAAAGACCAGCGGCGCCAGGAAAGGCAGGATCATGAGGGTGGCCAGGAGTTGGAGGCCGATGCGCGACGCGCGGCCGTGTACGTCGAACACTCCTACCCCTTTTCCGACCGGCTGGTGCTCGTCCTCAGCAGCACGCCGCCGGCAACTGCAAGCACCAGCAGTGCGATCGCGAGGGTGGCTGCATAGCCGAAGTGTTTCTGCTGGGCCATGACGTAGTAGATGTAGGTGCCCAGGAACTCGGTGGCGTGGTTCGGACCGCCGTGGGTGACGAGGTACGGGATGTCGAACGTCTTCAGGGCGCCGATCAGGCCCAGCACGGCCAGCGCGGCCGTCGTGCCCTTACACATCGGCCAGACGATCGACCGAAGAACGCGGAAGCTGCTGGCGCCGTCTACTCTCGCCGCCTCGAGGATCTCCGGATTGAGCTGTGACATCGCGGCGTAGTAGAGGATGAACGTCAGGCCCGTCCACTCCCACACGGTGATGAACATGACGACCGGCATCGCGGTCGTCGGGTCCGCCAGCCATGGGCGCGTCAGCGAGCCGAGGCCGATGTTGCTCAACAGCCAGTTGAACTGCCCGAACTGGTCGAATACCTGCCGGAAGACGGGCGCCATGGTGGCCGGGGCGAGCACAACCGGGATGAACACGATCGTCTTGTATGCGTTCGCGAGGCGGATCCGCGAGTGCATGACCCCCGCGAACGTGAACCCGATGAACGTCTGCACCGAGAACGTGATGAGGTAGAAGAGGACCGTATGCCAGAGCGCGTTCCAGAACACGGGGTCGCCGAACATCTTTGCGTAGTTGGCGTCCCCGATGCTCGTTGGAGTGGACAGGATGAAGCCATTCCAGTCGAGCGTGGAGGCGTAGCCCAAGTACCCGATCGGGAAGTAGATCAGGCCGATGACCAGGACGATCGCCGGCAGGACCCACGGCACACCGCGGAGTCGCGCCCCAAGCGGGCTCGAGCGGCCCTTGGGCCGGCCGGTCGCGCTGACCGGCCGGCCCAAGGTCTCGTGGGCAGGTGCAGTGCTCATTGCATGCCCTCGGTCGCAGTCGCGAGGAGCACGGGGCTCACCTGTTGGAAGTGAAGGTTGTTTCGCGCTACTTGCCGGCGTCCTGAACGGCCTGGAGGCCTTGCAAGGCTTGGTCGGCAGTCTTTTGGCCGGTCGCCATACCAGTCAGCGCGTCGCGGAACGCGGTGTTGAGGTCAGCACTCACGTCGCCCAACCGCTGCGCAGTCGCAGAAACTGCCTTCGTCTGATAGGCCTGGAGCGCCGTCAGCTGCTTGGAGGGGTTGACGAGGTTGATCTGGTCCCACTTCGCGCCGACGCCCTTGAGCGCCGGGATCAAGTTGAGCGTGTTGGCCACGATTTGCTGCCCAGCCTGGGACGTCGCAATCCAGACGGCGAAGGCCGTCGCTGCCTCCTGCTTAGGGGACTTCGCGCTGACCGCCAAGCCGTAGTCAGCGTCGCCGTACATCGAGCCGGTCGTGCCGGTCCCGGCGAGATCCGGGAACGAGATCGGCATGATAGTAATCGGGGTCGGGTTGCTCACGCCCGCTGCGGTCATCCCGTTCACCATGGTTTCCTTGACCGCATTCGACGTGTACCAGCTGCCCATCATGACCATCGCGTACTTGCCCGACAAGAAGAGGTTGTTGGCGTCGGGGTACTGGTTGAGGCCGATGGCCCCCGCCTGCATGATCCCCTCATCGAAGAGGGACTTCCAGATGCCCATCGCCTTAGCGAAGCGGGGGTCGGTCCACTTGACCTGGCGCTGCGCGGCTTGGGTATAGAGCCCGGGCGCGATGTTCTCGCAGATTGCCTCGAACGTGTCCATGTCGAAGGCCCACTGGCCCGCGCCCTGCACGAAGCAGCCCACACCGTTCGTCTTCAGGGTCGAGCACACGGTCTTCCACTCGGCCATCGTAGTGGGCGCCTTGAGGCTGTACTTGTCGAAGATGTCCTGGTTGATCCACATCGAGCCGGAGTAGACGGCGCCGACTTGCAGGCCGACGAGCTTGCCGCCAACGGTCATCGGGTCAACGCCCGCTGCGGCGACCTTGGTCTTCCAGTCGCTGCCGAGTGCCGCCGTCACGGCGGGAGTCATGTCAATGGCGCCCGGCGCGAATTGGGACACGCCGCCGTTCAGCGAGCCTGGCGCGACGTTGAATACGTCGGGCCCCTTGGACGAAGTGATCGCCGGGCCGAGCACCGAGTCGTACGAGTCGATCGGCTTCGAGACGAAAGTCACCTTCACGTTCGGGTAAACCTTGTTGAACCCCGCGATCATCGTGGTAGCGAGGTCCGCGGTGGGCGTCCATCCCCACCAGGTGAGATCGCCGGTCAGGGCCGTGGTAGCCGCTGGGGCTACCGACGCCGCTGGGGCTACCGACGCCGCTGGGGCTACCGACGCCGCAGTGGACCCCGGTGTCGTGGTGACGGCCGGTGCCGCGGTTGAACTACTGCCCGAGCAGGCGCTCAAGGTAAGCAACGCGACGCTGACGAGACCGATGCCGGCTCTCCGGCGGCCGTTGCGCCGTTTCGCTCCCCACATCCCCATCTCCTCTTTCCGTTCCTTTCCGCCCGAACTCGGGCTGTGGCGACGGATCCCGCGCCGCTGCGGAAGACGGTATCCCGATCCTCAGATCAGGGAGTCCGTCGGTTGTCGGGGAGCGGTCCGAAGCGAGGATGAGTTGGGCCGACGATCTGGCAAGCGCTTCACGCGCCCGAACCTTCCACGTCTTGACCGCTCCAAGGAAAAGAATCGCGCAACTTGCGTTGCGGCCTTACGATATAGTCCCAGAAAGAGGTCGTCAATGTCCGCTGGCACGACAGTGGATGGGAGAGGTGGATGGCGGGGAAAGGCGTCACGATCGCCCAGATCGCTGCCGCGGCGGGTGTCTCGGTCCCGACCATCTCGAGGGTCCTTAACCGCCGGGCGGGGGTCTCGATAGAGAAGCGAGAACTGGTCGAGCGCCTGCTGCTTGAACACGGCTACCAGCGCCGCAACCGGCAGGACCGCGGCGGCCTGATCTACTTCGTTATCACCGACCTCGAAACGCAGTGGGCCACGACGCTACTCCGGGGCGCTGAGGCCGAAGCCGGGCGTCTCGGTTTTGATCTGGTCGTCAAGACGACCCACGGAAGCCCGGTGGGTACGCCAGGCTGGGTCGAGCACGTCGTCAAGCGCGGGTCCTCCGGCGTCGTCCTCGTCGTATCGGAGCTCCTGGACGCTGGCCGTGCGGAGCTCGAGAGCTTCCACGTGCCGGTGGTGCTGGTGGACCCAGTAGGGACCGGATCCCAGTCACTGACGACTATCGCCGCAACCGACTGGGCGGGAGGGCGAGACGCAACCGAGCACCTGATCGGGCTCGGACACAGGCGCATCGGCTTCATTACGGGTCCTCTGAGCGAGGAGTGTCACCGGGACCGACTTGACGGCTACCGGGCAGCCCTCCAACGCGCCGGCATCGAGCCCGACCAGGAGCTGGTACGAAATGGCGACTCGCTCATGTCGGGCGGCCTCCGCGGAGGCCGGGAGCTCCTGCAGCTCCCCGAGCCGCCGACGGCGATCATCAGCGGCTCCGATGAGCAAGCGTACGGTGTCTACAAGGCGGCGAGGGCACTGGGGTTGGCCATCCCGGATGACCTGTCAGTCGTCGGGTTCGACGACGTCGCACTCTGCCAGTGGGTGTCGCCCCAGCTGACCACAGTCCGTCAGCCGCTCGCGGAGATGGCGAGCGAGGCAACTCGCATCGTGATCGAACTCGCGAGGGGTGGCACGCGCCCGAACCAGCGGTTCGAGCTTTCGACCTCCGTGATCGTTCGCGAGTCCACGGCCCCGCCGAGGCCGCACCCGACGGCAACAGGAAGCACCTGACGCGCGGGCCGCCTCCCCGATGGGTCGCGGCAAGATGCCCCGATCGGGGCCGGACGGGAGGACACTGACATGAACGTGGCGTCACGTGGCGCCGGGCCCCAGTACCGGCATCGCACGGTTCGCGCGGTCTTGACGCTGGTCGGGCAGGACGGTGAGCGGCTTCGCAGCACGCCCGTCACGGTCGAGCAAGTCCGGCACGCTTTCAGTTTCGGCAACATCGGCTTCGACTTCATCGCCCTGGCCAACGCCGAGGCGGTAACCTTCCGGTCAAGCCCGTTCGGCGGGGCATCGGCGGACCACTCACCTCAGCTCGCGGAGCTGTGGTTCGACGTGTTCAACACGGCGACGCTGCCCTTCTACTGGGAAGGCTTCGAGCCGCAGCGCGGACATCCCGACACCGGGCGCCTCTTGCGCGCGGCGCGGTGGTTCACGAACCAAGGCTGCTCAGTGAAAGGACACCCGCTCGTCTGGCACACCCAGGCGCCGCGCTGGCTGCTCGACCTCCAGCCAATCGAAGTGGAGACTGCCGTCAGGGCGCGCATCCTTCGAGAGGTCACCGATTTCGTCGACGTGATCAGCACCTGGGACGCGATCAACGAGGCGGTGATCATGCCGGTGTTCGAGAAGGAGACAAACGCGATCACCCTCCTCAGCAAGCAGCTCGGCCGCGTCGGGATGGTCCGGCTCGCCTTCGATACAGCCCGGGCGGCGAACCCAGGCGCCACGCTGATCTTGAACGATTTCGACATGACCGCGGCGTTTGAGCACCTGATCGAGGCTTGTCTCGAGGCTGGCATCTCCATCAACGCCCTCGGTCTGCAGAGCCATATGCACCAAGGCTACTGGGGTGAGACGAAGACCCTCGCGGTACTCGAGCGGTTCTCGCGCTTCGGGCTGCCGCTGCATATGACTGAAACGACCCTGGTGTCGGGAAGCCTCATGCCTCCGGAGATCGAGGACCTCAACGACTACCAGGTGCCCGAGTGGAAGTCGACGCCCGAGGGCGAGGAGCGCCAGGCCGACGAGATCGTGCGGCACTACACGACGCTCCTGCAGCACCCCTCAGTCCAGTCCATCACGTACTGGGGACTGACCGACGACGGGTCGTGGCTTGGGGCACCGGCCGGCCTCGTGCGCGCCGACGGCACGCCCAAGCCCGCATACCATGCCCTCCGGCGGCTCATCAAGGGCGAGTGGTGGCTTCCCAGGACGACCGTCGTTTCCGATGACGAGGGCCGGATCGCGGTCGAGGGTTTCGCCGGCGATTATCGGATCGGAGTCGGCGGAGGGCAGGCGCTCGTCAACCTGAGCGAGGCCGGCGTGGTGGAGCGCCAAGTCGCCATCTACTAGTACGACAACGCCGGTAGAGGTCATGCTGGA
>Ga0209745_1001902_pt1 | contig 12187 bp, 9 predicted proteins | sample BarGraNGADG00312_FD_184495 | JGI IMG/M metagenome (GOLD analysis project Ga0209745, IMG submission 184495) | Arctic peat soil microbial communities from Barrow, Alaska - Barrow Graham LP Ref core NGADG0004-312 (SPAdes) (version 2) | ecosystem: Environmental > Terrestrial > Soil > Wetlands > Peat ... | reverse complement strand
ACCGTTCTGACCCGAACCGTTCTGACCCGAACCGTTCTGCCCGCTCGACCCACCCTGCTGGCTGCTCGGACTCTGGTCGACGGTGGCCGCCTTGGCCGCGAGTGTGACGCTCACGTCGAGGACCTTGCCGTTGCGCACCACCGTCAGCTTGGCCGTGGAGCCGGCTGTGCGCTCGCGGACGTACGCCGTCAGCGACTCCGCCCCGGCCACGGGACGACCGTCGATCGCCACGACGACGTCGCCGACCTTCACCCCCGCATTGGAGGCCGGCGAACCGGACGTCACCTGCTGGATGACGGCGCCCTTGCGGGTGGTGCCGTCCGCAGTCGCGTCGCCGTCGGTCAGCGACACCCCGAGGAACGCGTGCTCAGCCGTTCCGGACTTCACGAGCTGGGCGGCGATGTTCTGCGCCAGGTTGATCGGGATAGCGAAACCGAGCCCGATCGACCCGGACTGGCCGCTGCTGCTGCTCGAGAGCGACGCGATCGACGACGTGATCCCGATGACCCGACCCTGTGCGTCGAACAGCGGCCCACCGCTGTTGCCGGGGTTGATCGCAGCGTCGATCTGGATCGCGTTCGTCACGACCACATCGCTGCCCTGCTCCGCCGATGCGGAGACCGGGCGGTCGACCGCCGAGACGATTCCGGTGGTCACCGTGTTCGCCAGGCCGAGCGGGTTGCCGACTGCCATCACGGCTTCGCCGACGGCGACCGCGCTCGAGTCACCGAGCGCGGCCGGTGACAGGTTGCTCGGCGCGTTGGTGATCTTCACGACAGCCAGGTCCGTGGTCGAGTCGGACCCCACGATCGTCGCCTTGTACAGGCGACCGTCGTTGAGCGTGACCTGAACGGTGCTAGCGCCCGAGACGACATGGTTGTTCGTCAGGACGTGCCCCTGGTTGTCGATGATGACGCCGGAACCCTCCGCACTGCCGCTCGCCGTCGTCACCTCGATCGCCACGACAGACGCGGAAACCGCGGCCGAGACCTTCTCCCAGTTGGGGTTGTTCGAGGTCGAGCCGGACACTGGGGCCGTGTCGGTGCTCGCCGTGCCGATGCTGGCGAGGCTCGACGCCGAGGTGGTTGCGGCGTGGTCGTCCCGCCCGACCAAGGTCATCATGCCGGCAGTCGCGAAGCTCGCGATCAGAGCGGCCGCGGCGGCGGCGCCGACGACCGGCACCCAGATCCGCTGCGTCCGGGGCGGCGGCGCAGCCTGGGTCGTGGTCGCACCGTCGGCGGGGTAGGCGGCGAGCAACGCGAACGGATCGGCCTGGTTGGTCGGCTGGGTCGGCTGGGTCGGTGCAGGATGGCCCCAGCCGACCGGCGGCTGCGGCGCGGGCGACTGCTCGGTCGCTTGCTGCGGCGCGAGCGGCTGCGGCGCCGCCACCTGGGGGGTCGGCATCTGCTGGGTGCGCTCGACCGGGATCTGCTGCGTGGGCTCAAGACCGGACGTCGTGCCGTCGGCACCGTCGTGCACCGGGGTCTGCTCGTCCTCAGGGCTGTGGGTCATGATTGCCTCCTTGTTCATCAACTATCAAACCGCGCGCTGCTGGAGGCGGGCTTTAGACTTCCTGGGTATTTGCTGCGAGTTCGTTCAGTTAGCAGCCGAGATCAGCCCAGGGCCTGCTCGACCGCGTTGGCGATCCGCTCGAACAGCGCGCGTCGGCGCAGCCGATCGACCCGCACCTCGACGACGCTCAACCCGGGGCCGGGGGTCGCGAGCACGACCTTGAGCTCACCCAGCTCCCGGACCAGCTGGTGGCGCACGCCGTACCCCGCACACAACGCGCCGAGGTCTGCCCCGTGCGGGGTGCCGAAGACCCGCTCGAAAACGGCCGCGTGCTCTGGGGCGCCGTGCTCGAGGGTCGCAAAGATGGAGCCGCCGTCGTCATTCCCGACGACGATCTGCAAGTCGGGCTCCACCTCGAGCGGCCCGCGCAGAAGCCCGCCGACGTCGTGCAGGAAGGTGAGGTCACCCATCAGCGCACGCACGCGGCGATCGGGGGTTGCGAGGGCCACCCCGATGGCCGTGGACACCGTGCCGTCGATGCCCGCCAGGCCGCGATTGGACACCACCGCAGGCGGCTCGTCCCAGCCGGCCACAAGATCGAGGTCCCGCACGGAGTTGCTCGAACCGACGACGAGCACGTCCTCGGGCCGCGAGGCCCGCGCCATCTCGCGGGCCAGCAGCGGGCCTGGCATGCGGGTGCCGCTGCGCGAACGTCGACCGAGGAGCGCGACGTCGAGCAGGCGGTCCACTCCCCGGGCGGCAGTCACGCCAGCGTTCTGCCACCGCGCGAGCCACTCTCCGGCGCTCCCGACCCGGGTCACGCGGGTGCCGTCCTCGTGGCCGCCGAGGCGCGGGGGTACGTCGGCCAGCACGCTCGCGGCGCGTCGGGCGGCGTCGGGCCAGCGCGCGCCGACCGGGGCGATGACCAGCACCTCGACGTCGTCACGGGCGAGGAGCGCCTGCACGGGACGGGACAGCGTCACCCTCCCGAGCACGACGGCACGCCGGACGGCCCCACCGAGCTCGGGGCGCCCGAGCAGAAGCCGGTAGGCGGCGATCGCATGGTCCCCGCCGCGTGCGCCGGAGGACGGTTCCGCAAGGAGCGGCCACGAGTTCCGCTCCGCGATCTCACGAGCGACGATCCCCGCCCCGTCGCCTGCCACGACGACGGTCGGGACGCCGTCGCCCGCGGCGCGGTCGCCGCCGAGCCGGGCGACCCGAAGCGGTGCCTCGGCCGTTCCCGGCAGCAGCTCAGGTCCGATCCCGCCGCGGCGCACGACGGCGGTCAACCCGACGCTCGACGGCGTCGGCCAGTCGGCGTCGGCGGGCCCAGGTGCGAGCGGCTCGCGGAACGACAGGTTGAGGTGCACCGGCCCAGGGTCGCCGGTTCGGGTCCCGAGCGCGGCTGCGACGGCGCGGACGGCGAGCTGGCGCAGGTCCGCGTGTTCCCCCAGTCGGCCGGCCGGTGCCGGGACGTCGGCCGCGAACCGCGTCGCGGTGCCGTAGAGGCCGACCTGGTTCGTCGTCTGGTTGGCGCCCGTACCGCGCATCTCGTGCGGGCGGTCCGCGGTGAGCACGAGCAACGGGACGCCCGCGTGGTGAGCCTCGAGCACGGCCGGGTGGAGGTTCGCCGTCGCGGTGCCCGACGTCGTGACGATCGCCACCGGGCGCGCGGCACCCTCGTTGCTGGTCGCCGACACGGTCGAACCGCGGGCGATCCCGAGCGCCAGGAAGCCCGCAGCGCGTTCGTCGATGCGCACGTGCAGCGTGATCGGAGGCGCGCCGACGGGCCGCTCGCCGACGGGCCGGGACGCCTCCGCGAGCGCGTAGGCGAGCGGCGCCGACCGCGACCCGGGCGCGAGGACCACCTCACGCACGCCGAGGGCCGCCAAAGCCTGCACGAGCACGCGGGCTGCGGCGGTCGCCGCACCCGGCAACGGTCCGGCCGCGGCGTCGCTCATGCGCTCACCGTAGTGACCGAGGCGAGTCGCTCCCGCCACCGGGCCGCCACCTCGGGCGAAGCCGCCGAGGCGGCCAGCCGCACGGCGTCAGGCGCAGGTCGGCGCACGGAGATCGACCCGCCCACCGGCAGGAGCGGCTCACCGACCACGTCCACCGTGAGCAGCTGGGCGGTAGCGAGCCCGCACGCGTAGGGCAAGTCGGGCAGGGCCGCGGCGAGGGCGATCCCGGCCGCGAGCCCGACCGAGGTCTCGAGCGCGGAGGAGACGACGACGGGAAGCCCGGCGCGCTCGGCGAGCTCAAGGCACGCACGTACACCCCCGAGGGGCTGGACCTTGAGCACGACGATGTCCGCCGCCCCCGCTCGCACGACCGCCATCGGGTCGTCGGCGCGCCGGACCGACTCGTCCGCCGCGATCGGCACGTGGGTCGCGCGACGCACGGCCGCGAGGTCGGCGACCGTCGGGACCGGCTGCTCGGCGTACTCGAGCCCGCCCGCCGCGCGGTCGAGCACCTGGAGGCGAGCCAGGGCGGTGGGGACGTCCCAACCGCCGTTGGCGTCGATGCGGATGGCGCCACCCGGGCCCAGCGCGTCCCGAACCGCCTCCAGGCGCGCGATCTCGGCGCCGACGTCCTGACCGGGCTCAGCGACCTTCACCTTGGCCGTGCGGCAACCGCCGGAAGCGGTCACGATCCGGTAGGCCGTGGCGGCGTCGACCGCGGGCACGGTGACGTTGACGGGGATCTCGGCGCGGACGGCGGCCGGCCAGCCGACGTCGGCGGCCTCACGGGCCGCGCGCAGCCAGGCCACAGACTCGGCCGCGTCGTAGTCCCAGAACGGGCTGAACTCCCCCCACCCGGCCGGCCCGTGCAACAGCACACCCTCACGTACCGTGATCCCGCGAAACCGGGTGCTCAACCGGATTGAGTAGACAAAGGATTCCTGGGAGGTCACGCCCCCAGGCTAGGTCGTCCAGCTAGGTCGTCCAGCTAGGTCGTCCAGCTAGGTCGTCCAGCTAGGTCGTCCAGCGCGAGCGGAGGCTTAGGGTTGCCGCGTGAGTCTGATCCCGCCCCCGGTGTCCGAGACCTTCGACCCGACCCGGTGGCGCGCGGTCGCGGGGTTCGACGACCTGACCGACCTGACCTACCACCGCGGCGTCGACCGTTCGCCCGACGGGACCGAGCACGACCTCCCGGTGGTGCGGATCGCGTTCGACCGCCCCGAGGTGCGCAACGCGTTCCGCCCGCACACGGTCGACGAGCTCTACCGCGCGCTCGACCATGCGCGCATGAGCTCCGACGTCGGGACCGTACTGCTCACCGGCAACGGTCCCAGCCCCAAGGACGGCGTGTGGTCGTTCTGCTCAGGGGGCGATCAACGGGTCCGCAGCCGGGACGGGTACAAGTACACCGCAGGCACGGACGCCGCTGGCGCACCGACCGAAGGCGCTGATGCGATCGACCCCGCGCGTGCCGGACGCCTGCACATCCTCGAGGTGCAGCGCCTGATCCGGACGATGCCCAAGGTGGTGATCGCCGTCGTCGGCGGATGGGCCGCCGGGGGTGGGCACTCCCTGCACGTCGTCGCGGACCTGTCGATCGCCTCGCGCCAGCACGCGCGCTTCATGCAGACCGACGCCAACGTCGGGTCGTTCGACGCCGGCTACGGCTCGGCCTACCTCGCGCGGCAGGTCGGTCAGAAGCGTGCCCGGGAGATCTTCTTCCTCGCTCGTGAGTACTCCGCCGAGGACGCGATGCGGTGGGGCGCGGTCAATGAGGTGGTCGACCACGCGGGGCTCGAGGACCTCGCGCTGGAGTATGCGCGGATCATCGCGACCAAGTCGCCGCAGGCGATCCGGATGCTGAAGTTCTCCTTCAACCTGGCCGACGACGGGCTGGCGGGCCAGCAGGTCTTCGCGGGGGAAGCGACGCGGTTGGCCTACATGACGGACGAGGCGGTCGAGGGCCGGGACGCGTTCCTCGAGCACCGCGACCCCGACTGGTCGGGCTTCCCGTACGCCTTCTGAACCGCGAGCCACCAACGAACGCGCTCGCGAAAGACCCATCGTGGGACCGAGCCCGTGAGAGCTGACAGCTCGGAACCGTCGGACTCACACGTCGGCTGCGCCACCGGGTTCCCACTGGGCGGACGGGGCGCGAGTCGGCCACCTGACTCACCTGGGTGCCCAGCCCCGAGTCGTCGAGTTCGCTGATCGCACGCGAGTTCGCTGGTGTTGATCGGCGAACTCGCGTGCGATCAGCGAACTCAATGCCGAGCTGCCCGCCCAGGTGGCCGAGGTTGAGGGTCCAGCAGTTCAGCGCGGTGTTGTACGGGACGGTGCTGGGTGCAGGGCTGGGTGCGGCGTGAGCGCACCGTGGGGCGCCAGGTGCTGCGCGTTGTCTGCACCCACCCCCGCACTGAGTTCGGTTCGCCCCAGCCCCCAGACCCCAGATCACCGCCGCGTGACTGCCGCGGACCGCGCGACGTCCCGCATGCGCACGGTCTGACACGACGAAGGGCGAGAGGGCGAGAGGGCGAACCCGCGAATGCGCGAGCGTCAGCCGACTGTGACCGAGCCGCCGCCCGACGTCGGCACGAGCTCGATCCAGGTCTTGCCCGGCGCAAGCTTGATGACCTGACCGTCCGCCGCCGTGAGCACCAACGGAGTATCCGTCGCAGTCTTGGTCCACGTGGCCGGGAGCGCCTTGCCGCCGGTGGCGACGAGGGCCTCGCCGGTGCCGGTCAGCTTGGTCTCGGGCACCACACTGCCGGCTGGGTCCCGCGTGCCGGAGTCGACGAGCACAACGCGCAGCGTGATGACATTCGTCGCCGCGAGTCGCGCGCCAGATGCGGACGTCGCGGCGGTTCCCGCCTCGAGACGCAGCCAGGTGGCGCTCGGCGCGTCCCACGTCCAGCCCGGCTGCGAGTAGCCGGACATGCGGATCTGCACCGAGGACGCCGGGGTCCCCGCCACCGCGGCCGTTGCCAGCTCGGCGTGACGCGCGTAGGGGAACTGAGCGGGCGGGGGTGATGTGCGATCAGCGCTGGCCTGCGACCAGAACACCGCGGGCGTGCCGTAGACGTTGTGTGGCGCGGCGTGGTTCTTGGTCCGGCGGAAGCCCGCGTTGCCAGCGTCGTTGCTGAGGGTCTGGACACCCGCCGCCTTGAGGGCATTGACGAAACCCGCCTGCCCGCCGGAGAAGGCGATGAGGCCGTGCATCGGCGCGACGATCGCGGGATCCATGGGCCGCACCGACCGGATCGGGCCCACATCCCCCGGGACTTCGGACTGGAACACCGCAACCAGCCGCGTCACGCCACCCTCGACAACCTCTTCCCACACGATGTCGGCCTGCTCCAGCCCCGCCTGCGGCCTTGCCTCCCGCGGGTTCTCGACCTTCACCGCGAGCGCCGGACGGTTCGCGACGTTGCCCGGCACTCCCGTCAGCGGCCAGGCCGCGGGCACGACGGGAGCCGGCGGCGCGGTCTTCTTGACCGCGACGTCGGGTCCTACGGTGTTCGTCACCTGGACGGGGGGCAGGGTCTGCGCACCGCAGCTCGCAAGCGCGAGGAGCGCGCCGGCGGCGGCGAGCACCACGAACGGGCGGCGGCGGGCGGGGGCGGTGATGTTGGGCACGTCCAGACTCCTTCTCGCACCGGCGCTCCGGCGGGCGATCCGGGCGCCACTCTACGGCGTGCACCTACCCTGAGCAGGTGAGTCGACCGCTGCGAACCGTGCCGGCCGGCGCGGAGCACCACACCAATCTTCTCGCCGCGCTGCGCCGTGCGTTAGCCGGGGACGGCCCGGCAGTGCGCGCGTCCGGCGACCTCCAGACCCAGAGACACGGCGATTCCCACCTGCAGCCCCTCGACGTGCCCGACGACGTCGCGCTCGTCGTCGAGACGTCCGGCTCCACGGGCGAGCCACGCGCCGTGATGCTCTCGGCGGCCTCTTTGCGCGCGTCCGCGGCCGCGACCGACGCCCGCCTCGGCGGTCCGGGCCAGTGGCTGCTCACCCTCCCCCCCACGCACATCGCGGGGCTGCAGGTGCTGGTGCGGTCTGTCCTCACCGGAACCGTCCCCGTCGTCGCCTCACCCGGCGGCTTCCGCCCGGGATCCTTCGCTGCCGACGCCGCGCGACTGACCGCCCCCCGCAGATATGTCTCGCTCGTTCCGACCCAGCTGCACCGCCTGCTCGACACCGATGCGGGTCTGACCGCGCTCACGACGTTCGACGCGGTGCTGCTGGGGGGCGCCGCGGCCGGCCCCGCGCTGCTGGCCCGGGCGGTGGCCGCAGGTGTCGCTGTCACCACGACGTACGGCATGTCGGAGACGTGCGGCGGCTGCGTGTACGACGGCGCGCCCCTCGGGGGTGTGCGGATCCGGCTCGACGACGAGGGCCGTGTGCTCATCGCCGGACCCGTGCTCGCGTCCGGCTACCTCGGGCGGCCGGATCTCGACGCCGAGGCCTTCGACCACTCGGACGGCGTCCGCTGGTTGCACACCAGCGACGTGGGCGAGCTCTCGGGCGGTCTGTTGACGGTCCTGGGACGCCTCGACGACATGCTCGTCACCGGCGGCGCGAAGGTTTCCCCGGCCGCCGTCGAGCGACTCGTGGCCGAGCTGCCCGGGGTCGGCGAGGTGTGTGTCGTCGGCGTGCCCGACGCCGAGTGGGGGCAGGCGGTGACCGCCGTGGTGGTCCTTGCCGCCGGCCACGACGGCCCGACCCTGACGAGCCTGCGCTCCCATGTGACGCGTAACCTGGGAGCGCCCGCCGCGCCCCGGCACCTGGTCGTCATCGACCGGTTGCCCGTACGCGGTCCAGGCAAGACCGATCGTCGCGCCGTGGCCGATCTCGCCGCGGCCCGGCTGACCTGAACAGGAGCACGATGGCCACCCCCGCCGAGTGGATCGCTGGCGCCCGCCCGCGAACCCTGCCTGCTGCCGCGGCGCCCGTCCTGGTCGGGACCGGTGCCGCGGCCCAGGCCGTGTCATGGGACCAGGCGGGCACCCGGGTTGTCCTCATGCTGCTCGCGCTCGGAGTCGCCCTCGCGCTCCAGGTCGGGGTGAACTACGCGAATGACTACTCCGACGGCGTGCGTGGCACGGACCTCGACCGCGTCGGTCCGCTGCGGCTGACCGCGGCCGGCCTCGCCCCGCCGGAGCACGTCAAGTACGCCGCGTTCGGCGCGTTCGGCGTCGGTGCGACGCTAGGAGTCGTGCTCGTCCTCATGACCGGCCACGAGTGGCTGCTGGCCGTCGGAGCAGTCGCGATCGCGGCTGCGTGGTTCTACACCGGCGGACGGCAGCCTTACGGCTACCGCGGGTTCGGCGAGGTCGGCGTCTTCGTGTTCTTCGGTCTGGTTGCCGTGCTGGGCTCCACCTACATCCAGCTCAGCCGGATCACGTGGCCAGCGGTCGCGGGCGCCGTCGGAGTGGGACTCCTCGCGTGCGCGCTGCTCATGGTCAACAACCTGCGCGACATCCCGACCGACGCCCTGGTCGGCAAGCGGACCCTCGCCGTCCGGATCGGGGACCGCCGCACCCGGCAGACCTACGTCGCGATGATCACGGTGCCGCTGCTCCTCGCAATGGTGTGCGCCTTGGTCGCGCCCTGGACGCTGCTGGTGCTGATGCTCGCCCTGCCGGTCGGACTGCTCAGCCTCGCGGTGCTGGCGGGAGCGCGCGGGATCGCTCTGGTCCCGGTGCTCGCGGGCACGGGACTGCTCGGACTCGGCTACGGGATGCTGCTGGGCCTCGGGCTCGCGCTGTAGCGCATCACGGCTCGTCGTCGGCTGCGTCCGTGACGGCGTCCTCGTACGCGGCATCGGCCTCCGCGTTCCGGGAGAACCTGCGTCCGGACGCGGCCCGTCGGGCGGCACGCTCGACGAGGTACACCGCGGCGGCATCACGCGGGCCGGCCAGCACCACGTAGGAGACCCCCCATGCCGCGAACGCGGCCATCACGACGACCAACCAGCCACCGAGCCCGGCCCAGTAGCCGAGCCCCAAGCACGCCGCGAACAGCCCGAGCCGCAGGACGGAGTAGGTCACGATCGGCACGTTTTCAGCCTAGGCCGGTCCGCCCGCGCAGGAGCACTTACTGTTAGTCATGCGCAACTTCGTCTACCTCCTGCTCGTCGGTGTGGTCGTCTACTCGATCATCACGGTGATGATCCGAGCCCAGGAGCGCAGCCGGGGTCCCGAGCAGCCCAGCGTGCGGCGAACCACCCGGGCAGCGGGGCGGGTTGCACCCGACGACAACCCCGACTTCCTCTGGCGCCTCGAGCAGCAGCAGCGGCGGGCCGACCGCGATGCGAAGCTCAGCGACCCCGGCGACGACGGGTCGGACCAGGACCACCCGGGCACGCACGGCTCGACGCCCTGACGAACGAGAGCGCCGAGCAGGTCACAGACCCGAGTACGTGTGCTTGCCCGTGAAGAACAGGTTGACGATCGTGAAGTTGGCCAGCACGCACCCGTAGCCCACCAGCACGAACCAGGCAGCCCGCCGCCCCGCCCAACCGCGAGTGCTCCGCGCGTGCAGGTACGCCGCGTAGACCACCCAGATCACGAAGCTCCAGACCTCCTTCGGGTCCCAGCCCCAGTACCGTCCCCAGGCGTGCTCGGCCCAGATCGCGCCAGCTATGACGGTGAAGGTCCACAGCACGAAGCCCACGGCGTTCAGCCGGAAGGCCAGCGCCTCGAGCTCGGTCACGCGTGGGACCGTGTCGAGCCAGCGCAGGCTCGGGCGACCCAGAGCGACCGAACCGCGCTCCCGTGAGTCCTTGAGCAGCTGCAGAACGCTCGCGGCAAAGGCGACGGTGAACACACCGGACGCGGTGATCGCGACGCCGACGTGGATGACGATCCAGTAGCTGTCGAGGGCAGGCTGCACGCCGTCGGCCTGGATGAAGAAGACGAGCAACGCAAGGGCGAGCGAGAGCACCGTGAGCCCGGTGACCGCCACGCCCAGGAACGGCAGGTCTCGGCGCCGCAGTACGAGCAACAGGACCGCCATGGCCACCATGGAGCCGACCAGCGCGAACTCGTACATGTTGGCCCACGGTGTGCGGCCCGCGGCGACTCCACGCAGCACGACGGCCGCGACCTGCAGGACGAGCCCGAGCACCGTCGTCGACCGGGCGATGCCGCCGGCCTTGGAGCGGCGGCGAGGTGCGGATCTGGGCCGGTCGGGCGCGAGGGTGGTCGCCACACGAACGGTCGCGCCACCGCCCGGTGCCCCAGCGGCCACCACCGTCGCGGTACCAGCCTGCCTGGCGACCCGGGTTGCGCTACCTGCCAGCTCAGCCTGGCGCGCCAGGTCCAAGGAATAGGCGATCAGCGCCACTGTGTATGCGGTGACGGCCCCCCACACCAGCATCGTGCTCAGGTCGCCCAGCTCTGGCAGGGTCATCGTCTCGCCTCCGGTCCCGTCACTGCGCCGTCTTGGGCGTCGATTTCACGTGCGCCATCCTCCGCGTCACGATCGTCCGCCGCATCCGCTGGCAGCACGCCCGCACCCGGGAGCGCCGCCAGCACGGCGTCCAGCTCATCCTGGAGCCCGAGGTCATCTCCCCGGGCCAGCGCGGCTGCGGTGATCACCGTGCGACCCGTCCCGTCCGGCACGGCTCGCAGCCAGACCCGGCGCCGCGGCGTGAACAGCGAGGTCGCGAGCCCCGCGAGCGCCGCGAGCGCAAACCCTAGGACGAACGCGAGCGTCGGGTCGTACCGCAGGTCGAGCGCCACGAACCGCGGCAGCGTGTCGAACGTGATGCTCCCCTGACCGTTCGGCAGCTGGACGGTCTCTCCCCGGCGCACGTACAGCGTCACGGGTGTGCCCGCGGCGTCGACGGCCTGGGTCATGCCTGACTCGTCGAGCTGGTAGACGTTCTGCGGGATGCCGTCGTTCAGGCCGAGGTCGCCCGTCCACACCGCGAGCACCAGCAGCGGATCATTCGGTTGCGGGTTCACCGACCGCCAGAGCCGCGGACCCGTCTCGACGGCCGTCGGCAGCAGGAACCCGACGAGCCCGACCTGCGGCCCGGTCGAGACGTCGGGCACCTTGATGACGCCGCGGGACGTGTACACCCCGTCCGCCGGCAGGAACGGCACCGGCCCCGCGAAGGCGACCTTCCCGGCCGCATCGCGAACGGTGACGTCGGGAGCGTAGCCGTTGCCCTGGAGGTAGATCTTCGCCCCGTCCACATCGAGCGGATGGTTCACCCGGATCGAGCGCGGGGTCTCGCTGCCGTCCGGCGCACGCACGGTGACGTCAGCCTGGAAGTAGCGGGCCGCGAGGGTCTCGGGGTCGAACTTCGCGGTGAACCGGTCGAGCGTGAGCGAGAAGGGTTCGAGGCTCGCGGGGTCGAAGCCGGTGCCGGCGTCGAACGTGTCGTAGTCGACGACGGCGTTCGCGAAGCCGCGGCCCTGCACGACGATCGCTTGGCCCCGGTAGTGCAGGAACTGGCCGGTGCCCACCGCGACGAGCAGGCCGAGCAGCGCGAGGTGGAACAGGAGGTTGCCGGACTCGCGCACGTACCCGCGCTCGGCCGAGACGACCCACGTGCCCGGCTCGGCGTCGGTGCCGGGGCTCTCCTCGCACACGTCGACGCGGAACCGGGGCAGCCACTTCCAGCGCCCACGCAGCGCCACCGCGGCTGCGGCCACAACGACGCGCGGACCGGCCGTCGTCGTGAACCCGCCGCGGGCAGC
>Ga0209745_1001901_pt1 | contig 12187 bp, 13 predicted proteins | sample BarGraNGADG00312_FD_184495 | JGI IMG/M metagenome (GOLD analysis project Ga0209745, IMG submission 184495) | Arctic peat soil microbial communities from Barrow, Alaska - Barrow Graham LP Ref core NGADG0004-312 (SPAdes) (version 2) | ecosystem: Environmental > Terrestrial > Soil > Wetlands > Peat... | reverse complement strand
CGAAGAGACCATCCGGTAGAAAAAGAAGTAGAAAGCACCTGTCCCCGTCTGTTGCGGTGTACGGGAGTAGAAAAGAAAGTGGAAAGTACCTGTCCCCACCTTGAGGCATCGCATGGCTGCCTGACCGAAGGAGTGGCCAGAATATGTTAGAATATTGACGTTAAGTGCAATCCATCGGGGTAGCCGACCTCTTGTCTGTCGGCTATTTTACTGAACGGGGAAACAGCGAGTGAGGAAGTACGCCAAGACCATCATTTTCTGGCTGGTCATACTGTTCCTGGTGATAATGCTGGTAGTCAACCCGCCGTGGCGCCAGCCGCCCAAGCAGGTGAGCTTCACCGATTTCCTGAGCCAGGTCGACCGCAACCAGGTGGCGTCGGTGACAGTTTTCAACAAGGACCAGACACTCCAGTACGAGCTCAAGAACAAAGAGCAGTTCAAAACGGCCTTTCCGCCCAACTACGACATAGCCAAGGCGCTGGTCGGCAAGAACATCACCATAGACGTGAACCCGCAGACGAGCACCAGCATCCTCGCCATCATCATACAGGTGCTTCCGCTGCTGTTGATGGTAGGGCTGATCCTGTTCTTCATGCAGCAGATGCAGGGGGGCGGGAACCGGGTGATGTCATTCGGCAAGAGCCGGGCCCGACAGATAACCAAGGACATGCCCAAGGTGACCTTCGAGGATGTGGCGGGGGTCGATGAAGCCGTCGAGGAGCTCATGGAGATCAAGGAGTTCCTCGAGAACCCGGCCAAGTTCCAGGCCCTGGGCGCCAAGATACCCAAGGGGGTCCTGTTGTACGGTCCCCCCGGCTCGGGCAAGACCCTGCTCGCCAGGGCCATCGCGGGCGAGGCCGGAGTCCCCTTCTTCAGCATATCGGGCTCAGACTTCGTCGAGATGTTCGTCGGCGTGGGCGCGGCCCGCGTGCGCGACCTGTTCGAGCAGGCCAAGACCAACGCGCCGTGCATCATATTCATGGACGAGATCGACGCCGTCGGGCGCCAGCGCGGCGCAGGACTGGGCGGCGGGCACGACGAGCGCGAGCAGACCCTCAACCAGTTGTTGGTCGAGATGGACGGCTTCGACGTCAAGTCGGGCGTAATCCTCATCGCCGCGACCAACCGCCCCGACATCCTCGACCCGGCGCTGCTCAGGCCGGGCAGGTTCGACAGGCAGGTCGTGGTGGACAGGCCGGACCTGGAGGGACGGCGAGCGATCCTCAGGGTTCACACCAAGGGCAAGCCGCTCGCGGCGGGCATCGACATCGACGTGCTGGCGCGGAGGACGCCCGGCTTCACTGGTGCCGACCTCGCCAACATGGTGAACGAGGCGGCCCTCCTCTCGGCGCGACACGGCAAGAAGACGATCGATATGATCGAGCTCGAGGAAGCCATCGACCGCGTGGTCGCCGGCCCGGAGAAGAAGACGCGCCTCATCAGCGAGCGCGAGAAGGCGATCATCGCGTACCACGAGACCGGCCACGCCCTGCTGGCGCACTCGCTTCCCAATGCCGACCCTGTCCACAAGATCTCGATCATCCCGCGCGGGCGCGCGCTAGGATACACGCTCACCCTGCCGACCGAGGACAAGTACCTGGTCACCAGGTCTGAGCTGATCGACCAGCTCGCCATGCTGCTCGGAGGGCGCACCGCCGAGGAACTGGTGTTCAGCGAGATAACAACGGGCGACCAGAACGACATCGAAAAGGCCACCAAGGTGGCCCGACAGATGACCATGGAGTTCGGCATGAGCGACAAGCTCGGCCCGGTCACCCTGGGTCACAAGCAGGAGCAGGTGTTCCTGGGCCGGGACTTCACGGCCGAGCCGAACTACTCGGACGAGGTCGCGTTCCAGATCGACCAGGAGGTCAGGCGACTGGTGGACGAGGCCCACAAGGAGGCCACCCGCATCCTGACGGATCAGAGGGACAGGCTCGACACCATCGCCAAGATACTGGTCGACAAGGAGACCATAGGCAAGGAAGAGCTCTTCAAACTTCTCGAAGGCGACCCCAAGGAGGTCTACGAGAAGTTCCTCGAGGAGAAGAAGATAGAGGATGCCCGCGTGGCGGCGGTGGAGGCCAAGGAGGAGACCGAGCGCAGGAAACTCCGAGGCAAGAAAGTAGTCAAGCCGCCGGCGACCGCCGCGACCAAGCCGGAGGTCCTTCCCGAATAGCCGGCTCATCCGGACGGCATCCCACTTTGACCGGCCGCACCACTTCTGCTAAAAAGTGCACGCAGGGAATTCACCCACCGCTGAGGAGGCATCGAGTTGGACCGCGAGAAGATCGAGTCCGCGATTCGCATGATACTTGAGGGGATAGGCGAGGACCCCGACCGCGAGGGGCTGCGCCTCACCCCCAGCCGCGTCGCCAACATGTACGAGGAGATATTCAGTGGGCTCGGCGCCGACCCCACCACGGTGCTGCAGGCCCAGTTCGCCGAGGAGCACGAGGAGATGATCCTGGTGAAGGACATCCCCCTCTACTCGGTCTGCGAGCACCACCTGATGCCGTTCATCGGGAAGGCCCATGTCGCCTACGTGCCCGGTACCAGCGGACAGATCACCGGTATCAGCAAGCTGGCCAGGGTGGTGGACATCCTCTCGAAGCGGCTGCAGGTGCAGGAGCGATTGACCACGCAGGTCGCCGACACCTTGATGGCCGGGCTCGACGCGCAGGGCGTCCTGGTCGTCATCGAGGCCGAGCACCTGTGCATGTCTATGAGAGGCGTGAAGAAACCAGGGACCGTAACGGTGACCTCGGCCGTCAGGGGGCTCTTCTACAAGAGCGCGGCCGCGCGCGCCGAGGCGATGTCCCTGATGGGCAGGAGAGCTTGAGCGCACCGTCCGCGGCCTGACGCACCGGCGCGGCTAAGGCGTGGAATGCCGGGGTATCTATGGCACAGAGTACTAGCATGAGTCCGAGCGCCGCCACCGCGAGGCACAACCTGCGGCTGGTGAGGGTCCAGGGCGCCGACGATGCCCGCCGCATCCTGGACGAGCTGGGCACCGACCCGGGCGGGGCGGCGATAATGTCGCACAAGATGGTCTGCGCTTCGGTGGCGGTATCCAAGGTCCAGGCCAGGGCCTCCCACATAATCAAGCAGATAATGCTCTCCAAGGGCGGAGACTGCGCGACCCCCCGCAACGTCTTCCTCCTCGACGGCAAGGAGCTGGTCGACGTCATCCTGATCGGCACCGAGAGGCAGCTCGCCGATGCCGCCAAGAGCCTGGCGGCTCAGCCCTTTGGCTGCAAGGCGCTGGCAGCGGAGCTCAAGCAGTTTGTGGCAGGCGGTCTGCCCGGCGCCGCGGGGACGAGAACTCTGCGCGCCGGCGACTACCAGCTTCCCCTTGGCGGGCGCACCCTGGTGATGGGGATCGTCAACGTCACCCCCGACTCTTTCTCCGACGGCGGCGAGTTCATGAGCTTCGAGGCCGCCAGGCTGCGCGCGCTCGAGATGGTCGCCGCGGGCGTCGACATCATCGACATCGGAGGCGAATCGACCAGGCCGGGGGCGGATGCTGTCAGCCTCTCCGAGGAGGAGCGGCGGACCATTCCGCTGATCGAGGCGATCGCTTCCGAGGCGCGCATACCGATCTCGATAGACACCTACAAGTCCGAGATAGCGGCCAAGGCGCTGGACGCGGGCGCCTGCATGGTGAACGACGTGAGCGCGCTGCGGCTCGACGATAGGATGGCTTCCCTGGTGGCGGAGCGAGAGGCCCCGGTCATCCTGATGCACATGCAGGGCATGCCCCGCGACATGCAGGAGAACCCGACCTACGGCGATGTCGTCGCCGACATCTCGGAGTTCCTGATCGAGCGGGCTCAGTACGCCGCCGGCCAGGGCATCTCGCCGGAGCGGGTGCTCATCGACCCGGGCGTAGGGTTCGGCAAGACCGTGGAACACAACCTCGAGATCATACGGAGGCTCGACGAGTTTGCCAGCCTGGGCTATCCGCTGGTGCTGGGCACCTCGCGCAAGAGGTTCATCGGCTCGGTGACGGGCCGGGTGGTGACCGAGCGGATGATGGGGACGGCCGCCAGCGTGGCGTTCTCGATCGCCCGCGGAGTGGACGTCGTGAGGGTCCACGACGTTGCCGAGATGCTCGAGGTGGTGAAGGTGGCTGACGCCATCGCGGGCAAGGAGAGGCCGCAGTGATGGCGGCGCACGGCTCCTGCATCCTCGAGGTGACCGGGCTCGAGGTGTTCGCGCACCACGGGGTGCTCGCGAGCGAGAAGGAGCAGGGGCAGAGGTTCATCATCGATATCAAGCTGGAGATGTTCTCCCCCCCACAGGGCGACGACCTGGCTGCGACAGTGGATTACGCCCGGGTGGCCACAGAGGCCTCGCGCGTCGCGACCTCCACTGAGCACGACCTGATCGAGACAGTCGCGCGGGAGATAGCGGAGGTGCTTCTGAGGGACCCGCTGATCGCCAGGGCGAGCGTCACCGTCTCCAAGCCGGAGGCGCCCATGCCGGTCCCGGTCGTCAACGTGTCGGTGACCGTGACGATGGACAGCCCGGCAAAGGAGTCTCAGTGAGCCGCGCGTACATCGGGATGGGTTCGAACGTGGGCGACAGGCTGGAGAATCTGAAGGCCGCGGCCATGTCCCTCTCGGCCGCCCTGCCGGAGATGGTCCTGATCGCCAGGTCAGGGGTTTACGGCTCGGAGCCGGTGGGAATGACCGACCAGCCCGACTTCCTCAATGCCGTGGTGGCGATAGAGACGACGCTGGACCCCTACAAGCTGCTGAGCTTCCTCCACGATATAGAGATCACGAGGGGCAGGCAGCGGATCACTCGCTGGGGCCCGCGCACGCTCGACCTCGACATCCTCTTGTTCGCGGACGTCGCCCAGGACGATCCCGACCTGACGCTCCCGCACCCCCGGCTCACCGAGAGGCGCTTCGTGCTCGAGCCGCTGCTCGAGATCGCGCCTGAGGCGAAGCTCCCCGACGGCACGCCACTGCGCTCCGTGCTGGACGCGCTGGGGGACGAGCAGGCGACCTGGCGCACGGGCGACCTCTAGGAGACAAGCTTGGCTGGCCAGAGAGAAGAACGGCAGACCGTGGCCGTCATCGGCACCGGCAGGGTGGGGACCGCGATGGCCCACCTGCTGTCCCGGCGCGGCTATGCCATAGTGGCGGTGGCCGACCGTTCGGCGGAGGCGCGCGAACGGGCCGCCAGGCTCTCAGGCGCGGTGCCTCAATCTTCTGATGCGGAGGCGGCCGGGCGAGCGCAGGTCATCATCATCACCACTCCTGACAGCGCGATAGCCGACACCTGCGCGCAGCTGGCTCAGGCGGTGCCGCTGGCGGGCAAGAAGGTCATACACATGAGCGGCGCGCTCTCGCTTGGCGCGCTCGAGCCGGCGCGAGCGGCAGGCGCGGACGTCCTGTCCATCCACCCCATGCAGACGTTCGCCGATCTGGAAGGGGCGGAGAGGTCTTTGCCGGGAAGCACGTTCGGCGTGACCTGCGAGCCCGCGCTGGTGGATTGGGCCCGCGGGCTGGTGGAGGCGCTCGACGGCCGCATGATGCTGGTAGCCGACGCGGACAAGGTCCTCTACCACGCCGCCGCCGCCGTGGCCTGCAACCTGCTCGCCATGGTAGAGTACGGCGCGTTTGTTATCTCCAGGAGGCTCGGCTTCAGCGACGAGGAGTGCGCCCGGGCGTTCACCCCGCTTGCCGCCGCGACGGTGGAGAACGTCTCCAGGCTGGGCCCGGCCGCCGCGCTGACGGGGCCGCTTGCCCGGGGCGACGAGGAGACGCTGAAGGCGCACATCGAGGCTCTGGCGTCCCTGGACCCGCAGCTGGCGCGCATGTACCGCGTCGTCTCCGGTTGGGGCCTCACACTGGTGGAGGAGCAGGGCGTGCTGGCCGCGGCGAAGGTCGAGCGCATGCGGCGCCTGCTTGCTGAAGACTGAGGGCACCGGCGGCGCCACGCGCGGGGGCAACCTATGCCGGGAGATGAGATGGAAGTTGTAAAAGAGAAAGCGCGGATACGCCGGATAGTCCAGGAGGCCTTCGCCGCCGGCCGCACCGTCGGCCTGGTCCCCACGATGGGCTACTTCCACCAGGGGCACCTCGAGCTGATGCGGCGCGCCCGCGCCGAGTGCGACCTGGTGGTGGTCTCGCTGTTCGTCAACCCGACTCAGTTCGGCCCGGGGGAGGACCTGGAGGCTTACCCCCGCGACTTCGAGCGGGACCGCGGCATGGCCAAGAGCGTGGGAGTGGACTACATCTTCAACCCCGAGCCGGCCGAGATGTACCCCGAGGGATTCTCCACGCAGGTCGAGGTCGAGGGTCTCTCCGACATCCTCTGCGGCGCCATACGACCGGGCCACTTCCGCGGTGTCGCCACCGTGGTGGCCAAGCTGTTCAACATCGTGCCCGCGCAGAGAGCCTACTTCGGCCAGAAGGACGCCCAGCAGCTGGCGGTGATAAGGAGGATGGCCGCCGACCTGGAATTCGCCGTGAAGGTGGTCGCAGTCGGAACGGTCCGCGAGCAGGACGGCCTGGCCATGAGCAGCCGCAACACCTACCTGACCGAGCGGGACCGGGCCGACGCGCTCGTTCTCTCGAGGGCGCTGCGCACCGCCGCCGGGATGATCGAAGCCGGAGAGAGGGACGCCGCGGTGGTATCTGAAGCTATGCAAGGCCTCTTCGATGCCTTGCCTTCAATCAATCTTGAGTATATAGCCATCTGTGATACTATCTATCTGCAACCGCTTGAGGAACTCCACGGAGAGGTCCTCATCGCGGTGGCCGCGCGCGTCGGAAAGGCGCGTCTGATCGACAACATGGTGTTCGAGGTCGAGTGACTACATGCAGATTTCACGGTTCATGCTGAAGTGCAAGATACACCGGGCAGTGGTGACAGATGCCGACATCCACTACGAAGGCAGCGTCACCATCGACCGGCGCTTGATGGACCTTGCCGACCTGGTCCCCTACGAGCAGGTTAACGTCTGGGACCTCGACAACGGCAACAGGCTCACCACCTACGTCATGGAGGGTGAGCGCGACTCGGGCGAGATCTGTATGAACGGCGCGGCCGCGCGCCTCGTCCACAAGGGCGACAGGGTCATCATCTCCTCCTTTGTGTCGGTTCCCGATTCGGAGGCGGCCGGCTACCACCCGAAGATCGTCTTCGTCGACGACAAGAACCGTCCCGAGATGATCGAGGACCACCTTACCGCCGACGACTTCTGCTAGCTGTGGCCGGAGCCTGGCGAGGGCAATATGACACACCGTGAAACCCAGGTCGGGCAAATCGACATCATCCACGAACTCCTCCTCGATGAGGCGGCGATCGCCGAACAGGTCATCAAGATGAAGGAGGAGCGCAACGCCGTCATCCTCGTCCACAACTACCAGCGCCCCGAGGTCCAGGACATCGCCGACTTTACGGGCGACTCGCTGGGCCTGTCGCGCGAGGCCGCGCGGACCGAGGCCGAAGTCATCGTCTTCTGCGGAGTCCACTTCATGGCGGAGACCGCGTTCATCCTGAGCCCGGATAAGACCGTGCTCCTGCCGGAGATGCGCGCCGGCTGCCCCATGGCCGACATGGCCGACGCGGCCGACGTGGCGCGCGCGCGCCACGAGAACCCCGACGCGATGGTCGTCTCCTACGTCAACACCTCGGCGGCCGTAAAGGCGGTCAGCGACTACTGCTGCACGTCGGCCAACGCCGTGCAGGTGACACGCGCGGTCACCTCCGACAGGGTGTTGTTCGTGCCCGACAAGAACCTCGCGGCCTACGTGGCCTCCCAGGTGGACAAAGAGATAATAGCGTGGGACGGGTTCTGCCCGACCCACGAGAACATAACCGCGCAGCATATCGAGCTCGCCAGGATCGAGCACCCCCAGGCCGAGGTGATCGCCCACCCCGAGTGCTCCGCGGAGGTGCTGGCGCTCGCTGACCACATCAGGAGCACCTCCGGCATGCTGGACGCCGCCCTGGAGTCGCCCGCGACTGAGTTTATCGTGGCGACTGAGTCGGGAATGCTCTACCCGCTGGCCAACGCCGCGCCGGAGAAGACCTTCTTCTCGCCCGCGGCCGAGCCGCTGTGCCCCAACATGAAGCTCACCACTCTATCCAAGGTGCTCTGGGCGCTGCAGACGCTGGAGCCCAGGGTGACGGTGCCCGAGGAGATCAGGGTCAGGGCGCTGGGTGCCGTCGAAAGGATGCTGGCACTGGGATGATCCCACGCTACCTGCTCTCCTTTAACACGGCGACGCTCCCGGCGGTGTCCTGCGACGTCGTGGTAGCGGGAAGCGGCGTGGCCGGCCTGTCGGCCGCACTGCACCTGGCGAAGTTCTGCGACGTTCTGCTCATCACCAAGTCAGACCTCAGGGTCTCCACCACCAGCCACGCCCAGGGCGGCATCGCCGCCGTGATGGACGCGCACGACTCAAAGCAGTCGCACGTCGCCGACACGCTGGTGGCGGGAGCCGGGCTCTCGGACCCCGAGGCCTGCGCCGTGCTGGTGGACGAGGGTCCCGACCGGGTGCGCGAGCTGCTGGAGGTCTACCACGCCGACTTCGACATGAGCTGTGGAGAGCTCGACCTCGCCAAGGAGGGCGGACACTCCCACCGGCGGGTCGTGCACGCCAGGGGCGACGCCACGGGGTCGGAGGTCGAGAACGCCCTGGGCAGGGCGCTGGCCCGCGAGCCGCGGGTGAAGGTGATGGAGCACGCGTTCGTCGTCGACCTGCTGGAAGCCGGAGGCACCTGCCGTGGTGTCCTGGTGGTCGACAGCAGGAAGAACACGCTGATGGTCGCCTGGTCCAAGGCGACGGTCATCGCCCTGGGCGGGATGGGGGAGGTCTACCTGGTCACGACCAACCCCCCGGTGTGCACCGGCGACGGTCTGGCGATGGCGTTCCGCGCAGGCGCACGGGTGAGCGACGTCGAGTTCGTCCAGTTCCACCCGACCGCCCTGCATACCCCCGAGGAGCCCAAGTTTCTGATCAGCGAGGCGATCCGCGGCGAGGGGGCGTTCCTGGTGGACCAGGAGGGCAACCGGGTGATGGAAGGCATACACCCGCTGGGAGAGCTGGCGCCACGCGACATAGTGGTGGCCCGTATGGTCGAGGTGATGAAGGAGCAGGAGCGCAACCACCTGTTTCTCGACGTGAGGCACCTCGAGCCCGACATGGTGCGCCGGAGGTTCCCCAACATCCACGAGCACTGCCTGCAGGCCGGCATCGACATCACGCGAAACCGCATCCCGGTCTCGCCCGCCGCCCACTACATGAGCGGCGGGGTCATAACCGACATCTGGGGGCGCACCGACCTGCCCGGGCTGTACGCCTGCGGGGAGGTGGCCTGCACCGGGGTGCACGGCGCCAACCGGCTGGCGTCCAACTCCCTGCTGGAGGGCCTGGTCTTCGCCAAGAGGATCGCGAACTCCATCGCCGGCAGCATGCCTTCCGGATCTGCCGTCCCCTGCGACATCTCCTTCGTGCAGAAGGCCACCGGCCCCAGGGTTCGGGAGGACCTCCTGCGGGGGAACCTGCGCGAGACCATGCTCGACTCGGTCGGCATGGTGCGGTGCGAGCGCGGCCTGCGTGAGGCGCGCGAGTTCCTTGACGATAACTCCGATGTGATGTCCACGGAGTACCTCGACACCGCTGGCATGGAGCTCAAGAACATGTACACTCTGGCGCGCCTGATCTCAAAGGCCGCCGAGATGCGCCTGGAGAGCAGGGGGTGCCACAGGCGCCGCGACTACCCTGAGCCCGACGAGTGGAACTGGCGCAGGCACACAGAGATGTCCCTGGAGGGCGGAGAGATAGCGACCGCGACGCGGCCGCAGCCCTCGAAGCCGCCGGCAGAGCTGAAGATACCGACCATACAGAAAGCGTGATCGCGTGGACATAGCCGAAAAAGCGCTGGGGATAATAAGGCTCGCCCTGGCCGAGGACCTGGGCGCGGACGGTGACATAACCACCAGCGCCGTGTGCCCGCCCGAGGCCTCCGGCAAGGCACGGATCGTCAGCCGGAGCCCCTGCCGGGTCGCCGGCGGGCCGGTGGCCGCACACGTCTTCGAGCTCGCGGGCGGGGGAGTCACCTACCAGACTATGGTGAGTGACGGGCAGGGCGCCTCGCCCGGGCAGGACATCGCACACCTTTCCGGGCCCCTCGCGACGCTCCTGGCCGGCGAGCGAACGGCGTTGAACTTCCTGTGCCACATGACGGGGATCGCGACCCTGACGGCGAGGCTGGTCGAGATCGCAAACCCCTACGGGGTGAAGATCCTGGACACGCGCAAGACGAACCCGGGGATGCGTCCGCTGGAGAAGTACGCGGTCGCGATGGGCGGCGGCACCAACCACCGGCAGGGGCTCTACGACGCCGTACTCATCAAGGACAACCACATCGCCGCGGCGGGCGGCCTCGAGATAGCCGTAAGGAGGGCGCGCAACGCCTACGGGGATAAATACCCGATCGAGGTCGAGGCCGACGGCCTGGCCCAGGTCCGCGAGGCCCTGGACGCGGGGGCCGACATCATCATGCTCGACAACATGTCGCCCGCTTCCGTGACCGACGCGCTGGCGTTGATCGGGGGCAGGGCGAAGAGCGAGGTGTCGGGGGGCATCACGCCCGAGAGCCTGCCCGGTTACGTGAAGCTGGGGATGGACTCCATATCCCTGGGCTTCATCACGCACTCCGCCCCGGCGGCGGACCTATCGCTCGAGCTCGAGTTGGGTTAGTATCCGACACCGGAGGCTTGATATGCTGCTGGGCATCGACGTGGGAAACACTCAGACCGTGATAGGCGTGTTCAAGGACGGGCGCCTGCGCGACCACTGGCGGATATCCACCGAGCGCGAGCGGACCGCCGACGAGATCTCCCTGACGCTGGGCGGCTTCCTGGCATTCGTGGGCTGGGACCTCGACATGATTGACGGCATGATCATCTCCTCGGTCGTGCCCGAGATGACCCGCGCCCTCATCCACATGGCCAATGACATCCTCGAGCTGGAGCCGCTGGTGGTGGACAGCGACACCGACACCGGCATCCCCATTTTGTATGAGGACCCCAGGCAGGTAGGCGCCGACCGGCTGGTCAACGCCGTGGCCGCCCTGGATAAATACGGCGCGCCGTGTATAGTCGTCGATTTCGGGACCGCGACCACCTGGGACGCAATCGACCGGGAAGGCAGGTACCTGGGCGGAACCATCGCCCCCGGAGTCGAGATCTCGGCCGCCGCCCTGTTCCGGCAGGCGGCCCGGCTGTCGCGCGTCGAGCTCGTTCCCCCGAAGAACGCGGTCGGCCGCAACACCGTCGAGTCGATGCAGTCGGGCATAATACACGGCACGGCGGGCCAGGTGGACCGCCTGGTGGAGCTGTTCAAGGAAGAGCTCGGCCAGGACGCCAGGGTAATTGCGACAGGCGGGCTCGCCGAGGTCGTGGTGGGGAAATGCCGCACGGTGGATGTGACCGATCCCCTTTTAACCCTGGACGGACTCAAGTTAATATATGCAAGGAATTCGAAGGCTGGCTGAAGCGCATCTTTGGCGGACGGAGGCAGGGGTGGTACGCCGCGAGGGGGGCCGCCGGGCGCCGGAGGGCGACCGGGCCCGGATATTGACAACGTTACGGGATTATTGTGATATACTCACCGCGAAATATCCGGTGTCCCTGACGCCCGATATTGCGGTGCCATTCAAAAGATGGCACTTTTTATTGTGACAGTTTGTTGTTCAAACTAGGAGAAGTGACATGGCAGAAGCCATCCAGGAAGTCGCCGATCCCAAGGCCGAGCTCTCTTCCGCGGAGGAGATGCTCGAGATGATCGTCCGCAAAGAGGACGAGATCAGAAGCCGTATAAACCAGGCTGAGAACGAGGCCCAGCGAGTAGTCGAAGAGGCCAAGCTCGACGCGGCCAACAAGAAGCGGGACGCTGCCGCGGCCGAGGTAGGCCAGGACCTGCGGGACAAGGAGATCGAGAAGGCGGAGGTGGAGGCGGGCAAGGTCGCGGCGGAGATCGCCGCACAGGCCGATGAGATCAGGAAAAAAGGCATGGATCGTGTAGAGGATGCCATCAAGATAGTCATCGAGGGAGTCCTACCGCCACGTTAACGCCGAAAGGCACCAGAGCATCCCGGGGGGAGCAGTCTTAAGATGATTGAAAAAATGGCGAAAGTTGAGATCCTCGGTCTCAAG
>Ga0209745_1001900_pt1 | contig 12187 bp, 8 predicted proteins | sample BarGraNGADG00312_FD_184495 | JGI IMG/M metagenome (GOLD analysis project Ga0209745, IMG submission 184495) | Arctic peat soil microbial communities from Barrow, Alaska - Barrow Graham LP Ref core NGADG0004-312 (SPAdes) (version 2) | ecosystem: Environmental > Terrestrial > Soil > Wetlands > Peat ... | reverse complement strand
TCCTTTTTCCTGTTGCGGGATGTACATCTTCCAGTCAAGGGCAAGGGACGTAACATTGGCAGGGATCACTGACCCCATTCCGGTAAACCGGGTTTCAAAATCAACCATATATTCACCAGGTTGAACGGTGTAAACGTATTCTATGAAGGCACCGTTCTCTGCCGGGAGCCTCATTGTCAGACTTGAGGCCTGATCAGTCACGATGATGGGGCCGGTATAGTTTTCAGCTTTGAAATAGAGATCGTTTGTATTGATCAGCTTATTATCAACGGTGAAGAATTTGTAACCGAATACCGTTGAGTCACCTTTGAAAAGTATGACAGGCAGCGAATCATGTGTCCTGTAATCTTTAAGAAGAGCTGACCACGCTCTCCCTCCTTTGGACGATACAGTTAAAATGATCAGGTCATTTTCAATGGTGTAAAACTCATTATCCCCTTTGGCACTGGTTGAAAAAACACCCAATACCGTGCTGTCAGGTGTTGCAATTGGCTTAACCTGGGTGTTGCCGGCAGTAGTATCCCCGGCTGTCTGTGGTATTTCCGGCTGCTGCGTCTGTGTATTCTGTCCCAGTTTGTTGTTAAGCTCGATGACCCTGTTTACGGTATTCTGATCTTTGGGTCTTAAGTTGAGAGCCCTGATATATGATTCCCTTGCCTGATCATAACTGCCTGCTGAATAAAGAGAATCTGCATACTCAGTCTCTGCCTCGAAAAGCTTTTTGGTCTTCTGACTATTGTATAGGCTGAATCCCAGAAAAATTAAGAAAATGAGAGCAATTCCGGTTATTGTATTTTTATCCATATATGGTTTCCCTGATTATAATGAAGCTTTATTTCTTTTGATGCATGCCTTCACAAATCCCACAAACAGCGGGTGTGGTTTGAGCACGGTACTGCTGTACTCCGGATGGAACTGCACACCCACAAACCAGGGGTGTGATGGTATCTCAACTATTTCGACAAGTCCTGACTGAGGATTGGTCCCGCATGATATCATCCCAGCATTCCTGAAATCAGTGAGGTATTTGTTATTGAATTCGTACCTGTGGCGATGACGTTCACTGATTTCCTCTTTCTTATAGCATCTCCAGGCTTCGGAGCCATGCAATAACTCGCATTTATAGCTGCCAAGCCTCATGGTGCCGCCCTTTTCCGTCACGCTCTTTTGTTCTTCCATCAGGTCAATCACCGGGTCCTTGGCCTTAGGATTTATTTCCGTTGAATGAGCCCCCTCAAGCCCCATAACATTACGGGCAAACTCAATCACTGCACACTGCATGCCAAGGCATATCCCAAAAAACGGGATATCATTGGTGCGTGCATAATTGGCAGCCAGTATCTTGCCTTCAATACCTCTTGAGCCAAACCCCGGAGCTACAACGATACCGTCGTAGGCACTCAGCAGTTCCCTGTAATTGGTCTCAGTTATATCTTCTGACTGAATATATTTCAGATCAACATGAGCTTCATTGGCGACACCTGCATGAATAAAAGATTCGGAAATTGACTTATAAGCATCAGCCAGCTCGACATATTTTCCGACGAGTGCTATTTTTACCCTGTGAACCGGGTTATAAAGCTTATGCAGGAACATTTTCCACTCATCAAGGGCAGGTTCATTTCCCGGAGAAAGTCCAAGCTTGCGAAGCACAGTGGTGTCGAGATTCTCCTTCTGCATCCTGACAGGCACTTCGTAAATCGTTGATACATCTATTGATTCTACAACGGCGCTGGCTTCGACGTTACAGAAGAGTGCCACTTTTTTCCTCACATCTTCAGTAAGGCTCTTTTCAGTCCTGAGCACCAGCACGTCAGGTTGTATTCCCTCTTCAAGCAGCATCTTGACAGAATGCTGGGTCGGTTTTGTCTTCAGTTCACCCGAGGCATGAAGGAACGGCACCAGGGTAAGATGGACCACGATACAGTTCTGCGGTCCGAGTTCCCAGCGCAGCTGCCTTACCGCTTCTATATAAGGCAGTGATTCTATATCACCAACAGTCCCGCCAATCTCAGTGATCACAATATTAAATTTACCTTCCGATCCTACAATCCTGATCCTGCGCTTGATCTCATCGGTGATATGAGGGATTATCTGGACGGTCTTTCCGAGATAATCACCCTTGCGTTCCTTATTTATAACAGACTGGTAAATCCTTCCGGTGGTGATGTTATTAGCCTGTGAGGTAGGCACGTTCAGGAATCGTTCATAATGACCAAGGTCAAGATCAGTTTCCGCGCCATCGGATGTCACGTAACATTCACCGTGCTCATAAGGGTTAAGTGTTCCCGGGTCTATGTTTATATATGGGTCCAGTTTCTGTATAGTAACAGAATAACCCCGCGCCTGAAGAAGCATGGCGAGTGATGAGGAAATAATTCCTTTTCCCAGCGACGAGGTAACCCCCCCGGTCACAAAAATATACTTTACTTCAGCCACTGTTATTTATTTATCGCCGGAGATGTCAAATTTATTCTTCAGACATTGAGCTGTCTATAAGCTTTACCTTTTCTTCAAGAAGCTTAATATTCCTCTTGGCGTCGGCGATTTTCTCCTGCACCTCGCTGATCATTTTATCGGCGTTGGTTGATTTGGCGAAGAACCCGATATTGTTTTCCCAGAGCACTATGTCGCTTTCCAGCTGTTTGATCTTGCTGTAGAATTTCTCGCGTTCATTCTGAACTTTACGTGCAGCTCGGGGGTTCGATTTGGCATTGTCAACCTTGCTCCTGAACCTGAGAATGTTCTTATCCTTGTCATCAAGTTTGAGTTTGTCGAACTGCTTATTCAGGGCATCTTTGTACTTGCGCGCTATCTCTTCCTTTTTGTTGAACGGAACGTATCCGATCTCGGTCCAGCGTTTCTGTATGTCCTTGAGCTGCTCAAAACCGGCCCTGACATCTTCACCGGGGTCAACGGCCTCAAGCTCAGCCAGCAATACCAGTTTGGCATTAAGGTTATCTTCGTATGAACTATCCCTGCCGGCAAAGAATTCTGACTTGTGGGTAAAGAATGTATCGCATGCCTTGCGGAAGCGCTTCCATATCTTTTCGGAATATTTTTTTGGCACAGGGCCTATATCCTTCCACTCTTTCTGCAGCCTGATAAGTAACTCAGATGTCTCTTTCCAGTCAGTATTCTCCTGCAGGGCTTCGGCTTTCATACAGAGCTCGGTCTTCAGCTGTAGGTTTTTAACCTGCACTTCCTTGCTCTCTGCAAAGAACGCGCGCTTCTTCTCAAAGAATTTATCGCATGCGGCCCTGAACCTGAGATAGATTTTGTTATTATGTTTCTTTGGAGCGAAACCGAGTGTTCTCCAGAGCTTCTGGCACTCAATGATTGCATCTGATTTCTCCCTGAAATCAGCAAATGTCAATATCTCGCCGTTTGCAATCTCCTCAGCTTTCTCGCACAAGGCATTTTTAGCATCAAAGTTCTTTTTCTGCTCGTCTTTCTGCTGCTCAAAGAATTCGTGATGTCTTTTGTTAACCTGGGATGTTGCCTCACGGAATCGTTCCCAGATATCATTTTTACCTTCGTGGGTTACCGGACCTATCTCACGCCACTGGTTGTGATAGTCCTGCAAAAGCTTAAAAGCATTGACTGCATTAGGCTCGAGAAGCAACTCCTCGGCCTTTTCGCAGAGCGCAATCTTTGCCTCCATGTTTTTTTTCAGATCGAGATCCCTGAGCTCCCGGTTAATCTTGATATAATCATAGAACATCTCCACACTGTGGTGGTAGTTTTCCCAAAGGTCCTTCAGGTTTGCCTGTGGCACTATGCCGGTGGAATGCCATTCATTCTGAAGGTTCCTAAATTCCTGGAAGGTCTTGTTGATAGCCTCTTCCCTGTTGACGAGGTCCTTTATCCTCTCTATTATCCCGATTTTCCTGCGAAGGTTTTCCTGCTTCTCGCTCTCCTGGATCCTGTTATAATCGCTCTTCCTGCTCCGGTAGGTCTCAAGTATCACCTTAATCCTGTTTTCAAGCTCATCCGGTTCAGGCTTATAATCTTCAATATTGCCACCCTCTTTTGCAAAATTGAGTCTTTTTTCATTGAACTCAACCTTGGTTCTCTTATAAAAGAACTCCTTTATGCGGTTGACATCTTCAAATATCTCGGCAGGAGGCCTGTTCTCAACAATAAGCGCAAGCGTCGCTACGAGTTCTTTTCTTGAGAGGCCGCTATAGTCTACCGGGGGCAGCGTGATGTCGTCATAGTTTATCGTCTCACCTGCCGGTTCTTCGGTTACCGGCTCAACATTATCAGGCAAAACAGGCTCAATTTCAATTTCGATTTTCTCGGCAGGTTGCTCCTGTGTCGTCGTTTCAGTAATTTTGTCTCCCGTAGATTCAGATGCTGTTTTGTCAGCATCGAATTGTTCATCATGAACAGAGTTTACCGGATTTTTGGTAGTCATCTTTAATCCTGTTAGATCAGTGCAGTTTACAATGGAGGGCAAAGCCTTACTCCCCATTTTTCAAACCACGAAAATAATGGATTATTGGTAAAACTCAAACCAATACCTCAATTAAATGAGATAGTGTTCTTACTAAATGATCAAATGAATTAACTTTGTTACCTCCGGTTCAGTCAAATAAACCATGGAAAAGAAAGATATTTTAGTTCTGGCACTCGTTCTGGTTGCCCTGGCGCTTAACCTTTACCTCCGTAGTGCCAGGAAGAAGAAAGCTGCAGCGGAAGCCGGTGCTGGAAAGGTTGAAAAGAAAGGTGGAATTTCAGGGTCACCTGATGATTATGAGCCTTATTCAAAGAGATAGCAGGATACGGCTCACTGTCCCAGTTCCAGCTGATCTCTGATAAGCCTGTAATAGGCGCCTTTCTTCTGCACGAGCTCCTGGTGCGTACCGGACTCCTGTACTGTGCCTTTACCAAGGACCACAATCATATCGGCATTGCGAACTGTACTAAGACGGTGTGCCACGATGACCACAGTTCTGCCCTCATAAAAGCCGGCCAGGTTTTCCACTATCATTCTTTCATTAGATGCGTCAAGCGCTCCTGTAGCTTCATCGAGGAGCAGCAGTGAAGGTTCCTTGAAGATGACGCGTGCAATGAGTATTCGCTGTTTCTGTCCCTGGCTGAGACCATGGCCGCCCTGGCCGATCCGTGTATATATCCCGACCGGCAGGGTGCCGATAAGGGGCTGCAAATTGGCAATACTGATGGCGCGTCTGACACTTTCCATATCAGGGTTGTCAACACCCGGGGCGATATTTGCCAGGATCGTGTCAGGGAAGATATATCCCTCTTGCATCACAACACCCGTTGACCTTCTCAGAGAGGAAATACTTATCTCCTCAAGGTTCTTCCCGTCTATCTTAATGGTGCCCTTTTCCGGCCGGTAAAATCCCATCAGAAGCTTAAGAAAAGTTGTTTTACCTGATCCGCTCTCTCCGACGATGGCAGTAATCTTGCCGGCAGGAATCTGCAGACTGAGATCCTCTATTACCCAATTTGAGCCGGGGCCCTCATACCTGAAAGAGAGGCCGTCAACGCTGATCTGCATTTTGTCAGGGACATTTATTTTACCTGTGTCCCCCTCATCTTCTTCTGGTTCCATGGCATGCACTTCGGCAAGACGTTCAAGGCTTATCCGGGCATCCTGTGTTGAACGCATGAAATTAATGATCTGCGATACAGGTCCGTTCAGTTGTCCTGTTATGAACTGAACGGCAAGCATCATTCCGAGCGTCATGGTGCCGTTCACCACTGAGGTGGCGGATATAACCGTTATTATGATATTGGCTGATTCATGTATGAGTGTCCCTCCTGCCGTCTGGAACTGAAGTATCTTAAGGCCTTTAACCCTGGTGCGAAAAATATCCCTCTGCTGTGCCTCCCATTCTCTTCTGTTGGCCGCTTCGTTGCCAGCCAGCTTGATTTCCTGCATTCCGTTAACGATGTTTATCATCCTGTTCCCTGATTCAGCCATCTGTCTGAACCTTAAATTGTCAAGCCTCTCACGCGAAGACATGAAAAGAGTCACATAAAGCATATATAGAATCGTTCCTCCGAGAAAAACAAGGAGTACCGGGATACTGTAAAGTCCGAGAACAACACCAAAGACCAGGAAATTAAAGAAGGAGAAGAGGATAACAAGGCTTGAGGAGGTGAGATAGCTCTCAATCCTGCTGTTATCGTCAATTCTCTGCAGGATATCTCCGTTCAGCTTGGAATCGAAATACGCAATCGGCAGTTTCATCAGTCTGGCAAGGAAATCGGACACTATGGTTATGTTTAGCCGTGTTCCCACATGAAGCAGGAGCCATCCGCGGATGAATTCCACCGCCATACGGCCCGCAATGAGTGCCAGCTGGCCGGCAAGTATAAGGTAAATGAGCCTCAGATCACTGTTTTTAATACCCCTGTCAATTATCACCTGGGTGAGGAAGGGAAAAACCAGCTGTATCGCACTGCCTGCTATCAGTCCGGCTAAAAGCAGGATGATCTGGCGGCGGTATGGCTTTAAATAAGGAAGCAGAAAAGTAAATCCTCCTCCGGGGGGCGGATCATCAGGTATTTCTGCAAACTGCAGGCCGGGCTCAAGAAAGAGCGCCATGCCGGTATTTTTATCATTAATGCTGCCGGCAGCCCACCCTTTAAGAAATTCGTCCGTGGTCATCCGTAGTCTTCCCAGAGCCGGATCACTCACCCATACTCTTTTGCCGGAAATCTTATTAACCACAATGAAGTGGTTTTGCTCCCAGTGGACAATGCATGGGAAAGGAGCTTTTGCAGCCAGTTCTGAGAAAGGTATCTTCACCCCAACCACTTTGAATCCCATGCTCTCGGCAGCGGTTTTCATCCCGAGGAAAGAAACACCTTCCCTCGTAATATAAGCACGTTTGCGTATAGTCTCAAGCGAGATACGTTTTCCGTGCCACCGGGCTACCATACTGATACAGGCCGGACCACAGTCCATTGCATCATATTGTCTGACAAAGGGATAATTCATACCACTGCGGCCTATCGCATTAATAGTGATGTAAATATATCCATTATTTGGTGACCTCTTCCGGCCGACTGCAACAAAAGTGCCGGGGAGCCGTATTAGTATTTTCGGCAATGGAAACGTTATATTTGCCAATTAAACCGCTTGCTTGGGCCTATTTAAGAGGTATTCGGACAGTGACATCATTGATGGCATCAGGAGACAGGATAACAAGATTCTAACCTACCTCTATGACGCGTACTATGAGGTTATCCGTGACCATCTGAAAAAGAACAGCGGATCAGATGACGATGTATATGATGTCTTGCAGGAATCAGTGGTTATACTCTATAAGCAGGTTACAGGTGACGGATTAAAATTGACATCCGATCTCAAGGGCTACTTTTTCGGCATTGCAAGGAACATATGGAACACTCAACTCAGATACCGGTCGCGTATCACCTCTCTTGAGATTGAACCGGCTAACCCCGATGAAGCAGAAGATCAAACCAAAGCAACCCTCGAGAGGATAGTAACAAGGTCATTTGCACTTCTGAAAGAGGATTGTCAGATGGTTCTCACACTCTTCAGCGAGGGTTACAGCTATGAAGAGATAGCCCGTAAATTGGGTATGAAGAATGAAGCATACGCCCGAAGAAAGAAATATCTGTGCAAGGAAGCCCTGATGGAGATCATCAAGACAGATCCGGAATATCATGATCTTGGACCTCTGTAGACAGTTGCCACAAGGATGGCGGACGCCAGCAGAAAGAGCAAAAGTGCGGAATAGAGTTTCAGTCTGTTGAACCAGAGCGGCGTATCATCACCGTAAATGACAAGGGTAGACCAGTAATAAGGATGCGAACGTTCCTGGTCAGCAGTCCTTAGATATTTAAGACGTGCGTTACGCAGAGCTGAGCTTTTCGTCTGACCGCTTCTCATATTCCTGTAGAACGATTTAATAACCGCAGATGAAGAAAAGTCTTCCACTGCCCACATCGACATTACTACGGAGCGGCTGCCGGCAAAGAGAAATCCCCTCGCAAGACTTAATATACCCTCTCCAGTCACCAGCTTTCCGGTACCCGTGTTGCATGAGCTCAGTACCACCATCATTGCATTGATAGGCACATTATAAACTTCATAGGTGTTCAGCATGCCGTCTTCCGGGCTGCTGGCCTGGGCAGAGAAGATCATCTTGGAAAACGCCGGATGATCATCGTCAACCAGCGTATGCATTGCGAGGTGGATTATTTTATAATTGCGTGCCTGGGTCTTGTAAGCTTCTTCAGTGGCGTTCTCGGCAATGAAGGCTTTACCGCCGCACTGATCTACAGCATTCTCTGCTTCAACCACAGCGTAGGGAAGACTGCGGATCTCACCTCTCAGATTTGGAAATACGTTGAAAAGAGAATCGTTTATCTCCATCCCCTCATAGCTCGGAGCAAAAGCAATAAGAGCATTGCTCAGGCTGCGGCTGCGCTTCTGTGTCTCTGAGGATAGGGTCACGCTGTAAATATAAGAGAAACGATACTTCTTAAGAGCAAACGGAGCCTCACGGTACAGTAGCTCCGGGCTACGGAACTCCTCAGTTATCAGGGTCTCGAAAGGAATATATGAAAGAATATTGTCAGGCGAGATAATTATCTTATCGCCTTTCAGATATGGCACGGCAGGCTCAAGAAGGATCCTGTACAACTCGAAGGCAAGATCCATAAATCCGTTGAATGGCTGCCGGACATTGCTTGTCGCAGGCGTGACTGAGAGCATGCTCCTGAAGCGGCCCAGCGATTCGTAGAAAGTTGAATCAATATCACGGGTAATGATCTCTGTGTGTCGTCTGTTGGTGACAATTATATAAAGTTTTTTTTCAGTCATGACATAGCTCAGGAGGTTGGCTTTCTTACTGATAACCTCAGTGACGTTGTCAAGAGATGTCACATCGCTCTTGAATTTAAGATAGTAATACGAGGGGTAATTCTTTTCAAAGATCTGGATCAGCGAGTCACGCGATCTGAGCAGTCCGAAGGTAACACTCTCCCAGGTGGCAATTTTCTGAGAGTCAGGTACAGCCATATTTTTTTCATTGGCAATTAATTCTTTGTAAAGGCCAATCCTTTTCCTGATGTCATTGTCCTGGGTCACCAGGTCTTCGGGCAGGGAAAATTTTGCGGCATTAAGCTCCCTCATTGATGCGAGGAAACCTGCTACTTTGCTCCGTTCAGAGAACTCAAAAGCCCCTTCAAGGTAAGTCTTGTCACGGTTCAGTCTGTAAAGCTGAACATAATTGTCAATAATACCTGTATAAAACTCCCTGGAATAGGCACTCAGGCTGGTGCGGCTTTCCTCCTCGCTCATCTCCAGTCTCTGGCGGTCAAACAATGACACAATGATCTTTCCTGTCTCAACTGCCTCAATAACCAGGTCCATGTTTCCCGATTCCTCTCCGAGGGCATTTAATGCTTTGTATTTCAGCATGAGTACCTGCAGGTCATCTGAGGAAAAGGATCCACCTGTTTCAGCCTGATCCGGATTGATTGATACTTTTAAGCTGGCATTGATTACGGTATCAGCCATCTCCAGTGCTTTCCCGTACTGGCCAAGATCGAACAGTGTACTTGCATAATCAGTCAGCAGGTACTTTTTCATGGAGATATCCCATGGATGGCTTTCAATGTACGGGAGGCAACTCTTATACATTTCGATGGCTTTATACCCTTCCCCCGACGAATTATGGGCAAAGTCAGCCCTTGAAGCCAGCATCATACAATATTCGCGACTGTCGGGTCCAAAAACTCTTCTGACACTTCTGAGTCCGTCCTCCAGCACACTTTCACCTTCATCCACCCTGCCTTTCTCTGCAAGAAAAGCTGCATAATTTATATACACAAGATACTTTTCCCTGATATCAGCATCTCCTGAGAGGGAGAGCCCTCTCTTAAAGTATTCCTCGGCTTCCTTCGGCTGGCCCAGACGTCTGTACAACTGTGACATTGTATTAATTACCAGCTGCTTTGATCCGTTATTTTCAGTACCGTACCTGTCATAGAGCTTAAGAGCTTCGCTGCAATAGACAAGTGATTTGGTCAACTCTGAATTACGGAAAAGGCTTAGGCCTATGACCTGGTAAAGGTCAGCCGTCACTGCCGGAGTTACCTTGCCGGGATATAGCCTTGCAAGCGCAAGTCCAGCTTCAGCAAGGGAAATGGCATTGTCGGAATCATTCATCTCAAGACAGATGCTTGCCAGATTGAGATAGTTGTTGGTGAGTGATGAAGAATCAGTTCCCATGACCAGCCTCCTGGCTTCCAGGGCCCTTAGTCCTGTATCATAAGCGCGCGAATAATTTCCGGTCCTGAAAAGTGTGGCAGCCAGATTGTTCAGGCATAAAGAATACCGCATGTCGTAAACACCGGCACTCTCCCTTAACCTGGACGAAAGGGTAAAGCTTTCAATCGCCCTGGAATACAAGTTAACCCTCAGATAATAAAAACCTGTCATGTAGTATGAATCCGAAACCAATAAAGTGTCTGTCAGCTTCTCTTCACTGAGGATATTGTTAATCTCCCTGGCCAGCTCGCCAGTCCTGCCGGTCACCACTCCTGATTCCAGGTCTCTCGAAATAATGCCGTTAAGGTTTGCCAGGCGAATGGCAATAGTATCCCGCGCATCCTCTCCTCTCAGAAGCCCATTGTCAAAGCAGGATTCTGAAGATAAAACGGACGAACCTGAAACAAAAAACAGCAATGCCAGACAGAGTATATGACTTGGCCGACTCATCGGGGTGGTTCTTCTTTCTTTCCGGATGTAAAATTAGAAAACTATTCCATACCCTGTCATGAAGTTTTTCCGGCATTTTACAGAACTGATAATGAACTATATAGATTTTTATTTAAAAATAATTGATTTTTTCGTGTCACAAATGACCACTTTGTGACATGTACGGTATAAAGTGAATTTAAACCCTGAATTATTAATATAAAATTTAAAGAGATGAATACCCTGAAAACTGAAAACTTCGCTGAGTATGTTCTTTCAAATGAGGAACTGATTAATGTACGTGGTGGTCTTGGTGGCCCGGTAATGGTTGACAAGGACCCTACCAAGCCTCCTATTATAATTGAGTTTTAATTCTGCAACGACAGCCGTTTTAACGGCCTGACTATATATCTTTCAAGGGTGATAATGCCATTGGCATATTGCCCGGGGACAAAATGCAACATGCCTGGATGCAGGCGTCATTGCTCCGAAAGGTGCACTTTAAAGTATTGAAAATTGTAATAAACTGTTTGACAGTTCATTATAGATTAAAGTGATTTAATTATACAAGATATGAAGACGATTAATGTCAACAACACAATCGAGAATTACCTCAGCGGTTCTACAGGTAAAGCTGAAGAGACATGGCTGAAAAAGGAAATGCAGAAGGATCCTGACCTTGCCAGGGAGGTTACTCTCAGACGCAGGACAGACGAGATCCTGGCTGACAGAAGTATTATCGACCTGAGGGCAAAGCTTGGTATAATAGAAATGAAAAAACGCTCCGGCGGAACATTTCGCAAGACAGCTGTCAGAGCGACCAGTTACGCAGCGGCAGTACTTCTTGCCGTGCTCTTGTGTTCGGCATTATATGTTGCCCTCAGGCCAGGGTCGAATGACGTGCTCTTTGACAAGTATTATGCACGGTATGAAACTCCCGGTGCTGTCAGATCGATTGTCAGTTCCGGCAATACCCTGATGGAGAATGCTATAGCCTCATACACGGCAAAGGATTATGATAAGGCGATCAGCTATCTTGAGCAGGTCATAATTGCAGAACAGGGCGATATGGAAACAGTATTCATGCATGGTATGGCCAACATGGAAGTGAATAACTACCCCGTAGCAAGCGGGTCATTCACCAAGGTGATAGAGCATAACGACAACCTGTACCTTGAAGATGCTGCATGGTATCTCGGTCTCTGTTACATGATGACAGGCGAAACAGACAAAGCCGTGACACAGTTCAGTGCCATATCGAAATCAAAGAGCAGGTACAGTAAAGAGGCTGCAAAACTTGCCCGCAGACTGAAATAAATCGCGAATCTTCACGGTGATCTGATGATAAACAAACCTCAAATAATAGCAGGCGTATCGCATGAGGTGCGGACACAGATGAACTCAATCGTTGCGTTTTCATATCTCCTGAACAATACCAGGTTCAGTGACAATGAAAGGCAGGAGTTCTCTGAC
>Ga0209745_1001899_pt1 | contig 12190 bp, 9 predicted proteins | sample BarGraNGADG00312_FD_184495 | JGI IMG/M metagenome (GOLD analysis project Ga0209745, IMG submission 184495) | Arctic peat soil microbial communities from Barrow, Alaska - Barrow Graham LP Ref core NGADG0004-312 (SPAdes) (version 2) | ecosystem: Environmental > Terrestrial > Soil > Wetlands > Peat ... | reverse complement strand
AAACGGTACCGTTGACCTGCTCTACGAGCTTGAGGAAAAAGCCAATGACCAGTTCGAAATATCAGGAGGATGGGGTGCCGGCATGCTCGTCGGAACTGTTGGAGTGAGATTCAACAACTTCGCCATGCGAAACTTCTTCAAATTGAGCGAATGGAGACCGTACCCTTCCGGCGACGGTCAGTCGGTACAGATAAGGTTTCAGACCAACGGCCGTGTTTACCAGTCATATAATATCTCATTCATTGAACCGTGGCTTGGTGGCAAGAAACCAAACACACTGTCACTATCCTATTACCGCTCCCTCATGTCCAACGGCATGACCATGAATTCAGACGGAAGACAGCACATGATCATTGACGGCGCTTCGGTGGGCTTCGGAAAAAGACTTGAGTGGCCTGACGATTATTTCTCGATCTATTACGAAGGCAGCTACCAGAGGTATAACATGCACAATTATACACAGTACCGGTTCCTGTTCGATAACGGTATTGCCAACCTCGGTTCACTCACGGCCAGGCTGACAAGATTTTCTGCAGGACCAAATACCATTTATCCTCGCGGCGGCTCAACATTCTCCCTCTCCCTTCAGGCAACACCGCCATATTCTTTGATTAGCAACAAGGATTTTTCAGAGGCGACCACCGACCAGGAGAAATACAAATGGATTGAGTTCTATAAAGTCGTCTTTAAGGGCGATTACTATGTTCCGCTATCGTCAAATGACAAGCTTATCCTTAATGCCAAAGCGGCATTCGGCTATCTGGGTTTTTACAATCCTGATATCGGCCCTTCACCATTCGAGAACTTTTATCTCGGAGGAGACGGCATGACGGGATACAGTTTTTACGGCCGCGAGGTGATTGCCCTGAGAGGTTATACCAACGGGTCACTGACACCGACAGTTATAAAGCGTGGTATGCAAATAGAGGCGGGTAACGTTTATTCCAAACTGACTCTCGAGCTACGGTATCCTATATCGTTGAATCCTCAGGCAACTATTTACGCGTTGACGTTCCTTGAAGCCGGAAAAGCGTGGTACAGCCTGAAAGAATATAACCCATTCAAAATGAACCGCTCTGCAGGCGTTGGCCTGAGAGCCAACCTGCCTATGTTTGGCCTTCTGGGCATTGACTGGGGTTATGGATTTGATCCTGTCCCCGGAAACCCGGATGCTAACGGAAGTCAGTTCCATTTTGTAATAGGTCAACAGTTTTAAAAGATAACAAACAAACAAAAATGCTATGAAGAAGATTATTGTTTTAACAGTGTTGGTGCTCGCAGCTACATTAAGCGGCACAGCTCAGAAATTCGCTTTTGTCGACAGCGAGTATATAAGAAATAATATCCCCGCCTTCACCGCTGCCCAACAGCAGCTCGACAAACTGTCAGAAGGATGGGAGAAAGAAGTTGCAGACGGCTATGCTGCAGTTGAACAGATGTACAAGGATTACCAGGCAGAAGTTGTGCTTCTGTCACAGGACCAGAAGAAGAAAAGAGAGGAAGCAATCATTGCCAGGGAAAAGGAAATAAAAGACCTGCAAAACACATATTTCGGTATGGAGGGCGAACTCTATAAGAAACGTGAAGAATTAGTTAAACCAATTCAGGATGAGATCCTTAAAGCAATTAAGGAGATCTCGGTCGAAGGCAGTTACGCGGTCATATTTGATACCTCGGCCGGTTCAAATATCCTCTTTGCCAACCCGAGATATGACCTCTCGGACCAGGTATTACAGAAGCTAGGTTATAAAAAATAAATAATTACATTTGCACGATTAATTTGAAAACAAGAACAATGAAAAAAGTATTTGGATTACTCCTGACCGCTGCACTTATATTTACAGCACAGGATGGAATTGCACAGTCATTCAAGACAGGCCATATAAACAGGGATGATATCATCATGGCCATGCCTGACTACGATACGGCAATGAAAGCTTATAATGCATATGGACAGGAGCTGACCAATGCTTTGGAACTGATGCAGGTTGAGTACAATAACAAGCTTGACCAGTATGTAAAGGACAGCAAGACCCTTACTGACCTTGTGAAGACCAACAAGGAACAGGAACTTGCAGATATGCAGACCCGTATCGCTAATTTCCAGCAGCAGGCTCAGGTGCAGCTTCAGGATAAACAGGTAGCTCTGCTAAATCCTATAATAGAAAAGGTAACCGCTACTATCAATGATGTTGCAAAAGCTCAGGGCTTCGTATATGTATATGATGTCCGTACCCTTATCTATTTTGACCCTACCAAAAGCACTGATGTTGCTCCGCTGGTAAAGGCTAAGCTTGGACTTAAATAAGATATCTTAATATTTGGAAGGCTGTCCGCCAACCGGCAGGCAGCCTTTCTTTTAAAGACATTATGGAAACAGGAAATCGTCCGATAGGTGTCTTTGATTCAGGTGTCGGCGGACTGACAGTGGCACATGCCATCAGACAGACCCTCCCGGGAGAAAGAATCATATACTTCGGCGACACGGCCCATCTTCCTTACGGAGATAAATCTGAAGAGGCAATACGTAACTACTCGAGGCGCATAACTGAATTCCTCCTTGGCTATGATGCCAAACTGGTTCTCATTGCTTGCAACTCGGCCTCCGCTTCAGCTTATGAGAACCTCCTCGAAGAATATGGTGACCGTACCCTTATCCTCGATGTTATCAACCCGGTTGTTGAACATGTGGCCACCGGCAATTACAAAAAGCTCGGTGTCATCGGCACCAAGAGAACAGTCAGCTCAGGCACGTACGAAAAGAAGATCCGTGAAGCATCACCTTCCACCAGCGTATTCTCTCTCGCCACACCCCTGCTTGTACCGATGATTGAAGAGGGCTTCATCTTTGATGACATAAGCAATGCCATCATACGTACTTATCTCTCTGACAAAGGCCTGAGTGATATTGATGCCCTGATACTCGGATGCACACACTACCCGATAATACGCAACCAGATAACCAAGTTCTTCAATTTCAGGATCGAGGTGGTCGATTCTGCCAGGATAGTTGCAGCCAGGCTGAGAGATGTACTTGAAAAACATAGCCTGCTCAACAGCGGCAGGGCAGGGGAAGACCTCTTTTTTGTCTCTGATTATACCGATTATTTCGAAAAGATCGCACGGATGTTTTTCGAAAGTAATATCAATCTGACGAAGGCCGACATATGGTCGTGAAGCGGCTCTGATGCCCTTTTCACTTGTCAGTTTCTTATATCTATCTGTCTGCCGTTAAATTAGTTATGCGGTCAGGTCAAACATGACCAAAATCATACTCATATAAGAGTGTTATACTGAACTTAACTGCGTTAAATTGGTTACTTTTACAACCGTTTTATTATTATAAAAACCAGATAATTACCATGTCAAAAAGATTGAAGGTCATAGAAAAGGATGCTGTGGTGATCAAGTTTTCAGGCGACTCGGGTGACGGAATGCAGCTTACGGGCACGCTCTTCTCAAACACATCAGCACTGTTCGGAAATGACATCTCTACCTTTCCTGATTACCCTGCTGAGATAAGAGCTCCCCAGGGAACCGTGGGAGGTGTCTCCGGCTTCCAGGTCCATATAGGACGCAGACATATTAATACACCGGGAGATTTTGCAGACGTGCTGGTGGCAATGAACCCGGCCGCTATACGTGCCAATGTCAGCTGCCTCACCAAGGATTCAACGATTATTTATGATAGTGATAATTTCACTGAAAAATCCATACAGCGTGCCGGCTATATAGCAGACCCTTTTGCTGAAGACAAGCTTGATACACTGAACCTAATTCCTGCTCCCATAACCTCCCTGGTCAAGGAAGCCCTTAAGGACATGGAGATCGATCCCAAGACTGTTCTGAGGACCAAGAACATGTTTGCCCTGGGAATGGTCTACTGGCTGTTTGACAGCAAGCTTAATTATACTGAAGAATTTATTGAAGATAAATTTGGCAAGAAGCCTCTCATTGCAGAAGCAAACAGCAAGGTTCTCAGGGCCGGGTATTATTATGCCGAGACCATTGAGGCCCTTACACCCTCTTACCATGTTAGTCCTGCCCCTATAGAGGAAGGCACATACCGTAATATCAACGGTAACCAGGCAACAGCATGGGGGCTCCTCGCTGCTGCCGAGAAAGCAGGCCTCAAACTGTTTATAGGCTCATACCCCATCACTCCTGCGACTGGTATACTTGAAGAACTGGCACTTCGCAAGGACCTTGGCGCCAAGAGCCTTCAGGCAGAGGATGAGATAGCCGGAATATGCACCGCTATCGGCGCAAGCTACACAGGCTGCCTGGCAGTGACAAGTACCTCAGGCCCGGGGCTGGCACTGAAGTCAGAAGCCATCAACCTGGCTGTCATGACTGAATTGCCGCTGGTGATAGTTGATGTTCAGAGAGCGGGCCCTTCAACCGGCCTGCCCACCAAGACTGAACAGGCTGACCTGTGGCAGGCTTTGTACGGCCGCAACGGCGAGAGCCCCGTGGTGGTTATTGCCGCCGGGACACCTTCCGACTGTTTCAAGTATGCATTCGAGGCCGGAAAAATAGCCCTTGAACACATGACCCCGGTGATACTGCTGACCGACAGTTACCTGGCTAACGGGTCAGAACCATGGAAGATTCCGGCTATGAAAGATTTACCAGCCATCAGGGTACCGTGGGCTGTCAAAACAGATAAAGATTATCTTCCCTACGAGAGAGATCCCAAAACACTGGCACGCCGCTGGGCCGTACCTGGTACCCCGGGTATGGAACACCGCATCGGCGGCCTCGAGAAGACAATTAAGGGAAGCGTGTCCTATACCCCCGAAAACCATGAGGTCATGGTAAGGATGAGAGATGAGAAGGTCGAACGCGTTGTTGCAGACGTTCCGGATCTGGAGATCACCGGAAATAAGAGCGGAGAACTCCTTCTGATCGGATGGGGCAGTACATACGGACATCTGGTAAGCGCCGTGACCGAACTGCACGAGGAAGGCTATAAAGTATCGGCAGTCAATTTCAACTATATCAGGCCCCTGCCCGCAAACGCCGCAAAAGTATTTGCAGGTTTTAAGAAACTGGTTGTATGTGAACTTAACACAGGGCAGTTTGCCAACTTACTCAGGATGAAATACCAGAAGTTCACCTATCATCAGTATAATAAGATTCAGGGACTGCCATTCACTGTTAAGGAAATCAAGGAATATTGTATAAAATTACTGGAGGGTAAATAACATGGCCGACACAAATACATTGCAGTACACTGCAAAAGATTTTAAAAGTGATCAGGAAGTAAGGTGGTGTCCGGGATGCGGGGATCACGGGATCCTTGCCTCACTGCAGAAAACCCTTGCTGAATTGGGCGTAGCGAAGGAAAAGTATGTGTTCGTCTCAGGCATAGGATGCTCTTCACGGCTGCCCTACTATATGAATACCTACGGATTCCACGGCATTCACGGAAGGGCTGCAGCAATAGCTACCGGTATTAAAATCGCCAACCCTGACCTGATGGTATGGGAGATGACCGGTGACGGTGATGCCCTTGCCATCGGTGGAAATCATTTCATTCATGCCATAAGACGTAATATAGACATCAAGATCCTCCTGTTTAATAACGAAATATACGGTCTGACCAAGGGACAGTATTCCCCGACTTCGTCAAAAGGGCTGGTGACAAAGACTTCTCCCTACGGAACTATCGAGGAACCTTTCACAATAGGACAGCTGGTCATAGGTGCCCATGGCCGTTTCTTTGCCCGTACCGTTGACTATAACCTCCAGCTCTCAGCCGAGGTCTATAAGGCAACCGCTCTCTTCCATGGTACAGCTGTGGTTGAAGCCATACAAAACTGCGTCATCTTTGCCGATGGGGTGCATGACAATATAACCAACAAGGAGACCAGGGATGACAGGACTATTGTGCTGCATCATGGCCAGCCGATGGTATTCGGAAAGGAACATGACAAAGGCCTTATCCTCGACGGTCTAAAGCTGAAAGTAGTGAAGATCGGCGAAGACGGCGTAATGGAAAAAGATCTGCTTGTGCATAATGCCGAGGAGACTGATCCGGGTATTCATTACATGCTTGCAGGCATGAAATACCCTGAATACCCTGTCGCCATGGGAGTTATCAGAGCGGTAAAATCACAGACGTATGACGGTGCCATGGTTGAACAGCATGTCAGGGTTAAGTCCACATCAAAGATAAAGTGTATGGATGACCTCCTGAACAGCGGCTCGACATGGAAGATGAAGTAACCGTTCTATGCTGAGAATAATCACCTCTGTCTTAATCTATTTTACTAATTTTGGCATCTGATTTCAATGATGCCTTTATGGAGCAACAGCCCAAAGACGATGCGGGGTACATCCGCATCATACATGAACAGCAGGAACGCCTGAAAGAACTGTCATGCATAAACCGTGCAACACAGATCCTTAAGGAACGGAAACCTGTTGACGAAACACTCATGCATCTTGTGCTGACCCTCCCTGCCGCATGGCAGTATCCTGATTTTGCGGCTGCCCGCATAAGATACCGCGACAAATCCTTTGAAACCCCGGGCCTGAAAGAGACTGCCTGGAAAATGATACAGGATTTTACTACCGTTGAAGGCGACGGATCAGTCGAGATTTACTATACACGTGAGTTCCTGGAAGAATATGAAGGCCCGTTCCTGAAAGAGGAACGTGACCTGATAAGAAATATCTCCGGACTGATAGCCGGTTATATCAACAGTCTGAAAGCCGGTGAATTGATGGTTTCATCGCGCGATGACGACAGTGAAGATGATATTATAACCAGGCTCTCGAGCAGGAAACTGCTACAGAAATTCCTCGACCGTCATAATGCCGAAAGAGACGTATTTCATGATCTCATGCCTTTCATGGTCAGGGAGATATTGCTTGTCGCCAGCCTCTATGACGCATATTCCATTGAAGGCGAAGGACGCTTCTCGGATCACATGCTGGGCGAGTATTATCAGATGAGCCTTACGTCTATACCCAGGGTAACAGGCGTCTCAGGAGAGGATGAGGCTTTTACCCGCCTCGAGGCAAGACACTATGACATGATCATCATCATGGTAGGCGTTGACAAAAGAAACCCAATGACGCTCTGCCGGAAGATCAAGGAAAAATATCCCTATATCCCCACCTTGCTGCTTCTGAATAACCCAAGCGATATACCTTTCGTCCAGAACCAGAAAGAACTGGGTGTGCCCTTTGACAACTATTTTATATGGACCGGTGAATCAAGGGTTTTCTTTGCCATGGCCAAACTGCTTGAGGATAAGGTTAATGTTGAGAACGATACAAAAAAAGGACTTACCGGGGTTATACTTCTGATTGAGGATGCGGCAGACTATTACTCCGAATATGTACCGATGCTGTACACACTGATCCTTGAACAGACCCGTAACCTGATTGAGGATGTCTCATCCGATGAGCTCTATAAAGTGCTTAAACTAAGGGCAAGGCCTAAGATCCTCCTGGCAACTACATGGGAAGAGGCAATGTCAGTCTACACCATGTACAAGGACAGCCTTCTGGGTATTATATCCGATATGCGCTTTCCGAAGGATGGTGTAATATATGACATGGCGGGCTACGAACTTATAAAGCAAATCAGACTCGAGCAGCCCAACCTGCCTACAGTGCTTCAGTCATCTGACCCCGAAAATGCCAGGTTTGCAACCGAGCTCAAAGCCAGCTTTATCAACAAGACCTCAGAGACCCTGCTTCAGGATCTCAAATCGTTCATCACCTCTTACCTCGGGTTTGGGCATTTTGTTTATCGCGACACAAGTGGCAAGCAGATTGCTGTTGCCAGGTCAATGAAGGAGTTTGAGGCTTATCTTCAGACTGTACCTGAAGATTCCCTGGTCTACCACGGGATGAAGAACCAGTTCTCGCTCTGGCTTATGGCCAGGGGGGAAGTGAAGATCGCCAAAATGATTAACCCAGTTAAGCTGTCTGACTTCGACAGCCCGAAAGATCTGAGGGAGTTTCTGATTGATATCATCAGAAAGAGAAGGATTGAAATGAACAAGGGCAAGGTGGTCAATTTTGACGAGTCACTGGTCATCGATGAGTCAAATGTTGTCAGCCTGGCCAGCGGCTCGCTGGGAGGCAAAGGCCGGGGCCTCGCATTCATCAATACCCTTATTTACAGCTTTGAGCTGGGTCGCCTGCTGCCTGACATTAACATTAAGACACCCGTGACTGCTATCATCGGCACGGATGAGTTTGACCGTTTCATGGAGAGCAACCACCTGTGGAACGAGGTGAACACTGATAAGCACTTCATTGATCTGCAGAAGCTGTTTCTCTCCGGAAGCCTCAGCAGCGGTCTAGAAAAGAAACTCCGGATCTATATCAGCCGCATCACCGGACCGCTTGCAGTGAGGTCATCAAGCCTGTTTGAAGATTCTCTCAGTCAGCCTTTCTCGGGAATCTTCGGGACCTATATTTTACCGAATAATCATCCTGATCCGGAAGTCAGACTCAGACAGCTCCTTGGTGCTGTCAAGCTGGTCTTTTGCTCTATTTACTCGGACAACTCGCGCATTTATTTTGAAGCTATAAACTTCAAGGTGGAACAGGAGAAAATGGCTGTGGTGATACAGTCGGTTGTGGGTAACAGGTACGGCGATATATTCTACCCTCATATAAGCGGGACCGCCCAGTCGTTTAACTTCTACCCCGTTGCAAATATGACACCCCATGATGGCTTCGCCGTCGTGGCGGTGGGTCTCGGCCAGTATGTTCTCGACGGTGAGAGAGCCTTCAGGTTCTCCCCCTCATTCCCTTCTCTTGATATTGTCTCAATTGATGACCTTGCGAGCCATTCGCAGCTTGATTTCTATGCACTTAACATGGCGCAGAACAATGTTGATCTGCTCAGGGGTGAGCATGCAAGCCTGGTGAAGCTCGATATCAGCAGGGCAGAGGCCGATGGCACGCTGCAGCACTCGGCATCAGTGATCAGTGCCGACAATGATACGCTGACACCGGGACTTTATAATTCCGGACCCAGGGTGGTCAATTTTGCAGATATACTTAAATATGATTTTATTCCCCTGGCATCAACGCTGAGAAAAGTGCTTGAAGTGACCAGGGAAGCCTTTGGCGCACCCGTGGAGATAGAGTTTGCAGTTGACCTTACCAAAGATGATAATGAAAAGGCATCATTCTACCTTCTTCAGGTCAAACCCCTTGTGGGCAGCGGCGCAGGATATTCAATCGACCCTGAGAGCGTCTCTGCCGTGGACACGATCCTTGTCTCACAAAAGAGCATGGGCAACGGACTTGTGGAAGACATAACTGACATCATTTATGTTGAACCGGATAAATTTGACAATCTGAAAACTGCCGAGATGGCTGATGAGATCGATGCCATCAACAGGAAGATGATGCTCGAAAGCAGGAGGTATGTGCTCATCGGTCCGGGAAGATGGGGTACTAAAGACAGGTTCCTGGGTATTCCTGTGGCATGGCCGCAGATATCCAATGCAAGGGTCATCGTGGAGGTAGGACTTCCCAACTTCCGCGTTGATGCATCACAGGGCTCCCATTTCTTCCATAACGTCACCTCAATGAATATCGGCTATCTCTCGATCAACGAGGATGCCGGCGAGGGAGTTATTATGTGGAATAGACTGAGAGAACAGAAAGTCATCAGCAGCGGCAGGTTCTTCAGTCATATACGGTTTGAGAAACCGCTTGTTATCCGCATGGACGGAAAACTGGGTATGGCAGTAATATCTTCACCAGTTGACAGCAGCAGCTGAAGCTGCCACATCCTTGTTTATCTTTTTAATAAGACCCTGGAGAACATTTCCCGGGCCTGCTTCTACAAATGATACAGCACCGTCAGCGATCATCCTCGTTATGGTCTGCGTCCATCTTACGGGTGATGTCAGCTGCGCAACAAGGTTATCCATGATCTGCCCGGGGTCAGTGACCGGCATCCCTGTTACATTTTGATATACCGGGCATGACGGACTGCGGAAGTGTGCTGCCCTGATAGCCTCCTCAAGCTCCATGCGTGCCGGTTCCATGCACGGTGAGTGAAAAGCACCGCTGACGGAGAGAGGCAGAATTCTTTTGCCTCCCCGCTTCTTCAGCTCTTCCGTGGCTTTGCTTACACCATCTATGGTGCCGGAGATAACTATCTGACCGGGACAGTTGTAGTTGGCCGGTACAACGATTTCAGGTATTGAATTGCAAACTTCTTCAACCACTGCATCGTCCATGCCAAGTACAGCAGCCATGGTTGAGGGGGTGAGGGCGCACGCCTTCTGCATGGCCCCGGCTCTGCCGGCAACCAGTTTCAGCCCGTCTTCGAGTGAGAGTGCCCCGGCAGCCACAAGAGCCGAGAACTCACCCAATGAATGGCCGGCAACCATGGCCGGATCAAAATCCTTTCCCATCACCGCCGTCAGAATCACTGAATGAAGGAAGATAGCAGGTTGCGTAACCCTCGTCTGCCGCAGCTCCTCTTCCGTTCCTGCAAACATTATATCTGTTATCCTGAACCCAAGGATATCATTGGCTTTCTCAAACATATCGCGTGCTACCGGGAAGTTATCGTAAAGATCCTTTCCCATACCGGGGAACTGTGCTCCCTGTCCGGGGAATACAAATGCTTTCATAGACTGGAGATAAAGCTGTTTTGACTCTGTTTTTTTCAGTGCAGCCTGCTGCCGATGAGATGAATAAACTCCTCACGGGTGTTAAGGTTGGAGAGAAAACAACCGGTGAAGGCTGATGTGGTGGTGACGGAATTTTGTTTCTGTACACCTCTGATCTGCATGCACATGTGCTGTGCCTCTATGACAACGGCCACCCCCAGAGGCTTGAGGTTATCCTGTATGCAGTTACGTATCTGCGTCGTGAGCCTCTCCTGTACCTGCAGCCTCGCTGCATAGGTCTCCACCACACGTGCTATCTTGCTCAGACCGGTGATAGTTCCGTCAGGGATGTATGCTACGTGAGCCTTGCCAAAGAAGGGCAGCATGTGATGCTCGCACATCGAATAGATGTCAATGTCTTTCACAATAACCATCTGCCGGTACTCTTCCTTGAAGATGGCACTGCGGAGGAGCTCTTCAGGATCCTGCTCGTAACCCCGTGTAAGAAAACACAGGGCCTTGGCAACCCTCTCAGGCGTCTTGAGCAAACCCTCCCTTTCCGGATCTTCACCCAGTAGCTTTAGTATCTTATAGTAATATTCCGAAATTTCTTTGATGACTTCGGGGTTCCATCTCTCGATCTTGTTGTAGCTGTCTGACAGCTTTCCGCTGCCGTCATTAAGTTTTTCCATATTAGCCGTAGTATTCGATAAAATTATTTTCTGTCTCTTCCACTCTGATACAGTGCAGCAACGCACCCTCAGCTGCCAGTGGAGCCCTGAGTTCATCCCAGATGGCTGTTGCCAGATTCTCTGTCGTGGCTACCTTGCCTGCCATGAAGTCAGTCTCGACATTCATGTTTTTGTGATCAAGCTTTACTATCACCCTTTCATTGATGATCTCTTTCAGCCGCGTGGCATTCATGAAGTAGCCTACCTCAGGGTCAGTCTCGCCCTTGACGGTTACCTTAAGCACGTAGTTATGGCCGTGCCAGAGAGGGTTCGAACACTTGCCGTAGACCTTCAAGTTCTCATCATCACTGAGACCCTGCCGGAACATTCTGTGCGCAGAGCTGAACCGCTCTCTTCTTGTCAGGTAGATCATATAGGCTGAGTTAAATGATTAACTAAAATGAGGGGTTTATGGTTCAAAAATAATATATTTATCAGTTTAATAGCTATAATAGTGGATAACAGGCGGGGAGATATACTGATTGCTGTTGCTCATCCTTCTGAGGCTGAGGCGGTTCAAAAAGCCGTCACCGGCTCAGGGTGCGGATGTGAGATACTGGTTGCAGGTGTCGGCGGAGCATCTATGTCATGGGCTTTGCAGAAGAGGTTCACGTCAGGCACCCTGCCTGCCCTGGTAATCAACCCCGGCATCGCCGGCAGTTATACCACCTCTCTTGCGCCCGGTGATGTGGTAATACCTCGTTCCGACTGTTTTGCCGATATGGGAGTGGATGATAACGGTACTTTCCTTTCCCTATTCAGCGCCAACATGGCTGACCCTGACAGGTGGCCATTCAGCGATGGCAGGATACACTGCTCTGGCAGATCGTTCGATCTCCTTGCCAAAGATTA
>Ga0209745_1001898_pt1 | contig 12191 bp, 10 predicted proteins | sample BarGraNGADG00312_FD_184495 | JGI IMG/M metagenome (GOLD analysis project Ga0209745, IMG submission 184495) | Arctic peat soil microbial communities from Barrow, Alaska - Barrow Graham LP Ref core NGADG0004-312 (SPAdes) (version 2) | ecosystem: Environmental > Terrestrial > Soil > Wetlands > Peat... | reverse complement strand
ACTTCGCGTCGACGACCAGGTCGCCGATCAGCCCTGCCCGCGCCATCGGTGCGAGCGCGAGGAGCGTGGCCGTCGGGTAGCAGCCCGGCGCCCCGACGATCGCGGGCCCGGACTCCCGAAGCGCCGCCAGCCCATCGTGATGGAGCTCGGGGAGGCCGTACACGGCACCGGCGAGCAGGTCGGGCCGCGGATGCGTGAAGCCGTACCAACGCGGGTAGTCGGAAGGGTCGCGGAGCCGGAAATCCGGCCCCAGGTCGATGATCGCGGCGCCGTGCGCCGCGAGGTCGGGCACGATCTCCGCGGCGGCGCCGTGGGGCAGCGCAAGGAAGACAGCGTCCGCGTCGGGGACCGTCGCGTCCACGTGGAGACCGGTCCGGTCGAGGTGGATATGGGTCCCGCCGATCGGCTCGCGGGAGCGGCCGCGGCCGACCAGCCCTTCGATCTTCACGTTCGGGTGCCGCGAGAGGAGCCGGACGAGCTCGGCGCCGACGTAGCCCGTGGCGCCTACGATCGCGACACGGATGCGCGGGCCCCCGGGCGACGGCGCACCGTCGGCTCCGCCGCCGCGCGGCAGCGGGATGGCCGGGCGACCGGGAGCGGCCGCGACGACGGTCCCGGCGGTCGCGCTCACGGGCGCGCGGGGCCGCTCACGGGCGGCTCCCCCGGGGTCGTCGTGGTGGCCGGTGTCACCCGGCCGGTGGTTTCGTGCATGACGCGCATGACTATACAGGGTTGATGCATAGTCATGCAAGCGGCCGATTTCGCCGTCCAAGTCCGCCGTTGCCGGGGCCGCAACAACAGGGCATGACGACGCCGCGCCGGCCGCGAGCTCGGTCCCCTGTTGCAGGTGGCGCAGCAAGAGCCGCGATCGAAGCGCATCTGAAGGCCCGAACTTCCGATCTGCTGCCTCGTGCGCAACACAGGAAAACTGGTTGGCGCGTGGCGTGGCTCGGCTCCGGGCGCTCGGGGTCCCGCGGGCCTGGTTTGCTGCTCGGTGCGCAACGACGATGCGGTCACGCCTTCTCCCGCACCCCGGATTTCACCGCGATCCCGGACGCCCACCGCGTTCCCGGTCGCCGAACGAGCCGCCCGGCCCCCGGCCGATCACGCTTCGACGGGTGCGGACTCCGTCGGCGCGACGAACTGCTCCAGGTAGAGGCGCGCGTAGAGGCCGCCCTGTGCCAGGAGCTGGTCGTGGGTGCCGCGCTCCACGATCCGGCCGCGGTCGTAGACCAGGATCTGGTCGGCACGCAGGATGGTCGAGAGCCGGTGGGCGATCGCGATGGTCGTGCGGCCCTCCATGAGCCGCTCCAGCGCCGACTGGATCAGCCGCTCCGAGACGGTGTCGAGGGCGGAGGTCGCCTCGTCGAGGACCAGGATCCGCGGGTCCTTGAGGAGGACGCGGGCGATCGCGATCCGCTGTTTCTCGCCGCCCGAGAGCTTGTAGCCGCGCTCGCCGACCATCGTCCCGTAGCCGTCCGGCAGCTCGGTGATCCGCTCGTGGATGGCGGCCGCGGTCGCGGCCGCCTCGAGCTCGGCATCGGTCGCCTCGGGCTTCGCGTAGAGCAGGTTGTCGCGGATGGAGGCGTGGAAGAGGTAGGTCTCCTGGGTCACGACGCCGATGACGCGCCCGAGCGACGCCAGCGCGATCCGCCGGACGTCGCGTCCGTCGATCTCCACCCCGCCCGCATCGACGTCGTACAGCCGGGGGATCAGGTATGTCGTGGTGGTCTTGCCCGAGCCCGACGGCCCGACGAGTGCCACGAGCTGTCCGGGCTCGGCCGAGAAGTCGATCTCCTCGAGGGCGAAGGCCATCGGGACGCCGACCTCGCCCGGGTCCTCGGCCGCCTCCGTGGCCTCCCCGTCCCCGCTGGCGTCGCCCGACGGGCCGGCGTCCGGCTCCCGCAGCCGGTTGACCAGCACCTCCTCGACGATCGGCTCCACGACCGCATCCGCGGCCGCCTCGTCGGGGGCGGACGTGTCGCTCTGGCCGGGCCTGTCGGCCGCCGCGGAGTGCGCGCGCTCGGACGGGACCGCCTTCGTCGGGTAGCGGAACGAGACCCGGTTGAAGCGGACCTGGCCGCGCACGTCGGCCGGCCCGAGCGTCACGGCGTCCGGCGCGTCCACGATCTCCGGGTCGAGGTCGAGGTACTCGAAGATCCGGTCGAACAGGGCGAGCGAGCCCGCGATCTCGACCTGGACGTTGAGGAGCTGGCCGAGGGGGAAGAAGAGCCGGCTCTGGAGCGTGGTGAACGCCACGATCGAGCCGGCGGTCGGGGCACTTGGATCGCCGTTCATCGCCAGCGTGGCCGCCAGCCAGTACACGAACGCCGGGGTGATGCTGAAGATCGTGCCGATGATCATGAAGAACCAGCGCCCGACCATCGCCTGGCGGATCTGCAGCCGGGCGAGCCTGCGGTTCAGCGCACGGAAGCGGTCAGTCGCCGCGGCCTGCTGCCCGAACGTCTTGGACAGGAGGACACCGGAGACGCTCAGCGTCTCCTCGGTGACCGCGGTGACGTCGGCGAGCGTCTTCTGGGTCTCGGACGAGACCTCGCGCCGCACGCGGCCCACCCGCAGCGTGAGGTACATGAAGAAGGGGAGCAGGCCGATCGAGAGGAGCGTCAGGCGCCAGTCGATGTAGATCATCGCCGCGATCGTGGAGAGGACCACCGCGAGGTTTGCCGTCACGCTCGTCGCCGTGTCGGTCACGACCGTCTGGACGCCGCCCACATCGTTGGCCAGCCGGCTCTGGATCTCGCCGGTGCGGGTCTCGGTGAAGAAGCGCAGCGGCAGGCCCTGCAGGTGCGCATACAGCGCGTTCCGAAGGTCCTGCATCACGTTCTGACCGATGACGTTGTTGAGGTAGCTCTGCCCGACGCCGATCAGCCCGGAGCCGATCGGGATCACGATCATCAGCCCGACGTAGAGGTTGAGGCGGTCGAACTTCCGCCCGGTGATCACCTCGTCGATCAGGAGCTTGAGCAGGATCGGATTGATCAGGCCGAGGAAGCTCGTGGTGAGGATGGCGACCAGGACGACCACCACCTGCACCCGGTACGGGCCGAAGAAGGCCGCGATCCTGCGGGCAGTGCGATTCCTGCGCTCCGGTGGCACCGACGGCCCCCGCTCCGCGCGCATGGCACGCCGGAATCCCGCGCCGCTCCCGACCCCGCCCCCGCCGCCCATGCCCCCGCCGCGGCCCATGCCGGAGCCACGGCCCATCATCGCGACACCCTCCGTCCCACCGGCCGAGGCTACCACCGGCCGTCCCGGGGCGCCCCGCCCGTCAGGGTCGGAAGGCCGTCCCCCCGACGATCAGCCCGCGAATGCTCAGAACGAGAGGCCTGCCGGCAGTGGCTCGTGCCCGTCGGGGACCTGGAGGTGGTTGGCCGTTCGCCCGGGCTGGTCGGTCGTCCCGTATTGCCAGACGATCGTGTTGGTCGCCGGGTCCACGATGACGAGCCGGTGGCGGAAGTCGTCGTTGATCGAGATCGTGCCGTCGGGTAGTGGCGTCGCCAGGCTGGGATGATCGAGCCGGCCGGGTCCCGACGTCGGCCCGTAGCGCCAGAGCAGCTTCCCGGTCGGGCTCACGATGACCACAGCCCCGGGGTTGTTGTAGTCAGCCACGACGACGTTCCCATCGCTGTTCAACTGGGCGTCGGACGGGTAGTGGACCGGGACGTGGATGTCGAAGATCACGTGCCCGTCGGCAGCCAGCCGCACCACCCGCGAGCCGGTGATCTCGGTGATCAGGATCCCTCCATCGGGAAGCGGCGTGTCACCGTTCGGGCGACCGTAGGTGGCGGGCGCCCCGACCGCGCAGGCCCGGGTCCTGCCCCACTGGTGGACGACCTGCTTCGCCGGGCTGATCTCCATCACCCGGCAGTTCTCGATGTCGGCGACCACGACGTCCCCGTTGGCAAGCGGATAGGCGTCATCCGGCGTGTGCAGGAAGCCCGTGCCGGACCCGGCACGGTCGTAGTGGCCGTACTGCCACACGATCTGCCCGGTCGCGATGTCGATCCGGTCGATCACTTGGTGGGACTCGTCGTTCGCGACGATCGTGAGGCCGCCCGGAGCGAGGAACGCATCGTCGGCAGCGAACGCCTGGCCGGCGGGCAGCGAGCCGGCAACGGAGGTCGGGAACCGCCACCAGACCTTCCCGGTCCGGTCGACCGCCAGCAGGCGGCCGTTGCCCCGGTCCGCGATGAGGAAGCCCCCCGGAAAGGCCCCAGCGGCGGAGGAAGCCGGGATCGAGGCCGGGGGCAGGCCGACGGCCGACGCGACCCCAGGAGGCTGGGGTGTGCCGTCGGCGGGAAGGGGAAGCGTCGCAGCCGCCTGGGCAGCTGCCGAGGCCGGGGCTGCCGTCGACGTGGCAACGACGGATTGGCCACAGGCTGCGACGACGAGGAGGATTCCGCCGAGCGCCAGCAGGCGCGTTGGGTTCGGACGGCTGGACGGGCGACCGGGTTCGTGCATGTCGCGCAACCTACCCGCCCGGGATGCTGCGCGGGGAGTTCGTAGCCGAACCTTCATCCAGTTCGCACGCCGGCATAATCCGGCGCCGGCGACCCGGCCCCGTGTCTCAGCCGGTGGTCGCCGCCACGGCTTCGGCGGGCGCGTGCTCCTGGAGCCAGCGCTCCGCGTCGATGGCCGCGCGACAGCCGTCGCCGGCCGCGGTCACCGCCTGGCGGTAGCGATGGTCGTGGACGTCGCCGGCGACGAAGACCCCCTCGATCCGCGAGTGCGTCTCGGAATGGACCGCCAGGTAGCCGGCCTCGTCCTTCTCGAGCCAGCCTTCGAACGGTCCTGTGTTCGGCCGGTAGCCGATCGCGACGAAGAGACCCTCGACCGCGAGCTGCGACCGTGCGTCGGTCTGCGTATCGCGCAGCCGCAGGCCCGTGATCGACGGGTCGCCGAGGACCTCCTCGATCGCCACGTTCCGGTGGATCTCGATCTGCGGATGGCGCTCCGCGCGCGCCTCCATGATCCGGCTGGCGCGGAACTCGGCGCGTCGGTGGAGCAGGTGGACCTTCGTGGCGAAGCGAGTCAGGTAGAGCGCCTCTTCCATCGCGGTGTCGCCGCCGCCGACGACGGCGATCTCCTTGCCCCGGAAGAAGAAGCCATCGCACGTCGCGCAGGCCGAGACGCCGTGCCCGCGGAGCCGCTCCTCCGATTCGAGGCCCAGCCAGAGCGCCGACGCGCCGGTCGCCACGATCACCGCGTCGCCGCGGTACTCGACGCCGGCGGCCCAGGCGCGGAACGGGCGGCTGGAGAAGTCGACGCGGTCGACCTCCACGTCGATGACGGAGGCGCCGAAGCGCTCGGCCTGTGCACGGAAGCGCGCCATCAGGTCCGGGCCCTCGATCCCGTCGGGGAAGCCGGGGTAGTTCTCGACCTCGGACGTGATCGTCAGCTGGCCGCCGGGCTGGTGGCCGCCGAGCACGATCGGGGCAAGGTTGGCGCGTGCGGCATAGATCGCCGCGGTCAGGCCCGCCGGCCCGGACCCGAGGACCAGGACCTGCGATGCGTGGGGCGCCGCGTCATCGGCGAGCGACAGGGCGGTCGCCTCGCCGCCGACCGGAGCGCTACCGGCGCCGAAGTCGATGGCGAAGCCGCCGAAGGGGTTCAGGTTCGTGTCGGTCATCGGGAAGTCGTGTCCTCGTCCGGCCGCGATGGAGGCGGCGGTCCACCAATCCTAGCACGAGCTGCATACTCCCCGGGGGTATCGAACCGGCGAGCCGTCCCGCCGCACAGCGGCGCCCGCGTCGCCTCGCCGGCGGCCGAGGCTACGCCGTCGGGATGGCGTGGACCAGCTCGGCGAGGCGGGCGGCCAGGACGTCCACGCCGGGCGTCTCGATGTTCTGGATCCCCACGATCACGTGCTGCGCCCCGGCGTCCGCGAGCGGTGCGAAACGTGCCGCGGCGGCGTCGGGCGTCTCCATGCCGTCGCCGCCGGACGCGGAGAGCCGCGTGTTCTGGAGCGTCGACCGCTCGATCTCCGCGTAGGGCCGACCGACAGCCTCGCAGTGCTCGCGCAGGATCGCGTACTTGCGGGCGATCATCTCCGGGGCGCCGAACACGTTCGTCGCGTCCGCATACTGGGCGACGAGGCGGAGGGTCTTCTTCTCGCCGCCGCCCCCGATCATGATGGGCGGCCGCGGTCGGGAGATCGACTGCGGCGAGTTCAGCAGCCTGCCCGCCGTGAACTGGCTCCCGGCGAAGGATTCCTGCGTCCCGCGATCGCCGGTCCACATCCCGTGGGCGATCCGGAGCGTCTCCTCGAGCATCTCGAAGCGCGTCCCGAGCGGCGGCATCGGGAACCCGAGCGCCTCGCTCTCCTCCTGGTTCCAGGCCGCCCCGATCCCGAGCCAGGCCCGCCCGCCCGAGAGGACGTCGAGGGTCGTGGCGGCCTTCACCCAGAGGCCGGGGAGCCGGTAATGGATGCCGCCCACCATGAGCCCCAGTCGCGCATGGCTCGTGTTCGCTGCCATGAACCCGAGCGTCGTCCAGCCCTCCAGCATCGGGTCCTCGGCGGGTCCGATCCCGCGGATCTGGAAGAAGTGGTCCATCACCCAGAGGGAGTCGAACCCCGCGTCGTCGGCGCTGCGGACGATCCGGGCGAGCGTCGGCCCGATGGCCGGGGTGCCGCCGGGCCAGTTGAAACGGTTGATCTGGAGGCCGATCTTCATGCCCTCAGTTTCGCAGGTCGGGCTCGCTTGGATGTCAGCGCACTCCGGGTACGTCGCTGGATACCCCACGCCGACGGGGCTGGTTCGAGCCATGCGGTGCGAACCGACTAGCGGAAGAGGTCGAGCTCGGGCGGCATCAGGACGTCCGTGATCACGCTGCCGCGGCCGGCCGGCGGGGACGCACCGCGCACGAGCGCGACCGGCCGGCGGGCCGTCTTGCCCAGCACCAGCTCCGCGGCCGAGGCGATCTCGTCCGCCACCGCCCGGATCGTCGCGCTCATGGGGCGCCCGTCGGCATCGACCGTGCCGCGCAGGTCCTCGAGCGGACGGAACCCGGCGACGCCGATCGCGAGGTCCATGATCCCGAAGCGCCACGGCCGTCCGAGGCTGTCGCTCACGACCACCCCCGGGGCCGTCCCGAAGCGTCGGCCGACCGCGTCACGGATCGCGCGCGCGGAGGCGTCCGGGTCGTCCGGGAGCAGGAGCACCACGCCGCCGGACGCCGAGCCGACATTCGACGCGTCGACGCCGCCGTTCGCGAGGATGAAGCCGTGTCGCGTCTCGACGATGACGACGCCGTGATCCATGCGCACGACCCGGACCGCCTGGCGAAGGACCACCTCCACCTGCCGGGCATCGCGGTCCCATCGCGCGGCATACGCGACGGCCTCCGGTCGCGGCTCGATCGTGGCCAGGTCGACGAACGCGCCCTCCGCCTTCGACACGACCTTCTGGGTCACGACGATGACGTCGTCGGGGCGCAGGGGCAGCGCCCCGGCCGTGCGCTCCAGCGCGTCGCCGACGAGGTCCGCGAGGTCGTCTCCGGGACGGATTTCGGGGATGCCGTCGAGCGCGATGACCTCGAGGCGGACAGGTCCCGGGCCGGGACCGCTCATGGAGCGTCGAATGGAGCGTCGAGCGCAGCGCTGCCCAGTCCCGCGGTCTCGGCGTCGAGCAGGTCGTCCGGCGTGTCGAGGTCGAGGCCCAGCGGCCCGCGAACCTCGAGGTATGTGGCGCCGAGCGATGCGGCGGCACCGGCGTGCGCCGCGCGGCTGCCGGACCCGAACTGGAACGGGATGGCCCCGGGCGGGGAGAGGAGGAGCAGGTTCGTCCCTTGGCCGGCCCGGTCCGGGACGAGCGCCACCAGCGCGGCCGCTGGGCTGCCGCTCGACCGGTTCGCCGCCAGCCGGTCGCGGACTGCCCCGAGCACGCGCTCGAGCTCTGCGGGCCCGATCGCGGGCAGGTCGGCCGGGACGACGACGAGCGCCGTGGCGCCCATCTCGCGTGCCCATGCGCGCCCGTCCGCGAGGCCCTCGTTGAGGCCGCCGCCGCCCTGGGGAAGGGTGACAGCGCCGGAATCGGCGGCGACGGCGAGCGCCTCCGGGTCCGGGCTCACCACCGCGACCGCGCGGATGCCGGGCGTCATGATCGCTGCCCGGATCGTCCGGCGGAGGAGACCCTCCACGAGCGCGCGCCGCTCCTCCGGGTCGAGCGCCTCGCCGAGGCGGGTCTTGGCGCGCTCCAACCCGCGCACGGGAACGACCGCCACGAGGTGCCCGAGATCGGCCGCCGCGGGCGCCCCGGTCGGTTGCAGATCCTGCATGCGCTGATCGTAGCGGGGCGGGCATGCCCGGTGGGCCGGCCCCGCCCCTTCCTGGATGCCGCCCGCGTCGGATGGATCGTGCGTCAGGAGAGGCAGGCGTCGAGCACGACGCGCGCGAGTGCCGCCCGCGAGGCATCGTCGGTCATCACGGACCGGGCGACGATCGCCCGCATCCCAAGCCGTTCCACGTCCGGAGCGAGCGCCGCATCCGCCTGGTCCATGACGAACGCATCCACGAGCCCGACGTACCGGCGGGCGACGCCCAGCGCGCTCACCTCCTCCCCGAGCGTGGCAAGCATCCGGTCGGCCGGACCGCGCAGCGCTCGTCCTCCCACGATCGGGGAGACGGCCGCCACGCGCGTCCCGCCGCGACGCGACGCACCGATCGCGCCGCGGATCCCGGGGACCGCGAGGATCGGCCCGATCGACACCAGCGGGTTCGACGGGCAGATCACGATCGCGTCCGCGTCCACGACGGCACCTTCGATCTCCGGCGTCATCCGGGCCTCCTCGGCGCCGTCGAGGGCGACCTCCAGGACGGCCGGCTCGTGGCGCAGGCGCACGAACCAGTCCTGGAAGTTGAGCCACCCGTCGAGAGTCCGGACGCGCGTCCGGACCGGCTCGTCGGCCATCGGCAGGATCCGGCTGGCCACGCCAAGCCGCGCTGCCACGTCGAGCGCGACGGTGGTGAGGCGCTCGCCCGCGCGAACCCGCCGCGAGCGGTGCACGTGGAGCGCGAGGTCGCGGTCGCCGAGCTGGAACCAGGTCGGCTCCCCGAGCCGCGCGAACTGGGCCGCGGCCGCCCACGTCTCGCCGGCCAGGCCCCAGCCGCGCTCGCGGTCGGCCAGGCCGGCCAGGGTGTACAGGACCGTGTCGAGGTCGGGGCAGACGAGGAGGCCGTGGAACTCCTGGTCGTCACCGGTGTTCACGACGACGGACAGGTCGCCGGGCGCGACGACAAGCTGGAGCCCGAGGGCCAGCTTCGCCCCCCCGACGCCCCCGGCGAGCGCGACGACGCGTGGCATCCGGGCGGCTCGCTCAGGCGGCCGGGGCGGAGGCGACCGCCAGCGCGGTGCGGACCTCGCCGATGCGGGCGAGCGTCTCCGCGTCGTACGGGGCCGGCAGCCGCACGATGATCGTGGTGAACCCCAGGTCCACGTAGGGACGGATCGCCGCGGCCACGTCGCGCGGCGGCCCGAGCAGGGTCGGGACCGCCCCCGCATCGGGCGTCCCGTTGTGCGCACAGGCGGCGGCGAACGCGCTCGCGGCGTCAGACGGATCATCGCGCAGGACGATCGGGAAGGAGACGGTTCGCTCGATGGTCGCAGGATCGCGCCCGACGTCCGCGCAGTGCGCGCGCAGGATCGTGTCGCGGGCGGCGACCTCGGCCAGCGTGCCGGCCGTGTTCCAGGCGTCGGCGTGTCGGGCCACCGTGCGCAGCGTCTTCTTCGGCCCGGATCCACCCACCAGGATCGGGAGGTGCGCCTGCACCGGCCGTGGCGCCGCGAGCGCATCCGTGAAGGTGTAGAAGCGCCCCGCATGGCTGAATCGCTCGCCGTCGAGGAGGCGTCGCATGAGCCCGACGGCCTCGTCGAGCCGGTCGAGGCGTTCCCCGAACCCGCTTCCGAAGTCGAGCCCGAACGCCTCGTGCTCGCGGGCGAACCACGCGCCGCCGATCCCGAGCACCGCCCGGCCCCCGGAAAGGTGGTCGAGGGTGATGGCGATCTTCGCGGTGTGGCCCGGGTTGCGGAACGTGTTTGCGCCGACCATCAGGCCCAGGCGGACGCGCGACGTCCGGGCCGCGACCGCGGCGAGCGCCATGGGTCCCTCGAGGATCGGCTGCTCCCACGGGCCGAAGATCGCGTGCAGGTGGTCCCACGTCCAGACCGAGTCCCAGCCGGCCGCTTCGGCTGCCAGCGCGGCATCGAGGAAGCCGGGCCAGTCCGACGCCTGGCTCCAGAGCTGGGCGCCGAAGCGGATCGCGGTCACCCGTCGAGGTGGTCGTGGAGCGAGGTGATCCGGAGCCGGAACGTCACGCGCCGCTGGGCCTGGAAGCCGGCAAGGCTGGCGTCGACCTCGGCCGGATCGTCCGCGTAGTATCGCCGGGCAAGATCGGCGATGTCGGCCTGGGCGATCGCCTGGTCGTCGACGATCTCCGCGACCTCGGCGTCGAGCCCCACCCAGCGGTAGCCGTCTCCTGCCGTGGCGATCGCGAGCGCGACCCGCGGGTCGCGACGCATGTTCGCCGGCCAGCGTCGCCCGTCGGCGCTGTTGACCATGAGCAGCCCGTCCGGGTCGACGCGATACCAGACGATCGCCTGCCGGGGCGCGCCGCCGGGGTCGAGCGTCGCGAGCGTCGCGAAGCGCCCGGGCGCCGCGATGAACGCACGAACGCGAGCGGGGAGTGCCGGCACCTCGGGCATGCCCGGATGGTACGCGAGCCGCGCCGGACGCGACGCGGCCGGCCTCGCCGCCAGCGTATCCTCGTCGCAGGAGGTACACCATGCGGCTCGACGGGATGCACGTCGGGGTTCTTGCCGGAGAGGGCGTCGAGGATCTCGAGTTCTGGGTCACGGTCATGCGGCTCCGCGAGGAGGGCGCACGCGTGACCAGCATCGGCCTCGCTCCCGGGACCGTGCACGGGAAGAACGGGCTGGCCGTCGGCGTCGATGCGTCGGTCGGCGACGTCGACGCCGCGAGCCTCGACGGGCTCGTTCTGCCCGGCGGCTGGATGCCCGACAAGCTGCGGCGCTACCCGGCGATCCTGGACCTGGTCCGGACCGTCCACGCGGCGGGGCGCCCGATCGGGATCATCTGCCACGGCGGCCTCATCGCGATCTCGGCCGGCATCGTGGCCGGCGGACGCGCGACCGGCTCGCTCGGGATCCGCGACGACCTCGTGAACGCGGGGGCGACGTGGGTCGACGAGGCCGCGTTCCGGGACGGGACCCTCGTCTGGGGCCGCGTCGTCGACGACATTCCGGCGTTCTGTCGGGAGCTCGTCGACGTCCTCGCGGCCGCCCGACGTGCGTAGCCGAATCTCAATCGGGCCGAAACCGGCTTCGCTCCCTCGACCCGGCATGATGGGCCCCGCCACCCCGCCCAAGAGGAGCAGATGACCCGCCGCGATCGCCGCCGACCCGTGAGCCTGCGAGCCACGGGCGTGGAGGCGCAATTCCGTCCAGTGAACCCGTCGCGTGCCAGGCCCGCATCCCCGCCCGCGGCTTCGTCGTCGCGCAGCGTCCACCTTGCCCTGCTGCCGCTGCGATTCTTCGTGGGCGGCACGTTCGTCTACGCCGGCCTGGACAAGCTCATCGACCCACGTTTCCTCCAGGCGACCGGGCCCGGGTCGATCGGCGAGCAGCTCCTGGGCTTCACCCACTCCAGCCCGCTCGCGGGCCTGGTGTCGGTCTTCGCACTCGCGTTCCCGGTCGTCATCGGGCTCCTCATGGCGCTCGCGGAGATCGCGATCGGCCTCGGGGCGCTGACGGGCCTGCTCTACCGGACGTCCGCGGCGGCGGGCGTGGCGGTCTCGCTCCTCTTCTTCCTGACCGCGTCGTGGACCGTCCACCCGTACTACTACGGGCCGGACCTCCCGTATGCCGCCGGGTGGCTGACGCTCGCACTCGCGGGCCACGGCGGGCTCGCCGTCCTGCGCATCCCGTTCCTGGCCATGCTCGCGCCGGACGACGATTCCGGGGAGGCGTCGCCGGGCCGCCGGGCAGTCCTCCAGGGCGGGATCCTCGCCGCCGCCGCCGTCGTGGTCGCGGGCGCTGGCGGGATGTGGGGCGCCCTCTTCCGGGGTTCCGACCTCCGGGGTTCTGACACGGGCGCGGCGGTCCCGGGCGCCTCTGCGACGCCCGGGGTGGGAGCGGCGGGTGCATCGCCGACCC
>Ga0209745_1001896_pt1 | contig 12195 bp, 12 predicted proteins | sample BarGraNGADG00312_FD_184495 | JGI IMG/M metagenome (GOLD analysis project Ga0209745, IMG submission 184495) | Arctic peat soil microbial communities from Barrow, Alaska - Barrow Graham LP Ref core NGADG0004-312 (SPAdes) (version 2) | ecosystem: Environmental > Terrestrial > Soil > Wetlands > Peat... | reverse complement strand
CAGAGCTTCCTCGGCCCGCTTTCGGTCTTCGTCTTCGGGCTCTCTCATGGCAGAGATTATACCACTCGCAAGAACGAGGCTAACCTCTTGGTGCCAGGTGGAAGCGATCACGGCGAACGTCTTTGTGTTAGATTCTCCCCCTGCCGTCGAGGGGTTGAGCACAGTGACGGCGGCCGTTCCCGGCGGTTGTTAGCGCAAGGCAAATTCAAGGTGTCTGACCCTTCTCGCCCAATCGCAAGGTTTGCCTGTGTTCGGACCGTTAGGCTAATATTTGCCTTGGCCCTGGTCATGGGTCTTTTGTGTCTTTCGGAGGCTTGATGGCTGAGAGAACTCTTATGACGGGAAACGAGGCAGTCGCGCTCGCCGCGTACCACGCGGGGGTCGTCTTCGCCTCGGCGTACCCCGGGACTCCATCGACCGAGATATTGGAGTCGTTCTCCCGTTTCGATGGGGTGTACGCTGAGTGGGCTCCCAACGAGAAGGTGGCCCTGGAGGCGGCCATCGGCGCCTGCCTTGGCGGAGTTCGCGCGCTCGCGGCGATGAAGCACGTCGGCTTGAACGTTGCCGCCGACCCGTGGTTTACGGCGCCCTACATCGGTGTTTCACGCGGGCTGGTGGTCATAAGCGCCGACGACCCGGAGATGCACTCCAGCCAGAACGAACAGGACAACCGTTATTACGCCAAGGCCGCAAAGGTCCCAATGCTGGAGCCCGCCGACAGCCAGGAGTCATACGATCTCACCCGCGAGGCGTTCCTGATCAGCGAGCGCTTCGACACCCCGGTGCTTCTGCGGATGACCACCAGGGTCTGCCATTCAAGAAGCCTGGTGGAGGCACGCGAGCCGGAGAAGCCGGAGCCTATCCCATATGAGAAAAACGCGGCAAAGAGGGTGATGATCCCGGGGCACGCCCGTCTGAGGCACCCGGTCATGGTCGAGCGGCTTGCCGAGATGGAGGAGTTTTCGAACGATTTCACCTACCAGAGGGCCGAGCGCGGCGTGGGGGACTCGGTGGTCGTCACCAGTGGCGTCGCCTACCAGTACGTGAAGGAAGCTTATTCCGGGGTAAGCATACTGAAGCTCGCTATGACAAACCCGCTGCCGCGGGAACTAATCAGTGGTTTCTGCGAGCAGTTCAAGGACATCTACGTGGTGGAGGAGCTCGAGCCGTTCCTGGAGGAGGGGATTGCCGCCCTCGGACTGTGGCCGAGGGGCAAGCAAAGCGTCCCGCGCGTCGGCGAGCTTAACGTGGACAACGTACGCGCCGCCTTCCCTGAGCTGGCCAAGGAACACTCCGCCCTCTCGCACATAACGCGCCCCGACGGGCTTCCGGCCCGCCCTCCGATACTGTGCGCGGGCTGCCCCCACCGGGGAATAATGTATGCTCTTGCGCGTCAGAAGGCGATAATCGCCGGAGACATAGGTTGTTATACGCTTAGTGTTCTCCCGCCTCTGGAGGCGCACGACTGCCAGGTCTGTATGGGCGCAAGCATAACCATGGGACACGGGCTTGAGAAGGCACTCGAGCTGGCGGCCGGAGAGAGCGAGGAGGAGGGAGCGTCCAGTCACAGGGTGGTCTCGGTGCTGGGTGACTCTACGTTTTTCCACTCCGGGGTCACCGGGCTGATGGAGATGGCCTACAACAGGGGGCGCTATACGGTAGTTATACTCGACAACCGCACTACCGCTATGACCGGTTTCCAGGACCATCCCGGGACAGGGGTGACATTGCAGAAAGATCCCACCACCTCGGTGGATATCGAGATGCTCGTGAGATCGCTAGGTATCGAGAACGTCAGGGTGGTCGACCCGTGGGACATCGAGGAGTGCCGACGGGTGTTATCCGAGGAGATGAACAGGGACGCTCCGTCGGTCGTCATATCGACCCGCTCATGCGTGCTGCGCGACAAGACAAGTTGGCGGGCGGCCTACGCCGTCGAACAAGAGGCCTGCAACGACTGCGGGCTTTGCATGGGGCTGGCGTGCCCGGCGCTGGTGAAGCGCGGCGAGGAGATCACGATACTGACCGACGCCTGCGTAGGGTGCGGCATGTGCGCACAGGTGTGCAGGCGAGACGCCATTAAGCAAGGTTAGGAGGCTGGCTTACCGTGGCCGCTGACCGTGGAAACATAAACCTCCCGGACGAAAAAGCCACGCGCTCGATCGTATTGGCGGGCGTCGGTGGACAGGGGACCGTTACAGCCGCGAATCTCCTGGCCAACGCGCTGGTGTCCCACGGTTACGACGTGAAGACAAGCGAGGTCCACGGCATGGCGCAGCGCGGTGGCAGCGTCATCAGTATGGTCCGCTTTGGATCCGCCGTCGCCAGCCCGCTGGTGCCTGCCGGAGGGGCGGAGGCGCTGGTCTCGGCGGAACTCCTTGAGACCCTGCGCAACGTGGAGTTCCTGTCACCTGACGGCAGGATCATCGCTTCAAGGACCAGGGTGGACCCTCTTCCGGTGCTGCAGGGGGCCGTCCAGTATCCCTCCGACGCCGAGGAGCGCATACTCGAGCTGGTCCCCGGTAGTGTGATCGTAGACGCCGTCGAGATTGCCACGAAAGCGGGCGACGCAAGGGCCGCGAACACGGTGCTGGTGGGAATCTTGAGCCCCGTGCTTCCAATGGGTGAGAAGGAATGGCTGGAGGTCATCGACAAACTTGTGCCTGCTAAAGCATTGGATGCTAACAAGAAGGCGTTTCTGGAGGGCAGGAAACTCGGATGATTGTCCCGTCGCCGTCGTAAGGGTGAAATGAAAATCTGGAACGAGAAAATGGAGACGCTTGCCGGGCCCGAGCTCGAGGCGCTCCAATTGGAGAGGCTTCGCCAGACGCTCGAGCGCCAGTGGATGGCACGTACCCCCTACCGCGCGCGAATGGAAGAGGCCGGCGTGTCTTACGACAAAGTGGTCTCACTCGATTCACTTGATAAGCTGCCCTATTCCTCAAAGAAAGATTTCCGCGAGAACTATCCCCTGGGAATGCTATCCGTGCCGCTTGAAAAAGTGGTCAGGCTTCACGCTTCGTCGGGGACCACGGGCAGCCGCACGGTAGTCGCCTATTCGGCCGGCGATATCGATGTGTGGTCCGAGCTGGTGGCCAGATTTGCCACCGGGGCCGGCGTGGTGTCGAGCGACGTTGCGCAGGTATCTTTCACCTACGGGCTTTTTACCGGTGGCTTCGGCCTGCATTACGGTCTTGAGAAACTGGGCGCGACTGTGGTGCCGGCCTCTGGCGGGAATACCGAGCTGCAGTTCTCGCTTATGCGCGAACTCGAATCGACCGTGCTTGTTGCGACACCAACCTACGCGCTCCATCTGGCCGAGGAAGGCCGCCGCCGGGGGTTTGATTTCAGCGAGACAAAACTGCGAATCGGCCTCTTTGGAGCCGAGCCGTGGAGTGAGGGGATACGGGCTCGCATAGAGCGGGACATCGGGATATCGGCCACCGACAACTACGGTCTGTCCGAGGTGGTTGGTCCGGGTGTCTCAGGTGAGTGTGAATTGAAGGAAGGGCTTCACATCGCCGAAGACCACTTTATAGCCGAGGTCGTCGACCCGAAGACCGGGAGGCGGCTGCCGGACGGGCAGGAGGGAGAGCTGGTGCTGACCACCCTTACCCGAGAGGCGATGCCGGTGATAAGGTTCCGGACCGGCGACCTGACGTCGATAACTCGGGAGCCGTGCGGTTGCGGCAGGCGTAACGCGCGGATGAGCAAGGTCCTGGGGCGTACGGACGACATGCTTATCATACGCGGCGTGAACGTCTATCCGTCCTGGGTGGAGAAAGCGCTTCTCGAAGTCGAGGGTATCGAACCGCACTATCTGATAGTTGTGGACAGACATGGCGAGCTGGACTCGCTGGAGGTCTGGGTCGAGGTTTCGGAGGGGCTTTTCTCCGATGACACGAGGGTGATGCGGGAGTTCGCCGGCAAAGTCGAAGCCCACCTTAAGAGCGCCCTGAACGTGCGGGCTCACGTGAGTCTCAAGGAGCCCAACTCCCTCGAGCGAAGCACCGGCAAGGCCAAGAGAATACTCGACCGCCGCGAGAACTAACCGGGGCCGGGACAGTTAAAAAGGAGCTAAATTGGCGCGCGACCGCGAGACGTGGTTCAAAGAGAGGACGTACCACCACCAAGACTTCGCCGACATCGGCAGGCTGGTGGAGATGAAGCAGAGGCAGGGGCTCAAGATCAGCGTATGCCTGCCGACGCTCAACACGGCCGGGACGGTTGGGGAGATCCTGCGGGTGTTTCGCGGCGAGCTGATGGAGCGCCGGCCGCTGATCGACCAGCTCTGCATAATCGACTCGCGCAGCACGGACGGCACGCTTGATATCGCTGCCCGCGAGGGCGCGCAGATTTTCTTCGATGACGAGATACTGCCAGACATGGAGCCAGCCACCGGCAAGGGTGAGGCGCTCTGGAAGAGCCTTTTCGTGCTGGAGGGTGACATCATAGCCTGGGTCGACTCTGACATCGAGAACATCCACCCCAGGTTCGCATATGGGATAATCGGTCCCCTGCTCGCGGATGCGGAGATCGGTTACGTAAAGGCGTTTTACGAACGCCCTCTCAAGGACGGCGACGCTCTTCGGCCCTCCGGGGGTGGCAGGGTCACGGAGCTCACGGTGCGCCCGATGCTGAACCTCTTCTATCCCGACCTCACCGGGTTGATCCAGCCGCTCTCGGGTGAGTACGCCGGGCGGAAGTCGGTCCTGGACAACGTGCCGTTCTTCACCGGATACGGGGTGGAGACGGGTCTGGTTATAGATATATACAGACGATTCGGGCTCTGGGCGCTGGCGCAGACCGACCTCGAGGTGCGGGTGCATGATAATCAGACCATAGACGCGCTGTCGAAGATGTCCTTTGGTATATTGCAGGCAATTCTCAAGAGGCTCGAAGGCGAAGGCATGATTGCCCTCAAAACGGAGCCGGAAACAGTCTACAATGTAATCAATCGGGAGACCGGCGGCTACGTGAAGGATCAGCTTCAAATCAACGTTGTGGAGCGACCGCCGATGAGTAGTATCGCTGAGTACGGGGAGCGCCGTTAAGGGTCCCGCCCTTCGTTGAATCTAACGGGAATGGTGAGTAACAAAGTGCAAGATACCGAGGCAGGCGCCGGGCGAAACCCTCTGGCAAGATTCTTCACATCACCTCTTTCAGGACAGTACCCTTTACCGATGCGCCAGCTTGGCGACTGGTTTTCAGCCGCGGGGATCGTGATGTTCGTGGTGGCGATGTTTGTCCTCCCGTGGTTGACCGTAGGCGTCAAGGATGTTCTTGGCATCGGCCGTACGTTTGGGATGAAAATGCCTTCCAAGAACTACCGGCTTTTTGTGAGCCCTTGGGCATGGCTGATGGTTGTGATTCTGGTTGCCATGATCGCGGGCCTGTGGTTCGTGCAGACTCGCGGTGGAATACTGTTGGGGGCGGGAATCGTTTGCCTTCTCTTCAACGTGATCTTCTTTATTGGCGTTTGGAAGAAGACAAACGCGGTAATCGGGGACGTGGTTTCGCTGGCCCGGAGCATCCCGTTCATCGGCAAGGCGCTGGGCCCGGCGGTGTCGCAGCTCGTGAAAAACATGCTGGACGTACACGTTGCCATAGGTTACTGGCTTTTCATCCCGACGGGCATTCTCTTGATATTGGGCGGCTCTCTCAGGCTCGCGGGCGGGCGCAGGATCGGGGAGGTATGAGGCCAGTGACACCGGCAGCTGGAGCGCGGGGGAAGTCGATCCCTGAAGACCTTACCGAACAGGAGCGCTACGTCGAAGAAGTCGCCTCGCGAAAGAGCGTTCTGGCAAACCTCGACTGGCTGCGCCAAAACCTCATGTCGGCACGCGTGATATATACCGATCTGGACGGTACCATGGTGGGCCCGCTTGGATGCTTTTTCCGCGACAGCGAAGGGGAGTTGACCCTTCGTCCCGCGCGCGCCCTGCTGGGCGCTCACGCTCGGAACGTGGACGTGATGCTGGTCTCCGGGAGGCACAAGACGCAGCTACGAGAGACCGCCCGGCTGCTCGGCTGCATGAACTACGTGGCGGAGCTTGGCACCGAGCTGGTATATAACTTGGGCACCGAGGTGGTTATGAACATCGGCGACCTCGAGGTCTCCGGCGAATCAGTCTATAACGCCATCGTCGAGACCGGGGTAGTGGATCTCTTGCTGGAGAGCTACCCGCGCCGGCTGGAGATGCACTCTCCGTGGTCCGAGGAGCGCGACTGCACGCCGCTGATGCGGGGTCTGATCGACCTCGATGAAGTGCAAGCGCTATTGCGCGAGCACGGCCACCAGCAGTTTGAGTTGGTGGACAACGGAGTCATACCCAGGAAAAGTCCGACCCTCGATGTTGATGTGACACACGCCTATCACCTGGTGCCGAGGGGAGTCAGCAAGGATCAGGCGGTGCGAAAGGACCAGGAGATCCGCGACATCCCCAGAGAGGCGACGGTGGCGGTCGGTGACGCTGTGGCCGACATGGCGTTCTCGGAGGCTACGGGCGCGTTTTTCATGGTGAGAAACGGGCTTGACAACAACCCCCACCTCGCCGGCGACATCGACCGGGCGGAGAACATCTTCGTTACCGAGGGCAAGATGGGAGATGGGTGGGCCGAGGTGGTCGAGACCTTGCTGTCCCTTCCCGCCGGTTGAAGCTACATCCAGTAAAGGAGTCGTCTCTTCGGCTTGGCGGCCGGCGTGAGAGTGTAGAGGCGGAGCGCAAGGTTTTCTATGTAATCTCTGCCTTCCAGGTCGTCCTTCCATCGCAGCGGGATGCTATCGATTCCGTTGAAGGACCCGCTTACCGCGCCCGCAATCGCGCCTATGGAATCGGTGTCGCCGCCGGCGTTGACCGCGGTAATCACGGTCTCTTCCAGGTCGTACGGGCTTCTTAAAAACGCGAAAAGCGACGCGGGGACGGTCTCCATGACGTATCCGCCGTTGCCTGTGTAAGCGAAGCCTTCCTCCGGACCGGCGTCAAGATAGTCCGAAAGCCCGGCGATCCTCGAGGACATATTCCGGTTTATGCCGGCAACATGCTCAGAAGTTTTTCTTAGGAACGACGACCGGTCTATGTTTCCGTTGTCAGCGATGCCGAGACCTACCGCGAAGGCCACCGCCGCGGCTCCCGCGACTGCTTCCGGGTTGTTGTGGGTAAGCCCCGCCTGACCGACCGAGGCCTGGAGCATCGTCTCGGGGTCGTGGTAGTAGCGCAGGCCTATCGGGCCAGCGCGCATGGCGGCGCCGCAGCCCGCGGAATCGACGCCGCTCTTCTCCGGGCCGAGGTCTTCGTGCAACCTTCGGCACGCGGTGGCGCAGGCCATGCCGACCCCGCGCGCCTCCTTGATGCCTTCGTCGGAGGCGGCTATCCAGAGGCCGAACTTGAGAGCGGTCTGCTCCACGTAGAAGTTACCTGTCTCCAGGATCGATTGCGCGAGGCAGACTGTCATTTGGGTATCGTCGGTTACGCGCCCCGCGCCGAACCGCTCATCGAGGAAATCGGTGACCTTGCCGTATTTCTCCCTGATGGCGTCGGGTGGCATGCCCTCTATCGGTGCTCCCAGCGCGTCTCCGACGGCGCAGCCTATGAGAGCTCCTTTGAACTTGTCCTTAATCGAGATTGCCATCGTTGTTCCCCGTGGCTCAGCTTCGGTTTTTCTAAGCAATTGTACACAATCGACCGCCGGACTTGGGGTCAAGTCTTGGGATGTGGGGTCTCTTCTAGTCGAAAGTGCAGTGACTTTACCCCACATCCCAAGACTTGACCCCAAGTCCGGCGGCACAGGGCGCCCGCCGGGCATCGGCGGTCTCACCAATGTACAATATAGCTATGAGTTCTAGAGAAGAGGAAAAAAAACTGCTCGAGGAGAGGCTGGGCAAGCCCGTGGTTTGCTACTGGGAGTACGAGATCGCCAAATCGGAATACGAGGTTGTCGACGGCAGCATGTACGACGGCCGCGCCCACGACGTGACTTTTTTCATACGCAAGGGCGATGATCCATCTAAGGTGGTGGTGGTTCGCAAGCCGTTTTTCCCACCGGGCGCTTTCAGGGCTCCCAGCGGAGCGGCAACAAGCAGCGAGTCACTGGAGCAGGGGGCGCTTCGCGAGGCACATGAGGAGACCGGGCTTGACATAGAGTTGAAACGCTACGTGGCACGGATAGAAGCGAGGTTCACCAGCGGTGACAGAAAACCGATCCAGTGGACCACCCATATCTTCGAAGCCCGGGAGATCGGGGGCACCCTGGAGCCGATTGACACCGAGGAGATCGCCGAAGCCAAGTGGGCAACGTTCGACGAGCTTCAGGGACCGATACGCCAGGTTCTTGTTGACTCGGGGTGGGATCTGTTCCGCTATCGGGTCGCACTGACGGATCTTACCGTCGACGCGCTGGGGTTGATGGTATGAGGTACGAGGACCCAGTCTTCAGGCCACCTTGCGAGGCCGGCAGCCTCATTATCCAGGCAACCATAGGCTGCCCGCATAACCAGTGCACTTTCTGCGGTATGTACAAGATGAAGAGGTACCGGGTGCGGCCACTGCATGAAATAAGGGAAGATCTGCAGATGGCCCGTCGTGTCTGGGCCGACCCTTTCTCGGTCTTCCTGGCCGACGGTAACACAATCGCAATGCGCACCGATGACCTGGCGCAGGTTCTCGACTACGTTCGAGAAGCTTTCCCTAACGTCCAGCGAATCTCGTGTTACGGGGGCGCGCGTTTTATCAGGGGCCGTAAAGTGGAAGACCTGAGACGCCTGAAGGAGCACGGCCTCCAAATCGTGTACATGGGGCTCGAGAGCGGAGACGATGAGATTCTGCGCAGGGTACACAAGGGCGCAACCGCGGACGATTACGTAAGGGCGGCGGCCAAGATGCGCGAGTCGGGCATCCTGCTGTCGACCTACGTGCTTGCCGGTCTGGGCGGTCGCGAGCGGATGCGCGAGCACGCCATGGGCTCGGCGGCGACACTAAACAGGATGAAGCCGGACTACATACGCATCCGTACCCTGGCGTTCCTGCCCGGATTTCCGTTGTATGAGCAGCTTCAGGCGGGCGAGTTCCAGGAGTGCACCGGCCGGGAGATCGCCGAGGAGACCCGCCTCTTGCTGGAGAATCTCCGAGTTGACGGCGCCGAGTTCCTGAGCGATCATGTATCGAACTACCTGCCGCTCTACGGCAGGCTCCCGGAGGACAAGAAGCGGATGCTGGCGGCCATAGAAGAGGCGCTGGCGGTACCCGACAATCCTGTGCTGGAGCCCAGGACGATCCGCTCATTATGACGAAACGAAAGGAGATATCATGACGGTAAAAAAAGTTCTGATGTTTACGGCGATCTTGGTGGTGGCAGGCCTGCTGGTCGCAGGTTGCGGCGGTAAGCAAACCTCGTCGTCGGCCAAGCAGGTACTGGACAAGGCCCTGAAGAATTTGAAAGCGTTGAAGAGTTATAAGGCTACCGTGACAATCACTTCAGCCTCGGGCACCAGTGCTCCAACTCCGACGACCAGCGCCAACATTGAGGTGACGACTGAAGGTGGGGCGGCGACACACTCGGTTATGAACTACTCGGGTACAAAGATAGAGGGATACGAGGTTGGCGGTTTTGATTATACAAACCAGGCAGGTCAAGGCTGGACCAAGCAACAGGCTGCAAGTGCGAAGCCTCTCAACGTCGAGATCGCCGATTCATTGAAAACGGGTATAAAGGATCTAAAAATACTGTCTCAAGACGATAAAAGCTACCGGCTGTCGCTTAAGATGTCCACATCTACCAGTTCAGCGCAAGACAGTTCGAGCGCGAGCTCAACTGAGACAACGACCACTACGGAGTTCGTCGTCAAGGTGGATAAGTCCACCATGAATATTAAAGAGATTTCGGTTAAAGCTGCGACGGCTGCTTCCTCGGGCAGCCAGGCCCAGGAGGAAGTGATCGCTTTCTCCGGGGAGAATTCAGCTATTACAATAACCCTGCCGGAGGAAGCCAAGAACGCGAAGTCCGCGCAGGAACAATCGACGCCCGGTTCCTCCGGGTTGTGATTTGATATAGGACTTGTGTGTCACCCCCATCCTGCCTGGCGGGGGAAGGAAGAAGATGCATTTATAGGATGGGAGTCCAGTGCTACCTTTGCCTGTAATCCGGGCAGGATGTGGCGTTGGGTCTCTTGGGGTTATCGCATGCGGAATGGTAGTCGTACCGGCATGTGTCACATAGCAGCTTGGGAGAGCCAAGCTTGTTCCTGAATCTCCACCAAAACATCTTGATGCTTTTCATGTGTCAATGTTAACAGCATGGATGTCGGTCAACATTGATATTTTGCGTACGTCCGGTGTTATATAGTGTCTGTTCAAAAGGATTCGAATGACATGACTACACTTCATAAGGGCAGCATAGACGCGATCTTCTTCGATGTAGGGAATACACTCCTGAAGCCGCACCCTTCGCTCGAGGCCATATGCCGGGAGGTAATGGAGCGGTTCGGGCACACCGCCTCCGACGAGGAGATGCAGCGCGGTCTGATAGCGGCCGATCGTTACTACGAGTACCGCTACTGGACCGACGATACGTTTTGGGCCAACGAGGAGGACGCCTCGGAGATGTGGTCCGAGCTATACGCGGTTGCTCTCAAGGAAATGGGCGTCGACGGCGACAGACACCTCATCGGAAGGGCTATCTACGATCACTTCGGGGACGGCGCGCGCTGGCGCACCTACGACGACGTGGTCCCGGTCTTCGAGCGTCTGAAGTCGGAGGGGTTCAGGCTTGCTCTGGTGTCCAACTGGGACGCGCGCCTGGCAAAGCTTTGCTTTGACATGGGACTCTTCCGCTACCTCGACTCAGTCCTCTCCTCGGCCAGCATCGGCCTGATAAAGCCGGACCCGCGGATATACCAGGTAGCCTGCGAGCGCCTGCGGGTCGAGCCCCACCGCGTGGTCCACGTGGGCGATCAATATTACGCCGATGTCCTTGGTTCTCGCAGTGTCGGCATCAATCCCGTGATGATCGACAGGTTCGGATTCGGGCAACCCTCCGATGTCCCGGTCATCGAGGACCTCTACGGGCTAATGCCCCTGCTCGGCCTCTCAGAAATGGGGTCAGACCCTTGACTTGAATTAAGCAGATTAGTGTTGCTGGATTTAAGTCAATTCAAGTCAAGGGTCTGACCCCAACCCCGGTCAGTTGAACTGCTGGCCGAGCAGCGCCTGGGCGTTCTTGCCGAGAATTGCTTCCTTGGAGTCCGCGGGTAGCCCCGATCTGTCGATTTCGTCGAGGTGGCGCTGCATACGCAGCAACGGATAGTCGGTCCCGAATAGTATGCGCCCGGGGCCTACGATTCCAAGCGCGATCTTGTATACCTCTTGGCGGTAGAGAAACGGTGAGGCCGCGGTGTCGTAATAAACCGAGGACGTTACCTTCGCCACTTCAGGCATCAGCTCATAGAAGAACAGGCCCCCGCCCCAGTGGGCCAGAATGGTGGTGACCTCGCCGAATTTCTCCAGGAACCTGTAGGCCTGTACCGGCGTGGTGGGTGTCTTGCCCGGGTAGAAGTGGCCCACGTCCTCATTCGTGTGGAGCAGAACGAAGAGCCCCGCTTCCTCAACCGCCCCGATGACACGACCGATGGTCCGGGCGTCGTCCAACTGAAAACCCTGAGCGTCGGCGGATATCTCACCGACACCGCTCAGCCCACCCTCAAAGCAGCGCTCCAGCTCCTTGTCACACGCTTTTCCAGCTACCGGATTGACCGTCGCAAGTCCCACCAGGCGTTCCGGAAACGCGGTCACGGCCTCCATCATGTAGTCGTTGTGCTGGCGGCATATGTCGAGGCTCCGCCACGGGAAACCACAGACGATAGCCTTGTCAATACCGGTGGTGTCCATCTCCTCGATCAAGCCCTCGTATGTGACCATGCGGGCTTTCGGGGGCCCGTAGATAAAATCAAAGGAAGAGTCGCGTTTGGCGAACATCTCACGCCGCTCGATTACCCCCGGGGGAAATATATGCGTATGGGCGTCTATAATCACCGGACCTCCATCTGGACAAGAACCGATAGCTGTTGGCAAACGCCACAGTATCATAGAGTCCGAACATGCGTCACCCGCAGGAGTGCTATTGCCCGAGTTGCTTCTCCGGGCTCATGGAACAGCGCGCTTTCGGACTTGAGTATAGACTTGAGTGCGGCGCGCGTATTAT
>Ga0209745_1001895_pt1 | contig 12198 bp, 9 predicted proteins | sample BarGraNGADG00312_FD_184495 | JGI IMG/M metagenome (GOLD analysis project Ga0209745, IMG submission 184495) | Arctic peat soil microbial communities from Barrow, Alaska - Barrow Graham LP Ref core NGADG0004-312 (SPAdes) (version 2) | ecosystem: Environmental > Terrestrial > Soil > Wetlands > Peat ... | reverse complement strand
CGACCCGCGGAGGCCCTACCGCACTTCCAGTCCGCGGCGGCCTTGGCCCCTGCCGACGCCACGGCGCACCTCGGGCTCGCCCAGGCCCATGAGGCTCTCGGTCAGGCCGAGCTCGCCGATGCAGAGTACCGGCGCACGCTCGAGCTTGACGAGTACGGGCCTACCGCGGAACCCGCCCGCGAGGGCCGCTCACGACTGGCCGCCTCGACGTTCCGCGAGCGCATGCCCGGCGGCCTGCGCATGGACGCCGTCATGTACCTGCTCGACGCCCTCACGACCTTCCGTGGGATGGCGAAGAAAGAGATCGAACGCGTCACCTTCGAGATCGGCACGCTGGGGCGCACGGGCATCGACGTGAACGACCCTGCGCGGCGGTACACCCTCAAGTCACTACCCGGCGAGCGCAGCGGACTGCACATCGTCTGCATCATGTACGCGGGCATGAAGTCGATCGCCCCGGAGGCCGACGCCGGGTTCGACCTGGCCGCAGAGTATGAAGCCGCCCTGAGCCTCTTCGAAGCCAGAGAAGGTGCGTGAGGCTCCGTGCTCGCCATTCCCGCGCCCATGCTCTCGTGGTGTAGGGTGAGCCTGTAGCGGCGGCGACGTGGGGGGCGTGATGATCGTTTCCGGAGGCCAGGCTCTCGGCGAGACCCTCGCCCAGGCGCGCACCCGCATCGGCCAACTGCGCGAGCGCACCGAGCGCGGCGAGCGCGTTGGTGAGCAGGATACCAAGGCGCTTCTCATCGACCCCGTGCTGGCGGCGCTGGGCTGGGACCTTGGCGATCTCGACGACTTGCGCCGGGAGTACCGAAGCAAGCCCCAGGACAACCCCGTCGACTACGCACTCCTCGCCTTCGGGCGGCCGCTTCTCTTCATCGAAGCCAAGGCGCTCGGCACCGACCTCAGCCCGCGTCGCTGCGCTTCGCAGGTGCTCGCCTATGCTTCGATCGTCGGCGTCGCTTGGTGCCTCCTCACCGACGGCGATGAGTACCGCCTCTACAACTCCCACGCCCCCGTCGATGTCGATGAGAAGCTCTTTCGCACTGTCCGGGTCTCCGATGCAGACCATGCGCAGGCCTGCCGCGAGACGCTGGAGCTGCTAGGCAAGGAGCGCATGGGCGAGAGCGAGCTGGAGTCGCTATGGAAGAGCCAGTTCATCGACCGTCGCGTGCGCGTGGCCCTGGACGACTGCTTCTCGACGGAGGACCCCGCGCTCATCCGCCTCATCCGCAAGAAGACCCCGGAGCTCGCACCCGCGGAGGTGCGAGAGTCACTGCGGCGCGCGACCATCGGCCTGCATTTCCCGGACGTCTCTCTTCCGCCCGTGCCGCCCAACATCGCGACCTCGAGTGAGTCGGTGGCGAGACTTCCTGGACGCGAGGCGAAGCCCCCTGTCCCAGCCGGTGACCGCGACTACAAGGTCGAACTCACCGACCTCATCGCCGCCGGCCTCATCGCGGCTCCGCTGAAAGTAGAGAAGCACTACAAGGGCGTTCGCCTTGAGGCGACGATTGTGCAGAGCGGGCAGATCATCTGGGATAGCACGAGCTACGACTCCCCCTCGTATGCGGCGGGCATGGCGCGCAAGTCTGTCATCGGAACATCCGCGGGGCGCGCATACCCCCCGACCAACGGCTGGGTCTTCTGGCAGTACCGAGACCCCGAGACGGGACGCTTGTGCTACATCGATGAGCTGCGTCAGCAGTATCTGAAGCAAAGGGCCTGACGGCGGCGGGCGAGCTTGGCTCGGCGGGGTCCGCCGGCCCGGCTCAGGGAGCGCAAAGCAGACCGCCCCCGAAGTGGTCAGAAGCCCGCAGCGGGCGACAACGCAAACGGCCCGCCGCAGCGAGACGTGACTTCCTTGGCACATAGAGCGACCCCGCCCTGCCACGTCTGCCAGGAGGGGTGCCGCGTCGCCAACAGGCCGAACCAGCCATGCATCGAGGGCTGCCCTTCCAGCGCACCGCCAGTCTGAGTGACCGCTCGCTTACGACCTTTCTGTGGAATGGCAGCGAGCAGCAGTGGCGTTCGTGTTTGCCGGCAGTTTGCCGACCTGCCAGGACCTCGCGTTCGAAGACGTTCTTCCCACGCCCGCAAGAGGGCAGCGACCTGGCCTCGAGTGGGTGGCTTCCACGGCAACGCCCAGCCGCCGTGTTTGCAGACTGTTTGCCAATCCACGACGACCCGGGTTCGACTGCGTCCTCTCGACGCCTGATGGAGCCTCGTTGACGTACGCGTCCAGAAGGCGGAGGTCAATCGCCAAGTGAACGGGTTCTCCTCTCGCGAGTGGGCGACCGATAGAATGGCCAGGAGACGTCTGCAGCACCCCAGGGGTCGGGAGGAGCCACATGGAGGCCAACCCGCGCAAGCTCTACGAACTGCTCTTCACCGGCAACCAGTTTGTCATCCCTGTCTTCCAGCGGAAGTACGTGTGGAAGAAGCAGAACTGGGAGCGCCTGTGGGACGACATCGAGGCTCTCAGGGAGAACGGCGCAACGGCCCATTTCATGGGCTCCATCGTCACGGCGCCGCACAAGATCGAGCCCGGCACCATCCCTCAGTACGTCGTCATCGACGGTCAGCAGCGCATGATCACGCTGGTGGCGCTTCTCGCGGCCATCCGCGATGAGGCCAAGGGCGCCGACACCGGCACCTTGGCGGAGCAGATACAGAAGCAGTACCTGGTTCACGAGTTCGCCAAGGGGGACATGAAGTTCAAGGTCTTCCCCAGGCTCCTTGACCGTGACTCGTTCTTTGCTCTGGTCAACGGCACGCCTACCGACGCGGATGGCAGCGGCATAACCGAGGCATACCGCTTCTTTCGAACTCAGATCGCGGCCTCCGACACGGGCGACGATGCGAAGTACCTAAGCGAGCTGTTCACAGCGGTTACGCAGCAGCTCGCCTTCGTCTCCATCACACTCGACGCCGATCAGAACCCATGGGCGATCTTCGAGACTCTGAACGCGCGCGGCGTTCCGCTGAAGCAAGGCGACCTGATTCGTAACCACATGTTCATGAGCGTCGCTCTCGACGAGCAGGACGAGTTCGACGATGAGCACTGGCGGCCGTTCGAGCAGCTGTTCGAAGCGAGCTCAGAGGGCGATGCCATCCCACCTGAGGACTTCTACCGCGCCTTTCTCATGCGCGGCGGCACGTATGTCCGGCCGGAGAACGCCTACCTGGCCTTTCAGAGGGATCCGGATGTTCGGTCGCAATCTCCAGCGGCTCTGACCGCACTGCTTGCCGAGTATCTCCGCTGCTTCGCATGGATCCACCGGCCGCGCACGGCTCCCTCATCTGATCTGACGCGCGAGCTCTCACGACTGCGCCGCCTCGACGTGACGGCGACTTACCCACTCGTCCTGAGTCTCCTCTGGCGTTTCCACCAGGGGGAGCTCTCGGCAGCCGACGCCGCCGAATCGGTGAGAGCGATCCAGGCCTACCACATCAGGCGGTCGATCTGCGGCTGGTCCACCACCGACTACGCCCGCGCCATGCCGGGGATCATCGCCAAGCTCGAGGACGAGAACGTGCGCGAAGGCCTCATCTGCAGTCTCGCAGCGAAGGGGTGGCCCACTGATGAGGCGTTTGCCAAGGCGCTGCCCGATTACCCGGTGTACAAGCGCTTCCTCAAGCTCACGCGAGTGTTGCTGCTCGCCCTCGAGGACCCCGACGCGCACAAGGAGAAGGTCGACGTCGAGATGCTCCTGGACGACAGCACGATCTCGATCGAGCACGTCATGCCGCAGACCATCGGCACAGACAAGAACGGCCTCGCGTGGCGGGAGATGCTCGGCGACGAATGGCAGGTGGCCCAGCAGAGCCTTCTGCACACCATCGGCAATCTGACGCTGACCGGCTACAACACGCCCCTGTCCAACAGGCCCTATGCGTGGAAGCGTGACGAGTTCGCGAAGAGCAACCTGGGCCTCAACAAGTGGTTTGCCGAGGTGCCGGAGTGGACTCCTGAGGCAATCAGAGAGCGGGGGGCGAGGCTCACCCAGCGAATCCTCGGTCTCTGGCCCTCCGCTGCCGCGATGGAGCCGGCTGCTGCAGACGTGGAGCCGGACGAGCTTCAGGGAGGGCCGAGCCTCTCGTGGGCCGAGGCCGAGCCGCTCTATGTCCAGTTCCGCGAGGCATACGCACAGCATCTGAGCGATTCGAGCGAGGGCTATGAGCTGCTCGCAACGAACAGCCCCTACTACTGGCCCGTGGTCACCGGCCTTCGATGGGCAAGCATCTACGTGATCGCGCGCGCGAGCCGGCGCGACCTAACGGTGCAAGCGCATATGTACAGCAATTCGAGTGCGACCGCCTTCAACATGCTGCGCCGACACGCTGACGAGATCGAGTCCGGAGTCGGCATGCCGGTCTCTTGGGTCGCAAAGCAGGGATCGCCCGGCCGCAATATCGAGCTGACTCGCCCCCTCGATCTATCGAACAAGGACAGCTGGCCTGAGCGAAATGCGTGGGCTACCTCGTGCATCAAGGCTCTCGTCCAGGCGCTCAGCCCTCTGCTCGGCCGCGAACTGCCTTTCGGGGAGGCCCGCCAGTGGACAGAACAGGAGTTCTACGCCGAGCTCTGCGCGCGCTGTCCAGCTGCTGAGGCGCCGACGCGGAGGCTGGTCGAATGGGCGATCGGCCACGGCCTGCGGATCGCCTGGGGGAACTGGACGAAGACGGCTCTGTTCACCGTGATGTGCCCGAGCGGGCAGGATTGGCTTCGCCTCTTCAAGGTGACGTCGGACAACGGGCTCGTGATCTTGTTCTCCTATCTCGCCGAGACCAGCGAGTTCGCCAGCGAAGAGAGCAGAGCGCTGGTTCTGGAGCAGCTGAACGCGATCGGACCATTCGATCTCCCCTCGAGCGTCATACAGGGCGAGCCGGTGGTTCCGCTCATGGTGCTTGATGACCCTGAGACGCGGGCAAGCTTCCTTGAATTCGTCGCGTTGATCGCGGGGCGCCTCAAGGGTGATCACGCGGCCGAAGCTGCCGCGCTCCCGCCACGGTCTGACGGCTTCACCGTTGACGCAGACGTAACTGGGGGTGGTCCAAACGGCTAGCACGACGACACATCCGCGTAGAGGCAGGCCCGCGAAAGCGCAGCCGCTGGCCGTGTTCGAGCAGAACATCGCCGATGCAGAGCGCCTCATTCTTCTCTGCGAGACGCTGAAGAACGAACGCAAGCGTCACATGCGCCGGGAGCGTCGTGAGGCGATCAGCAACGTAGTCCGAGCCTCCAAACGAGACAGCAAGCTCCTCGATATTGCCGAGAACGATCAGGTCCTGATTGTCTTCAAGCCGAACTCACGCTGTCTGGCCAAGCATTTCGAGGAAGGAGAACTGCGGCCACTCCTGAGGCAAGCGGTGGTGGCGATCGCCGCGGCAGTCGAGTCATATGTGGCCGAGAAGGCGAAGGGCTACGTCCCCGATGCCTGCAAGGCGCAGGAGCCACCCAAGCGACTGCTCGACATCAGCCTGACGATCGACGATCTCCTCGACATCGAGCGCAGATACCAGCGCCGTGCGTGGGGCCACTACGCGCTGATCTGGCACTACATTGACCAGGTTGCCAGCGCCAACCCCGCTTCGATTGGCAAGGTGTTCTCCGTCGTTGGGAAGAGCGGCATCTGGAAGAAGGTGGACGGCAGGCGCGGCGTGAAGCCGGGAGAGTCTGAGCGTCAGCTCGATTCGTTGGCAATGCGGCGCGATCGTATCGCCCATACCGGAGACAGGCGTGGCGGTGGCAAGGCAGCGATAGACGCGAACGAGGTCGGTGCCTACCTGGCGAATGCCAGGGCGATCGTGGAAGCGCTCGAAGAAGTCCTTGTCTAGTCGCGGATGAGGTGCGTCAGTAGGGGGCGGTGCTGAGCTTCGACCGTGACATGGAAGACATGCAGGTGCGCTGGCGTGAGCGCAACATCGACGATCAGGAACACGGCTTCCAGAACGGCGTTTCGCGGTCATGGATCCTGCCGGCCTCGCGATGGGAAGACGGGCTGTGGCCACCATTGCGTAGCGAAGGTCGCTGGCCCGTGTTGGATTACTTGAAGGCGCACGACGTTAGCCGGCACACCGGGTCGCACAATCTCAAGAGCTCGTGGGTCTCTGGGGTGAACCTGTACTTTCCATTTGGTCAGTCGGAGGGAGGGCGCAGGCTCCTCGCCACGTACCTAGCGTCACGCGTTGATGAGCGTGTTCGTTCGGTCGACTCGATTGAGCTTGAGTACGCGGAGACGGGCGATCTGTCGCCTAGCCGGCTGCTTGGCGAAGAGGGAGGAAGCCGGGGTAGCGGGCAGACGTCTCCAGACATCGCCTTCCTGGTCAACGAGGGCGCTGGGCTCCTGCTGGTTGAGAACAAGCTGACGGAGCACTCCTTCTACCCTTGCTCCGCCCGAAGGACCACAGGTTCAGCCGCGAAGCCTGGCAATCCTGACGTCCGACGCTGCGCGCTCACGGCCGCTCTTGCTCAAGACGCCGTGCCGCTGTGCCACCAGCAGGCGTGGGGGCGCAAGTACTGGGAGACGTTGCAGGGTGTCGTCGACAAGCAGCGCGTCTCAGATCTGCCATGGTGTCCGGCCGCGAAAGGTGGCTACCAGCTCTTCCGCCAGCAGGCTCTCGCAGAGGGGATCGCTGAGTCTGGGAAGTACGAGTTCGTTGTGTCTGCTGTCGCCCTGGATGAGCGCAACAAGACGTTGACGGGTTCTCTGAAGAGCAGCGGTCTCGACGACGTGAGGGACTGGTCCGGCCTGTTCTGTGGCAAGGCGTCTTTCCGGGTGTTCACTCATCAAGACTGGGCAGCATGGGCTCGCGCGAACGACGCGCAGGGTGCGGGGAGCGACTGGGCTGCGTGGATCGCTGCGCGCTACGAGATCTAGATTCCTATGGGCTTGATGTTGGGACGGTCCGGCCTCACTTTGTCGCGTATTCCGTCCCGACCCCTTGTAAACTGGCCTGTAGGGTACCAACCGGGGCAAGTCCATCTGCAAGGAGTCGGTCGGCTGCGACTTCGATGGCCGTCCGACCGTAAATGTGGCGCGCATCGCGCTCGACGACCTCTGAGTGCAGCAGCTTCTGAAGGCGGGATGACGCATGTTGAGAATCCCGGGATTAGAGACGGGCGATCACGACTGAGGATGAAGGTAGAGATAGTGAACGGTGACCTCTTCGGTGCCTTCATGAAGATCACGAACGCGCGGTTCTCGCGCTGCCTCGACCCCTCCATTGTCTGCGCAAAGCCGGCCATCAGGGCGCATTCCATTCAGAATGCGCGCGTGTTGGATGCAATCGCGAGCGACGGCCATGTGGTGGCCCCTATCGTCAGGTCTACGCGCGCAGGAGGACCTGTCATCAGGCTCGACAAGGTGGGCAGAAACAGGGCGTCCACCTTCTCAGGCCTATGCGCTGATCATGATCGAGAGATCTTCAGCCCGATTGAGGTTGCGGGGATGGATCTGGACAGCGATGAGCATCGCTTCCTTCTGGCATATCGCGCAGCGTATCGAGAACTACACGCTTGCATGGAGACAGCCATGCGGCTGCAGACGGGGTACTTGGAGCGCGTCGAGCGAGGTCTCGACCCGAAGGGCGTCCCGACAGAAGCGGGCCTCCTGGCGGCGGTTCGCCTGGGACTGGCTCACGAGATGTTCCGCTATAAGGTCGCGTTGGATGACGCCCACGCCAGCCGCGACTTCGCGGCTTTGTCACACGACCTCGTCGAACTCAGAGTCGAGGCACCGACCGTGGCCGTCTGCTCTCTATTCTCGTTCGACCACGAGGTCAAGAGCGCGGAGTCGCTGCTTCGGGTGCATCTCAATGTCCTGCCCTTGGCCGAAGACACGACCGTCGCCCTCTTCTCCTATCGCCCCGAGGATCAGAGCCCAGCTCGGGCGCGTCTCGATCGAGTTCTCAACTCGAGCGGGCAGCACCAGAAGTACGAGCTTTCCCGACTCATCTTGCAGAGTTGTGAGAACTTCGTCCTCAGTCCGGACTATTTCGACTCGTGGGACGAGGACAAGGTGCTCGCTGTGGAGGCCTACTTCTCCAAGACCCTGGTTCTGCCGAGCGAGGACGAGTCACCGCATCTCTATCTGTTCTAGGTAGTCCTCGCCCGGCCTCGCCGCTCATGTCGTTTCGGGATAGTGGGTACTGTGCTTGTCATGGGACGGCCAGCAAGCGCATGAACCGGGGTGGCGGTATGTATGCACGCGGGCAGATCGACATCGATTTCGACTTCCGCACGGACACGCCGCCGGGAGAGGACCGGGACCCGGACGCCCTGAGCCCGACGCTTCGCAGTTACCACAAGTTGCTTTGGAGCAAGCCTATGCCGAGCGGCGAGGTTCTCGACTTGGATGACACCACCTACGGCCACTATCTGCTTCACCGTTCCGACGAGCGGGGCGAGTTTTCTCTTTCGAGCGATGCGGTCGTCGCGTCGTTTAGGTACCTGACCATGGTCCAGGACGAGCCGGAACAACTGAAGGAGTTCATGCACATCGGCTACACGATGGGCGGCATGATGCTGTGGCCGGGGAACCGCGTCGGCGGCAAGACAACGATCAACGGCGTGCGAGGACTCCACCCTCGGATCAGGGACCGCTTCGATCTCACGATGGAGTGCATCCGAAGGCACTACAGCGGGGAGGACAGTCCGCTGCGAGCGGTCCTCGCCCGGTACGCGGACTTCTTCGATCTGTTCGTGGACTTCCGGGGCTTCGTCGAGTTCTTCTTGCTGCAGGACGCAGTCACCGTTGGCTGCGACGCTGTCATCTTCTCCGCCCCGCTCAGGGGCTTCAGCACCTCTTCGGCCACCCCCCAGACCATGGAGGAGTACCGGGAGTACCGGCAGCGCGCGATAGCCTTCATAGAGGCCCGCAACCGCCGGATCGCCGAATATTGCCGGCTCCGGGCTCTGGAGGATCGCTCGTAGGAAGTGGCGGTCCCGCCGCACTCGTACTTGTTGCGGCGCGATGAGCGTGGTCGAGGGTGCTCAGGAGAGGATCAGCCCCGACGCGGCAAACGCCCGGCAAACGAACGCAGTGTCACTGCGCGGTCCTTGGTGCCACCTGCTGATACTCCGGCCCTGTTCTCCACGCTCAGGATGGCACTCGGCGGCACCTGCTGGTGCCTACTAGCAATATCGTGGACGCGTTGAGGAGCGGCCTCATAGACCGCACGCCTTGGGTGTATGTGCTGCCGGACTCCATCGCGAGCTGTTCGCACAAGAAGAACGGCATAGTATCCGAGCACTTCCAGAGCCGGAGGATTAGCCACTGCATCGTGCGCATCTGGCCGCTGTGCATCACGCATCCTTGCATGCATGCTCGGAGACGACGGTGCAGAACAGGCGTTCTTCTCTCGACCAGCCCGACCAGTCCACGCCGTCAAGCTAGTCAATCGACATCTGGGGATCTCCCACTTGGCTGCTTCCGCCGCCAGTCTTGAACCTGCCTCACGCGGTGCCTCTACACGAACTGCCGCCCGCATGCGGATTGGCCGCGTGATGACAGTAGGTCTGACCGATCTCGAAGCGCCATCCTACGCCGCAGCGCATCAATCTCGATGGAACAGCCGCGAGCACTCGGGTTCATGTTAGCCGTCCGTTTCGTCGAGTAGTATGGGTGTCTCGTTTGACGAACGCGTCGGGGGGGGGGGCATGAACACCCAAGACCTCGTCCTGCTGCCCGAAGAAGAGGAACTGGCTCGCCTCAGGGCGCGGATGGCCGACGTCGAGGACGAGCTCGCAGATCGCGAGTTGGAACTCGCGACACGTCGCAGAGAGCTCGCCGACTTTCAGACGCGCTACTTGGCCATCGTTGGCACCCGAATGGCCGAACTCGATCAGCTCGGGGCTCAGATCGCCGCAATCCTGGCACAGCGTGAACGGACGCCAGAGGCTGAAGTAGCAGCTGAGCGAGCGTTCGAACAGGCGCGCGAGTCCGCGGAGGCACTCGGCGATGATCCCGAGACCTTGGCGCACGCGGCCGACGAGGCGGCGCGAGTCATACCTCCTGACCTCAAGACGCTCTTTCGCAAGGCTGCGAAGGCCGTACATCCGGACCGTGCAGTCGATCAGGTTGACCGTGCCCTGAGGGAACGTCTAATGGCCAAGGCCAACGCCGCCTATGCAGCGGGCGACATGGAGGCTCTGCAGGGCGTCCTCGATGAATGGAGCACACATCCGCAGGCCGTGACCGGAGAGGGCGCGGGCGCCGAACTGATTCGTGTGATCCGTGCCATCGCTACGGTTGAGGCCCGTCTTGCTGCCCTAGCCCAGGAACTCGCGGCTGTTGAGTGCGGATCACTTGCGACGCTGTTTCTTCAAGTGCAGGAGGCGCAAGAGGGATGTCGCGACTTGCTCCAGGAGATGGGCGACGAACTCGATACGAGAATAGCTGGGACCCGTCGCCGGCTGGCGGACTTGAGGGTCTGAGCGGTCCGGAGTGGCGAGATGACCTCTGCACCTGACGCGGGTGGCGGTGAGACTGGCAGAAGGCTTCCAGCCTCGAATCAGCGCGGGCTGGAGCACCGACGGGTTGGGCTTGATCGCGGGGGGTCGCTCATCGGGCGCGGTTTGGACTTGGCTTCGGCGCTGTCTGGCGAGGTCTTCATCGCCGTCGCGGCCGCGGCCTCCAGCTCCTATGCTATTGGGGCAAATGGGTCGTTGTGGGCGTGGGGGCAGAACGGAGCCGGCCAGCTGGGTCTCGGGGACTACGTCAATCGTCACCAGCCCACGCGCGTCGGAATCGATTTCGACTGGACCGTAGTGGCGGCAGGGTGGAGTCATGCGTTTGCCCTCAAGCGCGACGGCTCCCTCTGGGCGTGGGGCGACAACTCAGAGAAGCAGCTTGGTCTCTGCGAGACCGAGGGACCGAATCGCCCGGCCCGCGTAGGCGTGGACAACGACTGGACTCATGTAGCCACCGACGTGCACGGCTCCTTCGCCATCAAGCGCGATGGCTCGCTCTGGGGGTGGGGAGGCAACTACGGCGGTCTGCTCGGAGTCGGTGACCTTGAGGATCGTCCACTCCCTACTCGCATCGACGACGCCTGCGATTGGCAGTGCGTGTCCTGTGAGGAGACCTACACGGTTGCCCTCAAACGCGATGGCTCAGTGTGGACCTGGTGCCAGCTGGATTGGGACGAGTACGAATCTGGTGACACAGAACACGAGTCCGCGCCTCGACCTTGGCGAATCGGCTCGGACAGCGACTGGGCAGCCGTTACGGCTGGAGGTCGCAGCATTTGCGCACTTAAGCGCAACGGTTCGATGTGGACGCTCCCTCTGAACTTCAATGGATCACCTAGTTCAACTGATGACGAGGCAGGCGCCTTCCAGCCGCAGTGGGGCGAGATTGGCGATTGGGCCTCGGTTGTAGCCGCGGGCGGTCAGGTTCTCGCCATCAGGCGCGAGGGGTCCCTTTGGACGTGGTTCCCGAACCCTCCGGCTCGTGCCGGTCGGGACAGTGGCGAGACACGCGACCAGCTCACTTCGGTTGGTGCGGACAGGGACTGGAAGATGGTCGCGGCTGGAGCGCAACACTCAGTCGCCCTCAAGCATGACGGCTCGATCTGGGCGTGGGGATCGAACCTCGTCGGACAGCTCGGCCTCGGCGATGGCCCTTTCGGCGACTGCGTCACGCGCGTCGGGCCGGACACTGATTGGGAGGCAATCGTCGCTGGTGGCACACATAGCTTAGCTCTCAAGGGGGATGGCTCCCTCTGGGCATGGGGGAAGAACTACCGCGGGCAGCTGGGTTTGGGCGACGTCCACGATCGCGATCAGCCGACGCTCATCGACGCCGGTAGCGACTGGGCCATGATGGCCGCCTCGACTCATACCCTCGCGGTCAGTCGCGACGGCGCCCTCTTCGTATGGGGGAGCGGGGGGGCATTCCTCGCAGCCCAGACAAGCACGGGAAGCATCTCCGTCCCATGCGAGTCGGAGATGACAACGATTGGGTGTCGGTGGCTGCGGGAACACGGTGTGATCTTGCCCTCAAGCGGGACGGGTCTCTTTGGGTGTGGGACTACACCCGTTTCGGTCAGCCCGGCACTTTGACTGGACGGACGGAGTACTCGTCAGCGTGCTTGGGGCGAGTCGGTGTAGCTTCGCTGTCAGCCGCCGACAGTCATGGTCTTGTGGTAGATGAGCTTGGTCGGCTTTGGGCGTGGGGACGACACCTTGCGTTC
>Ga0209745_1001892_pt1 | contig 12222 bp, 11 predicted proteins | sample BarGraNGADG00312_FD_184495 | JGI IMG/M metagenome (GOLD analysis project Ga0209745, IMG submission 184495) | Arctic peat soil microbial communities from Barrow, Alaska - Barrow Graham LP Ref core NGADG0004-312 (SPAdes) (version 2) | ecosystem: Environmental > Terrestrial > Soil > Wetlands > Peat... | reverse complement strand
CTCACAACCGAGGTAGTCGTTTGCACAGGACAGCTGCTCGTCGACCACAACGCGGTGGGAATCAGTAGCCGCGTGCGCGGTTGGCACGCCGCGAAGGGCCTGGGACGGCTCGAGATCCCTCCCGACGCCCCGCTCGCGATCGGGTTTATCGAAGCGCTGCGCCGCCGCGCGGTCAGGCGCGTCGATAGCAAGCGTCGCGGGCGCGAGTAGCTTTAGCTTCGAGTGTCCGGGTCGCCCTTCTCCGAGTCAGCGCCGAGCGTCGCCGAGGCAAACGAAAACTCCGCCTCGCTAACGGAGAGTGCGCTTCAGGGCGTCGTCTGGAACTACTCGGGTATCGCCGTTCTGATCGTCGCTCAGGTCGCCTCGACGATTGCCACGGCGCGACTGATCGCCCCGGCGTGGTTCGGCGTCTACGCTGCCGCGCAGGCAGCGAGCGGGCTCGCCGCCTACTTCACCTTCGCGACCGTCGGCTTGGCCGTTCTACGCCGCTCGAAGCTCGGCGAGAAAACGGTCGGAAGCGCAGGCGGCTCACGTTGACGCCGGGAGCGGAGAGGTAGTCGTCGGTGCGGAAATAGACGGCCAGATCGCAATCGATCTTCTTCCGAAGCATCACCAGATAAGGCGAGTACGACCAGAGCAACACCCGCTCCGCTCCCAGCCTGCGAAGCGCCAGCCGGATCTGGAGGCCAGCACACGCCGATTGAGTGCGGCACCTACCCGTGTGCCCTGAAGCGGGATTCCGAACGACGCCAGACGCCAGATACGGTCGCTCACTCGAACGGACGGACGTCCGAGCTGACGAAGCCTTCGGTTCAGCTTTGCCACGTCTTTTCGCTGCAGCCTCGCGCTTCGCAGGCCGATCGGATCAACCCAGAGAACGCGATAGCCTCGCCGCTCGGCCTCGTTCATCAGATGACGGGAGTTGTGCGGAAGACCCGTCCACTCCGTGATCGGAAGGCAGACGATCGTGTCGAAGAGCGGCTTCCCTCTCACGAGCGCTCTTCGCTCGGCGCCGGCGCGCTCCGGCGCGAGCTTCGGTGCACGAGCAGATGACGGTTGATTGCGCTGCGCGTGATCGAGATTCCCAGCTTGGCGGCGATTCCCGTGTAGACGGCGCCCCTGAGCAGGATGTTGTCGTTCTTCGCGTAGTGCTCGCGGTAGAAGCGATACATGCCGTAGTGGAAGGCGTAGTTCACGCGCGGCTTACGATTCTTCCCGCTCGTGCCGGCCTTGACGTGAATCACCTTCACCGCCGGGTCGTACCAGGTGATCCAACCGGCCTGGGCGAAGCGGTAGCAGAGGTCGAGGTCTTCCATGTACATCCAGTAGCCCTCATCGAAGATCCCCACCTCGTCGAGCGCTTTGCGGCGCATCAGCATGAAAGCGCCGTTGACGGCGTCCACGGGCCCGCTCTCGACCTCCGGCGCGCGGTACTGGGCCAGTCGAGCCGGCGCCTTCTTCCAGCGCCCGAGGCGTGTGAAGTGCGCCAGCGCCCCGAGAGGAGTCGGAAAAGAGCGCCGCGCAGCATGGTCGAAGGTTCCGTCCGGAAGCTCGAGCCGGCAACCGGACATGCCGACCTCCGGCTTCTGCTCCATCAGCTCGAGCATGTAATCGAGCGCGCCACCTGTCATCAGCGTGTCGGGGTTGAGCGCCAGCACGTAGGGAGCACTACCGCGACTAATCGCGAGGTTGTTCGCCCTCGAGAAACCGAGATTCTCGTCCGAGGCGATCAGCTCGACCTCGGGGAACTCCTCCTTCACCATCTCCACCGTTCCGTCCTTGGAGGCGTTGTCCACGACCCAGACCTGTGCGCCCCCCGTGGGCGGGTACGCGCGGAGCGAGCTGAGGCAGTCCTTGAGTAGGCCTCGGCAGCGATACGAGACGATGACGATGTCGAGCCGCGCAGCAGGCACGTCGCCAGTTTAGATGGCCCGATTCCGTCCGACGGCGTAACTCGCCACGTGCGCCGGTCTAGATCCCTTCTCGCTACCGGGTTTCCACGAGCTTCGATGAGTGCCTTTCACTAGACTGGCTAGCGTGCCCGGGACGCATAAATTCCACGCCTTCTTCACCGAAACTCGCCTGCTGCTACTCAGCCGCCTGAAGGCTTTCGTCAAAACGATCCCTCTTGTCGGCAGATTTTCTCGCTATCTCCATCGAAAGTTCTTTTCTCGACCTACTACGTTCAAGGATTCGGAGGATTACTGGATCCGGAGATATGCGACCGGCGGGAATTCGGGATCCGGCTCGTACGACGAGCTCGCCGCGTTCAAAATCGAGGTGCTGAATGACTTCGTAAAATCTCACGAGGTTCGCTCGATCATCGAATTCGGCTGTGGCGACGGAAATCAGCTTCGTGAGGCTCAGTACCCGTCCTATGTCGGTTACGACATCAGCCCATACGCGGTGCGCCTTTGTAGACGTCTCTACTCCGAAGACAATACGAAAGAGTTCAAGTTGCTCAGCGATTATCACGGGGAAAGCGCTGAATTGACGCTCTCCCTGGATGTCATCTTTCATCTCGTCGAAGACGACGTGTACGAGGAGTACATGGGGCGGCTCTTCGCGGCCGCGACTCGCTACGTCATTGTGTATTCCTCGAATACGGATACCGCTCAGAAGAATCACGAACGGCATCGCCAGTTCACTACTTGGGTCGAAAAATCCGAGCCCGCGTGGGAACTAATTCAACACATCCCGAATCGCTACCCCTTCGAGAGCCTAGACGCGGGGTCGCTTTCGGACTTCTTCATCTATGAGCTCAGAACTGCCGCTTGAGCTGCTGGCGCTCGGCTAGCTCACAGCGCCGCGACGACTTTCTGGCGTAACACTCAAGAAGCGCACGAGCGCCGCTTATCGCGTGGACGCCTTCGATCGACTGACCTCCGGCTCCAGCGAGCGGGCGAAAACGAGCGGCGTTGCCAGCACGAGCGCTGCGAAGGCGTAGAAGTAATAGAACTGCATCGTCAGGTAGAAGGCGTTGGCCGCCATCGTGCCGACGAGTGCGGCGATCATTCCCCAAGCCAGCGGTCGCAACCTCGCCGCCGTTGCCGCATCTCCCGCGGCCGTCAGTGCTCGCCCGATCGCGCGCGCGGCGGCCAGGCGCCGGAACAGGTACCAGAAGAAGACGACGAAGATGACAGAGCCGACGATCCCGCCTTCGACCAGCAGCGCAACGTAGTAGGAGTGCGGCCCCCAATTCGTCTTGCCGGTGACGAACTCGTAGTAGACCGAGAAGTTGTTCAGGCCGAGCCCCAGCAAGGGATTGCTGTGCAGCACCTGCGGAATGAAGTCGTAGACGCCGAGGTGGGCCGAGACCGAGCCGGTGTTCGTCTGCAGGCGCGAGCGAAGCACGGTGGCGAAGAAGTGGCGCCGTTCGAGCACCACCGCCGCCAGCACCGCGCATGTCGCCCCGAGCGGAACGAGGAAGCGCGCCCGGGAGAGAAAGCCGCGATAGGGAACCGCGAGCACGAGAAAGCCGACGCCCAGCCCGAGCAAGCCGCTTCGCGAGAGGGTGGCCAGCTCGACCACGAGCAAGAAGCCGAGCAGGGCGGCGAGCGGCCAGCGCAGGCGATGGCCGCGCTCGAGGCGCAGGTAGAGCGGAACGAGAATCAAGAGCGGCACGATCAACATCACGCCGAGGTGATTGGGATCGCCGGTCAGCGCGTTGGGCCGGAAGACGCTCTGGTCGCCGACCGCTCCATAGATGTTGATCGAGGAAGCCGCCCCTCTGGTGAGCGGGTCGAGCAGGCGCTTGTCGATGTTGAAACCGGCCTCGGCCGACCCGAGCTGAATGATGCCGTAGGCGGCATTCGTGGTCATGCCCACTACGAAAGCCCCGAGCGCCGTCCAGAAAAAACGCTGCGAGCGGTCGCCCAGATGGATCACCGCGGCGGTCAAGAAGAGCAGGTGGACGACGAGCTTGACCATCCCCTTGCTGAACTGAGTCAGGCCCTGGGCGCTGTCGATGTTGAAAAAGCCGGCCAGGTAGCAGACGAGAAAGGCGGCGCTGAAGGAGAGCGTGACGAGCGCGGTGCGCGGAGCCCTGAGGTCGCGCGAAAGCACGATGTCGACGACGAAACTGGCCAGATACGCGAGCGCCAGCAGGTCGGCCAGGGCGATCGAGACTCCGACTTCCCAGTGCAGCTTCTCGAAAGTCGCTGCAAAGAGCGTGATCAGGAGCAGCCAGTCGGTTCGTCTGCTCAGGCGATGGGGTCTCGGTACCGTCACGGGCTGATCGTACGTGCTCAGGGCTTGCGACTGAGGCGGTTCAGATAAAAAACCGCAGGCCTCGAGCGCTTCTCGCTTTCGGGCGCCTCTTTGACCACCCACCACCCCCACCCTCCCACGGGGCGGGGAACGGTAGCCAGAAAAAGCGCGCGCATCTGCGCCGATTCTGTTCCGATTATGTGCCTTCGGATCGACCCGAAAGCCGTGACTGCCGCGAACCGCGAACCCTTCAGCGCCGCCAGGCAAGCAGTTCTTGCAGCGAGCTCGAGCGCAACCAACGAGCCGCGTCGCGGTACGAACGACCGCGCTCGCCCCTGAAGACGAGGCCGCGCAGAGTCAGCGAGGTCGCAAGCAGGCGCCGCGCCCTGGCTGCGTAGCGAGCGCCCCGGTGCTTTTCGAGAAAGAGCAGATGACCCTGCACCTGCTCGCGAAAGAGGCGCCCCGCGTGCGACGCGCCGCCGACGTGAACGGCCTCGGCCGTGGGAGTGAAGATGACCTTCCAGCCCGCCTGACGGAAGCGGTAGCACCAGTCCACCTCCTCACTGAAAAGGAAGAACCGCTCGTCGAGACCGCCGACCTGATCGATCGCCTCGCGACGCACGAGCAGGGCGGCGCCCATCAGAAACTCGGCCTCCAGCTTGCGGTCGTGGCGGAAGCCCCCTCCGTAGAAGGCGTTCAGGATCTTCGTCTTAGGTGCCAGCTTGCGCAGGAAGAAGTACTCGGTAAAGAGCCGCCAGAGGGTCGGAAAGCCGCGCACCGATCGCTGTAGCCGTCCGTCGGGATAACGCAGGCGTGGTCCTACGACGGCCGCCTCTGGCTCCCGCTCGAGCACCTGCACGAGCTTCGCGATCCCGTCGCCGACGACCCAGGCATCGGCGTTGAGGAAGAAGAGCCGGCGCCCGCCGGCGGCTTCGATTCCCGCGTTCCAGCCCGCGCCCAGGCCCTTGTTCTCCTGCTCGATCAGACGCGCCTCGGGAAAGCGTTCGCGCACCAGTGCGGGCGTGCCGTCGCTCGAGCCGTTGTCGACGACGATCAGCTCGCAGCCGCGGACGCTCTCGAGACAGGGCTCGATCCAGGGCAGGGCGTTGTAGGTGACGACGATCGCCGAGACCGATGCCGGCACCGACGCGCCTGCTGTCGCTTCGCCCGAGTCGCTCACCGGTCGGCTCCCGGGCGCCGGAGAAGGGCCACTTTTCGACAGAAGGTTTTCATTGTCGTGACGGGCCTTACATCTCAGCGCTGGGGCCCGCGATCTCGAAGCGTATGAGATCGGCCGCTTCGCGTGCTCGCCCGACCGCCCCTTCCCGATCGGGCCCGAGGGTCAGCACCGCGCCGGCTCGATCCGAGCGTGAGTGGAACGGAGTGAACACGAAACCCGGCTCGCGGTAGAGGCGAATGCGCTTGACGCCCTCCAGCGCGCCCGCCTCCTCGACCCCGTGGACGGCGATCAGCACTCCCTCGGGCGCGATCAAGAAACGCGTACAGGCGCCGCCGGCCAGAGATTGCGGAACCAGAGCCTGAGGAGGGATCGTCTCTCCAAGCGCCGCGGCCAGCGCAAGCTCGTTCAGCTCGATCCCCAGCGCGGCCTCGATCAACTCGGCCTCGTGCCCGCCGCCCAGCCTGGCCGCGAGCTCCACTAAAAGCGGCCCTCGCTCACCCACGATGACCTGCACGTAGCTGGGCCCCTGCTCGATTCCGAGCGCAGCCGTCGCGCGCTCGGCAATATCGATCGTACGGGCCAGCTCGGCCTCGTTCAGCGACGACGGCCAGGAGTGCTCGAGCGAGACCCCGAAAGCAGGCGCCGAGGCGCTGCGCCGATCGGTCACCGCGAGGGCGTGATAGCGGCCGTCGAGCGAGAAGCCGATCACCGTTGCCTCACGGCCGGGCTCGAGCTGCTCGATCATGCAGAGGCCGGAGCGCGAGGCAGACAACGCCCGCTCGACGGCGAGCCCGAGCTCTTCGCGCCCGCGGGCGAGCGCAAGCCCCCGCTGCCCCTGGCGATCGGGCGCCTTCACGACAAGCGGGAAGCCGAGCTCGGCGGCAACGGCCTCGGCCTCTTCGCCGCGGGCCGCGACGACGTAGCGGGCAAAGGGAAGGCCGGCCTCGTGGAAGCGCTCGCGTTGCTTCAGCTTCGAGACGGCGAGTTGGGCGCTCTCCACGCTGAGTGGATGGGGCAGGCCGAGCTTGCCCGCGATGCGCGCGGCGATCGAGACCGACCAGTCGATCCCCGGCGCGATCACGCCGTCGATCTGCTCGGCCGACGCGAGTCGTTCGAGCGCGGTCTCGTCCTCGGCCGAGATCAATGCACGCCGGTCGGCGAGCGGAAAGCCCGGCGCCCCCGGATCGCGATCGGCGGCGATGACGTAGAGCTCACGCCTGCGCGCCGCTTCGAGCAAACCGAGCTGAGCCGGCCCGGCTCCAAGCACAAGCAGCCGCTTCGCCCACGCGTGAGAATCGCCCGTCACGAGAAACCATTCTCGCGCTTGCGGGCGACGGCGCGCCGTCATTTACGGGGCAGAGTTGGCTTTTACATGCCCGAGGCGTGAGAATAGAGGCATGAACGCCGCGCTCGAGCAGCGAGTACGCGAGCTACGAGAGGAGCGCCATCACGGCGCGAGCTGGATGGCTCGGCATGCGCTCGAGGCGCTGGTCGAGGCGGTCAGAAACGGTGAGGATCCAGTCGAGGCCGCCCGCCTCCTCGCCTCGACTCGGATTTCGCTGGGCGCGATCGCCGGGGCGGTTGGCCGTGTGCTCACCGCCGGATCGCCCGCGCAGGTCGTCGCCGAGGCCGAAGCTGTGATCGGCTCGCGCTACCGCGCCGCCAAGAGCATCGCGGTCATGCTCGGGCCGGACATCTCGGGCACGGTGTTGACCCATTCGGCCTCGGGCACGGTGCACGAGGCGCTGATTCACACTCCGCCCGAGCACGTCGTCTGCACCGTCTCGGAGCCCGGCGGCGAGGGCCGCAGACTGGCCGCGAAACTGAAAGCGGAGGGCATCGAGATAGAGTTGATCGCCGACGGCGAGGGTCCCGCTGCCGCCCAGGAATGCGATCTCGTCCTGCTCGGCGCGGACACGGTGTTCAGGGACGGCTCGCTCATCAACAAGATCGGAACGTTGGCGATAGCACGCGCTGCCAACGAGGCCGGCGTGCCGGTCATCGTCGCCTGCGAGACCTTCAAGCTGGCGCCTTTCGACCCCCACCCGCCCACGGAGGACATCTTCGATCTGGTACCCGCGGAGCTGATCGACCGCATCGTGACCGAAGAGGGATCCGCCGAAACCGATTACGTGGCAGCGCTGATCGACCAAACGCCCTGCCTTAGGCAAGGCTACGAGCTTCTCCGCGGCAGGCGCTCCGAGCTTCGCGCGTTCGAAGACGACTAGGGCGAGGCCTCTGTGAAGCAGCCTCGACTCTTGCTCGAAAACAAAGCGCCGAAGGAGTAAGCCATGAACCAGGAACAACAGCCGAGCCCAAAGATCGAGATCTGCAAGGACGGCCCCTACCTGGTCAGCGGCGCTTTGCCGCTCAGCGAGCAGTTTATCGTCATCAACGACCAGGGCGAGTCTCTCGACTACGAAGCGGGGAAGACCTACCCGGTGCAGCCCGAATACGCGCTCTGCCGCTGTGGCCAGTCCAGCGATACGCCTTTTTGTAGCGGAAATCACACGGAGGTTGGCTTCGACGGCAGCGAGACGGCCAGTCGGCAGCCCTACCTCGACCAGGCGGAGGTTTTCGAGGGCCCGACGATGTCGCTCGCGGATGCCGCGAGCCTCTGCGCCTTCGCCAGGTTCTGCGACCCGAAAGGCCGGATCTGGAACCTCGTCTACGAGACCGGCGATCCCGAAGCCCGGCGACTCGTCGAGTATGAGTCCGGGCATTGTCCCGGCGGGCGGCTGGTGGCCTTCGACCGCGAGACGGGCGAATCCGTCGAGCCGAAGTACGAGCCGTCGCTGGGGTTGATCGAGGACACGGCACGGCGGGTCGGCGGACCGATCTGGGTGCGAGGCGGCATTCCGGTCATCTCTGCCGACGGCGGCGGCTATGAAGTCCGCAATCAAGTGGCTCTGTGCCGTTGCGGTCGATCGGTCAACAAGCCCTTCTGCGACGGATCGCATGCGGCGTGAAGATGAGCGTCCCGCGCGAGCCCGACGGACCAGCATCGCGACGTTGTGACAGATTCGCCCGGCGGCGGCGTATACCCAACGAGATGAGACGAGCACTAAGCATCCTCCTCCCTCTGCTTCTGCTGCTACTGCTCTCGGCTGGTTGCGGCAGCGGTTCCTCCGGCTCGAGCGGCCCGACCGCTCTGCACATCACCGTCTGGCCGAAGGGCAAGGCGGGCCCGAGCACGACCTACACGCTCAAATGCCCTCAAGGGACGGGCACCCTCCCCGACGCTCGCGCCGCCTGCTCGAAGCTCAAGCAAGTCAGCGCCAAGACTTTCGAGCCGGTGCCGACCGGAACGGCTTGCACCGAGATCTACGGCGGCCCGCAGACGGCCCAGGTCAGCGGACGGCTCGCAGGCAAGCCGATCAGAGCCGAGTTCGAGCGCACGAACGGCTGCGAGAGCGCGCGCTGGGAGCTGCTCGTCTTTCTCTTCCCGCTCGAGTCGTAGCTCTCCGGCGAAATCGCGCCGGGTGTACGATCCCGCGCCGGCCTGTCCCACTACGATTAGGCGCAGCGCGCACTGAACGCGTCCAAACGAAATGCTCGAGCCGCTCACCATCCTGATCACCGCCGTCGGTTGCCCCGGAGCCCCGGCGCTGCTGCGCTCGCTACGCGAAAACGGCGAGCGCGAGGTGCGCCTGGTCGGGGTGGACATGAACGAGCGGTCGATCGGTCGCCACTTCTGCGACGTGTTCGAGACCGTCCCGGCCGGCAGCGACCCGGGCTTCGCCGGCGCCGTGCTTGATATCTGCCGCCGCGAGAACGTGGATGTAGTCCTGCCGCAGTCCTCGTACACGCTTGAAGGCCTGGCGATCGAGAAGGACTCTTTCGGCGAGATCGTCGTCGTCGTGGCCTCGATCGATGCGATCAGGCGCGCCAACGACAAGGCCGAGACCTTTGCCCTCTGCGACAAGATCGGCGTACGGGTTCCCGCCTGGCGCAGCGTCGCCAGCCCCGCCGAGATCGAGCAAGCGGGGAAGGAGCTCGGCTATCCCGAGCGCGAGATCTGCATGAAGCCGCTCGTCTCCTCCGGAACTCGCGGCTTTCGCGTCATCTCGGCCTCGGCCGACCGGCGCAAGCAGCTGCTCGAGAACCGCCCCGGCGTGCCCGAGGCGTTGAGGCTCGAGGAGGCCGCCGACCTGGCCGGAGGCAGCGGCGTCGAGTGGCTGATCATGGAGCTCGCGACCGGTACGGAGCGCACCATCGACGGCTACGCCGAGCAGGGCGAGATCCTGCTTGGCTATCCGAAGACGCGCGAGGCAATGCGCGCCGGCCTGGCCATGTATTTTGAGACGCTCGACAGCCCGGAGCTGATGGAGGCCGGCGCCAAGATCATCCGCGAGCTCAACTTCGACGGCTTCTTCAGCGTCAACCTGGTCGGCGACTGTGTGATCGAGATCAACCCACGCATCTCGACCGTGCCCTACCAGGAAGACTTCAGCTATCCCTACCTGGCGCTCAAGCGCGCCGTCGGCGAGCTCTCGGCCGACGAGCTCCGCGCCTATTCGAGCCGCGTCCGCCCCAGCCGGCGCACGCTTCGCTACTTCGATCAGCTCGGCTGGGACGAGTGAGAAATCGGTCCCGAGCGGCGCAAAAACGTAGCAATTCGCACAAAAACTGAGACGACGTTAAGAAAGCCGTAAGAAGACCGTAAGAATGCGGCGCGGGCTCTTGCGTTCGAAAACGAGAGTGAAAAACTCCGGCCCATAGCCCTCTGTCAACGCCGCCAGAGGGTCTTCCAAGGAGGAAGAGATGTTCCGGGTCGTTCGCCTCACTCCCCGCAGGCTCGCCGGTCATTTACTCGACCTCGCAGTACTGGTCTCTCCTCTCGTAGCTCGATTCCGGTCGGGGTGGTCGGCATCCCGTGACGATCGCCGCAGCCACTCGTCGTGGTATCGCCGGCGCCACGGCCGGTGTTGCATCAACGCTTTATCTCTGCCAAGACGTTCACAACCGGAGGCACCGAAAATGCGTAAGCGTCTAGTACTGACCACAGCAGTCATTCTTCTTTTGGCGAGCGGTGTCGCCGGGGCGGGACTACTTCCCCTCTCTTATAAGACAAGTGCGCCTAAGGCGAACGCCAAGGGCTCGTCTTCGCGAGGCATCAAGGCCGTGGTGTCCGCGAACAACGCCTTTGCTTTCGACCTGTACTCCGAGCTTCGCAAGTCCGAAACAGAGAACATGCTCTATTCCCCGTACAGCATGTCGGCCGCTCTGGCGATGACTTACGAAGGCGCTCGCGGCAAGACGGCAGCCGAGATGAAATCCGTCTTGCATTTTCCGAACAGCAGCGTTTTGAGAAGTAATTTCGCGGCGATCTACAACGGAATCAACAAAGCCAGTAACAGCTACAAGCTGAAGACCGGCAATGCTCTGTGGGTCCAGAAACAGTTCCCGCTGCTCGAGAAGTACATCAAGCGGGTTAAGAGCTATTACGCCGCCAGGGCGAGCAACCTCGACTTCGTCCACCAGACGGAGCGCTCGCGACTGACGATCAATCGCTACATCGCCGCGCAGACCAACAACCGGATCAAAAATCTCATTGCCAAGGGCTACCTCGACGAGGATTCGCGGTTCGTTCTAACAAATGCGATCTACTTCAAGGGCGCTTGGCGCTGGGAGTTCGACCCTCGCCTCACATATCAAGGCGATTTCAGGATCACCCCTGAAAAGATCGTCAAAACTCCCATGATGTTCATGAGCTCCACTGAAGTCGCCTTCAACTATGCCAATACAAAAAACCTCCAGATCCTTGAACTGCCTTACAAGGGCAACAAGGTCTCGATGCTGGTGCTCCTGCCGCACACAAACCTCGACTCGATCGAGCGCTCCCTGACGGCGAGCAAGGTAAAGCAGTACAGGGCGAAGATGAAGCCGACGATCATGGACTCGATCATGTTGCCGAAGTTCGAGTTCGACAGTAAGTACGAGCTGAATAGCGCCCTCAGCAAGATGGGGATGCCAACAGCATTCACCGATCGTGCCGACTTTTCCGGAATGACCGGTAGACGCGAGCTTTCTCTTGCCTTCGTCCTCCATCAGGCCTACGTGAAAGTCGACGAAAAGGGAACCGAGGCGACCGGGGCGACCGCTGTCGGAGGAAGCGTGACCTCTGTGCGAATCACAAACGACTTTCACGCGAATCATCCGTTCCTCTTCCTGATCCAGGAGAAGAAGACCGGAAACATCCTGTTCCTCGGGAGAGTGGTCGATCCGACCAGCTGAGATACGGTCGATCGACTCGGTAGTCGAGCGCTCGCGGCCTTCGAGAGTGTCCCTCGGAGGTCGCGCTCGGCTCGCGACTAGTCCGTCGGTGGATCGAGCACCAGCCGCGCCACCTTGAACACCTCGGCGTAAGCGCGGCCGACCGTGACTCCGTGCACCTTGGACAGGCTGCGGATGTAGTCGGGATCGGCGTAGGTGCGGTGACTCTGTGACACGTACTTGCCGACCGCCTCGACCTTCTTTTCCAGCTCGCTCTCGCCGAAGGTGATATAGCAGTCGTCCGAGAAGCCCGAGGTGTTCCAGGGCAGCAGGTATCCGAGTACCGTCGTGCGCTTGAAGGCGCGCAGTCCCTCGCTTGCGACCGTCTGGTGATCCTGATGCATGTCGGAGGGAGAGGGCTGGAAGACGACGTCGGGCTTGAAGACCTTCGATTCCTCGACCAGCAGCTCGAGGATCTCCTGGCGATGCTGGGGGAAGGTGCGCACGTCGAAGTCGTGCAGGACGACGTCTTCTACTCCAAGTACCGCGGTCGCCTCGCGCGCCTCGCGCGCCAGCGTGTCGGGCGGAAAGCCCTCCGGCAGCGAGCGGTTGGCGAT
>Ga0209745_1001891_pt1 | contig 12222 bp, 11 predicted proteins | sample BarGraNGADG00312_FD_184495 | JGI IMG/M metagenome (GOLD analysis project Ga0209745, IMG submission 184495) | Arctic peat soil microbial communities from Barrow, Alaska - Barrow Graham LP Ref core NGADG0004-312 (SPAdes) (version 2) | ecosystem: Environmental > Terrestrial > Soil > Wetlands > Peat... | reverse complement strand
AGATGACCTGGTCGGCGGAGGTCGGCATCGAGGGGTTCGTATCCGTCCAGGTGGCCCCGTCGTACTTCCAGACCCCGTTGTTACCGGCGGCGGCGCCCCATCTGCTACTATGTCCTTGGAGACTTTCCCCGTCTGCAGGAGGTGCCAGGTGTCAAAGATAACAGTTCTGGGAGGCTGCGGCGGCATCGGCAGCGTCGCCGCGCGGACCCTTTCCTCTTCCGGCTATTTCGACGAGATCGCCATCGGCGAGAACCGCTACGAGGCGGCATGTGAGTTCGCGGCCGGGCTGGGAGGCAGCACCTCGGCGGTGCGGGTCGACGCGGAGGACCCCGCCAGCCTGAAGCGGGCGATGTCGGGCTCGGACGTCGTCCTCAACTGCATCGGCCCGTTCTATCGCTTCGGCCCGCCGGTGCTGCTTGCGGCGATCGAGGCCGGGATCGACTACGTAGATGTGTGCGACGACCTCGACGCCACCGAGCGCATGCTCGAGCTGGATTCCGAGGCGCGCCGGGCAGGGGTATCCGCGCTCATCGGCATGGGCAACTCGCCGGGGATGGCGAACGTGCTGGCGCGCTGGTGCGTGGACGAGATGCTGGACTCGGTGGACGAGGTGAACATCTTCCACGCGCACGGCGGCGAGCCCGCCGAGGGCGGGGCGGTCATCAAGCACCGTATCCACGCGATGACCAGTGACATCCCGCTGTTCGTCGACGGCAAATTCGTCCAGGTGCGGATGCTCGAGCCGAGCGGCCGGGAGTTTGTCACCGAGACCGAGTTCAAGAACATAGGCTCCTATCCCGTGTATCCCTACCCCCACCCCGAGACGATCACCATGCCCAAGTACTTCGAGGGCATCAAGCGCGTAACCAACATGGGCGTCGTCTTCCCGCTGCCTTACTTCCAGCTCACCATGGACACGGTGAAGCTGGGGCTCGCGAGCGAGGAGCCGCTGATCGTGCAGGGGAGCGAGGTCATACCCATCGAGTTCGAGGTCGCCTATATCATCTCGAGGCGCCCCGACTTCCTCGCCGAAGCCGGGATCACCGAGCCGAGCGGCTGCCTCAAGGTCGAGGTCAAAGGCAGCAAGGGCGGCGAACCGCACCAGTTCGTGTTCTCGATGTACTCCAAGGGCGCGGGCGCTGGCGAGGGGACCGGCATACCGGCGGCGATGGGGGCCATCCTGATGAAGGAGGGCAAGGTCGAGGCGAAGGGCGTGTTCCCGCCCGAGGCCGGCGTCAAGCCCACCGACATGCTCGAGCTCGCCGCGAAGGTCATCAAGGGGACCGGGATGGGCGAGAGCGTCCCCATCTATATCGATCACATCGACAAGGACGGGAAGGTCGAAAGCGTCGACCTCAAGATCTGAGTGCGCGCTACGCGGCGCCGGTTTGGAAGTCGTAGCGCCGGCGTCTCGCCGGCATGAAACGTAGCGCCGGCGTCTCGCCGGCTGAACAGGAGAACCGATGGGCGACCTCCTTATAGGTCACGACGTGGGCACGGGCGGCAGCAAGGCAGTACTGGCCGACACTGAGGGCAATGTCATCGCGCGGGCTTTCGAGCCCTACGAGGTCAAGTACCCCAAACCCGGCTGGGCCGAGCAGGACCCGCAGGACTATTGGCGCGCCGTGACCTCCAACACCAGGCAACTGCTCTCGGACAGCGGGGTGGACCCGGCCAGCGTGAAGGGCATCGGGTTCGCGGGGCAGATGCTCACGTTCGTCCCGGTCGATCAGGAGGGCACGCCCCTTCGTCCGGCCATCACCTGGCTCGACAGCCGCGCGGACGAACAGGCCAGGCGCCTCATCCGCAGGCTGGGGGGCAAGCGCATCTTCTCGCTGGTCGCCGGCGCGCTCCCGTCGGGCAAGGACGTCGTCTGCAAGTACGCCTGGCTGAAAGAGAACGAGCCGGACGTCTTTCGAGAGACCAGCCATTTCCTGGATGTTGCGGGCTACCTGGTCAACAGGGCCACTGGAGAGTTCTCCATCGACGACACCGGGGCCGGCGGGACCGGCATGCTCACCAGGGACCGGCAGTGGTCCAAGACCCTTCTGCGGGTGACCGGTCTGCCGCTGGAGAAGATGGCGCCCATCAGGCGCTGCACCGACGTCGTGGGCGGGCTGACCGAGGAAGCCTCGCGTTACACCGGCCTGCCGGAAGGCACCCCTGTCATCGCCGGCATGGGTGACATCCCGGCGGCGGCCAGCGGGTCGGGCGCGCTCGGTGACGGCGAGGCGCACGTCTACCTGGGCACGTCATCCTGGCTCTGCCTGTCCGTGGCGAAGCCGAAGAACCTGCCACGGTACGGCATCGCCTCGGTCGCTTCCCCCGACCCCGAGATGTACATCATGATCGGTGAGTCGGAGACCGCAGGGCTGTGCCTGGAGTGGTTCGCGGACAAGCTGCTGTCGACCGACGAGCGCGCGGCTGCCGAAGCGGGAGAGGGCGGCGTCTACGCGTTCCTGGACCGGGAGGCGGTCGACGTGCTGCCCGGGTCGAAGCGTCTGCTGTTCATGCCCTGGATGTTCGGCGAGCGCGCCCCGGTCACGGACACCACCGTCAGGGGTGGCTTCGTGAACCTCTCGCTGGGACACGACCGCGACCACATGCTCCGCGCCGTCTACGAGGGCGTGGCTTACAACCTCCGCTGGATGATAGACGAAGTGGCGCGCGCGGGCCTGCGGTCGAGCTCGCTGCGGGCCATCGGCGGTGGGGCGAAGAGCGACCTCTGGATGCAGGTCATTGCCGACGCGACCTCGCGCAGGATCGAGGCCGTTGAGAACCCGCAGGAGGCAGGCGCCCTCGGGTGCGCGCTCGCGGTCGGGGTGGGACTGGGGGTGTTCGAGAAGTACGCGGACATCAAGAAGGCGGTGAAGGTCCGGGCGACCTTCGAGCCGGACCCCGCGCGGGCCAGGGAGTACGACCTCCTGTACAAGGAGTTCAGGCGGATCTACCCCGCGATGTCCAGGGTGGGCCACAGCCTCAACGCGATATAGCCCAGCGCAAAATAGGGGTTTGACCCCTATTTTGCGTTTGACAGCCTTCCTGTCCCATTTCTTACAAGAACCCAATTTGAAGTACAAGATCAATAAACGCTTTACAAATTGACAGAGCGCTTTACCCATGCTATCCTGCCACAACTGCTACAGAGGGAAAGAAGAGGAAGAAAACCACATGGACACCGCAACGATCAGCTCTAAATTCCAGGTCGTTATCCCCAGGAAGGCGCGGGACGTCCTCGGGATCCAGGCCGGGGACAAGCTCATCTTCGATTACCGGGACGGCGTGGTGGCTTTGCTGGCAAGGCCCGCCGACTTCGTCGAGTTCATGCGTGGGCTGGGCTCCGATGTCTGGGAACAGACCGACATCTCGCAGTATCTCCGCGAGGAGCGTGAGGCGTGAAGACAAAAAGACTGAGAAAAGACTTGAACGAGCACAAGGTGATAGGCGTGGACACCGGCATCTTCATCAAGCATTTCCAGGGGGGCGACGATTCCGAACTGACCTCCGTCGTGCTTGGTGAGATACAGGGTGGCTCGGCCAGGGGGATCGTATCGTCGATAAGCCTCTCCGAGCTGATGGTCCGACCGCTGGAAGCGGGCGAGGACGACCTGGCCGACCTCTACCGCGTGCTCATCCACGAGATGCCCAACCTCGAGACCGTCTCCGTCGACCCGCGCATCGCGTCGCGTGCCGCGGAGATACGCGCCGGCAGCAAGATGAGGCCCAACGAGAGCCTCCTGCTCGCGACGGCGCAGGAATCGGGCGCCACGGCGTTCGTGACCAGCAACCCCGGCCTCAAGCAGGCCAAGGGGATTAAGGTGATGGTGCTAGATGAATACCGCTGAGACGACCGACATCAAGAAAGTAGTCCTCATTGAGCCCAAGGCCCCGGGCTTCCACGTCTTCTCCAGGTACAAGCTCCCGCGTCTGGGTCTGCCGCTGCTCGGCGCCGTGCTGGAGCAGGAGCTAGGCGCTTCGGTGAAGATCTATTTCCAGGAGTGCGCCAGGATCGACTGGGACGAGGTCGCCCGAGCGGACCTGGTCGGCATATCGACCATCACACCCACGGCACCGGTCGCCTACGCCCTGGTCGAACGGATCAAGAAGGTATCGGACGCGCCGGTGGTGATGGGTGGAGCGCATGTCTCGTTCCTCGCCGACGAAGCGATCGAGAAAGGCGCTGACTTCGTGGTGCGCGGCGAGGGCGAAAAGACGCTGGTGGAGCTCGTCAGGCACCTCAACGGCTCGCCGGAGCACGCGGACATCTCGGCGATCGCGGGGCTGACCTACGCGCGCGACGGAGCCGCCGTGCACAACCCGGACCGCGAGTGGAACGCTGACCTGTCTTCGCTGCCCTGGCCGAAGCTGTCGCTCATCCAGGGCTTCGACGAAAGGACTATCATCCCGGTCATGACGTCGCGTGGCTGCCCCTTCAACTGCAAGTTCTGCACGGTCACTTCCATGTTCGGGCGCAAGTACAGGTTCAGGGACACCGAAGACGTGATCGCCGAGCTGGAAGAGCTCTACGAGCAGTACCCCAAGGCGGTCTACTTCTTCTACGACGACAACTTCACCGCCGCCCCCTCGCACACCAAGGAGCTCCTGCGGCGGATGAAGGAGAAGGGCATCACGCCGCGCTGGACCGCACAGACGCGGGTGGACGTGGTCGACGACGAGGAGCTGATGCAGCTGATGGAGGACACGGGTTGCATGTTCCTCTACCTGGGCCTGGAGTCGGCGAACCCCGAGACCCTCAAGGCGTACCGGAAGGCGCAGACCGTCCAGGATATCGAGCGCGCGGTGCGCATCATACACGAGCACAAGATCAAGGTGCACGGGATGTTCGTGATGGGCTCCGATGAGGATGACAAGGAGAGCATCCGGGAGACCGTGCGCTTCTCCAAGAGGGCTGGCATCGACTCGGTCCAGTACATGATACTCACCCCCATACCGGGGTCGGAGACATACGACGATATGTGCCGCGAGGATCGCATCTTCAGCGACGACTGGAGCAAGTTCAGCGGGCACCACGTGGTCTTCCGGCCTGCCAAGATGACGCCCTTCCAGCTCCAGAAAGAGGCGGGCATCAAGGCGATGCGCAAGTTCTACTCGGTCGCGCAGTGCTGGAAGCTGGGGTTCGAGTTCCGCTGGCAAGAGATGGTGATACGGATATACGGTCACCGCACGCTGATGAAGTGGAAGGACCGCAACCGCTACTGGCTGTCCGAGCTGAAGCACAATTGCAAGGCTGAGCGCGCGCACCACAAGCAGGAGCGGATCGACCTGGAGGAGTTCGGCGGACTGGTCGCGACGCGCGCGGACTCAGGCGCCCGGGACTCCGACGGCAACCTGGCCCACGCAAAATAGTAAACGCAACAAAGGGGTCAGACCACTTTGTTGCGTTTTGCAAAACATTTAGCGTAATTATGGTGGCGTGACTGTGAGTGCTAGGGGTACCTTCTCCCTCGCTTCGTTCGCGGACTCAAGGCGCTCTGGAGAAGGCACCCACTCGCCATAACAAGTAATGGTAACCGGTCCCCGTCTGATTCCCCCCTTTAAATGAAAATTTAAGAGGACTGTCTGACCAGTAGGAATCATTTGTTGGCGTGTAATCGAGAATGCGGTTTGACGCAATCTCTGCGTTTCGCAGGATAGCCGCCTGTTCTGTTGAAAACGTCCGCGATGGAAAGCTATCGCAAGACACTCATCTGCCTGGGGTCGGCGCTCCTGTTGCTCTCGCTGGTCGCTTTCGCGGGCTGCGGCGGAAGCAAGCAGGCCACGAATAAATCTTCGTCAGCGCCCTCGAGCTCACCGGGCGCGGCGCCGCCGGCGCAGAACTCCACAGGCCTGCAGCTTACGATCCCGCAAGGATTCGCGATGTCGACGTTCGCGAGCAACCTCGGCGGGCCGCGGGTCATGGTCTTCGACTCGAACGGGACCATGCTGGCGAGCACGCCGGGAAGCGACGAGGTGGTGGCGCTGCCCGACAAGGACAACAACGGCGTCGCGGACGGGACGGCGGTGGTAGCCTCGGGCCTCGACCACCCCCACGGGCTGGCGTTTCTCCCCGGTGACCAGAGCAAGCTGTACATCGCCGAGACCACCCGGGTCGCGGTCTGGAACTATGACCCCGCCGCCATGCGCGCCTCGAACCCCACCCAGGTCGTCGCGCTGCCCCCGGACGGGGAGCACATAACCCGCACCATCATGTTCGCCCCGCCACCGAACCAGGGGAAGATGCTGATCGCGGTGGGATCCTCTCAGAACGTGGGCTACGAGACCGACCCGCTGCGCGCGAAGATCCTTATCGCCAACGCGGACGGGAGCGGGCTTCGTCCCTTCGCTTCCGGCCTGAGGAACTCGGTCTTCATGACGGTCCACCCGGTCACCGGCCAGGTCTGGGCGAACGACATGGGCAGGGACTTCCTGGGCGACAACCTGCCCCCCGACGAGCTCAACATCATCCAGGACGGCAAGAATTATGGCTGGCCCACCACCTATGGAAAAAACGTGCACGACTACCAGTTCGACCCCAACCCCGCCAACCCGGCCGACCCCAGCGCGGGCATGACGCCGTCCTACGTGGACTACCCGGCTCACTCCGCGCCGCTGGGGCTCGCCTTCGTGACGTCGGACAACTGGCCCGCGGACTACAAGTACAACCTCATCGTCGCGTTCCACGGGTCGTGGAACCGCACTGTGCCCACCGGGGACAAACTGGTGAGGGTGAGGCTGGACAAGCAGGGGAATTACCAGAGCACCGAGGACTTCGTAACGGGCTGGCAGCAGCCTGACGGCAGCAGGCTGGGGCGTCCGGCCGGCATACTCATGCGCGACGACGGCGTGACCTTCATCTCCGACGACCAGGCCGGCGTCATCTACCGGCTGTCGCCCGTCAAGTGAGCCCGCCCCCGGCCGCTTCCCGCTTGCGCCGATGCGCTATCATAATGTCGTCCACATCGTAGGGGGAGGAGCCGTGGTAGAGAGCACCGAGCTGCTGGTCGAAGAGAGAGCCGGTTTCGCCGTGCTCACCCTGAACCGCCCCGAGAGGAGGAACGCGCTCACCGCGTCCCTGCTCGGCCTGCTGGCGATCGAGCTCGACAGGCTGGCGGAAGAGGGCGAGACTCGCTGCGCCATCATAAGCGGGACGGGGGAGTACGCGTTCTCCGTGGGGATGGACCTCACCGCCATGGCCGCGGCCACCCCCGAGGAGAACCAGCGGCTCATCGGCCCGGGCGGGCCGCTGCGACTGGCCATCGCGTCCATCGAGGAGTTCCCCTATCCGGTGATCGCGATGGTGAGAGGCTACGCGGCGGGGGCCGGCTGCGAACTGGTCACGGCGTGCGACCTTCGCGTCGGATGTGGCCAGGTGCAGATGGGCATGCCCCCGGCCAAGCTGGGGATACTCTACCCGCCCGAGGGAATCGAACGGTTCGTGACGACCTACGGGCTGGCCACCGCGCGCAAGCTCTTCTACACCGCCAGGTACTTCGAGACCGAAGAGCTCTATACCATGGGGATGCTCGACTTCGTCTGCGGTGACGAGATCGAAGGCTTCACCAGGGAGCTGGCGCGAGAGATCGCGTCTCTGGCCCCGCTCTCTATGAAGGGCCACAAGAGCGCGATGCGCGAGATCGCCGGGGAGCTTGCCGCCGGTGCGGAGGCGCCGGTGCGCGCCGAGATAAACGAGATGGTCAGCCGGGCCATGAGGAGCTCGGACGCGAGCGAAGGGCTGAAAGCTTTCCTCGACAAGCGGCCGCCCCGCTTCACGGGCCGCTGAAACAGGCAAGTTAAGGGGTCAGACCCCAAAACTTGCCTTCGATTACACGCCACTACTCATTCCTACCGGTCAGCCAGTCCTCTTAGATTTTCTTATAAGGGGGGTACTGACGGAGCGGGGGATGCTGAGAATACGGGGCGAGTGGGTGTGTTCTCCCGAAGGCCTTGAGTCGGCGAGCGAACTGAGGGAGAAGGCACCCTGAGCCCCCTCTTATTTACACTACCTGATCAAACTCAAAGCTATTAAGGGACGATGGCGCTACGGCTGGCCCTGGCTGTTGCGCCAGCGCCGCATCAGCGGGCCGTCCTCGCGCCAGCAGACGCAGCTATCCAGCAGGTTGAGCTCGTCGGCGTAGGCCTTCATCGTCTCGCTCTCCTGCGCTCCGGTCATGTGAGTCCGCAGGTAGGCGCCCCTTCCCTGCACGCTGACGTTCCCCATGTTCAAGATCAGTGAGGCCATGTGAGTACAGCCGAACGCCCCTCCTACCTTCGTCTTCACGACTTCGCTGAAACCCGGCACGATTCGCTGCCCCAGCAACTCCTGGAGGCTCTTGAGGCCCTCCACACATTCCTCGAGCGGGTGGTTGGGCATCTCACCTGAGATCTCTTTGATCGCGCCGTCCCACACCGTCATCAGCATCTCGACCTCGATGAGATGGAGGGGGATGCCCGAGCGCGTGTCCTCGAGCTTCCCGCGCATGCGCAGGCAGTCTCCTTCCTCGACGACATCGACGGTGATCTTTCTATCGAACAGTGACATCCGCTCACCCCTGGGCTAGCTCCACCTCGCTCGACATTCTAACAGATGGGCGCGCCCCGGGCTCCGGGCCGGCTCCACCCGTGCGCGGGCCTCGGCGGCGTTTGTCCGGCGCGCGGCCAAAGGTTATCCTTTCTGGGTCAGATGTACCTGGGCGCGGGAAAGGAAACACGTCATGGAAGAGCTTATTGTCGAGAAGAAAGGCAACGTCACCATACTCACCCTTAACAGGCCGCAGAAGAAGAACGCCCTGAGCTTCGCGCTGGTCGAGTCGCTGGGTGACATCATCGAGAAACTGCAGTTCGACGACTCTACGCGTGCCGTCATCCTCACCGGCGCCGGCGACGGCTTCTCCACCGGGGCCGACCTGACCGGCGGCGGCGGGCGCGAGGACGCCTTCACCCCGCTGGGCATGAGGATAACCTGCTTCGCTTACTCCAAGATGGTCAGCGCGATGTGGCTGCTGGAGAAGCCCATAATCGGGGCCATCAACGGGACGGCGGCGGGCGCGGGCTGCAACCTCGCGTTCGCCTGTGACTTGCTGGTCGCGTCCGAGCAGGCCAAGTTCATCCAGGTGTTCGTGCGTCGCGGGCTCGTAGCCGACGCGGGCGGGACCTACTTCATCCCCAGGACCGTCGGGCTCGCCAAGGCCAAGGAGCTCATGTTCTTCGGTGAGGACATCAGCGCCGAGGAGGCCCTCGAGCTCCACCTGGTGAACCGCGTGGTCCCGCACGACAAGCTGATGGACGAGGCGATGGCGATGGCCGAGAAGCTGGCCAGCGGCCCCACGCGCGCCATCGGCATGATGAAGAGTATGCTCAACAAGTCGTTCGACTCCGACCTGCTGAGCGCGCTCGACCGCGAGGGCTCGCTGCAGGGCATCGCGGTCGCCACCCAGGACGTGGTGGAGGGAGTGACCTCGTTCATGCAGAAGAGGCCGCCCGAGTTCAAGGGGATGTGACGGCGGCCCGCGGGGTGCGGGAGAGTCGATAGCGGCTTGAGGCAAGTCATACCATCGAATTTTCAGGCGGAGTACACTGGGCTCGAGACTTAAGCGACGAAAATGCAGGATATGGCAAGCGAGATTCTACCGGGACCGGATGACGTAATCCTGGTCGACGACATACACAAGACCTACCACCTCGGCGAGGTGAGCGTGAAGGCTCTGCGGGGGCTGTCTCTCATCGTCAAGAAAGGCGACTTCCTCATCATCACCGGGCGCAACGGCTCGGGAAAGTCCACCCTGATGCACCAGCTGGGGTTGCTGGACAGCCCTGACGACGGCCGGATCTTCCTGTCGGGCAAAGAGGTCACCGGCATGCGGGAGAAGGAGCGCTCCGAGTTGAGGCTCAGGGACCTCGGCTACATCTTCCAGGAGTTCGCGCTGATCGCCGAGCTCACCGCTCTCGAGAACGTGATGCTCCCTACGATGATGATCGAGCGGACGGAGGTCTGCCGCGAGAAGGCGAGCGAGATGCTCTCCCTGGTCGGCCTGGACGAGCAGGCAACACACCTGCCCAACCAGCTCTCGGGGGGCGAGCAGCAGAAGGTCGCGATCGCCCGGTCGCTCATGAACGAGCCGGACGTGCTATTCGCGGACGAGCCGACCGCCAACCTCGACCTGGTGTCGGCGCAGGAGGTCCTGCTGATCTTCGAGCGCCTCAACAAAGAGGAGGGGCACACCATCGTCATGGTGACCCACGAGCACGAGGAGACTATCTACGGCAACCGGATAATCACACTCTCGGACGGCAAGATCATCTACCAGGAAGACCACGTATGAAGACGAGCAAGCGGATCCCGCTATTCCTGATCGTGCGGCACGTGCGGCACAGCAACAAGTGGACGCTGGCGCTCATCGTCTTCCTGATGGCCATCGCGTTCATCAACCTGCTCTTCATCAACTCGCTGTTCAGCGGGGTCATCGAGAGCAACCAGAGCCAGCTCATCAACACCAGGACCGGCAACGTTATGATCACCCCGGCCAAGGGCTCGGACTTCATCGATAACCCGGCCGCGCTGGTGAAGCAGGTGGATAAGGTACCGGGGGTTCAGGCGGCGGCCGCTGAGACGCTGGTCCCTGGCTCGATCGAGTTTGCCGGGACGCGCGGCAACTTCGATGTGACGGCGATCGATCCCGCGCAAGAGAAGAAAGCCACCACTGTCTCTGAGAAGATGGTGACCGGCTCCTACCTCAGCCCGGGGGACACCGAAGGCATCATCCTGGGCGACATCATCGCGGGCAAGAAAGAGAACGACACCGACTTCGCCCCCAACGGGATAAAGGTCGGCGACACCGTGAATGTGATCACCGACAGCATGGTGCACCCGTTCCAGGTCAGGGGCGTCTTCAAGACCAAGTTCAACGGGACGGACGATCGCGCGTTCGTGACCAACCAGGGGCTCAACAAGATCGCTCCGGCGCTGAAGGGGAAGGCTACCGCTGCCATCGTGCGCGCCGACAAGCGCGGGAACGAGACCAAGCTGGTGGCTGACATGAAGGCGGCCGGCGTCCCGGGTACCCTGCGCACCTGGCAGCAGCTGGCGGGCGCCGTGCGCGAGATCACCAGCAGCTTCGTGACGATCAACGCGCTGATGACCGTGGTGGGTTTCTTCATCGCCGCCGTCACGATCTTCATAATCATCTACGTGGACGTTACGCACCGCAGGCAGGAGGTGGGGATCCTGCGCGCCATCGGGGTCAGGAGCCCGCTGGTGGTGATGACTTACGTGCTGCAGGCGGCGGTCTACTCGTTCCTGGGGGTGGCGCTGGGGACGGCGCTGTACTTCGCCATCCTCTTCCCGTACTTCAAGGCTTTCCCGTTCAAGATACCCATCGGGGACGTGTCGCTCTCCATCATCCCGTGGGACTACCTGTTCAGGGCGTTCACCGTGGTGGCGGTGGGGATGCTCTCCGGGCTGATACCGGCGCTCATCGGGACCAGGCGCCCGATCCTCGACGACATCCTCAACCGGTAGAAAGTGTAAAGAGGGGTCAGGCACTTTTCGCCCGATTTTTCCACTCCGTCGTCACTTTCGTGCCAGAAGATCAGAAAAAGTGAAAAAAAACCGCAAAAAGTGCCTGACCCCGGTTTCCACTAGGTGTAGTCTTTGGCGGCCTTCACCGCACAGATCAGTATCACCGGCATCATCGTGAACGTCCCGATGAGCGCGACCTGGTTCATGCCGTTCTCGAACCAGTTCATCTCCAGGCACACGATCACGACTGTGTAGTAGAGATAGGCGTACACCAGCCAGGGCACCACGCTGACGAGCTTCTCCGAGATCAGGTTCCTGTTCTGGAACACCAGGTAGAAGATCAGGATGATGAAGAACGGCGCCAGCCACCAGCCCACGAAGTTGCCGATGGGCACGCCGCCCGAGCCCTTCCACACCCCCAGCTCTTTGAGGTAGGGCCCGCCCTTCCACCACCACCACGGCTCCTTCTGCACGGCAGTGACCCACACTCGAGAGGTGGCGAACGGGTCGACCATCATGTCCCAGGCGCAGACCAGCGTCGCGGTAGCGCCCGCTATCAGCACCGCCCACAGCCCCTTGCCCCACCAGGACCTGCCCTTGCGCGCGCCCCTCAGCCCGACCAGCCAGTCGATGAGCATGAAGGCCGCGTATATGATGACCGACCAGGTGACGATTATGAGGATCGGGACGCCGCCCACGCGCGGGCC
>Ga0209745_1001886_pt1 | contig 12236 bp, 12 predicted proteins | sample BarGraNGADG00312_FD_184495 | JGI IMG/M metagenome (GOLD analysis project Ga0209745, IMG submission 184495) | Arctic peat soil microbial communities from Barrow, Alaska - Barrow Graham LP Ref core NGADG0004-312 (SPAdes) (version 2) | ecosystem: Environmental > Terrestrial > Soil > Wetlands > Peat... | reverse complement strand
CCGTAGCGTGAGGGCCTGCGAGAACTTGTCGATCATGTGTTCTAGTATAGGTGACCAGCCCGACAAGCGGAAGGCTTATCCACAACGAATGTTATTGCAACACAGGCAAATTCACGTCAACGTAGCATTTCCTCCACGCGAGCCACGGCAGAGTCCATCCCGGCCACACGGTCCGCCTCGGCCGAGTCACGCTCGACCAAACAGTCAGGCAATTGCGAGAACACACCACTAGCGGATGGACCGGCTGAGCTCGGCGACGACGGCGGCGAGCGATCGGAAGTCGTCGGCCGGCAGTAGCTCGTCGCAGAACGGCAGCGCCGCGGCCATGGTGCCTACAAGAGGCTCGAAGCCGGCCGCGGCAACACGCGGGTTCATCCAGATCACTCGGTAGGCGCGCCGGTGCAACCTGGCCATCGCGACGGCCATCTGCTGTGGCGGTTCGCTGTCCCAACCGTCCGACCCGATGACGACAATGCCACCGCGCACGGCGTTGCCGTGATGAGAGGCCAACAGGGCGTTCACACTGGCCGCGATCCGGGTCCCACCGAAGCGGTCAGTGACCCTTTCGGTCGCCTGCTCGGTGGCGAGGGCCGTGGACTTGTTGCGTAGCACGGAAGTCAGCCGCGTCAGCGAGGTCGCGAAGGCGAATGCCTCACCATCGGCCACCACCGTGAGTGCTCGCATGAGGTGGAAGTATGCCGCGATCTGCGGGCGCATCGACGCACTGACGTCGCACAGCATGACGACCTTGCGGGGTTTGGGCACTGGGCGGACGCGCACGAGCTCGATGGGTTCCCATCCCGTGCGACGTGAGCGGGCGATGGTGGGGCGCAGGGCGACGCGTCTCCCCGCCGGGCCAGAGGCGCGGCGTCTGGATCGGCGCGTAGGCCACGTGCGAAAGGCAGCCTCCAGCCAGCCACCGAGTAGCTCCATCTCGCGCTCGCTCAACTGCTCGAACGGTAGATCTGCCAGCCCCTCCAGCTCGCTCGGCAACCGCTCGGGCACATCCGTGTCGCTGTCGGAGTCTTCGGACGTCGAGACCACGGGCGGCAGCGTCGCCCAAGGCAGGTCCTCTGCGTGGGTCGGACCGGCCGCCGCGTTGGACACAGAGACGAGCGCATCGTCGCGCATCGGGCTTTGCCCCTGGGCCCGTCGGGCGTGGGGGTCGATCGAGAAGGTGGCGTGACTGAACACTGCGTCGAAGACCGCGTCAAACGCTGCGAGCTCGGATCGTTGACGTACCAAGGCAATCCGGGCCGCCCAATAGAGCCTGGACTTCGAGTCGGGCGGGCTGGCGACCAGGGCTCGCGCGAAGTCCTCGATGCCCGTCAGGCCCACCGGTACACCGTGTTGCCTCAGTCGGACGGCGAACGCGGTCGCGAAGGACGCGCGGTCGACACCACGTAGCAACACCGGCGAGGGGCGCCCCTCATCGGACAATGAGGTACACCACCACCGCCACGACCGCCGCCACGACGACGAGTACCGGCACGATTCGCTTGGTCAGCGACCCTCCGGCCAGGGCCATCAGGTCCAGCGGCTCTGGTGCGGGGAGCGCCGCGGGAGCGGTATGCCGGTCAGCCGGAGAGGCGGTGGGAAGGGGAACGGCCTGACCAACCTCGGCCGTCTCGTCGGCGGGTGGTTCGGATGGGGTCGTGGCAGCTGGCATCTCGGATGCTGTTGGGGCAGAAGGCATCTCGGATGTAGCTGTGGCAGCTGGCATCTCGGATGGTGTTGGGGCGGCCAGCTTGGCTTCGAGGCATTCAGCGAACTGGCTGAGGAGCTTCTGCGACACCTCCGCGATCATGCCTCCGCCCAGCTGCGCGATCTTTCCCGAGATCTTCATGTCGGTGTCCACGTTCACCACCGTTCGCAGGCCGTCGGCCTGCAGCTGCAAGGTGATGACGGCAGAGGCGTTGCCCGCTCCTCTCGAGTCCCGCCCCTTGGCGTTGATGACGGCCCGGTGGTTCGCGTCGTCCCTTTCGGCGAACTGGGCCGTCCCGGCATACTGCGAGATCACCGGCCCCACCTTGATCCGCACCTCGCCTCTGTACACGTCGCCCTCGACGCCGGTCAGTCGCGCACCCGGCAGGCAGAGCGAAACACCCTCCAGGTCGGTCAGCGCCTCCCAGGCCAGCTCGACGGGAACGCTCACAGTGAACTCGTTGTCGATCTTCATGAGGTCCTCTCGGTTTCGGATGCGGCAGAACGCTTCTCGGCACAGCCGAGATCGTCGAACGCATCGACGATGGCGATACGGTCGTCCGGGGTCTTGGCGATCGCGCTGAGGGTGCGAACGACTTCGGAGCCCACCAGATCGGCGGCACCCAGGGCAGTGAGCGCCGACACCCAGTCGATGGTCTCGGCCATGCCGGGCGCCTTGTCGAGGTCCAGGGCTCGGACCCGCCCGATGAAGTCGGTGGCGGACCTGATGAGTGGGTCGTTCGCGGCGGGCACCGACCTGCGCAGGATCTCGGCGACCCTTGCCGGCGCCGGGAACTCGATCCAGTGGTACAGGCAGCGTCGGCGCAGGGCATCGTGCAGCTCACGACTGCGGTTGGAGGTCAGCACCACGACCGGTCGGCGGTCGGCCACGAACGTGCCGATCTCCGGGATCGTGATCGAGGCCTCGCCCAGGAACTCGAACAGCAGCGCCTCGAACTCGTCGTCCGCGCGGTCGATCTCGTCGATCAGCAGTACCGGCGCGACGGGTCCGGACGTCCGGATGGCCTTCAGGATCGGCCGCTCCTGGAGGAACTCCTCGGTGAACAGATCGGCATCTGCCAGGGTCTCCTTGCGTGACTCCGCCAGCCGGATCGCCAACAGCTGGCGCTGGTAGTTCCATTCGTAGAGTGCCTCGCTAGCCGTCAGGCCCTCATAGCACTGAAGCCGGATCAACGGCGCCCCCAGAGCACGGGCCAACGCCTTGGCCGCGGTGGTCTTGCCGACACCGGGCTCACCCTCCAGCAGCAGTGGTTGCTCGAGGGTCAGCGCGAGGTACAGCGCCGTCGCCATCCCGTCGTCCACCAGGTAGTCGATCTCGTCCAGTCGCTGCCGCACGTCTTCGGCGTCCACCATCGGCCCACCGGCTTGACCGCTCATCGGTGCATCCGGGACTGGTCGTCAGCCACCAACGCCTCATAGTCCTGCCAGGTGTCCACATCCACCGGCACCGGTCCATCCACCGGCACCTCAGACACGGCATACCGACCGGAGTGAAGCAGTCGCCAGACGGCCTTGTCCCCATGCAGCCGGCCCAGCTCGACGAACATGTCCCGACGAAACCACATCGGGTGGCCCAGACCATCGACATAGCGGCATACGGCCATGGGGGCAGTCTCGTCCTCGGTCAGCCGACCAACGGCCGCAGGGCTGATGCCGGGCTGGTCCCCCAACAGCAGCACCAGGCCATCAGCACGATCGTCGACCGCCGGCAGGGCGGCGGCGATGGAAGAGCTGCACCCCGTCGAGTACTCCGGATTCTCAATGACCTCAACGGTTCCCAGGTCCACCGACGAGCGCACCTGGGCACTGGCGGACCCCAGCGCCACGAGCAGCTGATCGAAGCCGCAGTCTCGCGCGGCCGAGAGCGTCGCATCCAGCAGGGTGCTCCCCCGGTAGGCGAGGAGCTGCTTCGGCTGCCCGAGGCGTCGGGAGGCACCAGCCGCCAGGACGAGACCCGTGACGAACAACCTCTACTGCCCGATCCCCGCGTGCGCCGGGTGGTCAGCGAGATATCGGTCGCGGCAGCCGGTCCCGCAGAACCAGTGGTCACCGTCAGCATCGCCGACGTGCGGGGTGTCCGAGTCCACCACCACGGTCATTCCGCACACCGGGTCGATGACCTGCACCGGTTGTGCGACAGGCCTCGAAGGCGTCGCTGTGACGCCGTCGACGCGGACGGCGCGGACGACCTCGGCCATGATCGACAGCGCAATCTCCTCAGCCGTCCGGGCCCCGATGTCGAGCCCGACGGGCGTCCGCACCCGAGCCCGCTCCGTGTCCGTGAGACCCATCTCGTCGAGCACGGCAGCACCTCGCACCCGGCTCGCGACCAGGCCGATGAACGGGACCCCGGCCTCAAGGGCGGATCTGATCGACTCGGGTTCACCGCTGCCATGGCTGGCGACAACCACCACAGTGGCACCGTCCGGGCGCTGCCCTGGTTGAGCCAGCTCGGCGACGAAGCCCAGCGGGCCGGCCATGCCCAACAGCGCGTCGGTGATGGGCGTGTTGCCGAGGACCAACAACAACGGTGCGGGCAACAAGGGCTCGAGGAAGATCTCGAGCGCGCCACCGGACAGACAGGGATTCACCACCACGCGGGCGCTCGGCGAGTCAGGGAACGGCTCCTCGCCCTCCGGCAGCACGCGCAACAACAGTGTCTGGCCGTCCGCGAGGGCGCCCAGAGCTGCCGAGCGTACAGACCCCTCGGCGCAGTGACCACCGACGAAGCCCTCGATCGTCCCGTCGCCCAGGATCACCGCGTCGTCGCCCGGTCTGGCCGATGTCGGCTCCTGGGCGCGCACCACCGTCGCGTGGACGAACGGCACTCGTGCCGCCGTCAGCTCGGCGACGCGAGCCGCCATCCGGTGTGTCATGTGGCCTCCGGGACTCAGACCGACGGGGTGGGGCGACCCTGCATGGCATCCCACACCCGTGAGGGGGTGAGCGGCATGTCGGCGTGCCGGACACCGAACGGTTTCAGGGCGTCCACGATGGCGTTGACGATGGCCGGAGGCGACCCGACGGTGGCTGACTCACCGACACCCTTGGCGCCGATCGGGTGGTGCGGGGACGGGGTGACGGTGAAGCCGGTCTCCCAGTCCGGGACCTCGAGCGCGGTCGGGATCAGGTAGTCCATCAGGGACGAGCTGAGACAGTTGCCGTCCTCGTCGAAGGCGATCATCTCCATCAGCGCCATGCCGACCCCGTCAGTAAGGCCGCCGTGCACCTGGCCCTCGATGATCATCGGGTTGATCCGGGTGCCGCAGTCATCGACCGCGATGAAGCGGCGCACGCTGACCTTGGCAGTGCCGGGGTCGATGTCGACGACGCAGATGTAGGCACCAAAGGGGTAGGTGAGGTTGTCGGGGTTGTAGCAGATCTGCGCCTCGAGACCGCCCTCGATCCCTTCGGGGAGATCACCGGCGCCGTGGGCCCTCATCGCGATGTCCTGGATCGTCACCGACTTGGTGGGGTCACCCTTGACGTGGAACGAGCCCTTCTGCCACTCCAGGTCGGCCACCGACACCTCGAGCATGCCGGAGGCGATGATGCGTGCCTTGTCGCGGACCTTGCGCGCCACGAGGGCCGCGGCCGCACCAGACACCGGGGTCGACCTGCTGCCGTAGGTGCCAAGGCCGAACGGGGTGTTGTCCGTGTCGCCGTGCACGACCTCGATGTCGGCCGGAGGTATGCCGATCTCCTCGGCCACGATCTGGGCGAACGTCGTCTCGTGGCCCTGGCCCTGGGACTGCACCGAGAGCCGCACGACGGCCTTGCCGGTCGGGTGGATGCGCAGCTCGCAACCGTCGGCCATGCCGAGGCCGAGGATGTCCATGTCCTTGCGCGGGCCGGCACCGACCGCCTCCGTGAAGAACGACACCCCGATACCCATCAGCTCGCCGCGCTCGCGCTTCTCGGCCTGCTCGCGCCTGAGCTCGTCGTATCCGGCGATCTGCATGGCCAGCCGCATCGCCGGCTCGTAGTTGCCCGAGTCGTAGACCCACCCGGTCTTGGTCGTGTACGGGAACTGATCGGGCCGGATGAAGTTCTTGATCCGCAGCTCGACCGGGTCCATCTTCAGCTCATAGGCCAGGCAGTCCACGATGCGCTCAACGAGATAGACGGCTTCGGTGATCCGGAAGGAGCAGGCGTAGGCCACACCGCCGGGGGCCTTGTTGGTGTAGACCGCCGTCATCTTGGCGAAAGCGGCCTCGAGGTCGTAGCTGCCCGTGAAGACGCCGAAGAATCCCGCCGGGTACTTCGTCGGGGCGGCGGTGCCGTTGAAGGCGCCGTGGTCCGCGAGCACGTTGGTGCGGATGGCGAGGATCTTGCCGTCCTTGGTCGCCGCTATCTCGCCGCGCATGATGTAGTCGCGGGCAAACCCGGTGCTGACCAGGTTCTCGGAGCGGTCCTCCACCCACTTCACCGGCTTGCCGGTGACGATCGACGCGACGATCGCGCAGACGTAGCCGGGATAGATCGGCACCTTGTTGCCGAACCCCCCGCCGAGGTCCGGAGAGATGACGCGGATCTTGTGTTCGGGTATGCCGGCCACGATCGCGTAGAGCGTGCGGTGGGCATGTGGTGCCTGGGTCGTCGACCACAAGGTCAGCTTGCCGTCGATGCGCTCGTAGTCCGCGACCGCTCCGCAGGTCTCCATGGGCGCGGGGTGCACCCGCGGATAGACGATGTCCTGGCTGACGACGACGTCGGCGGCCGCGAATACCGCCTCGGTTGCGGCTTCGTCACCTGTCTGCCAGTCGAAGCAGTGGTTGTCGGTCTTGCCCTCCAGATCATCGCGAATGACCGGCGACGAGGGGTGGAGCGCGCGGCGCGCGTCCACGACCGGGTCGAGGATGTCGTAGTCGACTTCGATCAGCTCGAGTGCGTCGCGGGCGGCGTACCTGTCCTCGGCGACGACGAACGCGACCTCCTGGCCCTGGAAGCGCACCTTGTCGGTGGCGAGCACGGCTTGCACGTCGTTGGACAGCGTGGGCATCCACGCCAGGCCCTTCTCGGCGAGAGCGGCTCCGGTCACGACCGCCTTGACCTTCGGGTGCGCCTCGGCGGCACTCGTGTCGATGCTGACGATTCGGGCGTGCGCCACCGGTGAGCGCAGGATCGCCATGTGCAGCATGCCGGGCAGCTGGACGTCGTCGATGTAGCGGCCCTTGCCGCGCAGGAAACGCGGGTCCTCCTTGCGCAGCATCCTGCCGTGGCCGACCGGTTTCAGGTCGTTGTTCTCGAAAACCTGGGCCGGACGGTCCTCGACCGTGGTCATGACGCACTTCCCACAGTCACGGTGGCGTCGGCGACCTCGGCCTCAGCGGCTGATGCTGCCTCGTGGGCCGCTGCCCACTGGATCGACCGTACGATCGTCGCGTAGCCCGTGCACCGGCAGATCTGGCCCGAGATCGCCTCACGGATCTCGTGTTCGTTGGGGTGGGGTTCTCGGTCGAGCAGCGCGCGAGCCGTCATCATCATGCCGGGCGTACAGAAGCCGCACTGCAGGCCGTGGCACTCCGTGAAGCCCTGCTGGACGGGGTCGAGAACACCATCCTGCTCGAGGCCCTCGACGGTGCGGATCTCGTGCCCACCCGCCATGGCAGCCAGCACGGTGCACGACTTCACCGGCTCGCCGTCCATCCACACCACGCAGGTGCCGCAGTTGCTCGTATCGCAACCCCAGTGGGTGCCGGTCAGCCCAAGGTGGTCGCGCAGGTAGTGCACCAGCAACAGCCGTCCCTCGATCTCGCCGGTGACCTCGTCGCCATTGACACTCATCGACACCTGCATGCTCAGATCTCCTCATGGTGGATACGCGCTACCGCACGTCGAAGGGCACGCTTGGTCAGTTCGGCAGCCAGGTGCCGCTTGTACTCGACGCTGCCGCGCATGTCGGTAACCGGTAGACAGCTCTCGGCGGCGATGGCCCCGGCCTGCGCATAGAGCTCTTCGGACGGTGCCTTACCTCGCAGTGCCTCCGAGATCGCGCTGATACCCGTCGTGTTCGGCCCGACTGCGGCCAACCCGACGCGGGCGTCCGAGATCACAGGGCCGTCCATCCAGACGGCGGCACCCGCCGAGACGACCGCCCAGTCGCCGGCTCGGCGCTCGACCTTTTCGTAGGCGCTGGACCCATTGGCCTTGATGGGAACCCGGACCTCGACGAGCATCTCGCCGTCCCCCACCGCCGTCTCATAGGGGCCGCGATGGAAGTCCTCCATCGTCACCACGCGTTCGCCCGAGCTACCGCGAATCACGCAGCTCGCGCCGAGCGTCGTGCAGACGGCCGACAGGTCCTCCGACGGGTCCGCCTGACACAGGGACCCGCCGAGGGTTCCGCGGTTGCGGACGACAGGATCGGCGATCACCCGCTCGGCGTCACGGAAGATCGGGAAGGCCTTGGCCAGCCCGTCGGAGTCGAGGAGCTCGCGGTGGCGTGCCATGGCGCCGATGCGTACCTGCGACGGCTCGATGTTGATGTACCCCAGCTCGTCGTGCAGGTCGTTGATGTCGATGAGGTACTCAAGGTTGGCCAGCCTGAGCTTCATCATGGGCAGCAGGCTGTGTCCGCCGGCCACCAGGCGAGAGCTGCTGCCCAGCCGCTCCAGCAGGCCGATTGCGTGCTCGACGCTCGTCGCGCGCTCGTATTCGAACGGTGCAGGAACCTGCATGCCCAACTCCTCGCTGCTCGGAGCGTTCAGTATCCGTGGGCCGTCCTCGGGTATGTCAACGGCAACCTAAGGCAATCCTTAGTTCGCCCGAGCCCGGCTAAGTCTTCCCTTAGATGTCTGTTGACATCCTGTTCACCCAGACCGATCCTGCGGCGCATCGAGAGGAGCGGCCCATGCTGGGACCGATCTGGCTGACCTGGGCGTTCGCAGGCCTGATGGCCATCTCGGCTCTATGCCACGGCGGCCGTCTCGTGGTGGCTCGTGAGCACGGAAGAACTCACGGGTATGACCTCGACCTGACGCATCTCGTGACCTCGTGCACGATGGCCGCGATGCTGATCATCACCCTCGGTGTCCACCTCGCCACGGCGTTTGCCGTCGTCGTGGGCGTGCCCACGCTGTGGTTCCTCCTGCGCGCCCTGGGGGCTCTGACCTCGAACGGCACCAGGGCGTTCCTGCAACAGGGGCAGCAGGTGCTCATGGGCGCCGCGATGCTGTTCATGCTGATCGTCGCGGGCAGGTCGGCTGCGGCATCCACCGGGGTGAACAAGGATGGGATGGAGATGCCCGGCATGGCCATGGGTGGTCACGTCAGCCACGACCTGGGCGGCTCGACCTCGTCGGTGGCCGTTACCTCCTTGGCGCTCGTCGGCGTCCTCTGCCTCGTTGCCGCGCGGCACGCCCGCCAGCTCAGGGTTGCCGTGTCGACGCAGCGCGCCTGGCCCACGCGCGCCGGACTGGACCTTCGACAGCGCGCCGGCGGACTGCTCCTCGCACCGGTACTCAGCCTTGGATGTCAGCTGGCCATGAGCGGCACGATGATCTACATGCTCGTCCCGATGGTCTAGACGCAGCACCGTGGCGCCCCTGGGAGGACGACTCATGCTCCCACTTCGAGGGAATGCCCTACAGCCACCAGCTGCGATACGTGCTGTCGATCGAGGGGGCCAAGACCGCCGAGACGCGGCAGCAGCGCATCACCAAGGCGGTCAGCATGCTGCGCGATGGCCGCGCCTGGGGCCGGCAGTAGGTGACGGCTGCTCTCCTCAGTCGTCCTGCCTCTGGCTACAGTGAGGGCCAGATCGGCCACGCGACCTGACAGAGCTCAGTGTCCGCCTGGCCTGCGACACCGGCGTCGTATGAGACGACGGCCGACCTAGAAGAGGGTGCAGCACATGGTGACTATCCATCCATCCGCCGGTAACGCGTTGACTTTGCGCGTGTCGCTGCAGCGCGTCCCCGGCACGTTGGGGAAGCTGACCTCGGCACTTGGTGCTGCCGGCGCGCTCTTGGACGCCATTGACATCATCGAGCACCAGGGTGACGTCATTGTCCGGCAGATCCAGGTGGAGACCCGCGGGGAGGCGCACGGCCTGGAGGTCGTGGAGGCGGCTCGAGCGGTTTCCGGCGTGGAGCTGCTGTCGGTCTCCGACCGGGTGTTCGACCGGCACATCGGCGGCAAGATCGAGGTGACGCCGAAGTTCGCGGTGCTCACTCGTGACGATCTTTCGATGGCGTACACCCCAGGTGTCGGCCGGGTCTGTACCGCCATCGCGGGAGAGCCCGATCTGGTGTGGGACTACACCATCAAGTCGAACTCGGTGGCTGTGTTGACCGACGGTACAGCGGTGCTCGGCCTCGGTGACATCGGCCCAGAGGCGGCCATGCCCGTGATGGAGGGCAAGGCGATGCTGTTCAAGCAGCTCGCAAACGTCGATGCGTACCCCGTCTGCGTGCGCACCTCGGGCGTCGAGGAGCTCGTCGCGGTGGGCAAGGCGATCGCGCCCGGATTCGGTGGTATCAACCTGGAGGATGTCGCAGCGCCCGTGTGCTTCGAGGTCGAGCGACGGCTGCAGGACGAGCTGGACATTCCCGTCTTTCACGACGATCAGCACGGCACCGCGATCGTCTCACTGGCAGCCCTGTACGGCGCAGCCCAGGTGGTCGGCAAGCGGCTGGAGGATCTGCACGTGGTCTTCCTCGGCATGGGCGCGGCCGGAGTGGCCTGCGTCAAGCTGTGGCAGTACGCCGGCGTCGGCAACTTCATCGGGGTGGACCGGCACGGCATCGTCTCCCGGGACCGCACCGACCTGAACGCGGAGAAGCGATCCATCGCCGAGACGACCAACTCCGAGGAACGGCGAGGCGGACTGGAGGAGGCGTTGGTTGGTGCCGATGTCTTGGTCGGCGTCAGCGGTCCTGGCTTGGTCAAGCCGGCGTGGGTGGCCAACATGGCCAAGAACGCCATCGTCTTCGCGATGGCCAACCCGATTCCGGAGATCATGCCGGAGGAGATGCCGGACAACGTCATGGTGGTCGCCACCGGCCGCAGTGACTACGCGAACCAGATCAACAACGTCCTGGTGTTTCCTGGCCTGTTCCGTGGGCTGCTCGACAGCAGGGCGCGATCAGTGGACATGTCCATGAAGGTTGCGGCATCCCGGGCCCTCGCCGACATCGTCGCCGAGGACGGGGCGTCTCGGGACTACATCGTCCCTTCGATCTTTGATGCCCGAGTCGTGCCGGCGGTGGCCCGAGCGGTGCAGGCGGCCGCGGCTTCGGCCGGACTGATCACCACGTCGGCGAAGGCCAAGACCGCCCACATCTGACTCCCTACGAGATCTCCTCGTCGTTGGTCGTGTGGCCCGCCAGGCGCGGCGCCTGCTCCGGTTCGAGCCCCTCCCTCACATCCACCGGGCGGCGCCCACGTTCGACGCGCATGGCGTTGAACGCCGCCGCCATGGCCGCAACCCACGCCGCACCCAGGACAAAGCCGCCCACGACGTCTGACACGTAGTGCACTCCAAGAGCGACCCGCGAGAAGCCAATCGCCAACACCATGAACACCGCCAACGTGACCGCGGCTCTGCGCCACGCTCCATCCAGGACGGGCAGGAAGACGAGCAGCAGTATCGCGTACCCCACCATCGCGGCCTGGGCGTGACCGCTCGGGAAGCTCAGCCCGCCCTCATGGGCGACGGGATCGGTGAGGACCGGGCGTAGTCGATGGACCGCGGTCTTGACGGTGCTGTTCAACAGCGACGATCCGGCTCCCGTGATCACCACGAACAGGGCCAGTCGGGGCAGGCGACGCCATAGCAACCAGAGCACAACCACACCCAGCACGATCTGCCATGCCAGTGGCGACCCGGAGTCGCTGATCAGCTGCATCGCGCCGACGAACCCCGCGTGGGTCACCGCGTAAGCATGCAAGCTGTCGCGAGCGCCGCCGTCGGCCCTCAGGAGCGGCGCCCACCGGTCCTCCACCAACAACAGCGTCAGCGCAAAGGGCACCGCCACCAGAGCCAGCGCCACGGCGGCCAGCACGGCTCGGGCCCCGAATCGGGTCGCCGGCCGGGCCGGTGACGAGGAGGGAACCTCAGATGCGTGGGGCATGAGTTGATCCTGCCTCCCCGGCTCGGACTGATCCACCCCTGAGGAGCCCGGCCCTCCGCCTGACCCCGGGAGGGCCACCCACGGGACATGCATGACCGGCCAGGGTCAGGTTCGCCGGTGCCATGATGTGGTGATGGATGAAGATCGCGCCTCGAGCACGATGGATCTTGAGCCGTTGCTGGCGATGGGTGATCTTGTTTCTGCTTCCGTGGACGCGGATCGGGTCAAGAGCATCCTGCATGGGTTGGCGCAGGTGGCGGTGCAGGTGGTCCGTGGCGCCGAAGCCGCGAGTGTGACATTGGTCGAAGCGGGCGGGGCGCCGAGCACCCCAGCATCCACGGGGGCGTTGGCTGGACGGATGGACGCCGTGCAGTACGCCTTGGGCCAGGGGCCCTGCCTGGAGGCGGCCACAGCCGTGGAGTGGACCGCGCTCCT
>Ga0209745_1001885_pt1 | contig 12237 bp, 9 predicted proteins | sample BarGraNGADG00312_FD_184495 | JGI IMG/M metagenome (GOLD analysis project Ga0209745, IMG submission 184495) | Arctic peat soil microbial communities from Barrow, Alaska - Barrow Graham LP Ref core NGADG0004-312 (SPAdes) (version 2) | ecosystem: Environmental > Terrestrial > Soil > Wetlands > Peat ... | reverse complement strand
GCCGGCTGGCCTCGAGCCGTTGGACGCTGCCAGTGGCTAAGGCGTAGTACCCGACCACGCGGGCGTCGCGGCAAGTGACGAAGCAACGGGAAGCACCAGCTGCCTGATTGGTTATTGCCCGCTTGCGCAGCCAGTCGTCCAGGCTTGGTCCGCCGCTATCGAATTCTGCAAGGTCGTCCTTGCTGCCGAGGGGGCGCGGGGTCGAGTACCCACTCACTCGAAAATCGACTCGCTGGCGAACAGTTTCTCCAGTCTCGGTTTGTACGCGATCGGACGATCCAGCACAGCCAAGAACTCTGTCCATGCCGCGTCGTCGAGCATGAACAAGCGTTGGTCGACCAGCACGTCACGCGCGTGAGACACAACAGCGTCCACGGTGAACTCAGTGATGCTGGTGCCCTCAACCTCTGCGGCGCGACGTATCAACGCGTCCTGAGCTGATGACAGGCGCACAGCAAGTCGCGAATCTTTCACCGAAGACATGCCAGAAGTGTGCGCCTACCAGGCGTACACGTCAACATGCCGCGTTGACTCACCAGAAAGGTCCGCGTAGTTCGGTTCGTTGCCTCATCTGAAAAGGTCCGGCTGGGCGGCGCGTCTGTGCTGGTGGCGGGAGTTCCGGGTCACCGTGGTCGATGGAGCTGTCAATGGCGAGTCGTAGGGCGATCACCAAGGCGCAGGCCGTGAGCTACCGGTCGGCATCTCGGGCTGGCAAGAGTGAGATTTTGGATCTGGTGTGATCCTGGGCGAGCGTGACTGACATCGCCACCGGCTGGACTGAGAACCGGACGTGTTCAACAAGGCGCAGTGCACGTGTTCGCGGCCCTGACTGACGTCGTGAAGCACCTGCCGTTCCCGATCCGTGGGATCGACTCCGACAACGGATCGGAGTTCATCAACGGCCAGTTGTTCCGCTACTGCCGTGACCAGCAGCTGAGACACCGCCAAAACCCCCTACGTCCGGGTCAGTGCCCACCCCGAGGTCAACGCGCTGCCCAAGCGCCGGCTGGCCACCCAGCACACCTCGTTCAACCCTGCCGCCGTCCAGCGTCAGATCCAGGCCCTGTGCGATGAGCTCCTGACACTGGCCACCGCAAAGGGCCAGCACGCCCGAAAACCCCAGGTCACCGCCCGCCACGCGGACCTTTCCAGATGAGGCAACGAAGCAACGTTCCCGGACCTGTTGACGTGAGGCAACAGGCCCCCCGGCAGTGCCTGTACGTGCGAAGATAACCCCCATGCCTCAGCAATCCGTTTCCCGGGCTACCGTGGCTAAACGCCGTGGCCGCCCTGGGTACGACCAAGAGTCCGTCCTCAAGATTGCCGTCGATGTATTCAACAAACACGGCTTCGAAGCGACCTCGATGAATGTCCTTGCGGACAATCTGGGCATCACCAAATCCGCCATCTATCACCACGTCCCGTCCAAGGGAGACCTGCTGCGCCTCGCACTGGACCGTGCCCTCGACGGGCTGGAGGGGATCCTCAAAGAACCCGGCGCCACCCAAGGCCGCGCGGACGACCGGCTCGAGTACGTGCTGCGACGCACGGTTGACGTCATGGTGGACGAGCTGCCCTTCGTCACCCTCCTGCTTCGCGTTCGCGGCAATACCGAGATTGAACGGGTGGCCATGACGCGCCGACGGAAGTTCAATGCGCGCGTGACGAAGCTGGTGAAGACGGCGAGCACTGAAGGATCCGTGCGCGGCGACATCGACCCTGCCATCACCAGCCGCCTGCTCTTCGGCACCATCAACTCCATCGTCGACTGGTACCGCCCCGGGGGCGCCATCACCGCGCAGAGACTGGCCGACGACTTGATCACGATGACCTTCGACGGTCTGCGTCTGCCGACGGCAGCGCGGGCGTCCTGAGCCCTGCTACTTCTCGACCAGCGTCAGCACGTCGTAGGTGGCCACGATCTCGCCGTCCTGGTTGTGCAGTACGGCGTCCCAGCACACTTCGCCGTGCTCATCCGTCTCACGCGCGGTGATCTTCTTGGCCGTGAGCGTGACGCGGATGGAGTCCCCCGCTGCTACCGGCTTGAGGAATCGGGCCGTTTCCAGCCCGTAGTTGGCCAGCACAGGTCCCGGCTCCGGAGAGACGAACAAGCCGGCGGCCCAGGACAGGAGCTGGTAACCGTGGGCCACAACCCCGGGGAAGAACGGGTTCGCCGCCGCGGCTTCCTCATTGGTGTGCGCGTAGAAGGTGTCCCCGGTGGAGTCCGCGAAGGCGGTGATATCCGCCAGCCTGACCTGGCGCAGATCCGACTTGACCGCATCTCCGACTCTCAGCGTAGCGAGACTTTTGCGGAACGGGTGTTCCCCGAAGTGCTGGTCGGCACCGGTGTGCCACACACCGGTAACAGCAGTAAGCATGTTGGGAGAACCCTGGATAGCGGTCCGCTGCATGTGGTGCAACACCGAGCGCATGCCGCCCAGTTCTTCGCCGCCGCCGGCGCGTCCGGGACCACCGTGAACCAGCTGCGGCACCGGTGAGCCATGACCGGTAGAAGCGCGGGCATCTTCTCGGTTCAGCACCAGAACGCGGCCGTGGTGGGCGGCAATCCCGGTCACCAGCTCCCGGGCCACCTCGGCGTCGTTGGTCGCCACCGTGGCCACCAGGGAGCCCGAACCCAGTGCGGCCAGACGGATGGCGTCCGCGACGTCGTCATAGCCGATGACCGAGGACACAGGACCAAAGGCCTCCAGCGAGTGAACCGCCGGCGCGTCGGGATCCGCCCAGGTCAACAGCAGCGGAGCCATGAAGGCCCCGGACTCAACGACGCCGACGGAGCCGTCGCCCCGGGTGACAGCCGGGGCATCCAGTGAACCGTAGGCAAGATCGCCGCCGGCATTGACCATTGCCTGCACAGTCGCACGAACGTCAGCAAGCTGCTCCAGGGACGCGAGCGCGCCCATGGTGACGCCCTCCGCCCGCGGATCACCGATCACCACGCGCTGTTCGATGCGGGATCTCGCGGCCGAGACAACGTCATCGACCAAGGCCTTGGGCACGATGGTGCGGCGGATGCTGGTGCACTTCTGGCCCGCCTTGACGGTCATCTCGGTGACAAGCGACTTGACGAAGGCGTCGAACTCAGGGGTTCCAGGGGTTGCATCCGGTCCCAGAATGGCCGCGTTCAGCGAGTCCGTCTCGGACGTGAACCGGATACCTCCATCGACAACGTTGACGTGGGACTTCAATAGCCGCGCCGTGGAGGCAGAGCCCGTGAAGGAGACCAGATCCCGGTAGTCGAGCTCATCCAAGAGGGTCCGGGCCGAGCCTGAGATGAGCTGCAGCGAACCGGCCGGAAGGATGTTGGACTCGATGATGAGCTTCACGACGGCGGCGGTCAGATAGCCCGTGGGCGTGGCCGGCTTCACGATGCTGGGCACGCCGGCGATGAAGGCAGGGGCCAGCTTCTCCAACATGCCCCAGACCGGGAAGTTGAAGGCGTTGATCTGCACGGCCACACCGGGAATCCGTGTGTGAATGTGTTCACCGATGAAGGACCCATCCTTGGACAGGATCTCCGTGGGGCCATCCACAAGAATCTGGGCGTTGGGCAGCTCGCGCCGTCCCTTGGAAGCGAAGGTGAACAGGACCCCGATGCCGCCGTCTATGTCCACCATATTGTCGATTTTGGTGGCTCCGGTGCTGAAGGCGAGGTCATAGAGCTGTTCGCGATGCCCTTTGAGGAACTGGGCCAGCTCCTTGAGCTTGAGCGCCCGCTGGTGGAACGTCAGCTTGCCGAGCTCCCGCTGGCCAACGGTACGTCCGTGCTCGACGACAGAGCTCAGGTCCAGCCCTTCGGCGCTGACCTGGAAGAGAATCTCGCCGGTGCTGGCGTCGCGGACCGCGGTGGCATGGCTGTCCGCTGCATTGTGCTCCGGCATCCACCATTCATCGCGGACGAAGCTGGAGACCAGCTGTGCAGTGGCTTCGGGGGCAACGGTGGACGTCATCGTCGGGGTCCTTTCACATCTGGTCCAATGAACCGGCCTGAGCAGGGCCGCGAGCGGAGTCGCCCATCGGCGGCCGTTTAGCTGACCGGTCGTTCGGTAATTTGTCTGGATAACTAGCCCAAGAGCAGAGGAGGGCTAGTTATTCCAGTCATAGAACCCCTTGCCGGACTTCTGGCCGAGTTCCCCGCGAGCCACCATGTTCCTCATGAGCTGCGGCGGGGCAAACCGCTCGCCCAGGGTGGAGTGCAGGTACTCGGCAACCCCGAGCCTGACATCCAGGCCCACCATGTCCGTCAGGCGAAGTGGTCCCACGGGGAACTTGTAGCCCAGGACCATGGCGGCGTCGATGTCCTCCACGGAGGCCACGCCTTCCTCCACCATGCGGATGGCTTCCAGCCCGATGGCCACCCCAAGCCGGGAGGACGCGAACCCGGGGGCGTCATTGACCACCACCGGTGTCTTGCCCAACGCCTCCACCCACTGGCGGGCACGTCCGGCCAGCTCGCCGGAGGTGTTCTTCCCCAGCACCACTTCGACCAGCAAGGATGCAGGAACCGGATTGAAGAAGTGCAGCCCGCAGAAACGCTCAGGCCGGCGCAGCGCCCCCGCCAGCGCAGTGACGGACAGGGATGACGTGTTGCTGGCCAGCCAGGCCCCGGCACCCAGCTGCGCTTCCACGGCGGCCAGCGCGGCAACCTTCAGCTCCATATCCTCAGGCACAGCCTCCACCACCAGATCACATCCGGCGAAGGACGCGTAGTCGATCGAGATGGAGAGGCGCCCGGTCAGCTCGTCCAGGCTTCCGTCGAAAGCACCGCGTTCCAGAGACTTGGCCAGCGAGCTCTCGACCCGTTTCCTGGCCGCTTCGGCCGACCGCTGATCCCGCTCGACCACGACAACGGCGGCACCCGCCAGGGCGAACCCGTGCGCAATACCCGCACCCATTCGGCCGCCGCCCAGGACGCCGACACGGCGGGGAATCGTTGCTTCAGTGCTCACTTGGTCTCTTTTCCTTCCAGGAACGCCTGCAGTCTCAGCAGTGCTCACATCGCCATACCCGCCGTGACGATAGCGTGCGGTGTAATCTGACAGCGGCCGGCAATGAACCCATCGACCCCAAGAGCCCACTATGCGTGACATCCTCCAGGACGTGCTGCTCTGGTACCGCAAGGGCACCCGATTCGCTGTGGCCACGGTCGTCCGGACCTGGAGCTCATCCCCGAGGCCGATCGGGGCGGCGATGGCCGTCTCGCAGACCGGCGAGATCGTCGGCAGCGTTTCCGGCGGCTGCGTTGAGGGCGCCGTCTACGAGGTGGCGCAGATGGTTCTGGAGACCGGGCGTCCGGTGCTGGTCAGCTACGGAGTCAGGGATGGCGAAGCTCTTTCCATCGGCCTGACCTGCGGCGGGACCCTGGAACTCTTCGTGCAACCGGTGGACGCGACCGCCTTCCCGCACCTCGGGCAGCTGGCCGATGCTGTCGCGGCACGTCAGCCCGTCGCGGTCGCCACCGTGGTGGCCGGTACGGCCGACCTGGGTGCGCGCCTCGTGATCACCCCCCACGAGAGGTACGGGTCGCTGGGCGGCGACCGGCTCGACCAAGCTGTCACCGACGATGCCAGAGGGATGCTGGGCCTTGGCAAGACCGGGCTGCTTCAGCTGGGCCGCGACGGCGAACGACGAGCCGAGGATCTGTCCGTGTTCGTCGAGTCCTACGCCCCGCCTCCCAGGATGATCGTCTTTGGTGCCATCGACTTCGCAGCCGCGATGGCACGTATGGGCAAGTTCCTCGGCTACCACGTCACCGTGTGCGACGCCCGGCCGATCTTCGCCACCAGCAAACGTTTCCCCGACGTCGACGAGGTCATCGTCGCGTGGCCGCACAAGTACCTGGAGCAGGTTGAGGTCGACGAGCGCACCGTCCTCTGCGTGCTCACCCACGATCCCAAGTTCGACGTGCCACTGCTGACTCTTGCGTTGCGCACGAAGGCCGGCTACATCGGCGCGATGGGCAGCCGACGAACGCACGAGGACCGACTGCAACGGCTGCGCGAGGTCGGGATGAGCGAGCAGGAACTGGCCAGGATGTCCTCCCCCATCGGCCTCGACCTCGGCGCACGCACCCCCGAGGAGACGGCCGTCTCGATCGCCGCCGAGATCATCGCCCGGATGTGGGGAGGCACCGGTCAACCACTGACGGCGATGAGGGCGTCAATCCACAGAGAGCCGTTGGCGAGTGTGCCGACGCCGTGACCCGTTGCGCACAGCCATGACCCGTTGCCCAAGGCCGTGACCCGTTGCGCAGCACCAAAACCCGTTGCCCACAGAAGTGATCACGGCTCGGCTGAACCACATCCCCGGGAGCGGAGCATGAAGGTCGCCGGGCTTGTTCTCGCGGCCGGTGGCGGCTCCCGCCTCGGACGTCCCAAGGCGGAGATCGTGGTCGGGGGGCGACGACTGGTGGATCTTGCGATCGAGTCGTGCATCCGTGCGGGGCTGAGCCCGGTCGTCGTGGTCCTCGGCGCCACCTGGCTGACACCCATGCCGCTGGCCGACAGTCCCGACGGCGACACTGCAGAGGTCTGGCTGGTGGAAAACACCGACTGGGCCACCGGCCTGGCGTCGTCCGTGCAGGCCGGTCTTGCGGCTCTGCAGGCTGAAATCGACATCGAGTCCGTGGTCGTCACACTGGTCGACACCCCCTCGGTCAGCCCGGAACACCTGCGTCGCATCGGTTCGGCTCTGCGCGGTGGTGCAACTGCCGCCGTCGCAACCTACGAGGGCACAGCGCGCACTCCGGTGGGACTGACCCGCGAGGTCTGGGCCGACGTAGCGGCAACCGTCACCGGGGACGAAGGGGCGCGCGGATGGCTGCGCGCCCACTCGAACCTGGTCACCCACGTCGAGTGCGCCGACCTCGGCTCATGGACTGACATCGACACCTCAGCTGATCTGCCCCAGTGACCTGCCCGGCTGACCTGCCTCCGGGTTTCGGCAAGCCATCAGCCGGCCCCGGGCGCGGACTGACCCTGCCCAACTGCGGGTCTGTCTCCGTTCGGCAGAACGTGATGCAGATGCACCGCCGAATTGAGCCTTCGGGGGGATTGCCTGGTGCCACTTCGCAGGCGATCCTTTAAGCCAGAACTAGCCGACCGAACGGTCGGACGGTTCTCCGGAACCTTCCGAGGGAGAAGAAGATGGCGCACAAGCAACCGACAAATCCGATGGTCGGCGAACTGGTGCCTACGGCACCCTCCATGGCGGCAAGGGGCCAGGGAGGGCGCCCGGGGGCCGACACGACCCACTCGGAGAATTCCGGGTTGCTCTACGACTGGAACGCAATCTCACCGCAGGTCGTGTCGTTCGAGCGCCCCGAGCGAGTCGTGCTGAACGATGAAACGCTTCGCGACGGTCTGCAGAGTCCGTCGGTCCGCCAGCCGTGCATCGAGGAGAAGCAGGCGTTTCTGCGACTGCTCCCCCGCATCGGCGTCACCGCTGCCGACATCGGCTATGCGGGCGCGAGCGCTACGGCGCTGGCTGACGTTGTCGTCCTCGCGAGGACGATCGAGGAGGAGAAGCTCGGGATCGCCCCGAACTGCGCAGGTCGCACGCATCGCGCCGACATCGATCCAATCCTGGAGGCGCAGCAGCTCAGCGGGGTGGCGATCCAGGCTGCGCTGTTCATCGGCTCGAGTGCGATCAGGCAGTGGGTCGAGGGGTGGGATCTCGACGGGTTGAAGCGAACCATCCACGACGCCGTCAGCTATGCCCACGGACAGGGCCTTGAAGTGATGTTCGTGACCGAGGACACCACCCGGGCCCGCCCCGAAGAGCTCGGGCCGATCTACCTGGCGGCCGTCGAGGCGGGCGCCAGCCGCCTGTGCGTCTCGGACACGGTAGGGCACGCGACCCCGGTCGGGGTGCAGCACCTGGTCGGATTCCTCCGTTCTCACCTGAACGACGCCGGGTTCTCGCAGATCGCTCTCGACTGGCATGGCCATCGCGATCGGGGCCTTGACGTCGTCAACTCCCTGGCCGCGCTGTCCGCTGGTGTCGAGCGGGTGCATGGGTGTGCGCTCGGGATCGGGGAGCGGGTGGGCAATGCGGCGATGGACGAAATGCTCGTCAATCTCGTGCTCATGGGCTGGATGGACCAGGATCTCACTGCGCTCACGGAGTACTGCTCGCTGGGCGGCTCGATGACGGGGATGCCGATCCCGAGCAACTACCCTGTAGTCGGTGCCGACGCCTTCCTGACAAGTACCGGGGTGCATGCCGCGGCGGTGGCCAAGGCCTATGCCAAGGGCGACACCTGGCTCGCCGACCGCGTCTACTCCTCGGTGCCCGCGAGCCTGGTCGGGCGGCGCCAGAGCATTGCGATCGGCCCGATGAGCGGCAAGTCGAACGTGGAGTTCTGGCTCCGGGGTCACGGGGTGGAGTCAACCACCGAGCGGGTGGCTTGCGTGCTCGCTGCAGCCAAGACTACGAGCCACGTGCTCACCGACGTAGAGATTGCCAGGGCCCTGACCCGCTTCGAGAAGCCGGAATGCCCGGCAGGGCCCGTTTCGAAACGGTCGAAACGGTCAAAACGGTCAAAACGGTCGAGACGGTCGAGACAGGTGGCCGTGTGATGACCGTCAATACGACGAAGCGCAAGACCCGGGTCCGCCTGCCAAAGGTCGAGATCGCACCTGCGGAAGCTGACCTACCCGGTGAGCCAGGCCGCCTCGGCGGCGAGCTGCTGCTGGGGAACGAGGCCATCGCGCTGGGAGCTTTGCACGCAGGTGTCACTGTGGCGACCGGATACCCAGGGACGCCGAGCACAGAGCTCATCGAGTACCTCGCCCGTATCGCGCCCAAGGATGTCCACGTGGGCTGGGCCACGAACGAGAAGGTGGCACTGGACGAAGGGATCGGAGCGTCGCTCGCGGGATCGCGGGCTCTGGTGACGATGAAGCATGTGGGCCTCAACGTGGCACTCGACGCGTGGATGGTCAGCCCTTTCGTCGGGGTGGGTGGCGGCCTTGTTGTCTTCGTCGCTGACGATCCGGGGATGCACAGCTCGCAGAACGAGCAGGACACCCGTGTGCTGGCTGCCTTCGCGGGCGTACCAGTCTTCGAACCGTCGGACAGCCAGGAGGCCTACGACTTCACCCGAGCCGCCTTCGCCGCCAGTGAGGCCTGGGACACTCCCGTCCTCATCCGGTCAACGACCAGGGTGAGCCACTCGCGCTCGCGGGTGGTCTTCGCTGCTGTCGAAGAGGTGTCGAAGCGTCAGTTCGAACGGCACCCGCAGAAGTACGTGATGCTCCCGGGGAACGCCCGCAAGCGACATGCCGAGCACCTGCTGCGCCTCGACCTGCTCGGGGAGTGGGTGGAGGGTCATCCGGTCAACCGGGTCGAGCTTCGTTCCCGGTCCGTCGGGGTGGTCACCGGAGGCGCCAGCTACAACTACGTCCGGGAGGTTCTTCCCGAGGCCAGCGTGCTCAAGCTGGGAGTGATGTTTCCACTCCCCGAGCAGATGATCACGGACTTTGCCTCCACAGTGGACCGCCTGATCGTCGTCGAGGAGCTCGAGCCCTACCTGGAGGACGGGGTGCGTCGCCTCGGTCTCGCCGTCGAGGGCAAGAAATGGTTCCCGCGGGCGGGCGAGCTCTCCCCATCAGCGGTCCGTGCAGGCAGTGAGGCAGCCGGGATAATCCCCGTCTCTTCGCGAGCCGACACGGGCACCGCGCCAGCCAGCACACCACGCCCTCCGGTGCTCTGTCCCGGATGTCCCCACACCACTCCGTTCCTTGTGCTTCGGGAGCTGGATGCCATCGTCGCAGGCGATATCGGCTGTTACACACTGGCCGCCGGTGAGCCGCTGAAGGCTATGGACACGTGCCTCGCGATGGGTTCGAGTATCGGGGTGGCCGTGGGAATGGCCAAGGCCGGTCCCTCGTCCAGGCCCATCGTGGCGACGATCGGGGACTCGACCCTGCTGCACGGCGGTATTCCGGCTCTGATCGATGCGGCCTACAACGACTCCGACATCACCGTGGTGATCCTCGACAACGGGACGACTGCGATGACCGGGGGGCAGCCAAACGCCGCATCTGGTACCGGGATACACGGCGGGCCGACGGCGAAGGTCGATTTCCTGGCACTCTGCCGCTCGATCGGTGTGAAGTCGGTAGTGGTCGTCGACCCCTACGACCTCGGCGGCACCCACCGGGCGCTCCTGGGTGCGGTACGAAAGCGAGGACTTTCGGTAGTCATCACGACGCGGCCATGCCGCGAGATGCCGGTGAAGCTCCGAGGTCGCGTCTATGAGGTCGACCCCAGCGCGTGCAACGGCTGCCAGCTTTGCATGGACCTCGGGTGTCCGGGACTGAGCTGGGACCTGCTTGGGGGCGATGACCACCGGTTGGTCGGGATCGACCCCGACCGCTGCAGCGGCTGCACGGTCTGCGCCCAGCTCTGCCCGCAGCAGGCGATCCACCCGGCCGGCGCCGGCAACGCCGTCCCCATCGGAAAGGTCAACTGATGACCACCACAACGGGGCTCCTCGCGGACCCGGGCGCGACATCCGACATGACCCACCCAACCAGGGGTCCTTCGGGCAGCGTGATGATCGTCGGCGTCGGAGGCCAGGGTGTGATCATGGCGAGCAACATCGTCGCTGACGTCTGCTTGTCGAACGGGCTCGACGTGAAGAACGCCGAGGTCCACGGCATGTCACAGCGCGGCGGCATCGTGACGAGCCAGGTCCGTTTCGGAGTCGAGGTCCACTCGACCCTGATGGAGCCGGGCACCGCAGACTTCGTGGTCGCACTGGAGTGGGCCGAAGCCCTCCGCTGGTTCGACTTTCTTGCCCCTGCGGGCATGATGATCGCGTCCTCTCAGAGGATCATCCCCCCGGCTGCACTCTCGGACCATCTGACGGGCCGTTTCGACTACCCGCTCGATGGGTGGACCGACCCGCGCGCGCTGCGCGTCGATGCCCTCGGCCTTGCTCAGGGGGCTGGCGACGTGCGCGCCGCGGCGACCGTGCTGTTGGGTGTGCTCGCGACACGGATGCCTTTCCCCGTGAAGTCCTGGCACGAGGCGTTGCAGCGATGGGTGCCCGCCAAGGCGTGGCAGGCCAACGAGCGCTGCTTCGAGCTCGGCCAGGGGTGGCGCCCGGAAGTGGCGGCAACGGCAGCGATCAACAAGGCCCGGCCTGCAGAGCTGGTGAACACGTTCAGCGTGGACGTCAACGCGAGCTGGTGCAAGGGCGCCGCCTGCAGCATCTGTGTGGATGTGTGTCCCGAGCGGGTCTTCATCATGGGACCCGAGAGCGTCGCGGTGCCTGCCGGAGCCCAGCGCTGCACCGGATGCAATCTCTGTATGAAGTTGTGCCCGGACTTCGCGACCGAGGTCACGGCGATCGATGCCGGAAAGCCGAAGGCAGGCGTTTCGGGAGCGCACGAGGAGGCCCGAAATGGTTGAACGACGTCTGATCCAGGGTGACGAAGCCTGCGCGCAGGGAGCGATCGCGGCTGGCTGCCGGTTCTTCGGCGGCTACCCCATCTCCCCCTCCTCTGAGATCGCCGAGTACATGGCCCGAGAGCTTCCCAGGCATGGTGGCGTGTTCATCCAGATGGAGGACGAGCTCTCCTCTCTCGGGTCGGTGCTCGGAGCCTCGCTCGCCGGAAGCAAGGCGATGACGGCGACATCGGGCCCGGGTTTCACCTTGATGCAGGAGCACCTCGGGTACGCGACCCTGGCTGAGATCCCCTGTGTGGTCGCGGATGTGATGCGGCTCGGCCCGAGCACGGGCCTGCCGACGAGTCCCTCACAAGGAGACGTGATGCAGGCCAAGTGGGGCTCTCACGGAGACCGTTCCGCGGTAGCGCTCGCGCCCGGCACCGTGAAGGAGATCTACGACCTCACGATCCGTGCCTTCGACGTCGCAGAGAGGCTACGCACACCGGTGACGCTGCTCTTCGACGAGACGATGGGTCACATGCGCGAGGGCGTCTCTCTCTCCGAACCAGACCCGAGCTCGCTGTGGCACAGGCCGGTACCGCAACAGGCTCCCGGGCACACGCTCGAGTCGTTCGTGCCCAACGCGGAAGGCGTGGCCCAGGTGCCCGACTTCGGGCGCGGGTATCGCTTCCACGTCACCGGGCTGATGCACGACGAACGGGGATACCCGACCAGCGACGGGGCTGTCGCCGCTGCCCTGCTCGAGCGCCTGGAACGCAAGCTCGCCCCGGTGGAGGACTGGTTCCCGCCGGAGGAGTA
>Ga0209745_1001884_pt1 | contig 12240 bp, 16 predicted proteins | sample BarGraNGADG00312_FD_184495 | JGI IMG/M metagenome (GOLD analysis project Ga0209745, IMG submission 184495) | Arctic peat soil microbial communities from Barrow, Alaska - Barrow Graham LP Ref core NGADG0004-312 (SPAdes) (version 2) | ecosystem: Environmental > Terrestrial > Soil > Wetlands > Peat... | reverse complement strand
TCGCTGGAACGGGCCTGGCCAGCCTCGAGCCGCCGACTCCGTAAGCCGTTCCGGGCCTCCGACACCTACCCGGTGGCGGTAACATTCGGGCACACCGTCGCCAGCCAGGCCGCTGGCTCAGCCGCCGCCACCAGGAGTGGGTCGCATGCCGGGCTTCACCCCGTTCACGAGCAACTACCAGGACCTCTCGACCAACCAGGGCTACCAGTTCGAGTTCCGCTGCGACATCTGCGGCAGCGGTTACAGGAGCGAATACCAGAAGAACCTTCTCGGCACGGGGGCTTCGATCCTCGGCGGCGCGAGCAACCTCATCGGCGGACTCTGGGGAGCACACAACGCAGCCGATGCAGCCCAGGAGATCACCGATCGCGGCGCCCGCGACAAGGCTCTGCAGAAGGCCTCCAACGAGATCATGCCGTTGTTCCACCGCTGCGTGCGATGCAACAACTGGGTCGACGAGACTTGCTTCAACGCCCAGCGCGGACTCTGCGTCAATTGCGCGCCGAACCTCGCTACCGAGATGGAAGCGGAGCGGTCGTCCGTCGAGATTTCGCAAATGCGGGATGCCGTTCGGGCCAAGACGATCTTCTCGGGCGACACGAGCGAGCGAGCGACCGAATGCCCGGGCTGCGGCAAGCCTGTCGGCAGCGAGAAGTTCTGCGGCAACTGCGGCCAGGCGCTCGGCACTCCCAAGTGCCCCAAGTGCGGCGCCGAAATGGCGGCCGGCACGCGCTTCTGCGGCAACTGCGGCAGCAAGGTCGGCTAGGCCTGTAGCGGGAGTGGGGCCGCCGCGCCTCTAATCAGCGGCCGAAGAACGGCGCCCGCGGCGCCACAGGACCAGACCGAGCACGGCCATCGCCAGCCCCACCAAGAAGTAGATCGGTTCGACCAGCGAGCGCGGGTTCGTGCTGGCCGAATTCTGGTTGAGCACCAACAGCTCGCCGACGATCCAGCTCATCAGAACCAGGCCGGCAAACACCGAGGCGGGCGCGCCAACGCGGGGCGCCGCAGCGGTTGCGGCCGCGGCGAGCGCAGCCGTCCCTCCTACCACGATCGCCAGGATCGCCCCCGGAGTGGCGTAGTCGCCGAAAGGCGACCCGACGAGCCACTCCCGGGGAAGGTTGTCCACATTCGTGGCAACAGCGATCCCGCCGACGATCGCCGAAACAGCCGCAGAAGAATCGAACACGAACAGTGCGAAGCGGATACGGCCCGAACCCACAGGCTTGCCTCCGTGGTTCAAGTGACGGTAGTCAGTGTCCGCGGCCGGTCCCGTTCGCAGAGCGTCGTCCTGCAGGCCGGCTCAGCCGGCCATCGTCCCGCAGATCGTGCAAAACCGAGCGCCGGAGGGGAGCGGCGCCCCGCAGCCGGCGCACTTTCCGGCGGGTGGCGCAGGCATGGCGGCCTGCGGCTGGGCCGGGGCAGGCGTGGCGGCCGGCGGAGCGGCTTGCTGCGGCGCGGTTTGGCCGGCGGCGATTCCCCCACTCGCGGCGCCTGAGCCCGCGCCGGCAGCGGCGGCAACCACGATCGTGAGCGACGCGCCGCAAGCCGGACAGACGACCCAGCCTGGGTCTTCGACGATCTTGCGGCAGCTCTGGCAACGCTTGGGCGCGAACGGATCCACCCGCCCGCAGTAGGGGCAGGCGGCCACGACCTTGTCGATCAGCTTGTCGCAATACGGGCACGGGTGCCTGAAAGTCGGCATCGTCTGCTCCTATCAGCCAAGTGTGCCCGAAGGCTTGGACTTCGTTGCCGCGGCTCCGTTCACAGCCCCGTTCGCGGCGCTGCCCGAGGCTGCCGCCTCCGACGCGGCGCCCGCGACCGAGCTATCGTCCGGCTCGCCCTCGGGGGCGCCTTCCTCGCCGCCGTCTTCGCCGCCGTCTCCGCCGGCCGCGGCGACCTGCTTCTCTTGAGCCGCGCGACCCGGCCACTCGGCCGCCTCGTCGCGCGCCGAGCCGTGCCAGCGGATCAGGTCCGCCGCCGCCGCCGACCAACTCGCCGCGTCGCGATGGACGATCCGGGCGACGAACCGCGCCCGCGCCCACGCCACGCTCGGCAACACCGCCAGAGCAAGCCGATAGCGCAGGTATTTCGGCAGCAGCAGCTGATCGGCCGGGATGGCCATCGGCTCGCGCAGGAAGCGCATGTCGACCAGCGCCTCGCTGATGTCGCGGACCGCCTGCTCCGCCGCGATCCCCAGCTTCTCGGGTGGCTCGCCGTTGTACTGGGCTCGGGGCATGACGCGGAACAAGTACGTCGCGTGGGCGCCGGCGCTGACAAGCTCCAGCGCGACCAGGTTGCCCGGCAGCGCGACCAGGAACCAGATCTTCGGCTCGTCGCCACCCGGATCCTCGGGCGACATCGCGACCCATCGCGGCGCGGCCGGTCCGGCAGTCTCGCACAGCGACTCATAGCTATCGGCGAATGTGGGCTCGCCCAGGACCGCCGTCTCCACCAGGGGCCAGCCCGAATCGCTGAACTCCTGGGGTCGCGTGGGCCGGCCATCGACGAGCAGCTCTCCCGCCTTCTGGCGCAGCCCGAACGGGGCGTCCGGGAGAAGCTGCTCAACGAACGCCGCGGCGTCATCGAAGGCGCCGTCGCGAAGCTTCTCGAGAGTGTCGTGGAGTCGCGTTGCCGCCTGCCCCAACCCCCGCAGCGTCAGCGTGCCGGGCGCACCTTCCACCACCACGTCACCGGGCGAGGGCAGCGTCACGCTGGCGATCGATGCGCGCCGGTAGTGGATCCACGTGGACCGCTCGTCCACCGGGGAAATGACGAAACCCCATGGATGGATGACGAACTGGCCGACGCCGGCGGTGGAGACGGCTGGGCCGTCGGGACCGGGTCCGAGCGGGGCGGTCGTCGGCTTCCAGTCGAACTCGACCAGCTCGGCCGGACGGTCGGGCACCTTCACCAGACCGTCGGTGAGGCGCTGCTTCAGGCGTCGTTCGCGCAGCTCGCGCACGATGGGCCCGAGCTTGTCGCCGAACTTCTCGAGCAGCCAGCGCATCGCGTCGGGGCCGTCGCCGAGGACGAGCAGGACGGTCGATTGCTGGATGGCGATCAGGCTGAGGTCGCGGTAGCCGGTGCGGATCGGTCGCCCGCCGCCGACTTCGAGCGTCAGGCCCGTTTCGTCCAGCTTGAGAGTGGCTGCCTGCGGCGTCGTATTCGGCCCCGCCGGGCGAGCTTGACCCGCGAATTCCACGATCTCCGACTTGGAGGCCGGACCGTCGCGAACTACCTTGTCGCGCCCGCTCTGCTCGCGCACGTCGCGCGAATCGCGCCCGTCAAGACCCGTAGGCCCGCGGACGTCGCGCGCGTCACCGCGCTGCTCCGGCAGGGCCAGCATTTTGGCCAGACCCTGCAAATCTGCCGGGCTACCCGCCCGCCGTGGATCTCGTGCGTCGCCCTTCTCATCCATGGCCCCATCGTAGCCACTGCCCGCGAACTCGTCGGGCCGCTCCAGCAACCGCCGAGGGGCTAATTGCCATGTCGAGTGTACTTGCGTAGTTGCGCAAACTGTAGTAGAGTACCCGCATGCTCGAACTGAGTGATCTGGAGGCAACGCAACAGCGGTCAGCCGCCGTGGCCAGGGCTCTGGCCGACGCCAAGCGGCTGTGCGTCCTGCAATGTCTCGGCGAGGGCGAGTTGTCCGTTCGGGATCTGTCCGACCGCGTCGGTTGCCATGTGCCGAACATGAGCCAGCACCTTGCGGTGCTCCGAAACTCGGGCCTGGTTCTGACCAGGCGCGACGGCAATGTCATCTACTACCGCCTCGCGGACATGCGAATTCTCGAGGCGTGCCAGTTGCTGCAATCCATATCAAGCTGAGTTCGAGACGAACCCGGCGCCAAGCCGTTACGTAGAAAGGACCATCCGCCAGATGGCCGAGGTCAAGCAAGTCACCGACGAGACATTCGAACAGATCGTCCTCAACGCCGAGCGGCCGGTGATCGTGGATTTCTGGGCCACCTGGTGCGGCCCCTGCGCCATGGTCGCCCCCGAGCTCGAGCGGATCGCCAAGAAGTACGAGGGCGTGATCGACGTCGTGAAGATGGATGTCGATGCCAACCCATCCGTGTCTCAGGCGCTCCAAATCATGAACCTTCCGACGGTCGCTTTCTTCCGCCCGGGCCTTCAGCCGATGGCTGTAATTGGGGCTCGGTCGGCGGAACAGTTCGAGGCAAGCTTCGGGCTTTCGCAGTACGCTACGGCGAAGACCTGAGCGGGCAAACGCCCGCCAACATTTCGAATATCCCAAAACGGGGCCTCCCCCTCGGCCCCGTCTAACGACCCCGGCCTACCCCCTCAGGCCGGGGTCGTGCTTTGCCCGGATCCACCATGGAGAGCCGCAGATACGGCCCGGCTCAGTTCGGTCGCGGAGGCGGCGGTCGATCGTCGGGTAGCTCCGCGGCCAGGCGCCAGGCGCTCTCGAACCAGGCCAGCGCACGGTCCAGCGTGAAGCCGTCCACGACCCGCGGCTGGAGAGTGATCCAGTCAGATCCGCGCGATGAACGAACGGTATCGGGCGTCCGAAGCGCGGCCTCGACCACGTCGGGTCGCAGGCGAAAGCTGACGACGGCTCCCTGGCGGACGGCGAAGACGGTGGCGCTGCGGACGTATTCGACGAGCGTCCCGGACTCGTGGCGATGGATGTCGTCCAGCTCGTCGGCAAGGCGGTCGATCGCTTCGGGCAGGCTCGGCGGTTGGGTTTGGCCGTTGTGCGTTCGGTCGTCGGTCATCCGGTCGTCAGCTCCTCGCCGTTACGGTAAGGGATCAGCGACCGGCCGCCGCCAGGATGGCCTGCAGATCCGTGGTGTGGTCGCCGTAATGCTCCGTCGTGTTTCCCAGCAGCGATCTCAGGTGGACCGCATCCTTGAGCCAGCGGGCCTCCGGCACCACGGTCAGATAACCGCGCAGCTCCCCGGGGAGCGTCGCGAAACGCTGCCTGACTTCGGCGATCGGCAGTGCCGCCCATTCGGACTGGAAGCGGGCGTTGATGCCATCGCCTTGGGCCTCCCAGTCGGCGCCGACCTGCTTGAGCCACTCGAAAGCTGGGCTCTGCGGCCCGACGGCGAGTTCCTGGGCGATGGTCAGCCAGCTCTGGAGCCAGACGCCGAGGTGCGCCATCAGATCCCTGCCGCGCCAGCCATGGGAGCCTTCGACCGGCTGCTCGAGTTGTTCGTCCGTGAGCTCGAGAAGGGCCTCGAAGGGGCGCCAGGCTTCACGTTCTTCGTCGAGGAATGACAAACCGTCGGTATACATGCGCCGATGTTAGCTCCCGTTGCGTGGGCGCGCCGGACTTACTGACTGTCCTAGGTACGCCCGTCCGGGTCATTGCCGCAAGCCGATCCCGCGGTAGGGTGGCATTGGCCGCCGATGACCGAAGCACGAAAAGGCCAGGGGCGTCGGACACGGGCCGGGACTACCGCTACCGCCACCTTGAGACGACCGGGGGTCGTACAGGAGGTAGCCAGCCCCGACCACGACCCGAGCAACCACGGATAGCCGGCCAGCATGGCCTTTACCATCGGCGGCCACCAACCCTTTCCGCGTCGCTGTCAGGCCGGGTCGAGCCGGCGCCGGCGGACGGCGCCCGGACGGTCCAGGTAGCGCAGCACGACGCGCGCCGCCAGCAGCAGTCCGGCGTCGCGGTTGATAGTGCGCACGATCCAGGCCACGTAGGTCGGCTCCAACTCGGCGACGTCGGCCAGCGTCAACCCCTCGAACTTGCCGAACTTCAGGCGCGTCTCCAGCGCGTCCGCGAGGGCCGGCAGATCGCCTTCCGGGATTGGGCCGGATCGCCGGTGCATGGGCCCCGTGGGAGTGGATGCGCGCGGCGGCTCGCGATCCTCGTTGGAGCGGGGACGCGGCGGAAGCCCGGGCAGCGGGCTGCCCTCGAGCGGGTTCAGAGTCGAGTTGCGAGGGCGGAGGAGCGCGCTGGTGTCGATCCTGGCCGTGACCGGTCGGCCGGTCCGAGACCGGTGGACCCGGCCGAAGCCGTAATCGGAAGCCTGGGATGTGTCGCCCGAGGCAGTCGCTCCGGGCCACTCCCCGGAGTGGCCGTTACGGGCCGCCCGAGCCGCCGCTTCACGATGCCGCTGCCGGCGTTCCGGGTCGCTCAGCTCGTGGTACGCGGCGTTGATCTCCGCCATACGGTGGTTGGCGTGGCGCTCGACGCCCTCATCGCCGCTCGCCACGTCGGGGTGATGCTGGCGGGCAAGACGGCGCCAGGCCGCCTTGATGGCGTCCGACGAGGCGTCGAGCGGGACCTCCAGGACCGTGAACGGGTTGCGGGTCGGCATCCCACCAGTCTACCGGGCCGGGCGATATCCACCGCCGCCTCGCTCTTGACAGTGGCGTCGCGGTGCCGTCCCCTTGTCCCATGCCATCTCTACCGTCCGTTCTACGACCCACGCGCCTGGCACTGGCCGCAGGCGTCGCCGGTGCGGTCGCCTTCGGCCTTGCCTACCGATTTGCGCTCGAATACCGGGCGAAAGCCGGGCTGCCGCATCGAAGTCTCGTCGAAGGGAGCCCCGCCGACTTCGGGCTGGCGTTCGAGTCGGTCGAGATTCCCTCCGGGGACGCTCGTCTGGCCGCCTGGTTCGTGCCGGCTGAAGGCTTGGACGGTAGCGGCGCCGCGACCGAGCCCCGGCCCGCAGTGGCGATCGTGCACGGCTGGGAATCGAACCGCGGCCGGTCCATGGCTCACATCAGGTATCTGCACGCCGCCGGGTTTCACTGCCTGGTGATCGACGCGCGCGGCCACGGCGACAACGCACCCGAGGAACTGCCGGTCAACGTCCCCGAGTTCGCAGAGGACTCCGCGGCCGCAGCGCGCTGGCTTGCCGCACGGGCGGATGTCTCGGCCGTCGGACTTCTCGGGCATTCGATGGGCGGCGCCGGCGTCATCGTGGGCGCCGCCTCCGAGCCCGCCGTTCGGGCCGTCGTGGCCTTGTCGTCACCGGCGGACCTGGTTCGAATGACGCGCAAGACCTTCGAGATGGCCAAGATCCAGGTACCCGACCCGATCGCCACTCCCCTCGCTTACCTGACTGCCGCCGTCCTGCTGGCCCCGCGTCGCCATGCCATCGACGACGCGAACGCGTGGCTCGCCGCAGCCCGGTATCGCGGCCCGTTGCTGCTCATGCACGGCGAGGACGATCGCGGGGTTCCAGTGGCGCACCTGGAGCTGATCGCCGAAGCGGCTCGCGGAGCCCGGACCGACCCCGGTGCCGCCCCGGTCGAAACGCACGTCGTGCCCGGCTACGGGCACCGATGGCTGTACGAGGCTGCAGATGTCCGCCGGAGAACGGCATCGTTCTTCGCGAGAGCGCTCGGCGGTCCCGTCGCGCCGGAGAAGGCCGGCGAGCTCGCCGCGGCCTGTGTCGTCGACCGTCCGGAGAACCCCGTCTACGGCTTCGGTTCGGCGAGCACAGCCTTTGTGGCGGAAGCCCAGGACCGTGAGAACACCCGCCGGGAAGCTCGCGAGAAGGCGACCCGAACACTCCTCAACTGATCGGCCGCGGGTTCAACCGCCTCGACCGGCCCGAAGACGCACCGGAGAACCAAATGGACACCTGGCAGGCAATCGATACGACCCGCGCCATCCGCAAGTTCGCGGATCGGCCGCTGGAACCCGAGCACCTTGCGCGCATCCTCGATGCGGGGCGACGTTCGGGCAGCTCCAAAAACCAGCAGAACTGGGATTTCATCGTCTGCACGGACCGGCCCCACTTGACGGAGCTGGCCGGGGTTGGTCCGTTCGCCCAGCATCTGGCCGGCGCCGCGGTTGCGGTGGCCCTGGTGACGCCCGATCCGGCCACCGCCGATGCGCCGCTGTCGGTCATGTGGGACCTGGGCCGCGCGGCCCAGAACATGACTCTCGCGGCCTGGGAGCTCGGGATCGGCAGCGTGCCCGCGACGGTATACGACCAGGCGCTCGCCAAAGAGCTGCTGGGTCTGCCGCCCGGCCGCCATTGCGAGTTCCTGCTGAGTTTCGGCTATCCCCTGAACGCCGAGGCGTTGACCTGGGCCAAGCGAGCCGGCGGCCGCAAGCCGCTGGACGCGATCGTGCACCACGAGCGCTGGTAGCGCTCGCGGCCGCGCAGGGCGAACCCGACGCGGCCGGCACGGAACTCAGGAGACCGGCCTATTCCCAGCGGAACGAACGAGCGGAAATGGTCAGGCAGACGACCAGCCAGCCGGTGAGGATCGCCAGGTCCATCCCGAGAGGCGCCACCTGGGTGCCATTCACCATGACCTGACGCAGCGCGTCGGCCAGATATGTGAGCGGCATGAACCGGCCGATCGTCTGCAGGAACCCCGGCAAGAAGTCGAACTGGAAGAAGATGCCCGACAGGAACATCATCGGCATCTGGACGACCTGCACGACGCCCGTTGCCTGCTCCTCGGTCTTGAGGAACGATGCGAGCATGAAGCCGATGGCGAGGAAGGCGCCCGCCCCAAGGAGAACGATGCCCACCACGGCAAGGACGCTTCCGACGATCTGAACGTTGAATACGGCGACCCCGATTCCGAGGATCACCACGGCGTCAACGATGGCAACGAGCAGGCGCAGCAGCACGTTGCTACCGACGAGCTTCCAGCGTGGCAGCGGCGTCGCCCCAATGCGCTTGAGGATGCCCTTCTCGCGCTGCTGCACCAGCGGAATCGCGGCAAAGACGCCGAGCTGCATCAGGGCCATGGCCAGGATGCTCGGAACCAGATACGCGACGGAGCTGATGTTCGTGGATTGCAGGGTCATGTTCTGGACCCCGACGACCTCGGTCCCGCCGGCCAGGGTCAGGTTGAAGCCGCCGGTTATCTTGCCGGCGATCTGCTCGACGACCTGACTGACCTGGCTCCTGCTCGGATCGAGGTACAGCTGGATAGAGCTCGCGACCTTCGCGGCGACGGCGGCACCCGTGCCTTTAGGGAGGACGACGATCGCCGAGACATCCCCATGCTGCATCGCCGCTTTTTCGTCCTCGAGCGACCCGGTCTGAACGACGAGTAGATCGACCGAGGAGAAGGCCTGCTTGAGACCGATCGAGATCGGGGAGTTGTCCTGGTCGACGAACCCGATCGAGACCTTGCTGTCGCCGCTGCCGCCGAAGATCCAGCCGAACAGGAAGACGAACATGACCGGGAAGAAGAAGGTCCAGAAGAGCGCGGCCCTGTCACGGACCAGGGATCTGATGTTCGCGACGGTAAGCCGCAGGAGGGTATTCATCGATCGGCTCCTAGTCGCGCAGCGCTCGACCGGTCAGGTCGAGGAAGACATCTTCGAGGGTCGCCTGGCGAATGCCAAGATTTCGAGGATCGACATTGAGCTCGTCGGTGAGCCCCAGCAGGGCGCCGATCGTCCCGGCCACATCGCGCGAGTACAGAACGGTCTGGCCGTCCTCGACGGCCGCTCGCGTTACGCCGTCGAGCTTGCCCAGCTGCTCCACCGCGAGCTTGGGGCTCGTGTCGAAGAAGACCGCCCTCTCCTTGAAGCGCCGCCCGATCAGCTCCGGAACCGTGCCCATCTCCAGGATGTGGCCGTGGTCCATGATGGCCACGCGATCGCACAGCTCGGCGGCTTCTTCCATGTAATGGGTCGTGAGCATGATCGACTTGCCCTGAGCCTGAAGTCCCTTGACCAGGTCCCAGAGGGAGCGGCGCGCCTGGGGGTCCAGACCTGTGGTCGGCTCGTCCAGGAAGATCAGCTCCGGGTCATTGATCAGGGCGAGGGCGATCGACAGACGCTGCTGCTGACCACCCGAAAGATCCATCGATCGCGCCTTGGCGCGCTCGCCCAGGTCGACCGCGTCGATCAATTGCTGGGTCGGCAGATGGTGTGCGTAGAAGCTGCCGAAGAGATCCAGCAACTCCGTGACAGTCAGACGCGGGTACAGCGACACGGTCTGGAGTTGGACTCCGATCCGCTGCTTGATAGATGGAGCGTGCTTGGCGATGTCCATCCCGAAGACCGTCGCCGTCCCGGAGTCCGGTTCGCGCAAGCCCTCGAGGATCTCGATCGTGGTCGTTTTGCCGGCCCCGTTGGGACCGAGCATGCCGAAGACTTCGCCGCGCCCGACCTGGAAGCTGATGCCGTCGACGGCTTTGACGTCGCCGTAGCACTTGAACAGGTCGGCGACGGCGATCACCGGCTCGCCGCTTTGCGTCATCTCACTCCTTGCTCTCTACCTCGACGGCGCCCATCCTCGCGGCCGTCCCTGCAGCGCCTGATTCTAGCCAACGGAACGGGTCACGAACGTCCGTCTTGAGCATGATCCCCGTCCGTCCGACCGGAGGATCGCGGCTTACTTCCGAGTCTGGAGCAAGTCGGCCGAGCGATCGCCCAGGATCGCGAAGCCCAGCCGTTCGTACAGCCGGATGGCCCCAGCGTTCTCGGTGTACACGCCCAGGTAGATCAGATCCACGCCATCGGCGAGCGACTCGGCGGCCAGGACTCGAGTGACTAGCGCGCCGAGTCCGCGACCTCGCCATGCCGGCCGCGTCCCGATCGAAGAGATGTAACTCGCTCCGTCGAACGTGTACCGCTGGCCGGTGGCGACCGGCTCGCCGTCGACGGTGACCAGGCAGGCGTGGAAGTCGGGCCGGCCCAACGTGAGGCTGATCTCGCGGACGAGGTTTGGATGCCGCGCGGTTGGGACGTCGAAGGCGTCGCCGATGACAGACGCGATCGCTTCAGCTCGGGCAGGGATTTCGCCGTCGGTCGACCGGTTCCAACGCTCGACCAGCGCGCCCTCGGGGAGTCGGCCCTCCGAGGCCGCCTCGGGCTCACGGACGAGGACCATGTCGTATCCGCCGCCCTGGTCGACGAAGCCGTTGGCCGCCAGGCGTGCGATCAGATCGGCCGGCTGGCTGACACCGGGAATCGCCCAGACGTAGGGCCGGCGCTCGAGCGCCGTGAAGAGATCGCAAGCCTCGCGCAAGCGAGCGTCGAAGGCGGGCCCAGCGGACGGCCAGCGGACGGCAACCAATCGATTGAAGAACGGCTCCTTCTCGGTTGCCGAGAAGAGCATCACGGCGTCGCCCATGTCACGCCAGGCACGGCCCGGGATGGTAACCGCCCTGGCCTGATGCGCCTCCATGAAGCGCAGGGTCTCGGCGTCGAGCCCGCACAAAGGGGCCCTTGGATCGGGTAGAGCCATGCCTTCACGTTAAGGCATTGGGCCGCGGCGGGTGTCGTCGCTTACGCCACGCAGGCGCGAACGCGCCACGGGCGAGGTGGTCGCCGTTGACTCGTGTTTCGGGCATCTAGTGCCGCCCCGCCTCGAGGCCAGGTTGGCGTGCTCGGTTCGGCGCTCGGAGTTCGGGCTAGGCGCTCCAGCGCTCGAGAGCGTTGGCCCATCGCTGGGCCGTCGTTGCGGGGAGCAACCGCTGATGATGAACCCGCCGCAGCTCCAGCTCGCTGAGGATCGGCCGCAGCATGCTGAGCCAACCCTGGGCCCGTTCGTGCGACAACTCCTGCCAGGCGAGAACGTCTCCGACGACGCCACTTTCGAGACGGCGCCAGACGACGCAGACTCCCGTTTCGCTGTACTGCAGCGAGGCCTGGGTCGCCGGACCGCCCAGGAACCCTGAGACTGTCAGGAACCGAGGCTGGGTGGAAATGGTCTGCGGGTCCTCGAGCGCCTCGATGATTCGAGTGACGATCCACCACATGCCATCCGAGCCGAGACTCACGCGTGCCTCGCCGACTGCGTACATGTGGCCGTCGCCGCGCTCGTTCATCTGCAGGACCAGCCCGTCGGGAGTGCCGGGGAGCGAGAACGCAACCGGCTCGACCGGAATGGTGGCGATTGGTTTGGGCTCGAACAATCGAGCCAGTCGATCGTCGTCGGCCGGCCTGGACATGACCTTGACGGTCCTGCCTCGGACGGGGAACTCGCGCATATCCTCAGCGACAGGCGCCTTTGCTCGTGCCATAGCGTTCCTCGTTTCGTTCGCTGCGCTGCACCGATCGTCGTCGTAGACGTTTCGATCGGGCCCGCCCGAAGGCAGGTCAATCAGCGCAAGCGACCGCGCTAGGGCACCGGCACCGCCGCGATGCGCCCGGGCAACAGGCCCGGTGCGTGGAAGTTTAGCGCGTTCGCGGGACCGAGTGGGACTTTTGGCGCACGTAGTAGGACTTTCGGCGGTCGGGCACGACGGCGCCGGCGGTCTGGTGCTCGGGAGCACCGGGGGGACGCCGGTTGGAATGGTTGCCGGGGCCGATCTGCCGCA